>Ga0164290_1001089_pt1 | contig 54176 bp, 50 predicted proteins | sample Micstemetagenome_FD_108782 | JGI IMG/M metagenome (GOLD analysis project Ga0164290, IMG submission 108782) | Contaminated culture microbial community from soil near Moab, Utah, USA - Microcoleus steenstrupii SON62 (Illumina Assembly) | ecosystem: Environmental > Terrestrial > Soil > Soil crust...
CTTTCCAAGAAGATCACCGTCGACGTGCGCGGCGAGATCCTGCAGCTCAAGGACACCATCAACACCATGGTGGACCAGCTGAACGGCTTCGCCGGTGAGGTGACCCGCGTGGCGCGCGAAGTCGGCACCGAAGGCAAGCTCGGCGGTCAGGCGCAGGTGCCCGGAGTCGCCGGCACCTGGAAGGACCTTACCGACAACGTCAACTCGATGGCGACCAACCTCACGGCGCAGGTGCGCAACATCGCCGAGGTGACGACAGCGGTGGCGGGCGGCGACTTGTCGAAGAAGATCACCGTCGACGTGCGCGGCGAGATCCTGCAGCTGAAAGAGACCATCAACACCATGGTGGACCAGCTGAACGGCTTCGCCGGCGAGGTGACCCGCGTGGCCCGCGAGGTCGGCACCGAGGGCAAGCTTGGCGGCCAGGCTCAGGTGCCGGGCGTCGCCGGCACCTGGAAGGATCTCACCGACAACGTCAACCTGCTGGCTGCGAACCTCACCACCCAGGTGCGCAACATCGCCGACGTCACCATCGCGGTGGCGGGCGGTGACCTTTCCAAGAAAATCACCGTCGACGCCTCGGGCGAGATCCTGCGCCTGAAGGAAACCATCAACACGATGGTGGATCAGCTGAACAGCTTCGCCGGCGAAGTGACCCGCGTGGCGCGCGAAGTCGGCACCGAAGGCAAGCTCGGCGGCCAGGCGCAGGTGCCGGGCGTCGCCGGCACCTGGAAGGACCTCACCGACAACGTCAACTTCATGGCGACCAACCTCACGGGCCAGGTGCGCAACATCGCCGAGGTGACGACCGCCGTCGCCAACGGCGACCTTTCCAAGAAGATCACCGTCGACGTGCGCGGCGAGATCCTGCAGCTCAAGGACACCATCAACACCATGGTGGACCAGCTGAACGGCTTCGCCGGCGAGGTGACCCGCGTGGCCCGCGAGGTCGGCACCGAGGGCCGGCTGGGCGGCCAGGCCCAGGTGCCCGGCGTCGCCGGCGTGTGGAAGGACCTGACCGACAACGTCAACCTGCTGGCCGCGAACCTGACCACGCAGGTGCGTAACATCGCCGACGTGACGACGGCGGTGGCGACGGGCGACCTTTCCAAGAAGATGTCCGTCGACGTGCGCGGCGAGATCCTGCAGCTGAAAGAAACGATCAACACCATGGTCGATCAGCTGCGGTCCTTTGCCGGCGAGGTGACGCGCGTGGCGCGCGAGGTCGGCACCGAGGGCCGGCTGGGCGGCCAGGCCCAGGTGCCCGGCGTCGGCGGCACCTGGAAGGACCTCACCGACAACGTCAACCTCATGGCGGCGAACCTCACCACCCAGGTGCGTAACATCGCCGACGTGACGACCGCCGTGGCCAACGGCGACCTGTCGAAGAAGATCACCGTCGACGTGCGCGGCGAGATCCTGCAGCTGAAGGAGACCATCAACGTGATGGTCGATCAGCTGAACGGCTTCGCCGGCGAAGTGACCCGCATGGCGCGCGAGGTCGGCACCGAAGGCAAGCTCGGCGGACAGGCCCAGGTCCCCGGCGTCGCCGGCACCTGGAAGGACCTCACCGACAACGTCAACATGCTGGCGACCAACCTCACCACCCAGGTGCGCGCCATCGCCGAGGTGACGACCGCTGTCACCAAGGGCGACCTGACGCGATCGATCCAGGTCGACGCCTCGGGCGAGCTGGCCGAGCTCAAGGACAAGATCAACACCATGATCAACAATCTCCGTCTGACGACGGAGCGCAACACCGAGCAGGACTGGCTCAAGACCAACCTCGCCCGCTTCACGAACATGCTGCAGGGCCAGCGCGACCTCGGCGCGGTCGGCCGGCTGATGCTGAGCGAGCTGACCCCGCTGGTCGGCGCCCACCAGGCCGTGATCTACAAGACCGAGACCGACGAGCAGGGCGACACCTCCCTGCGTCTGCTGTCGGTCTATGCCGATTCGCACGGCGGCCATCCCCGGATCATCCACATCGGCGAAGGCCTGATCGGCCAGTGCGCCGCCGACAGGCGCCAGATCCTCATCTCCGACATGCCCAAGACCGCCTATCCCATCGGGTCGGGCCTGTTCGAGGCGGCGCCGCAAAGCATCATCGTGCTGCCGGTGCTGTTCGAGGGTCAGGTCAAGGCGGTGATCGAGCTGGCGACTCTCGGCCACTTCACCGAGCTGCAGATCGCCTTCCTCGAGCAGCTCACCGCCTCGATCGGCATCGTGCTGAACTCGATCGAAGCCACCATGCAGACCGAAGGCCTGCTCGAGCAGTCGCAGAAGCTCGCCAGCGAGCTGCAGACCCAGCAGGGCGAGCTGCAGCAGACCAACGAGCAGTTAGAGCAGAAGGCGGCCCAGCTCGCCGAGCGCAACTTCGAGGTCGAGCGCAAGAACCAGGAGATCGAGCAGGCCCGCCGCGCGGTGGAGGAGAAGGCGACGGAACTCGCGCTGACCTCGCGCTACAAGTCCGAGTTCCTGGCCAACATGAGCCACGAGCTGCGTACGCCGCTGAATTCGATCCTGATTCTGGGCCAGCAGCTCGCCGACAATCCGGAAGGCAACCTGGCGCCCAAGCAGGTCGAGTTCGCCCGCACCATCCATGGCGCCGGCACCGACCTGTTGAACCTGATTAGCGACATCCTCGATCTTTCCAAGATCGAATCGGGGACCGTCACCGTCGATGCCGAGGAGATCTTCTTCACCAACGTGCTCGAGACCGTGGCGCGGCCGTTCCGCCACCAGGCGGAATCGCAAGGCCTTTCGTTCGAGGTGCAGGTCGATGCGAACCTCGGCCGCAGCATCGTCACCGATTCCAAGCGCCTGCAGCAGATCCTGAAGAACCTGCTGAGCAACGCGCTCAAGTTCACCGCCCAGGGCAGCGTGCGCCTGCGCGTCGTGCCGGCGCAGACCGGCTGGCGCTCCGACAACCTCGCGCTCAACCAGGCGAGCTCGGTGGTGGCCTTCGAGGTCACCGATACGGGTGTCGGCATCCCGGTCGAGAAGCAGAAGATCGTGTTCGAGGCCTTCCAGCAGGCCGACGCCAGCACAAGCCGCAAGTATGGCGGCACCGGCCTCGGCCTCGCCATCAGCCGCGAGCTCGCGATGCTGCTGGGCGGCGAGCTGACGCTGCGCAGCACGCCGGGGCTGGGCAGCACCTTCACGCTGTTCCTGCCGACCATGTATACCGGCCCGCGCACTGCGCTGCGCCAGCCGCTGCCGGACACGCTGCCGATGCCGCAGGTCGCCCTGCCCGATCACCTCGCCGACCAGTTCCCCGACGACCGCCCGACCATCCAGCCGGGCGACCGCGTGCTGCTGATCGTCGAAGACGATCCCAACTACGCCGGCATCCTGCTCGACGCGGCCCACGCCGCCGGGCTGAAGGCCGTGGTGACAGCGCGCGGCGCGGAGGCGCTCGACCTCGCGCTGCAATACCGGCCGGTTGCGATGTCGCTCGACATCTTCCTGCCCGACATGCTGGGCTGGAACGTGCTCAGCCAGTTCAAGCGAACGCTCGAAACCCGCCATATCCCCGTGCAGATCCTGAGCATGGACGAGGACCGCCAGCAGGGCCTGGCGCGCGGCGCCTTCTCCTACCTCAACAAGCCGACGACCAGCGAAGGGCTGACGGCGGCGCTGTCGCGCATCAACGACTATGTGCGACCGCGCAAGAAGAAGCTGCTGATCGCCGAGGACAACGAGGCCGAGCGCCTGGGCGTCAAAGAGTTGCTCGCCCATCCCGACATCGAGATCGCCACCGTCGATTCAGGCCAGGGCGCGCTCGAGAAGCTGCGGTCCGAACGCTTCGACTGCATGGTGCTCGACCTGCGCCTGCCCGACCTGTCGGGCTTCGAGGTGCTGGAGGAGATGCAGCGCGATGAGGCGCTGGCCGACCTGCCGGTCGTGGTCTTCACCGGTCGCGACCTGTCGCCCGAGGAGGACGCGCGGCTGCACACCATGGCGCGTTCGATCGTGGTCAAGGGTGCGGCCTCGCCCGAGCGCCTGTTCGACGAGACGGCGCTGTTCCTGCACCAGGTCGCCGACGAGCTGCCGGAAGACAAGAAGAAGATGCTGGAGCGTCTGCACAGCTCGGATGAGATGCTGGCCGGCCGCACCGTGCTGGTGGTCGACGACGACACACGCAATATCTTCGCGCTGTCGAGCGCCCTGGAGCGGCGCGGCATGCGCGTGTTGACGGCGACGACCGGCCGCGAGGCCATCGCCACCCTCGAGCGCTCGCCCGAGGTCGCCATCGTGCTGATGGACATCATGATGCCCGAGATGGACGGCTACGAGACCATCGCCCTGATCCGCGGCAATCCCGCCCTGCGCCGGCTGCCGATCGTGGCGCTGACCGCCAAGGCCATGAAGGGCGACCGCGAGAAGTGCCTGGAAGCCGGCGCCTCCGACTACCTCGCCAAGCCGGTCAACACTGAGCAACTCTTCTCGGCGCTGCGCCTCTGGTTGCATCGTTAAGCATGTCGGTGGGAGCCGCCGCCATGGAGAAGACCCCAGACAAGGTCAACATCCTGCTGATCGACGATCAGCCGGCCAAGCTCTTGAGCTACGAGGTGATCCTCGGTGAGCTGGGCGAGAACCTGATCAAGGCGAACTCGCCGCAGGAGGCGCTGGGCCTCCTGCTGCGGAGCGACGACGTCGCGGTCGTGCTGATCGACGTGGTGATGCCGGGCATCGACGGTTTCCAGCTCGCCGCCATGATCCGCGAGCATCCGCGCTTCTCGCGGCTCGCCATCATCTTCGTCTCGGCGGTGCAGGTCGGCGAGACCGACCACTTGCGCGGCTACGAGATCGGCGCGGTCGACTATGTCTCGGTGCCGGTGGTCCCGAAGGTGCTGCGCGCCAAGGTACGGGTGTTCGTCGACCTCTACCGCAAGACCCGCCAGCTCGAGGCGCTGAATGCCGAGCTCGAGGAGCGGGTCGCCGCGCGCACGGCCGAGCTCGAGGCCTCGACCGAGCGCCTGCGCCGCAGCGAGGAGCGCCGCTCGATCGCGCTCTCGGCCGGCGACATGGGCTCGTGGGAGGTCGACCTGACCACCGGCCACATCGAATGGGACGAAGGTCCCTACCGCATCTTCGGCGTCGACCCTGTCACCTTCCAGCCGACCATCGAGCGCATCGAGGCGATGATGCATCCGGATGATCGCAAGCGGAGCTCGGTGGCCGATCTCGTGGCCGAGGGCCAGTCGCGTTTCCAGGTCGAGTTCCGCATCGTGCGGCCGAACGGTGAGGTCCGCTGGTGCTACGGCGCCGGCATCATCCTGCGCGATGCCGCCGGCAAGCCGATCCGCATGAACGGCGTCATCGTCGACATCACCGAGCGCAAGCGCGCCGAGGAGCGCCAGGTGCTGCTGGCGCGCGAGGTCGACCATCGCGCCAAGAACACGCTCGCCGTCGTGCTTTCGGTGCTGCGGCTCACCAAAGCGCCGACCACCGCGGCGTTCATCACCGCAGTCGAAGGCCGCGTGCACGCGCTCGCCGCCACGCACAACCTCCTCTCCTCGACGCGCTGGGAAGGCGCGGACCTGCGCAAGATCGTCGAGGAGGAGATGGCGCCCTATCACGCCACGCACCGAAAGCGTGTCGTCACCGGGGGGCCGGCGGTGGTACTGCTGCCGGCGACGGCGCAGGCCGTGGCCCTGGCGCTGCACGAGCTTGCCACCAATGCCGCCAAGTACGGCGCGCTCTCGACCGACAGCGGCATGCTGCAGGTCACGTGGAAGACCGGGGAGGACGCGCTCCAGCTCGACTGGATCGAAAGCGGCGGGCCGCCCACCGCCGAGCCGGCGCGCCTGGGCTTCGGCCTCACCATCGTGCGCTCCAGCATCGAGGCGCAGTTCCGCGGCGGCGTCAGCTATGACTGGCGGCCCGACGGGCTGCGCTGTCATCTCTCCATCCCGGCCGCGCAGATCGTCGCCGCCTCGCCCGTTGCCGAGGCGCCCATCCCGGCGCCGGTCGACAATGGCGGACGGCGCAGCCTCACCGGCATGCGCCTGCTGGTCGTCGAGGACGAGCTCCTGGTCAGCATGCTCCTGAAGGACATCCTCACCGACCTCGGCGCCGACGTTGCCGGCCCCTACGGCCAGCTGGCCGACGGCCTGGCCGCGGCCAAGGCCGAGCGCTTCGACGCCGCGATCCTCGATTTCAATCTCGCGGGCCAGCACGCCGAGCCGCTGGCCGATACGTTGATGGCGCACGGCGTGCCGTTCATCTTCATCACCGGTTACCAGCGCGACAGCATCGACCGGCGCTATGCCAATGTGCCGGTGCTGGCCAAGCCGATCGATTCCGCGGCGCTGGAGAGCGTGCTGCTGACGCTGCTCGGCGGCGAAGCATTGATGCGGGCAGCCGAGGGCGCTTAGGCGACAAGCGTCATCCCGAGCGCAGCGAGGGACCTTTCTGATCCCCAAAGGCCCCTCGCTACGCTCGGGGCGACAGGTGCTACAGTCGTCCGATGTCGATCGTCCTCAGTGAAAACTTCCGCGCCCTCTTCTATGCGCCGTTCTATGCCGCGCTCGCCACCGGCGCGTTCCGCGACGCCGGTGTCGAGGTGACGCTGCGCCTCTCGACCGATCCGGCGGCGGCGGTGCGCGCACTGCGCTCGGGCGAGGCCGACGTGATGTGGGGCGGGCCGCTGCGCGTCATGATCGCGCACGACATCGAGCCCAACGCCGATCTCGTCTGTTTCGCCGACGTCGTGGCGCGCGATCCCTTCTTCATCATCGGCGGCAAGCCACGGCCCGACTTCAAGCTCGCCGACCTCGCCAAGATGAAGCTCGCCACGGTCTCGGAAGTGCCGACGCCCTGGATCTGCCTGGCCGACGACATCCGGCGCGCCGGAGTCGATCCCTCCCGCCTCGATCTCATCAACGGACCGACGATGGCGGAGAACGCCGCCGCGGTGCGCGCGGGCACGCTCGAGGCGGCACAGCTCTTCCAGCCCTATGCCGAGGAGCTTCTCGCCTCGGGGGCAGGTTACGTCTGGTACGCCGCCGCCACGCGCGGCCTCACCGCCTACACGACCCTGGTGACGCGGCGCGAGACGCTGCAGCGGCGCGCCGATGAGCTCTTGAAGATGACGCGCGGTCTGCACCGCACGCTCGGCTGGTTCGCCGCGACGCCGGCGCCCGAGATCGCGCGCACCCTTCAGAGCTACTTTCCCGATGTCAGCCCAGCGATCTTCGCCGCCGCGATCGAGCGCTATCGCAAGCTCAACCTGTGGGGCACCGACCCCGTGATCCGCCGCGAAGGCTACGATCGCCTGCATGCGGCGATGCGCGCCTTCGGCACCCTGAAACGCGACATTCCCTTCGAGACCTGCGTCGACACCAGCCTCGCCGAGAAGGCTAGGGTTTGACGGTCACGCAGGCGGGATCGATCGCCTCGTTGGCAATGGCGATGAAGCGCTCCAGCGGACAGGCCCTGTCGACGGAATCGCGGGCGCAGGCCGGCAGGTCGACCGCAACCAGGCCCGGCGGGTTCTCGAAGTCGAGCACGGTCTGCCGCCGCATCTGATCGAGCGTCTGCGCGTAGTAGGCGAGCCGAACGTAGCGCCGGCCGGTCCGGTCCTTGAGCAGCTCGAAGGCGAGCGCGCCGCCGGGCGAAGCGTCGTTGGGCTGGAAGCCCGCGATCTGCCATTCGAGATTGAGCAGCCGCGCGACACTGGCGATGTTGGTGTCGTGGCCGACCAGCAGGCCAAGCCGCACCGGCTCGGCAAGCCGCAGCAAACCGGGGAATTTGTGGCCGTCCTGCAGGCTGGCCGAGATCTGCGCCAAGAGGTTCGAGCCGTGCTGGCGCGCGAGCGGCAGCGTCTTCTGCTCGAGGTCCATGGCGAGGCGTTGAAGTTCGAGCAGGGTGCGAAGCTCGGCATCGCCGCTGAGCCGCCCCCAGGCGACCTGGCTTGCCGGCAATCCCTCGGCGCTTTCCATCAGGAAGGTCTCGGCGGCGGCCGAGCCGATGCCGATGGGACCGGAGATATGGACGCTGCCCGGCCGGCCCGCCACAACGGCCGACGGCTCGGAGCGCAGGCCGCACTGCCCGCCGGCCGCCGCCAGACCGGGCGGGCAAAGGGTCGCCTGCATCAGGCTCAGCTGTGGGCCGTATTCGCGCAGCACCGAGTCGAAGTTGCCGCCGATGCGCTGCAGCACCGCCGCGCGATTGGCCGCGAGATCCATCGGACAGGACGCGGTCGGCTGGGGATGGAACAGCGGATCGGGAACGGTGAAGTCATCCTGGTTGCGCAGGAGCGGATTGGTGCAGCCCGGATACATGCCGGTCAGCAAGGACGCGCCGCTCTGCCGCGTGCGCTGGTCGATGTCCGTCCAGGCCACGACCGTGTTGGGCAGCGGACAGATGGAGGCCTCGATGAGGCCGCGGCCGCCATAGAGGACGCGATAGTAGCGGCCCATCAGGCGCATCAACTCCGCGCCGCGCGGCGTCAGGAAGCCCGGCGGCACCGGCCAAGTCGGCCACGGCGTGGCGACGTTCCGGTCGATCTCCTCGGCCGATCTCTGCGGCGAGCGCACGCCGTGGCGGGACAGCAGGATGGCCCGCTCGATCTGCCAGCCGGGCGGTATCGGCAGGACTTCGGCAGCCGCTGGCCCAGCCAGCAGCATGGCCATCACGAGGACGACAAGAACGCGGATTCGCATGGTACTCCCCCACGGGAGGACTATGCCGCCACCCGGTCCTTGCCGTCACGCGGCCCGTTGGCGCGGTTCGTTGGCGCGGTTCGTTGGCGCGCCTCGTTGGTGCTAGGTCGGGTCCGTCTGGCGCCGGCTCTGGTGGGCCGATTCGGCCGATGTGCCGGTAATTGGCGAACGACCCCGGCCGTCGTCACTGTCGCTGGCCGCGACAGGGCGGATGGCGATCTGTAGCTCGTGCGCGCCGATCAGGGCGTCCATCGCCCGCTGGCGCTGTTGCTCGTCAGGCACCGAGCCCCGGGCGATCACCATGCCGTGCTCGACCTCCACGGCGAGGTTGCGCACATCGACCCCCAGGGTCGTCAGGCGCTCCAGGAGCTTGTCGCGGATGGTCTCGTCGCGAGCATTCATCGGTTCCTCCGGTCGTTGCTCGAATCGGCAACGTCGGGATCGCATGAATGTTGCTGGACGGTTGCCGTGGCCGCGGGGTGGTTGCGGTGTTATTTTCGCACCATGCCCGTCCAGTGGACGATTTCGCACCCTCAACGGCTGGTCGTCGCCGTCGCCAAGGAGCCGGTGACAGTGGCCGATATCGAGCAGTACTTCGCCGGTGTTACGGCCGATGGCGGCATGGCGTACGCCAAGATCTTCGAGATCACCGCTTCGCCGATGGCGCTTTCCGAGGACAACCTGCGCGCACTGGGGCAGCGCGTCATGTTCTACGCCCAGCACGGCCAGATCGGACCGCTGGCGATCGTCGCCGCTTCGGACGAGAGCTACGCGCAGGCCCAGATCTTCGCCCAGGCGGCGGTGGCGCGCCGGCCGCTGCAGATCTTCCGCGAGCTGCACGCCGCCCGGACATGGCTCGACGCGCAGATCGAGCGGTCCTAGGCACGCATGCTGATCCTTCACCCACACACGCTGCATCTCGTCAGCATCATCGTCACAATAGCGGCAGCCGGTGTCTCCCTGCTCACCTGGTATCACCATCGCGAAGGTCCCGGCCTGCGCGGCTGGACGCTTGCCCTGGTGCTGAGCAGCGTCGGCACCTTCCTGTTCACCCTGCGCGGGCCGGATACCTCGTTCCGCATGATCCTGGCCGGTGACGCGCTGTTCGTCGCGGGGTTCGCCACCATGTGGATGAGCATGCGCCGGTTCAACGACCCGACCATGAAGCCCGAGCTGATGGGCGTGATGATTGCGGCCATCGTCATCGTCTTTGCCGCTCTGTTCACGGTCGCCTGGCAGGTCGCGCCGGTGGCGCGCGCTCAATCAGTCGTGTTCTCGCTGTTCGTTTTCATGCTGGCGTTGGCGGCGGCGTGGGAGACCTGGCGCGGCCGGCGCGTCGACGGCCTGAGCAGTCGGCCGGTTGCCGCCGTCGCTCTGGCCGGCATCGCCGTCGCCCGGCTGACACGCGCGCTGCTGGTGCTCGCCCAGGGGATGGATATGATCGAGCCGAGCGTCTCCGCCATCTCCCAGAGCTATGCCCTTTACTTCACCACGGTCTGCACTCTCGTCGTCACATTCGGCCTGGTGCTGATGGCCAACGAGCGCTTCGAGCGACAGTACGCGATGTCGACCGAACGCGGCCGGGCCGCCGAATAGCCGGACCGTGATTAGCCGCCGTCATGCGGCGATGCTAAGGTCCGCGCGCGCACCACGGATGGGGAAATTTCGCATGCGGTCGATCTGGACGGGCATCACGTCGGCGCTTCTGGTGTTCGCGCTGGCGACCGCGGCCTGCGCGCAGAACGGACTGGAGCGCTTCGAGAAGGAGCTGAAACCTCAGTTCGAGCTGAAGAGCCTCACCTACTCCAATGCCGCGCCACTCGGCAGCTCGGGCTTCGTCCTGAACGACGTCGTCGCGGTCATTCCGGCCAATGCAGCGACCGGCGACAAGGAGAGCACGGTCAAGATCCAGAAGGTGACGGTCGACGAGCTCGACTTCGATCGCCTGAAGAAGGATGCCAAGGAGGACGAAGCGCCGCGCTTCGCCAAGGTCAAGCTCGAGGGCATGACCGGCACCGACGAGATGTTCACCGCCCTGCAGCCCTACGGCGTGCCCAACGTGCCGTTCGACCTCGCGCTCGACTATCGCCTCGATCCCAAGGCCAGGACGCTCGACGTCAAGGCGCTGGAGATCGGCATGCGCGGCCTGGCCAAGATCGCCTTGTCGCTGGTGGTCGACAATGTCAGCGACAAGACCAGCGAAGTGGCCGGCGCCAAGGATGACGGCCGCTTGCGCCAGGCCTCGCTCACGGTCGACGACACCGGCCTGCTCGCCAAGCTCCTGCCGGCGTGGGCCAAGGAGGAAGGCACGACGCCCGACGACATGGTGAAGACGGCGCTCGCGGGCATAGCCGCCTTCGCCGCGCAACAGCAAAGCCCCGACACACTGAAGGCGCTCGACGCCGTGGCCTCTTTTCTGGGCGACTGGAAATCGCCCAAGGGACCGCTGGTGCTCGGCCTGAAGCCCGATAAGTCCGCCGGCCTCGCCGATCTCGACAAGATCGCTCTGCCCGACGCGCTGACCAAGGAATTCGGCTTCACGGCGACCTATCCCGGCACGAAGGAAGGGGCCGCCAAGGCCGGCGCGAAGTAACCAAGAACAAAGGGAGGAGCGATGAAACGGCGCACGCTCGTAGCCGCGAGCCTGCTCTTGCCGTGGCCGGCAGCGGCGCAGGACGCCTATCCGACGAAACCCATCCAGATCATCGTGCCCTTTCCGCCGGGCGGCGTTGCCGACATCACGGCACGACCGCTCGCCCACGTGATGGGGCGACTGGTCAAGCAATCGGTCGTGGTCGTGAACAAGGCGGGCGCCGGCGGCTCGGTCGGCACGGCACAAGCCGCACGCGCGATGCCTGACGGCTACACGATGCTGCTCGCGCTGTCGTCCATCTCGGTGCTGCCCGTGGCCGATCGCCTGCAGGGTCGTCCCGCTGCCTACGAGCTCGATCAGTTTGCGCCGGTAGCGTTGATCACTGCCGATCCTACCGTCCTCGTGGTACGCGCCGACGGGCCGTACAAGACGCTGAAGGACCTGGTCGACGCGGCGAAAGCCAAGCCCGGCACGATCAATTACGGCTCGTCCGGCGTCTACGGCACCCTGCACGTCGCCATGGAGATCTTCGCCCAAGCCGCCGGCATCAAGATGTTCCACATTCCCTATCAGGGTGGCGGGCCCGCCGTGGCGGCGCTGCTGGCCGGCCAGATCGACGCCTTGGCTTCAGGCCCCGCGCCGGCAATCGGGCAGATCAAGGCCGGCAAGATGCGCGCGCTCGCCGTCTGGGGCGACGAGCGACTGCCGGCGATGCCCGACGTGCCCAGCATGAAGGAGCTGGGCTACGACGCCACTTTCTACATATGGTCGGGCCTGTTTGCGCCGGCGGGTGTGCCGCAGCCCGTCATGACGGCCTTGCGCGAGGCGGTGAAACGCACGGTCGAGGATGCCGAGTTCAAGGAGGCGATGGAGAAGGTCGAGACGCCGATTGCTTATCTCGATGCGCCGGACTTCAAGACTTTTCTCGATCGCGACGCGGCACGGCTGAGGCTCGCTGTCGAGCGTATCGGCAAGGTTGCGGAAAACTGACCCCAGATATTGTGGGCAACCCGGCTCGCCGCGGAGGCGTTTTCTGTGCGCAGTGTCCAATCCCGGACGCTGCCGCAGACCATGGAGGGCGAGCGATGAACGATCCCAAGGACCGCAACCCACAGCAGTCCCAACAGGACCGTGACCAGCAGCAGCGCGAGCGCCAACAGCGTCAGCAGCAGCAGCGTCAAAAACAGCAGCCCAACCAGCAGCCGGGCCAGAAGCCCGACCAGCCACAGCAGATGGATGAGTAGCCACTTGTCCTGAATGCGAGGGAATGCCCGCTCGAATGGCGGGCATTCCTTTTTCAGGAGGACGCCATGAGCAGACCACCGCGCGAGCCCGAGCCCGCACCGCCGCCGCCGGGCAAGACCGACCCGATCCCGCCCGAACTGCCCCAACCCGGCGGTCCCGAGGACGTGCCGCCAGCCCCGTCTCACCCGACCGGCCCGCCGCAGCCGGTTGCGAAACCGTAACCAGGTCGCGAAGCGTTGACTTGTCGTCGGTCCAGGTACGTTTCATGAATGGGTTCATCGAGAAACCAAGTGGGAGACAAAGATGAACCTCGATGCACTTGCGACCAGCTGGGCGCCACGCCTGCTCAGCATCTTGCGCATCATGTCTGGCCTGCTGCTGCTGCAGCACGGCACCGGCAAGCTGCTCAAATTTCCAGCCGGGGTAGTGCCGCCAACCTTCAATCTGAACTCGTGGCCGGGCTACGCCGGTTACATCGAGCTCGTCTGCGGCATCCTGCTGGTGCTCGGACTGTTCAGCCGCCCCGCCGCCTTCATCGCTTCGGGCATGACGGCTGTCGCCTATTTCATGGCGCACGCGCCGCAGGGCTTCTTTCCGATTCTCAACCGGGGCGAGCTCGCCGTGCTCTATTGCTTCGTATTCTTGTACCTTGCAGCGGCAGGCCCCGGCCCGTGGAGCCTGGACGCACTGCGAAAGAAGTAGCCCCTAACGGCGCTTCATTTGGACTGTTAGGATGACGGACGGCCGCGCTCAGCGGCCGTCTTGTTGTGTGAAAGAGTCCAGGAGGCAGATCGTGCTGAAGCGTCGCCAGTTCACGGCTCTTGCCGGCACCACTGCGTTCGGCGCCCCGATGCTCGGCCGCGCGCAGGCGCGCTGGAAGCCGGAGAAGCCGATCACGATCTACAATCCCTTCGCTGCGGGTGGCGTCACCGACGTGCACATCCGCATGCTGGGCGAGACGGTGACCAAGCTGTTGGGCCAGCAGGTCATCGTCGACGTCAAGGCGGGCGCCGCCGGCACGCTGGCGCCCGCCATGCTGCTGAACGCCAAGCCCGATGGCCAGACGCTTGCCTGCATGAGCATCAACAGCCTGCGCTATCCGCACTACCAGAAGACCAACTGGGATCCGCTCAAGGACTTCACCTATGTCTGTGGCCTCTCGGGCTACACGCTGGGCATCGTCGTGAAGTCCAACGCGCCGTGGCAGACGCTCGACCAGTTGGTCGCCGCCGGCAAGAAGGAGCCCGAAAAGTTCAACTACGGCACGTCGGGCGTGGGCGGCACCGGCCAGCTCATGATGATCGAGGTCGAACAGGCGACCGGCTCCCGATTCACTCACGTGCCCTACAAGGGCGGCGCGGAATGGATGCAGGCGCTGCTGAGCGAGCAGGTGCATTTCCTGGCCGACGCCGCGCAATGGGCGCCGTTCGTCGACAACGGCCAGTGCCGCATCCTCGCCATGGCGACCGAGCAGCGCATTGCCAAGTACAGGGATGCACCGACCCTAATCGAGCGCGGCATCAACGTCGTGGGCCAAAGCCCCTACGGCATCGTCGGGCCAAAGGGCATGGCGCCGGAAATCGCCGAAGCGATCTACGTCGCCTTCAAGGAGGCTATGGGCGATCCCAAGGTCAACGCCTACCTGGAGCAGTTCCTCCAGCTGCCGTGGTACAAGAGCCCGGCCGAGTACCGCGCGTTCGCCGAAAAGTACTATGTCGACGTGAAGCCGCTGCTGATCAAGGCGGGGCTGGCACAGGGTTAGAGGGAGACAAATACCATGGCGTTGAAACGAGTGGCCCTCGAGATCGGCATGGGCACCGACATCCGCGGCGGTGACTATACCAAGGCCGCGGTCCGCGCCCTGCGCGATGCGCTGTGGCACAACTCGCTCACCGTGGCGACGGCGGTCGGCAAGTCGAGCGACGACATGCAGGTCGAGGTGCTGATCGGCGTGCCCAAGCCCGACCTGGTCAACACCAAGCAGGTGCTGGCCGTGCTGCCGCACGGCACCGGCACGGTAAAGGTGGTCGAGGGCGGCCTGGAGATCCCCAACGAAGCGGGCACCGACAAGACGGTGATCGCCCAGGCCGCCGCCGTCGTGCGGCTCGATCTCTGAGGAGACAACCATGCCAGCCAAACGCGTCATCCTCGAGCTCGGCACCGGCAACGACCTGCACGGCGGCGACTACACCAAGGCCGCCCTGCGCGCGGTGCAGGATGCGCTGCACCACAGCTCGCTCGCCATGATCCGCAGCCTCAAGGTCAACCCCAAGACCGGCATGTTCGTCGACGTCACGATCGGCGTGCAGCAGCCCGACAAGGTCGATCTGGAGAAGGTGCGGACGTCGCTGCCGCACGGCATCGTCACGGTGAAGGCGGTGAAGGGCGGGCTCGACATTCCCGATCCGGAGAACAATGACCCGGCGGTGATCGCGAGCGCCGCGGTCTCAGTGCGGCTGGAGCTGCCGTAACGCTGCTGAGAAGACGGAGGCAGACATGCGCCGCAGCGACGATCGCATTCTCACCACCCACGTCGGCAGCCTGCCGCGCAACGCGGTGCTGACCGATCTCCTGATCCGCGACGAGGACGGACAGGCGATCGACCGCGCCGAGCTCAGGCGGCAGAGCGAAAGTGCGGTGCGCTACGTCGTCGACAAGCAGATGGCAAGCGGCATCGACATCGTGAATGACGGCGAGCAGCCGCGCGTCGGCTTCCAGACCTACGTCGCTCAGCGCATGCAGGGCTTCGGCGGCGAATCCAAGCGGCCGCGTCCGCGCGACTACACCGACTTCCCGACCCTGCTGGCGCAGCTTCCCCACCGCTATCCGCGGCGCGCCAAGGTCTCGAACGCGCCCCAGGCGATCGCCGATGTCCGCTATGAGGACCTCGCCCCGGCCGAGGACGAAATCCGCATGTTTCGTGCCGCTCTCGACAAGCTGCCGTCGGCGCCGCTCGGCACTTTCATGACCGCGGCCTCGCCCGGGATCATCGCAACGACGCTGTTGAACGCCCATTACGACAGCCACGAAGCCTATGTGTTCGCCCTGGCGCGCCAGATGCGCAAGGAATACGAACTGATCGCGCGCGACTTCGTGCTGCAGATCGATGCACCCGACCTGGCGCTGGAGCGCACGACGCTGTTCCAGGACAAGACCGTCGCCGAATTCGTGAAGATCGCCGAGATGCACGTCGCCGCGCTCAACGAGGCGCTGGTCGGCATCCCGCGCGAGCGCGTCCGGCTGCATTGCTGCTGGGGCAACTACGACGGCCCGCACATCCATGACGTGCCGCTGGCCGACATCCTGCCGGTATTGACGCAGGCCAAGGTGGGCGCGCTCTCGATCGAGTTCGCCAACCCGCGCCACCAGCACGAATACGCGGCGCTGAAGTCAGCCAAGCTGCCGCCCGAGTTCCTGCTGCTGCCGGGCGTCATCGACACCAAGACGAACTTCGTCGAGCACCCCGAGGTCGTCGCCAACCGGATCTGCGAGGCGGTCGATGCCGTGGGCGACCGCAGCCGCGTCATCGCCTCATGCGATTGCGGCTTCGGAACCTTCGCAGGCTCCGAGCTGGTTGCCGAAGAAGTCGTCTGGGCCAAGCTCAAGACCTGCCGCGAAGGCGCCGACCTCGCGAGCCGGCGCCTCTGGGGCAAAGGCTGAGCTCAATGTCACACCCCTCCGCAGCGGGCGGAGGGGTGGTCATGAGCAACTCGACTGATGCCCATGACCCCTCCGTCGGCGTAAGACGCCGACACCTCCCCAGCTTCGCTGGGGAGGAAGCGCACGTTACTGCTGCGCTGTTCGCGCGTTGGCAGCGACGTGTCATCCACGCGCTTGGCGTCCGAAGAAGATCATGCCCACACCGGTTGCAATGGCGACGACGCCGGCGATGGTCGGAATGGAGATGAGGTGCTGCTGCTCGGCGGTGACCTTGATGGGGCCCGCATCGACGATGGCGCGCTTCTGGGTGAACGAGATGTTGTCGATCACCAGGCCCGCGACGCCAATGGCGATCATCATCACACCGAAGATCACGAGCGGCCTCATTGCTCCGCACTCCCTGTTCCGTTGCGGCTTTCGCTCGGGCCCCAACGTATGGTTGCGGCAAAGGTTGCCCGAGCGGAACGCGGGCGCTTCAGCCGCGGACCAGCATCGCCCTGCCCCGTTCGACGGCGAGCCTTGCCATCGCCTTCAGGCCTTCGTCGGTGGCGCTGCTTACCGGGTGGCCGATCCTGGCGAAGGCATACCCCGGCATGCCCAGCACCCGGCTCATCATTTCGGCGGCGCTGACGAAGCGCTCGGTCATGACGCTGAAGGCTGGAACCAGGAGACGTTCAGCCGTTACGGAGTCGTGCAGACTGCACGATGAACAGCTGCCTCAATCTCCTATGCCGGAGATGACGGCATCCCAGTTCCTGATCTCGGCAACGATGTGGGCGTCGGCGGGCGCGCTGTAGTTCGACTTGGTGCGCATCACCACCTTGGCGACGCCATGCTCCTCGCGCAGCACGCGGTCGAGATGGGCGAAGAAGCCCTTGGTGCCTTCCTTGCCGTTGGAGATGAAGCCGATGGTCTTGCCCTCGAGCGTGTCGAGGCGCGGCGCGAGCTGACCGACCGGCGGGGCCTTCTCCGGCGTCGGATCGAGGACACGGAACGTCATGACTTGCCTCTACTGTTGCTTCTTGGGGAGCTCGCAATCGACGCAGGCGCCGATCGCCATGGTGACGGCATGGCTCTTGTTGCCGAGCCACGGAGGGATGATGGCGCCGAAGCCGCCGGCCGGACCGCCTGCGGCCACGACCAGAAGCTGGTCCGCCGATTCCATCGCCGGATAGACGCTGTCGCCGCGATCGCGCACGACCGCGCCCTTGCCGACCTCGGCCCACTCGCGGCGATGGATGCGCGCGCGCTCATGGATGAAGCCCGCGATGTCGGTCTTGCTCCAGCCGGCCGCCTGCAGGTGTTCGCGCAGCTGCTTGGGAATGATGAGCGCGTAATTGCCGGGATGGATCGAATAGTGCCTGAGATTGGCGCGCATCTCGGCGGCGAAGGTCTCCAGAATGTCCTCGGGCCTGGTCGTCCACTCGTTCATGATCTGCCGTGGCGCGCCCGCCGCCATCACGGTCACCGCCGAGGCTTCCTTCGGAATGCCGCGCTGCTCAGCCAGCGACTTCCAGGTCGTGTCCTCCTCATCCTCGGCGATGCAGTAGCTGAACTTGCCGGGATGGCCCAAGGTCGAGCGGTCGATGACGCCCGGCCGCACATCCATCAGGTTGATCAAGCAGAGCCGGATGGCGCGGCCGATCACGGCGGTGGCGCGATCGCTGTTGCCCAAGGCATTGAAGCCGCCGCTGGCGCCGAGCTCCAGCCGGATCGGGCCGTTCAGCACCACCAGCACGGCGCAGCCGCCGGTGCTGGCGGTGGCGCCGTGCATCAGGAACTCCTCCTGCATCATCGCCGTCCAGGCGGTGACGACGACGGGGAAATGCATGGGCAGACACCCCGCCATCACGGCGTTGACCGCAAGCTTCTCGGCGGTGACGGCAAGCCCGCGCACCGGTTCGATGCCGATCAGCTGGTCGGGCGGCATCATCGCCCATTCCAGGCAGGCTTCGACCGCCTCGCGCGTCGGCGGCACGATGGGCAGGCCGTCGGTCCAGCCGTTCGAGTGATAGAGCTCCTGGACCGCGGCGATGTTGTCCGCGTCGTAGGTCCGCGATGAGAGCTGCACGTTTTCCTCCGGACGCCAAGCATAGCGCCGCGGCGCCCTATGCCAACGTCAACTTGATAGACAGGATTGTTGCAGCCGATGCATCAATTGCCGCGCGGCCATTCGCGCCGCAACAGCGCCAGGAAGCCCGCAGCGGCCGGGGTCGGCTCGCGCTCTCGCAACGCGATCACGCCGATGCGACGCACCAGCCGCGGCTCGAGCGGTACGGCGCGCAGCTTGCGGTCGGCCGGCACGGCGCCGCGCGGCACGATGCCCACGCCGACGTCGGCCGCGACCAGGCCGAGCAAGGTGGCGATCTGCGTCACCATCACCATCTGGCGCAGCGGCACGCTCGCCATCGCCGCCGCGGCATCGACGGTGCGGCGCGTGCGCGAATCGGTGGGCAGCGCCACGATCGGCTGGTCGGAGAGATCGGCCAGGGTGAGCTTGCGGCGGCCGGCGAGCTTGTGGCGCGCCGAGGTCACGACACAGAACGTCTCGCGGCCAAGCGGCGTGCCGACGGCGAAGTCGGGCAGCTCGTCGACATAGCCCAGGCCGAAATCGGCGACGCCGCTGCGTACGTCCTCCATGACCGAACCGTGCACGCTTTCGCGGACATGGATCTCCACGCCCGGCCGGTCGGCGCGGTAGGCGGCGATCAGGCGCGGCAGGAAGGCGCCGGCAACCGACATGACGCTCGACAACACGACCAGGCCGCGCCGCTCCTGAGCCACTTCGCGAACGCTCTGCACGGTGATGCCGAGATCGGCCAGCATTCGCTCGGCGACCGCCGCGAACTCACGGCCGGCGGCGGTGACCTGCACGCGACGCGTCGTGCGGTCGAACAGGCGTACACCGAGCTCGGTCTCCAGTCGCTTGACGGCGCGTGTCAGCGCCGGCTGGGAAATGCGCAACTTGGCGGCGGCGGCGACGAAGCTGCCGTATTCGACCAGCGCCAGGACGGCTTCGAGCTGACGTGCACTGAAATCCGGAACGGCGGCGCGCAGCATCACGCCGCGAGCATGCGCTCGCGATTGCGATCGCGCAGGATGGGCATCACCCACTTGCCGAAGCGCTCGGCCTCCTCGTCGTGCAGGTAGCCCGAGAGACAGAAGGAGTGGCAGCCGAGATCGATGAAGTCCTGCAGGGTCGCCGCGCACTGCTCCGGCGTGCCGACGATGGCGATGCCCGCACCCGGCCGCACCTGGGTGATGCCGGTCCACAGGTTGCGCTCGATGACCTCGCCCTGGGTCGCGAGTTCACGCACGCGGCGATTGGCCTCGGAGCTCGCGAAGCGCTCCCTCACGAAAGCCTTCTGCGCCTCGCTGGCGTGACCCACCAGCTCGTGGGCGAACTCCCAGGCTTCCTTTTCGGTCTGCCGGCAGACGATCTGCAGGCGCATGCCGAAGCCGATGTCGTTCTCACGGCCATGCTTTGCCGCCATGCTGCGGATGGTGGCCATGTTGGCGCGGATGCGCTCGTAGGTATCGCCCCAGAAGAGATGCACGTCGGAATGCTTGGCCGAAATCTCCCAGGCCTGCCTGGAGCCACCGCCGAGATAGAACCTTGGATAGGGCTGCTGCAGCGGATGCGGGCGGATCTGCGCGCCCTTCAGTTGATAGAACTTGCCATCGTAGGTGAGTGGCCCGCGCGCCGTCCACAGCGCCTTCAGGATCGAGACCTCCTCGTCCATGATTTCATAGCGCTCTTCCTTGCCCCACTTGATGCCTTCCGATTCGTTCTCCTGCTCGCTCTGCCCCGCAATCAGGTTGATACAGATGCGGCCGCCCGACAGCTGGTCGAAGGTTGCGATCATCTTGGCCAGCAGCACCGGGTTGATGTAGGAGGGTCGCGCCGCCACCAGCATGCGGATCGACTTGGAGCGTCCCACCATCAGGGCGCTCGAGATCCACGCCTCCCAGCACGCGGTCTGCACCGGCACCAGCATGTACTCGAAGCCCGCCGCCTCGGCGGCCGCGACGATGCGGTCGAACATCGGGAGCGAGGGCGCGACCTGGGCGCTCGCCAAACCGTATGCCGTGGTGTCACCCGCCGTCGGCAGGAACCAGCCGAATTCCAGTCTACGCCTATTGCCTTGCATGCCTCGATTGTCCCCCGGCCGATGCTTTGGTGCAATTGTTGCTGGTCGTGACGCGCACAAGCGGGCACGATCCGCCCGCAATTGGGGAGAGCATATGTTGCAGCACGGCAGGCGTCCGACAATCGCATCGCGGCACGGCATGGTGGCCGCCGCCCATCCGCTCGCCGCGGCCGCGGGCGCGCGCGTGCTGAGCAACGGCGGCAACGCCTTCGATGCCGCGGCAGCGACGGCGGCGACGCTGAACGTCGTCGAGCCCTACATGTCGGGCCTGGCCGGCATGGGCATGGCGACCTGCTACATCTCGGCCGAGCGGCGCGTGCGATCGCTCAACTTCATGAGCCTGATCCCGCGCAAGTTCCCGCTGGAGAAGCTCTCCCGCCGCGAGCAGATCCTGCGCGGACCGGTCGCCGTCGGCGCGCCGGGCAACCTCGGCGGCTGGTGCGAGATGGTCGGCGCCTACGGCACCAAGAAGCTGACCGAGCTGTTCGCGCCGGCGATCCAGGTCGCTCGCGACGGCTTTTCCCTGATCGAGTTCAACGCCGAGGAGATCGGCGGCGCGAGCCACGAGATTCGCGGCCACGACAAGCTCTACCCCGAATGGTCGCGCAACTATCTCGGCGGGATCAGCGGCGGCAAGCCGGCGCTGGGCGCCGTGCTGAAACAACCTGACCTCGCCGGGACGCTGGAGGCGCTGGCGGCCGAGGGTCCCGGGCTGATGTATGGCGGCGCGCTCGGCAAGAAGCTGATCGACCGGCTCGCCGAGCTCGGCGGCACGCTGACCATGGACGACCTGATGGACTTCAAGACCCATTGGATCGATCCGGTGGCGGCGGGCTATCGCGGCCGCACCATCCATGTGCCGCCGCCGCCCTGCGAGGCGTTCCAGTACCTGCTGACGATGCGCATCCTCGAAGGCTTCGATCTTGGAAAGATGTCGCGCAACGGCACCGACCATATCGATACGGTGCTGCGCGCGATCCGCATCGCTGCCGGCGTGCGCATCGCCAACGGCGTGCCGTCCAAGCAGAAGCTGGCGGAGCTGCTGTCGGACGGCCACGTCGAGGGCCTGCGGGCACGCGTGCGCGACGGCAAGCCGGTGGTCGGCCCGACCGAGCAATGGACGCCGCCCGCCACCGAAGGCCACACGACGTCGTTCTCGATCGCCGACAAGCACGGCAACATGGTGTGCGTGACGCAGAGCCTCGGCAGCGTGTTCGGCTCGGGCGTCGTCGTGCCCGGCACCGGGCTCTGCCTCAACAACTTCCTCTATTGGGCCGACGTCACGCCGGGCAGCCCCAATCGCGTGAAGCAGGGCGACGCCATGCCGATCTGCGTGGCGCCGTCGATCGTCACCCAGGACGACAAGCCTGTGCTGGCGCTGGGCACGCCCGGCAGCTACGGCATCCTGCAGACCCAGGTCCAGGCGATGGTTCAGTACATCGACTACGGCCTGCCCTTGCAGCAGGCGATCGAGGCGCCGCGCGCACGGCTCACCGACGGCCGCGCCGTGCTGCTGGAATCGCGCGTCGACAGCCAAGTGCGCGACGAGCTGCGGTCGCGCGGCCATGACCTCACCTCGGGGCCGGACTGGACCTGGAAGGTCGGCGGCATGCATGCCGTAGCACTGAACGACGGCACCTACACCGGCGGCTGCGATCCCCGCCGCGACGGCTACTGCGTGCCGGCTTAGTCTCGCCGGACCGGGGGCCTCCAGGCCCGCGGTCCGGCAAGGTTACTTGTGCGGCCGCGACGGCTCGGAGATCTCGGCGATCGTCTCGCCGACCTCCGTGAGGTTGGCGGCGCGCGGCTCGGTGGCGATGTCACCCAGGGAGACGATACCGACCAGGTTCTTCTCCTTGTCGAGTACGGCGAGCCGGCGGACCTGCAGGGTCCGCATGCGCGCCAGCACCTCCTCGGCATCCTCCTCCTCGAAGGCCCAGGAGATGTCCTCGGTCATGCATTCGCGCACCTGCATGTCGACCGGCGAGCGGCCGCTCGCGACGCCGCGTACCACGATGTCGCGGTCGGTCAGCGTGCCGACGAGGCGGCGGCCCTGACAGACCGGCAGCGAGCCCACGCCGATCGCCTCCATGGCCATCGCCGCCTGCTGCAACGAGGCATCCGGCGCCACCGTCTCGACCTGGCGGGTCATGACTTCGCAGACTTGCATGCAGGCATAATGCGCGAGGTGCCGGCGGGTTGCGTGCGCCCAGCGCTAACCCATTCCCACCATGACCCGGGTCAGCGACCGGACATGCGGCGCAAAGTGGTGCCAGCCGCGCATGGCAAGGAACTCCTTGGTCTGCACGACCGCGGGTGAGTCGAGCTCATAGACAGCGGTATAGACCTTGGCCGACGGCTCGTGCCTTTGCGCACGATCCCACTCGACGGCCTTGCCCGAGGAAATGTAGCGTCTGCCGCCGCGCACACCGGGGCAGGCCAGCACGTCGGGTACATGGACCTCGTCGTACCAGCGATTCCAGTCGGCTTCGACCGAAGCATCGACCTCTGCGGTCACGATGAGAAGACAATTCGGCAAGCTGGTCATTTCGGCATTCCTCTTCCTAGGCATTCCTCTTCCTAGGCATTCCTCTTGCTCGGCATTCCTCTTGCACAGGGCGCTCAGGCGGGATGGAATGCGCGCCAACGGGAGAATTCAAGAGGGGATGGTTAATGCGCAAACTTCTAGGGCTGGCCGCTATCGCGCTGATCGCGGGCGCCGGCATCGCTCAGGCGCAGGAGACGCCGCGCAAGGGCGGCACGATCCGCATGACGGCGCCCTACGCGGCAAGCTTCGGCAGCCTCGATCCGCACACCACGCCGCGCGCCCAGGACGACATCGTCAACAAGGCGATCCAGCGGACGCTCTACAACTGGGATTCCAAGGAAGGCAAGCTGGTGCTGGAGCTTGCCAAGTCGGTGACGCCATCGGAAGACGGGCTCACCTACACCTACAAGCTGCGCGACGACGCCTATTTCCATAACGGCCGCAAGATGACGGCCGACGACATCATCTGGTCCTACACGCGCCTCATGGACGGCAGCAAGGGTTACCCTGGCGCCCGCTACGTGCGCATCATCAAGGGCGCGGTCGACGTCGAGAAGGGCCAGGCCAAGGAGATCTCGGGCCTGAAGAAGATCGACGACTTCACGCTCGAGATGACGCTGACCGACCGCGTCGACCCCGGCTACTCCTTCTTCGTCGGCTCGACCGCGATCCTGCCCAGGGAAGAGGTCGAGAAGGGCAACTTCGCCAACAATCCGGTGGGCCTCGGGCCCTTCAAGTTCAAGGAGCACATACCGGGCTCGCGTGTCGTCACCGAGCGCTTCGACAAGTTCTACAAGCCCGGCAAGCCCTACGCCGACAAGTACGAAGTGCTGATCATGGCCGAGGCCGCCGCGCGCGACGTCGCCTTCCGCAACAAGGAGATCGACACCTCGATCCTGGGCCCGGCGCAGTACGTCGCCTATCGCGAGGATCCGCAGCTCAAGAACGGTATCCTCGAAGTGGCGGAGATGTTCACCCGCGCCGTGACCCTCAACCACGCCCACAAGCCGTTCGACGACAAGCGCGTGCGCCAGGCGATCAACCACGCCATCGACACCGACCTCATCATCAAGCGGCTGGTCAAGGACAAGGCTTATCGCGCGGTGAGCTGGCTGCCGCTCTCCTCGCCCGCGTTCGACAAGAGCTTCAAGCCCTATGCCTACGATCCCGAGAAGGCCAAGAAGCTGCTGGCCGAAGCAGGCCTTCCCAACGGCTTCGAGTTCGAGCTGACGACCAGCCAGAACGAGAGCTGGGGCCTGCCCATCGTCGAGGCGATCATCCCCATGCTGGCCAAGGTCGGCATCAAGGTGAAGCCCAAGCTGGTCGAGGTCACGGTGCTGACCGACATCGCCATGAAGGGCGAGCATCAGGCCTACATCGGCTCCAACCTGACGGGACCGGACTCGCTCACGACCATGCGCTGCTACTACTCCAAGACGCCGCGCACCGCCTGCAACTACACGGGCTACAGCAACCCGGCGTTCGACAAGCTCTTCGAGGAAGCGGCGGCGACCGTCGACGCCGCCAAGCGTACCGACCTGCTGCGCCAGGCCAACAACCTGATCTACGACGAAGCGCCGATCTGGTTCTTCAACTACAACAAGGCGGTGCTGGCTTATCAGCCGTGGATCCACGGCCTGCAGGCCAACCCGACCGAGATCACCCATCAGTATCCCGAGGACATCTGGGTCGACGCCAAGTCGCCGGCCAAGTGATCTCGCGCCCCAAGCACCTATCCCTCATGTTCCTCTCCCCCGTGGGGGAGAGGTTAGGTGAGGGGGTGCAACACGAAGGTTATCTCCGGCATCACCCCCTCACCCAGCCTCTCCCCCAAGGGGGAGATGAGGTTGATTCGTTGAAACGCCGTCCGCCTCGCTAATGCTCCTCGTTCTCGCTCGCCGCCTCGGCAACGTCATCCCCACGCTGCTCGCCGTCATCGCGCTGATCTTCCTGCTGTTCAGCGTACTGCCCGGCAGCTTCATCTCCGGCATGAACGAGGACGGCCGCTCGCCCATCGACCCGGCCGTCATGGAGCGCATGCGCAAGGAGATGGGGCTCGACGATCCGCTCTACGAGCGCTTCGCCAAGTATGTCGCCAAGGTCGCGACGGGCGATCTCGGCACGTCGTTCCGCACGCGCGAGCCGGTGACCAAGCTGATCGGCGCGCGCATCTGGCCGTCGCTGAAGCTGGTGTTCGCCGCCATGGCGTTCGCCATCGCGGTCGGCGTCACCCTCGGATTCCTCGCGGCCCTCAGGCCGGGGAGCCTGATCGATACCGTCTCGATGGTGACCGCCATCTCCGGCCTCAGCCTGTCGCAGTTCTGGTTCGGGCTGATGCTGATGTACCTGTTCGCGCTCACTCTGAACTGGCTGCCGAGCTTCGGCTATGGCGACGGCGGCCTGACCAACCTCATCCTGCCGGCGGTGGCGCTCGGCGTCGGCCCGATGGCGCTCTTGGCGCGCACGACGCGCGCCGCCGTGCTTGACGTGCTCAACGCCGATTTCGTCCGCACCGCGCGCAGCAAGGGCATGAGTGAGCGCCGTGTCGTCGAATGGCACGTGCTTCGCAACGCCCTGGTGCTGGTCATCACCATCGTCGGCCTGCAGTTCGGCTCGCTGATGGGCCAGGCCGTCGTGGTCGAGAAGCTGTTCTCCTGGCCGGGCGTCGGCTCGCTGATGGTCGACTCGGTCTTCCAGCGCGACATGCCGGCGGTCCAGGGCTGCATCCTGATGATCGTGTTGTTCTTTCTGTTCATCAACACGCTGGTCGATCTCGCCTATGTCGTGATCGATCCGCGCATCCGTTACGGCTGACGGCATGAAGTTGGGTGCCAATACCTGGGTCGGCGGCAGCCTGGTGGCGATCGCCATCGGCGTCGCCGTCTTCGCGCCCTGGATCGCGCTCACCGATCCGGTGATGGACGCCAACCTGATGAACGCCGAGCTGCCGCCGTCGTGGGAGTTTCCGTTCGGCACCGACGCGCAAGGTCGCGATATCTACTCGCGCATCTGCTACGGCGCCCGCGTCTCGCTGACGGTCGGCGTGGTCAGCCAGATCTGCAACAGCCTGATCGGCGTCACGCTGGGCCTGACCGCGGGCTTCTGGGGCGGCTGGTGGGACGATGTCGTGAGCGGCCTCACCAACCTGATGCTCGCCATCCCCTCGCTGGTCTTCGCGCTCGCCATCATGGCGATCCTGGGCCCCGGCCTGATCAGCCTGGTGATCGCGCTCGGGCTCACCAGCTGGTCCTATTCCTGCCGCATCGCCCGCGCCCAGGTGCTGTCGCTGAAGAGCCAGGGCTACGTCCAGGCCGCCCGCATCCTGGGCTACGGCGATTTCCGCATCATGTTCACCCAGGTCCTGCCCAACATCCTGGGACCGCTGATCGTGATCGCCACGCTGGGCATGGGCGGCGCCATCCTGGCCGAGGCCGCCCTCTCCTTCCTCGGCCTCGGCATCCGCCCGCCCTTCCCGAGCTGGGGCAGCATGCTGTCGGAGGCGCGTGACCAGATCCGCGCCGCACCCTGGCTGTCGGTATTCCCCGGGCTCGCCATCTTCTTCACCGTGCTCGGCCTCAACCTGCTGGGCGACGGGCTGCGTGACATCCTCGATCCCCAGTCGACGACGAGGCGGGCATGACCACGGGGCACGTGATGGGGCCCCTGCTCAAGGTCGACGACCTGCACATCACGCTTCAGGGCGACGGCGCCACGTTCAACGCCGTCGAGAACGTCTCCTTCGAGATCGGCCGCGGCGAGGCCTTCGGCCTGGTGGGCGAATCGGGCTGCGGCAAGAGCATCACCGCCCTTGCCGTCATGGGACTGCTGCGTCGGCCCTTGTCGCTCGGCAAAGGCCGCATCGTGCTCGACGGCGAGGAGATCCAGAACGCCTCGGCCGCGCGCCTGCGCGATTTGCGCGGCAGCAAGATCGGCATGATCTTCCAGGAGCCGATGACGGCGCTCAATCCGCTGTCGCCGGTCGGCCGCCAGATCGCCGAGATGTTCGTGCTGCACCAGAATGCCTCGTGGAACGAGGCGATGGATCGCGCCGAGGACGCGCTGCGCCAGGTGCGCGTGCCCTCGCCCGAGCGGCGCATCAAGGACTATCCGCATCAGCTCTCCGGCGGCATGCGCCAGCGCGTCATGATCGCCATCGCGCTCGCCTGCCGGCCCGATCTCCTGATCGCCGACGAGCCGACCACAGCGCTCGACGTCACCGTGCAGGCCGAGATCATCGACCTGATGGCCGAGCTCTGCGCCGCCAAGGGCACCGCCATCCTGATGATCAGCCACGATCTCGGCCTGGTCGCCAACATGTGCCGGCGCGTCGCCGTTATGTATGCTGGCCGCATCGTCGAAAGCCAGGGCGCCGAGGCGATCTTCGCCACGCCGCGCCATCCCTACACCAAGGGGCTGGTCGATTCCCTGCCGCGGCTCGGCGAGCGCGGCAAGCGCGGCCGCCAGCGCCTGCGTGAGATCTCGGGCGTCGTGCCCTCGATCGCCGCCTACCCGCCAGGCTGCCGCTTCAACCCGCGCTGCCCGTCGGTGACCGACATCTGCCGCTCGACCGCGCCGGATGCCACGGCGCTGGGCAGCGGCCTCGTGCGGTGCCATCACCATGAGTGACAAGCTTCTCGAGCTCGATGACCTCGCGGTGCACTTCCATGTCGGCGGTGCGCTGAAAGGCGGCGTCAGGACACTGAAGGCGGTTGATGGCGTCAGCCTCGAAGTGAAGCCCGGCGAGTGCCTCGGCCTGGTTGGTGAATCCGGTTGCGGCAAGTCGACCCTCGCCCTTTCCATCATGGGCCTGCAGCCGCCGACGCGCGGTCATATCCGCCTCAACGGACACGAGCTCTCGGCGCGCGATCGCATGGAGACGGCGCGGACCGTGCAGATGGTCTTCCAGGATCCCTACGCCTCGCTCAACCCGCGCCAGACCGTGCGCCGCACGCTGGCCGATCCCTTGCGCATCCACGGCGTCGGCAACAAGGGCGAGGTCGACGACCGGGTGATGGACATGCTGGCCAAGGTTGGCCTCAGGCCGGATCACGCCGACCGTTATCCGCACGAATTCTCCGGCGGCCAGCGCCAGCGGATCGGCATCGCCCGGGCGCTGATCCTGCAGCCCAAGCTGGTGATCTGCGACGAGCCGGTGTCGGCGCTCGACGTGTCGATCCGAGCCCAGATCATCAATCTGCTGCTCGAGCTCAAGGACGAGATGGGCCTGGCCTATATCCTGATCAGCCACGATCTCGGCGTGGTCGAGCATGTCAGCGACCGCGTCGCCGTCATGTATCTCGGCCGCATCGTCGAGCAGGGCGGCTGGCAGGAGATCTTCGAGGACCCGCGCCACCCCTACACCCGCGCCCTTATTGCCGCGATCCCCGACCCCTTCCATCGCGCCGATGCCCGAGTGGCGCGCGCCAAGGCGCACGGCGAGATCGCGAGCGCGCTCAATCCGCCACCCGGCTGCCATTTCAACCCGCGCTGCCCGATGAAGGCCGACCGCTGCGTCAGCGAGGCGCCGTTGCTGGAGGCCGTGGCCGAGGGACACCGGGCGGCCTGTCATTTCCGCAATGTCGCAGGCTGACAGCCCCTTGCCATCGCAGCCGCGCGACCGATATTCAAGTCCGTGAAGCCCTCCGACGTCGAACGCCTGAACGACTGGCTGGTGCGCCGCGGCCTCGCCGGCATATCGGAGAGCGACCTGCTGCGGGCCTTCTGCGAGAAGTGCAACACGGCTGGCCTGCCGGTGGGCCGCGCGCTCGCCATCATCGACACGCTGCATCCCGTCCACGAAGGTACGGTTTTCCGCTGGCGCAACGACGACGTCGAGGAGCCGGCCGCCGTGCAATACGGGCCGAGCAACGAGGGCGAGATGGCGCAATCGTGGCAGCGCAGCCCGTTCTATCACATGCTTCAGAACAGCATCGAGGAGCTGCGCTGGCGCATCGGCTTCGGCGATAACCCTGACTTCACGATCGTCAAGGAGATGCAGGACCTCGGCCATACCGACTACGTCGTGTTCGTCCATCGCTTCGCGGACGAGGGCACGATCGGCGAGATGGACTGCTTCTACTCGGGTTGGTCGACGCGCGCTCCGCAGGGCTTCAGCGACGCCCACATCGCAGCTCTTCGCCGCCTGGTGCCGACGCTGGGGCTCGCGATCAAGAGCGCGTCGCTGACCCACATCGCCGACACGCTGGTCGACGTCTATCTCGGCCGTGAAGCCGGCCGGCGCGTGCTCAAGGGACGCATCCAGCGCGGTGTCGCCGACCGCATCGAGGCGGCGCTGTGGTTCTCCGACCTGCGCAGCTTCACGACCATCACCGACACCGCCAAGCCCACCGAGATCATCCCGCTGCTGAACGACTATGCCGAGGCCGTCATCACGTCGATCCAGGAGGCGGGCGGCGACGTCCTGAAGCTGATCGGCGACGGCACGCTCGCGATGTTCCATGCCGATGATCCATCGGAGGCATGCCGCCGCGCCCTCAAGGCCGAGGCGATCGCGCGCCGGCGCGTGGCCGAGCTGAATGACAAGCGCCGTGCCGAAGAACGGCCGGTCACCTCGATCTATGTCGGCCTGCATGTCGGCGAGGTCTTCTTCGGCAACATCGGCAGCGTCGATCGCCTCGACTTCACCGTGGTGGGGCCGGCGGTCAACGAGACCAGTCGCATCGCCTCGATGTGCCGCTCGGTGGACCGGCCGCTCCTGATCTCCTCGAATTTCGCCGAGGCCCTGCCGGCTGAAGAGCGGGCGCATCTGGTCTCGGTCGGCCGCTTCGCGCTGCGCGGTGTCGGCCAGGCCAAGCAACTCTTCACCCTCGATCCGGCGATCCTGTAGCGTTCCGTTGTAGCGTCCTGGTGGCCTTAAATTACAGGCCGACAGGCGAACAAACGTGCGTGACGCCGGCAAATATTCCGCCAATCGACTTGCGCCCGCTCGGCGGCCCCGCCTACGATGACTCCCATAAGCAAGCCGTCCAATGAGGCGGTGGGTGTTGGGAGGATAAAATATGGTCAAGGCTAAGCGTCGTAGCGTACTCAAGCTCGCCGGCGGCACCGCGCTGGGCGGCATGGCGGGCATCCTGGCGACCGGCCGCACGCCGGCCTACGCCCAGCAGAAGACCGTCCACTGGTTGAAATGGGTCGATTTTGTTCCCGCAACCGACCAGATGTTCCGCAAGGAGTTGGTTCCGGCCGCCGAGAAGGCTCTCGGCCTGAAGATCAACCTCGAGACCGTGAACGGCAACGACCTGCAGCCGCGCATCACCGCCGGCATCCAGTCGGGCGCGGGTCCCGATCTCATCATGTCGTTCAACAGCTATACGCACCTCTACGCCAACAGCGTGGTCGACCTCGCCCCTCTGGCCGAGGAAGTCGGCAAGCGCGAGGGCGGGATCTTCCCGTATGCCCAGGCGATCTGCTCCAACGGCAAGGGCGTGTACATGGGCATGCCGTGGGCCGTGATCGGCGGCATGGTCGCCTATCGCAAATCCTGGCTGGATGAAGTCGGCGCCACGAAGTTCCCCGACAACTGGGAGGACTATCATGCCGTTGGCAAGAAGCTGAAGGCGAAGGGCCATCCGTTCGGCCAGACGCTCGGCCATACCTTCGGCGACGCGCCGGGCTTCACCTATCCCTACCTGTGGTCGTGGGGCGGCAAGGAGGTCGAGGCCGACGGCAAGACCGTGGTCCTCAACTCCAAGGAGACGCTCGAATCGGTCAAGTTCATGACGGCCCTCTGGAAGGACGCCATGGACGAGGGCGGCCTCGCCTGGGACGACACCAACAACAACCGAGCCTTCCTGTCGCAGACCATCTCGGCGACCCTGAACGGCGCCTCGATCTACATCGAGACGCTGCGCAAGCCCGATCAGTACAAGACCGAGAAGGGCGAGCCGATGAGCAAGGACATCCTGCACGCGCCGCTGCCCAAGGGGCCGGCCGGGCAGTTCGGCTTCCATCTGCTGCAGTCGAACATGCTGATGAAGTATTCGAAGAACCAGGACGCGGCCAAGGAGTTCCTGAAGTACCTCCACACCGAGGCGAACTACCGGAGGTTCTTCGAATCGCAGAAGGGCTTCGCCACGCCATGCACCGCCAAGTGGGAGAGCGACCCGCTGTGGAACGTCGACCCGGTGATGGCGCCGTTCAAGGTCGCGGCCCGGCTTGGCCAGGCCATCGGCTTTGCCGGTCCGCCGGACGCCAAGGCCCAGGAGGGCCTGTCGAAGTACATCATCACCGACATGTACGCCAAGGCGGTGCAAGGCATGCCGCCCGAGGAGTCGGTGAAGTGGGCCGAGAGCGAGCTGAAGAAGATCTACGCAGCCTGAGCAAGGCCTGTTCCGCGTAACTCAACGGTGCCAGCGAGTGAGTGAGCCATGACAGTGACCGCAGTCCCCGGCGTGGTGACCCGTCCAACCCCGCGACTGCGGCGCTTGGAGGATGAGCGCTGGCTGGCGCTCGCCCTCCTCATGCCGACAGCCATCCTGCTCGGCCTGTTCATCGCCTATCCGTTCTTCGAGGGCGTTCTGCTGGCCCTGACGAGCCAGCGCGTCGGCGTGCCCGGCGGCTTCGTCGGCCTCCAGAACTTCGTCAAGATCTGGAACGACAGCATCTTCCGCACGGCCGTGTGGAACACCTTCTGGTACACGGCCGTCACCACGGTGTTCAAGCTGGGGCTTGGCCTGTGGCTGGCGATGCTGCTGAACCGGCATTTCAAGGGCAAGGCGCTGGTCCGCGCCTTCATCCTGCTGCCCTTCATCATCCCGACGGTGCTGTCGACCTTCGCCTGGAAGTGGATGTTCGACCCGACCTTCAGCGTCATCAACTGGGCGCTGTTCCATATGGGCTTCATCACCCAGCGCATCAACTGGCTGGGCGACCCCGACCTCGCGATGACCTCGATCATCGTCGTCAATATCTGGCGCGGCGTGCCGTTCTTCGCCATCAGCCTGCTGGCCGGCCTGCAGACCATCAGTCCCGAGCTGAACGAGGCCGCGGCGATCGACGGCGCCCGCCCGTGGAACCGCTTCTGGTACGTCACCTGGCCGCTGCTGCTGCCGGTGACGATGGTGGTGATGCTGTTCTCGGTCATCCAGACCTTCGCCGACTTCCAGCTGGTCTACGTCATGACCGGCGGCGGGCCCGCCAACGCCACGCAGCTTTTCGCCACCTACGCCTACCAGCTCGGCATCGGCACCGGGTTGCTGTCGGAAGGAGCAGCCATATCGCTCGCCATGTTCCCCTTCCTGTTCCTGATCGTGGTCGTGCAGCTCCTGTACATCCGTCGCGTGGAGACCCGTTGAGATGATCGAGGGTGCAGTCTGGCGGAAGTGGGTGTTCTACAACATCCCGCTAATCCTGTTCGTGTTCGTGCTGCTCTTCCCGTTCTACTGGATGATCATCACGTCGTTCCGGCCCGACGGCGAGCTCTACCGGCCGTGGAACGCGGTCAACTACAATCCGTTCTGGACCAACAACCCGACCTTCGAGCACATCGAGTATCTGTTCGAGGAGACCAACTTCGGGCGCTGGATGCTGAACACCATGTTCATCGCCGTGGTCTCGACGCTGATCTCATTGTTCTGCGGCGTGCTCGCGGGCTATGCGCTGGCCCGGCTCAACTTCCCGTGGGCCGGCAGCCTCGGCACCATGATCTTCATCACCTACCTGGTGCCGCAGACGCTGCTGTTCATCCCGCTGGCCCAGATCATCCGCAACTTCGAGCTCGGCGACACGCCGTGGTCGCTGATCCTGACCTATCCGACCTTCCTGATCCCGTTCTGCACCTGGCTGATGATGGGCTACTTCAAGGCCATCCCCAAGGAGCTCGAGGAGTGCGCGCGCATCGACGGCGCCTCGCGCTGGAAGGCCATGGTCTACATCATCATCCCCTGCGCGGTGCCCGGCATCCTGTCGGCCGGCATCATCGCCTTCACCCTGTCGTGGAACGAGTTCATCTACGCCCTGGTCTTCCTGTCGTCGCCCGACCAGAAGACCGTGCCGGTCGGCGTCACCTCCGAGCTGATCCGAGGCGACGTCTTCTTCTGGGGGCCGCTGATGGCGGGCGCGCTGCTGGGCTCGATCCCTGTGGCGGTCGTCTATTCGTTCTTCGTCGAACACTACGTCTCGGGCCTCACCGGCTCGGTCAAAGGGTAGGGGCAAAGGATAGCGTCATGGCCGAGGTAATCGTCCGCAAGCTCAACAAGATGTTCGACACCAACCATGTGGTGAAGGATGTCGACCTGCACATCCGCGACAAGGAATTCGTGGTCTTCGTCGGCCCCTCGGGCTGCGGCAAGACCACGACGCTGCGCATGATCGCCGGCCTCGAGGCCGTCACGTCGGGCGACATCCTGATCGGCAACACGGTGGTCAACGAAGTGCCGCCGATGGATCGCGACATCGCCATGGTGTTCCAGAACTACGCGCTCTATCCGCACATGAGCGTCGCCAGCAACATGGCGTTCGGGCTGAAGATGCGGAAGTTCGACAAGGCCGAGATCCAGAAGCGCATCAAGCGCGCCGCCGAGATCCTCGACATCGGCCAGCTGCTGAACCGCAAGCCGCGCCAGCTGTCGGGCGGCCAGCGCCAGCGCGTGGCGCTGGGCCGCGCCATCGTGCGCGACCCCAAGGTGTTCCTGTTCGACGAGCCGCTCAGCAACCTCGACGCCAAGCTGCGCGTGCAGATGCGCGTCGAGCTGAAGAAGCTGCACGAGCGGCTGGCCGTGACCTCGATTTACGTCACCCACGACCAGGTCGAGGCGATGACCTTGGGCGACCGCGTCGTGGTGATGAAGGATGGCGTGGTCCAGCAGGTCGGCGAGCCGCTCGAGCTCTACAACACCCCGGCCAACCGCTTCGTCGCGGGCTTCATCGGCTCGCCGGCGATGAACTTCGCCGACGTGACGCTGAGCGGCGGCAACGGTCGCCTGTGGGCCGAGGCGCCCGGCCTCAAGATCGGCGTGCCCGAGCCGATCGCGGCCCGCGTCAACGGCCACGCCGGCAGCAAGGCCACCCTGGGCATCCGCCCCGAGGACCTGCGCGTCGCGGGCCCCGCCGATCCGGCCGAGCTCTGCTTCGAGGTCGAGGTCGAGGTCATCGAACAACTGGGATCGGAGATCCTGCTCGACACCCGCGCCGGCACCAGCACCTTCGTCGCCTCGGTCGATCCGACGCTGCGCACCCGGGTGCACGAGCGCCTGAAGCTCGCCATCAACCCCGACCGCCTGCACCTGTTCGACGCGCAGACGGAAGCCGCGATCTGATCTTCCTCATTGCTGGGAGCGCGCCACTCCGTGGCGCATCATGCTCCGTTTCAACACCGTATGAGCGCCACGGAGTGGCGCGCTCCCAGCAAAGATCACTTCGGCCCCGTCCAGCTCTCGATGGCATCCCACTTGGCCTTGCGCTGCTCGGCCGCCGGCTTCTTGAAGTCGTGGCTGTAGGTCGCGCTGTCGAACGAGCCGTAGGTCGGGTTGGGCAGCATCAGCCACTGCTTGCCCCAGTAGGCCATGTCGGACTCGAAGGCGGCCAACCGCTCGGCCGGACTGCTGCGGTAGCGGTCGTCGAAGTCGCCGAAATTGTCGCCCATGTTCAAGAGCACGCGGTAGTCCTTGGTGACGACGGCGCGGCGCGAGCTCTTGGCGCTGCCCCAGTCCTTCTGCTCGCCCTGCATCAGGAAGGTGTCGACGTTGCCGCCCATCGGGAAGCCGAGCTTCTCCATGTTGGCGCGCGTGTCCTTCTCGGTCGAGGCGTCGCGGTTGGAGATGTAGAACACCTTGACGCCCTTGGAATCGGCATACTTGGTGAACTCGACCGCGCCGGGGATGGCGAGCGACACCTGGTCGGCGCAGAACTGGTTCCAGGTCTTGGTGCTGAAGGTCTGGTTGTTCTTCAGCATCCACACCTGATAGAGCGAGTTGTCGAGGATGGTCTCATCGACATCGAGGACGACGGCCGGCGGCAGGTTGCCGAAGTCGCCCTTCTGCTCGTTGGGCGCCGCCGTCCAGCTCTTGTCGGCCAGCGCCTGGTCGAGCCGGATTTTCGCCAGCGCGAAGACGGTGAGTGCATTGGCCTTGTACTCGACCGACTTCTGCGTCCACAGCGCCGCCAGCAGGAGGTCGTTGGGCGGCACTTCCTGCGCCCGCACCGCACCAACCATCGGGCCGACCATCGTCCCCGTCGACAGCATCGCGAGCAGCACGCCCGCCGCCAGAATCTTCCTCAGGCTCATGGTCCGATCTCCCTCAACAGCCTCTCCTTGACCGCAGCGTCGGCGAACGACGCCTCGATCGCCGTCCGCGCGATGCCGCGCAGCTCGCGCTCCCCCAGTCCCGCCTGGTCGTATTCATTGCCCAACGTGGTGTGAAAGAACGGCGGGTCGTCGGAGTTGAGGGTGACGCGAACGCCCGCGGCGATCAATCGGTGCAGCGGATGGGCGGCCCGATCGGGGTAGAGGCCGAGCGCGATATTGCTGCCCGGGCAGACCTCCAGCACGATGCCGCGGCGCGCCAACTCCTCCATCAGTCGCGGATCGTCGGCAGAGCGCACGCCATGGCCGATGCGCGTCACCGGCAGGTCGCGGATGGCGGCCCACACGCTCTCGGGCCCTAAAACCTCGCCGGCATGGACGGTGCAGCCATAGCCCTTGTCGTGGGCCAGGCGATAGGCCGGGGCGAAGTCGGCCGGCGTGAACTGCGCCTCGTCGCCGCCCATGCCGAAGCCCACGACGTAGTGGTGCGGCTCGGCCACCATCTGCTGCACCATGCTGAGCGCCTTGTCGGGCCCGAGATGGCGGATGCAGATCACGATGATGCGGCCCTCGATGCCGAAATCGCGGCGCGCCCGGTCGATCGCCTGCTCCAGCGCGTCCAGCCAGGCGCTGTAGGGAATGCCGAGCGCCGCCGGCCGCTCGGGCGAGCAGAACATCTCGACATAGACCGCGCCCTCGGCGGCCGCGCCGGCCAGGTAGGAATAGAGGACGGCGCCGAAGTCGCGCGGCTGGCGCAGCGTGGTGCAGACGCGGTCGTAGGCCTTGAGGAAGCTCCAGAAGTCCGTCCAGGCGTAGAAGCCGTCGGCGCCGAACAGGCCGGCCGGCAATTCGAGCCCATTGCGCGTCGCGAGCTCGCGCGCAAGCACGGGCGGGATCGAGCCCTCGAGATGGCAGTGCAGCTCAGCCTTGGGAATCAATCGAAGCCTCGCAACGGCAGGTCCGGCCTTTGCAGCCAGTTGTCCGCCGCATACTCGGCCGACCCGTCGATCAGGTGCAAGGCATAGGCGTGCCTCGGCCGGCTCGAACGGTTGGGGGCGCTGGCGTGCGGCAGCAGCCCGTGCAGCACGACCAGGGTGCCGCGCGGCGCCTCCAGCGCCACCGGCGGGCTGTCCGGCCAGGGCGTGGCGTCCAGCGTGTCCGTCACGAGGTCGTTACCGGTGAGATGGAAGCGCTGGCGCAGCGGCCCGCGATGGCCTCCGGGCAGGGCCATCAGGCAGCCATTGTCGCGGTCGGCGTCGTCGAGGGCGATCCACAAGCCGGTCACGGTCGAGGGCCGCGTGTGGAGGTAGGTGGCGTCCTGGTGCCAACCAACCTCGCCGCCGATCCGAGGCTGCTTGAATAGGTACATGGACTGCAGCAGCAGCAGCCGCGTGAAGCCCAGCGCGGCGGCCAGCGCGGCCATCCGCGGATGGCGCGAAATGCGGCCGAACACCGGATCGAGGTCGTGCAGGGCATGGCCGATCTTGTTCAGTGCCAGCGGCACCGGCTGGTCGGTCGCCTCCTCCTCGAAGAAGAAGCGGATGGCGCCGCCCGAGTCGCGGAAGTAGCGGTCACGCGCATGGCCCTGGTCGCGCGTCGAGAAGACGGTGCGCACGGGGCCGGGATCGAAGCCGGCCACGAGCTCGGCCGCTCGCGCTTGCAGGGCATCGCAGTCGGCGGCCGGCAGGAAATCCCTCAGCACCAGGAAGCCATCACGCACGTAGGCTTCGAGATCGGGAGTCATCGACCAATGCGCTCCAGGACGACCGGCCGTTCCGCCGGCGGTCGGTCCTCGATGCGGATCGCCCGCCGCAGTTCGGCAATCGCCTGGTCGGCGTCCGCTTCGCTCGCCGCATGGACGACGCACAGCAGGCCGCCGGCGCGCATCTCGGCGCCGACATCGATGACCTCGCTGAGGCCGACCGAGGGATCGATGGCGTCGTCGGCATGGGCACGCCCGCCGCCCAGCGCCACGACCGCGACGCCGACGTCGCGCGCGTTCATGCCGGCGACGTGGCCCGAGCGCTCGGCCGTGCACGGCTTGATCACCGGCGCATGCGCGAGATAGCGCGCGCTGTGCTTCAGGATGTCGTCCGGGCCGCCAAGTGCCGCGACCATGCGCTCGAACATCACCGCCGCGCGGCCGTCATTCAGCGCCGCCTCGGCGCGGGCACGTCCCGCCGCAGCGGTGGGCGCGAGGCCGCCCAGCGCCACCATCTCGCCGGCGAGCGCCAGGACGACCTCGTGCAGCCGCGGGTCACGCGTGCCGGCGCCCGTCAGGTACTCGACGGTCTCGATGACCTCCAGCGCATTGCCGACGTTGCGGCCGAGCACGCAATCCATGTCGGTGATCAGGGCGACGGTCGGCAGCCCGGCCCGGTTGGCGACCGCCACCAGGTTTTTGGCAAGATCGCGCGCCATCTCCTCGGTGTCGCAGAAGGCGCCGGAGCCGCACTTCACGTCCATCACCAGCCCGTCGAGGCCCTCGGCGACCTTCTTGGACAGGATCGAGCTCACGATCAGCGGGATCGATTCGACGGTCGCCGTCACGTCGCGCGTCGCATAGAGTCGGCGGTCGGCCGGCGCGAGATCGTCGGTCTGGCCGATGATGGCGCAGCCGACCTCGCGCACGACCTTGCGGAAGGTCTCTATGTCGGGCTGGGTCTCGTAGCCCGAGATCGCCGCGAGCTTGTCGAGCGTGCCGCCGGTGTGCCCGAGGCCGCGGCCCGAGATCATCGGCACGAAGGCGCCGCAGGCGGCGACGATGGGCGCCAGCATCAGGCTCACCTTGTCGCCGACGCCGCCCGACGAATGCTTGTCGATCACCGGGCCGGGCAAGCCCAGGCTCTTCCATTCCAGCACCACGCCCGAGCCCGTCATCGCCACGGTCAGCGCCACGCTCTCGGCCGTCGTCATGCCACGGAAGAACACCGCCATGGCGAAGGCCGCGACCTGGCCCTCGCTCAGGCTGCCGTCATGGACGCCGCGCACGATGAAGGCGATCTCCTCGGGCGAGAGCTCGTGGCCGTCGCGCTTTCGGCGGATGATTTCCTGGGGAAGCATGAACCCGACGCTGTTCAGCGGGGACTGTCGTCGACGACTGAGTGACGGCTGTCACCCCGAGCGTAGCGAGGGGCCCTTAGGGCAACACGAAAGGTCCCTCGCTGCGCTGGGGATGACAGGGGGTGCGTATCAGCCATTTGTGATTCCCGATACTAGAGCCGGCAGCCCTTCTTCTTCGCCCCCGCGGCGATCGCGACCCGGATCTCGCGCAGCTCGGCCAGCGTTTCCTGAGCGTTCGACGTGTCGTTCCAGGTGAAGAAGCCGAAGCCCAGCACGGCGAAGGCGGCGATGCCCGCGACGTTGGCGGCGGCGGTGCCGGCGTTGGACTTGCGGATCTCGGCCTCGACCTCGCGTTCGGCAGCCGAGTAGTTGCGGAACTCCCGCACGATCTCCTCGCAGCTCGCCTCGTCGATCAGCTTCTGGTCCTCGGGATCGAGTGCCGACAACGCCTCACGGCCGGGCATGGCGAACGCCAGCAGGGACACAAGCGCCAACAACTTCGATTTGCAGATCATTGGTGCCCTTCAGCGCGTCCTGGCAGAAGTCTCCGCCACCTCCCCTATCCAGTCAAACCCATGCATTGCAGTCGAATTCGGACGAATTCGGACAGTATCGACCTATCCGAATTCGAGCGCCGAAAGAGCCCGATCTTTGGGCCTTTTCTCGGTGCGCGGTCAATTCGGATAGTTTCGGTGGCCATTTTCGCCGTCGACGATCTCTGGTCCGCTCAGGCGCCATCGAACTCCCGCAGCGCTGCTAACCGAATCGGCTTACCGGCCGGCTGCAGTGGATCGGATGAACGATGCATAGAGCAGAGTCCGGAATCCGGACGCACGTCGTCAATAACGACGCCTTTGGACTTTATCAAGAACTTCCGTTGTGTTCAACAACAATAGTTTTTGCGTACCATACGACGCACAAAACCGCACTTGCTGTCAGTGACAGCAACAGGGCTCGCTGCGGGACTTTGCGCTACCCCCACGACCGGCTGAACCGTCTCACCGCCGTAGAAGGCTCTCAGGCCGCGGCATAGGCTTCGAGGAACGTGCGCAGCAGGCGCCGCACCTCGCTCGCGGCGGCATCGGCCACGGCGAGCGTCTGCTCGTGGCCCAGCGCCCCCGGGACCAGGCCGGCCGCATAGTTCGTCATCAGCGACATCGCCACCACCCTCATCCCGGCATGGCGGGCGAGGATGGTCTCGGGCGCAGTCGACATGCCGACGGCATCGGCGCCCAATGTGCGGGCGGCGCGGATCTCGGCCGGGGTCTCGAAGCTCGGGCCGCTGAAGAAGATGTAGACGCCCTCGTGGCAGCGCACGTTGGCGGTGCGCGCCGCCTCGAGCAGCTGCTTGCGCAAGGCGGGATCGTAGGCGTCGACCATGTCGACGAAGCGGCTGTTCTCGCCCCTTTTCTCACCCTGGCCGATGCCGAAGAGGGGATTGACGCCGGTGAAGTTGATGTGATCGCTGATCGCCATCACCGAGCCCGGCGGCATGTCGAGCCGGAGGCTGCCCGCGGCATTGGTCTGCAGCAGGGTCTCGCACCCGAGCTCGGCCACGGCGCGGATGGCGCCGCGCATCTCGTCGGCCTTGCCGCGCTCGTAGTAGTGGGCGCGGCCCTGCAGCACCGCGACCGGCGTCGGCCCGACATGGCCCAGCACCAGGCGACCGGCGTGGCTGCCGACCGTGGTCTGCGGGAACCCCGGCAGCTCGGCGTAGGGGATCGCGGCGACCGTCTTCACCTCCTCGGCGAAGCCGCCGAGGCCCGACCCGAGAATCACCGCTACCTTGGGCCTGAAGCCCGGCGCTTTCGCGGCAATGGCCTCGCTCATGGCCTATCGAGGTGGTGCGGCCCGAACGACATCGGCAACAGCTGCCCCAGCGTCACCGTGCGATGCAGCCCGTCGGGGCCGCAGAGATGGATCTTGGCATCGTCGCCCGCAAACTCGCGCAGCTTCTGGCGGCAGCCGCCGCAGGGCGTGATGACCTCGAGTCCCGGTCCCATGACGACGCATTCCAGCAGGCGCTTCTGGCCGGCCGCGACCATGGCGGCGATGGCGCCGGCCTCGGCACAGGTGCCCTGCGGGTAGGCCGCGTTCTCGACGTTGCAGCCGCCATAGATCGAGCCGTCCTCGGCGCGCACGGCGGCGCCGACGTGGAACTTCGAATAGGGCGCGTAGGCATGGAGCATCATGCGCTGCGCGAGGTGGATCAGATCTTGCATCAGCTCTCTCCTAGAGCGCGATGATATTTGGTCGACTCATTGCTGGGAGCGCGCCACTCCGTGGCGCTCTTCCTTGGCGTTTCAGCATCGTATGAGCGCCACGGAGTGGCGCGCTCCCAGCAATGATCGTGAATAGACATCAAGTCACCACGCTCAAGGTCGCTTCGGTCGGGGCGACGGAAGTGACTTCAACACCCACTAATGCTCCTTCTCATAGGGCACGCCGGCGGCGCGGGGCGCGATCGCGCGGCCGATGAAGCCCGCCAGCAGGAAGACCGTGAGAAGATAGGGCAAAGCCTGGATCAATTGCACCGGCACTTCGCCGATCCCCGGCACGCGCACGCCCTGCAGGCGGATCGCCACGGCATCGAGCAGGCCGAACAGCAGGCAGGCGCCGAACGCCGGGAACGGCCGCCACTTGCCGAAGATGATGGCGGCCAGCGCAATGAAGCCCTGGCCCGCCGTCATGTCGCGCACGAAGCCGGCATTCTGGGCGATCGAGAGATAGGCGCCGGCCAGGCCCGCGAACAGGCCGCACAGCAGCACCGCGCGATAGCGCAGCCACGGCACCGAGATGCCGGCGGTGTCGACGGCGAGCGGCATCTCGCCGACGGCGCGCAGACGCAGGCCAAAGCGCGTGCGCTCGACGATCCACCAGGTGAGCGGCACCGCGAGCAACGCGGCGTAGACCAGGATGTTGTCGCCGGCCTCGGGCAGCAGCAGCGGCCACAACCGCTGGCCGCCTTCCAGCGGCGGCGTCTGGCCGCCGCGGTTGAACCAGGCGATGCCCAGCACGACGGTGAGGCCCGAGGCCACGATGTTGATGGCGACGCCGCTCACCACCTGGTTGCCGCGATGGGTGATGCAGGCAAAGCCATGCAGCAGCGCCATCGCCTCGGCGGCGACGATGGCAGCGGCGATGCCGAGCCACGCCGAGCCGGTGACCGAGGCGGTGGCGGCGGCGAAGAAGGCCGCCATCAGCATCTTGCCCTCGAGGCCGACATCGATGATGCCGCTCTTCTCGGAGAACAGCCCGCCCATGGCGCAGAGGATGAGCGGCGTCGCCACGCGCAAGGTGGCGGCCAGGGTGAGGAAGATGAGGGAGACCACGTCCTCCATCGCTCAACCATCCACCTCACCCTGAGGAGCACGCCGCAGGCGTGCGTCTCGAAGGGTGGGCCACCGATCGGTGCCTGTTGCCCATGCTTCGAGACGGCCGCTTCGCGGCCTCCTCAGCATGAGGCGTGTGGGTTCGAGCGTCATGCGCGCGCTCTGAAGCTGAGCAGCCATTGCAGCCACGGGCGCGGCATGTTCACCAGGGCGCCGGAGAACAGGATGATCAGGCCCTGGATCACCACCACCATCTCGCGGGTGATCAGCGGGATCTCGAAGGCGAGCTCGGCGCCGCCCTGCTGCAGGGCGCCGAACAGCAGCGCCGCCAGCACGATGCCCAGCGGATGGCTGCGGCCCATCAGGGCGACGGCGATGCCGGCGAAGCCGTAGCCCGCCGGGAAGTCGAGCACGATGCGCTGGTGCACGCCCATCAGCTCGTTGACGCCGACGAAGCCCGCCAGCCCGCCCGAGAGGCACATGGCGAGCATGGTCATGTGCCGCAGATTGGTGCCGGCATAGACAGCGGCCTCGGGATTGTGGCCCATGGTGCGCAGCGCATAGCCCCAGGGCGTGTGCCACAGGAACACCCAGACGCCGATGCAGCACAGCACCGCCAGCACCAGGGCGAGATTGCAGGCCGAGGGCGCCACCTGGATGCCGACCGTGGCCAGCACGTCCTGCATCGAGGGCAGCTTGCCCGAGGCGGCGAAGTTGCGGCTCTGCGGCGTCATCGAGCCTGGCGCGATCAGCACGTTCACCATCAGGTAGACCATCAGCGCCGAGGCGAGGAAGTTGAACATGATGGTGGTGATGACGATGTGGCTGCCGCGCCAGGCCTGCAGCCAGGCCGGCACCGCCGCCCACGCCGCGCCGAACAGGGCCGCGGCCAGGATGGCGATGGGGATCATCAGCGGCGCCGGCAGCCAGCGATCGAGCGCCAGGATCGCCAGCCCGCAGCCCAGGCCGCCGATATAGGCCTGGCCCTCGCCGCCGATGTTGAACAGGCCGGCGTGGAAGGCCACCGCCACCGCGAGGCCGGTGAAGATGAAGTTGGTCGTGTAGTAGAGCGTGTAGCCGATCGATTCGGACGAACCGACAGCCCCCACCACCAACAGCTCCAGCGCATGCAGGGGATCGACGCCGATCACGCGCACGATGATGCCGACGGTGATGAAGGCGAGCGCGATATTGACCAGCGGCAGCACCGCGATCTCGGCCCAGGCCGGCAGTGGCCTGCGGGCTCTCACCCGTGCGCCCCCGCCATCATCAAGCCGAGCGTGCGCTCGTCGGCGCGGATGGCCGGCACTTCGCCGGTGATGCGGCCGGCGAACATCACCAGGATGCGGTCGGCGAGCGACAGGATCTCGTCGAGCTCGACGGAGACCACCAGCACGGCGCAGCCCTGGTCGCGGCTCTTGACCAGCTCGCGATGGATGAACTCGATGGCGCCGATATCGACGCCGCGCGTCGGCTGGCCGACCAGCAGCACCTTGGGCACCCGGTCCATCTCGCGCGCCAGCACCAGCTTCTGCTGGTTGCCGCCGGAGAAGCTCGACGACCGCAGGGCCGGCGCGCGCGGCCGCACGTCGAAGCGCTCCATCAGCCCGGCGCAGTGCCGGCCGACCGCCGGCTGATCGAGGAGGTAGTTGCGGGTGAAGGGCGGCTCCCCCTGGTAGCCCAGGATCGACGTCTCCGACGCCTGGAAGGCCGCCACCATGCCCTGTCGCAGGCGGTCCTCGGGCACATGGGCGAGACCGAGCGAACGCATCTCGGCGGGATCGCTGGGATGGTCATGGTCGATGACGCGGCCGCAGACGGTGAGCGTGCCGCCGGTCGGCCGCACGATGCCGGACAGGATCTGTAAAAGCTCGGTCTGGCCGTTGCCCGAGACGCCGGCGATGCCGACGATCTCGCCGGCGCGCAGTTTTAGGTCGACATTGTCGAGCAGACGCACGCCGCGGCGATCCACCAGGGAGAGCCCCTTGGCCTCGAGCAGTACCGCGCCGGGCTGCGCTGCTGCCTTGTCGAGCTGCAGCCGCACCTTGCGGCCGACCATCAGCTCGGCCAGCTCCTCCGGATTGGTGTCCTTGGTGGCGCGATCGGCCACCATCTGGCCCTGCCGCATGACGTAGACATGGTCGGTGGCGGCCATGATCTCGCGCAGCTTGTGGGTGATCAGCACGATGGTGACGCCGCGCTCCTTCAGGGTCGCCAGGATGCGGAACAGCTGGTCGGTCTCCTGCGGCGTCAGCACGGCGCTGGGCTCGTCCAGGATCAGGATTTTAGCGCCACGGTAGAGAACCTTGAGGATCTCGACGCGCTGCTGCTCGCCCACCGACAGGTCGGCGATCTTGGCGTCGGGATTGACGGCAAGCCCGTATTCGCGGGCCAGCCGTTCGAGCTCGGCGCGCGCCGCGGCGAGGCCACCGGCCAGCAGCGGGCCACGCTCGGCGCCCAGCACCAGGTTCTCGAGCACGGTGAAGGTGTCGACCAGCATGAAATGCTGGTGGACCATGCCGATGCCATGGGCGATGGCATCGTGCGGGCTCTCCATGCGCGCCGGCTTGCCGTCGATCGCGATCTCCCCGGCATCGGCGCGATAGAGGCCGTAGAGGATGCTCATCAAGGTCGACTTGCCGGCGCCGTTCTCGCCGACGATGCCCGTGATGGCGCCCTTGGCGATGGCCAGCGACACGCCGCGCACGGCGTGCACGCTGCCGAAGGACTTGTGGATGCCAGTGAGCTCGATGGCTGGCGGTGCTGTCATCGCGTTCTTCCGTCATCCCGAGCGAAGCCGTCCGAAGGGCGGCGTAGTCGAGGGACCTGGTTTTGCCGACGCAGCAACAGAACAGGTCCCTCCACTACGCCTCGCTGCGCGAGGCTCCGGTCGGGATGACGGGTCTTTGGGGGAAGCGCCCGCGTCACTTGCAGGCGTTGTTGCTCATGTAATCGTGGACGGTGATCTTGCCCGAGATGATATCGGCCTTGGCCTGATCGACCTTGGCCTTCATCTCCGGCGTGATCAGCTTTTCGTTGTCCTTGTCGAGCGCCCAGTCGACGCCGCCTTCCTTGAGGCCCAGGACCTGCGTGCCGTTCTTCCAGGTGCCGGCCTGGGCCGCCTTGAAGCTGTTGTAGGCAGCAAGGTCGACGCGCTTGATCATCGAGGTCAGCATCGTGCCGGGATGCAGGTGGTTCTGGTTGGAATCGACGCCGATGCCGAGCTTGCCGCGGTCCTTGGCGGCCTGGAGAATGCCGATGCCGGTCGAGCCGGCCGCGGCATAGACCACGTCGACGCCGCGGTCGAACTGGCCCTTGGCGAGCTCGGCGCCGCGGCCGGGATCGTTCCACGCGGCGGGCGTCGTGCCCGTCATGTTGGAGATCAGCTCGGCGTTGGGATTGGCGTACTTGATGCCCTGCTCGAAGCCGCACTGGAAGCGGCGGACCAGCGGGATGTCCATGCCGCCGACGAAGCCGATCTTGCCGCTCTTGGAAGCGAGCGCCGCGAGCACGCCGACCAGGAACGAGCCCTCTTGCTCCTTGAAGGTCACCGACTGCACATTGGCGAGCGGCACCACCATGTCGATGATGGTGAAGTGGACGTTGGGGAATTCCTTGGCGACCTTCTCCAGCGCCACCGCCTGGGAGAAGCCGACGGCAACGATCGGATCCATGCCCCTCTGGGCAAAACGCCGCTGCGCCTGCTCGAACTGCGTCTCGTTGCTGGGCTCGAACTCGGTGACCGCGATGCCGGTCTCCTTGGTGAAGCGCTGGCCGCCGTCGCTCACGCCTTCGTTGAAGGATTTGTCGAATTTCCCGCCTGTCGAGTAGACGATGGCGGGCTTGGCGGCGTTCTGGGCGGCGGCGGGAGCGACCAGGGCTCCGGCAGCAAGCAAAGCAGCGACCAGGGCGGTCCACGTTTTCATGACGGCTCCCTCTTTCGTTGTGTGGAGTGTGGACCCGCGCGCGGGCTGGGTCTAGGCGATCATGCTTCCACCCCCGCCGCCTCTTCGTCCTCCCCCGTCATACGGGGGAGGATATAGGAGGGGGTGGGCCTCAGTCGTGCCGTCGACAAGTTCAGATCATGGCCTTGGAAATATCTCCTGTGTGGCTTTCCCCCTCCTGTATCCTCCCCCGATGACGGGGGAGGAGAAGAAGCGGCATGCCGTTTGCTTCAGCACGTCGCCCTGGGAGGAGCACATGGCCGAGTACGATCTCGTGATCCGCAACACCACCATCGCCACCGCCGCCGACGTCGTGAAGGGCGATATCGGCGTCACGGGTGGCCGGGTCGTGGCGCTCGGCGAGCGGCTGGACAAAGGGAAGAAGGAGATCGACGCAACCGGCCTGATCGCCGTTCCCGGCGGCATCGATGCCCATGTCCATTTCGACCAGGACACTGCCGACGGCTCGGTGTTCTGCGACGATTTCGAGAGCGGCAGCCGGGCGGCGGCGGCCGGCGGCACCACCACCATCATCCCCTTCGCCTACCAGAGCCGCGGCCAGGGACTGCGCGACGTGGTCGACCGCTATCACAAGCGCGCCAACGGCAAATCGCTGATCGACTACGCCTTCCATGTGATCCTGTCCGACCCCAGCGAGAAGATCATGGGCCAGGATTTCCCCGCCCTGGTCGCCGAGGGCTACACCTCGTTCAAGGTCTACATGACCTACGACGACATCAAGCTCACCGACCGCCAGATGCTCGAGGCGCTCGCCGCGGCGCGGCGCGAGCAGGCCATGCTGATGATCCATGCCGAGAATTCCGACTGCATCGAATGGCTGACCGAGCGGCTGGAGCTGAAGGGCATGACGGCCGCCAAGTTCCATGCCACCTCGCGGCCCTTCGTGGTCGAGCGCGAGGCCACGCACCGCGCCATCTCGCTGGCCGAGCTTCTGGACGTGCCGATGCTGCTGGTGCATGTCTCGGCCAAGGAAGCGATGCACGAGATCCAGCGCGCCCAGGCGCGCGGCCTGAAAGTCTACGGCGAGACCTGTCCGCAATACCTGTTCCTGAGCGAGGAGGATTTCGAGAAGCCGGGCGACGAAGGCAGCAAATGCGTGTGCTCGCCGCCACCGCGCGGCACCGACAACCAGGAGCACATCTGGACCGGGCTGGCGGCCAACACCTTCCACGTCCTGTCGTCGGACCATGCCGCCTTCAAGTACGACGACGTGCGCGGCAAGAAGCTGCCGGGCGCCGACAAGAGCTTTCGCAAGATCCCCAACGGCGTGCCCGGCGTCGAGACGCGCCTGCCGCTCTTGTTCTCCGAAGGCGTCAACAAAGGCCGCATCACGCTGCAGCAGTTCGTGGCGCTCAGCTCGACCAATGCGGCCAAGATCTATGGCCTGCATCCGCGCAAGGGCACGATCGCCGTCGGCGCCGATGCCGACATCGTGCTGTGGGACCCCAAGCGCAAGGTGAGCCTCACCAACTCGATCCTGCACCACAATTGCGACTACACGCCCTACGAGGGCCGCGAGCTCACGGGCTATCCGGTGATGACCCTGTCACGTGGCGAGATCGTGATGGAAGAAGCCAAGATGAGCGGCTCGGCCGGCCGTGGCCTCTTCCAGCGCTGCGACCGCCCCGAAGCGGCGCGGCCGCGCGGCAAGCCGCTGATCGATCCGTCGATCTTCAGTTAGGCGTCCTCATACTCCTCCCCCGTCATACGGGGGAGGATACAGGAGGGGGAGAGCCGCAAGGACGGCCCTCTCCGCAGAAGAGATCATGATCTGCAATCGGCTCGCATCGACGATGTTGCCTTTCCCCCTCCCTACCCTCCCCCGTTTGACGGGGGAGGAGAAGATGTCAGCCGAACCGTCTCAGCGAGTATTGCTCAACAGGCAGGCTGGTCGACCGCCCCGTCAGCATCTCCGCCGTCAGGCGCGACAGCACGGGGGCCAGCGTGTAGCCGTTGGAGCTGACGCAATTGTAGAAGCCCGGCAGGCCGGCCACCTCGCCCAGGATGGGCGCGCGGTCGATGTTGACGTTCATGCCGGCCCAGATGCGGACGGCGTAAAGCTCGGCCAGCGCCGGCACGGCGCGGCTCGCGATCCAGAGGTTCCCCTCGACGCTGTCGCGCAAGGGCCGCGACAGTCGTTGCGCTTCGTCAAGCCCCGCGGTCCATCCGCCGCCGATCATGAAGGCGCCGGAGCCCATCTGCTTCAGGGTGAGATGGCGATGGGCATAGGCGACCAACCGTGACAGCGTCGGCGCCGCCGGCTCGGTCACGACCATCTGCAGCGGCGCGGCGCGCACCGGGAGGTCGACGCCGACCATCCGCGCCACTTCGGCCGCCCACGGTCCCGCCGTGTTGACCACGCGCCTGGCGCGAATCTCGCCGCGGCTGGTGGTGACCTTCCAGCGCGTGCCATCGCGCTCGATGGCCAAAACATTACTGCCGCGCCTGAAACGTGCGCCCAGCGACTTGGCCCGGGCGACCACGGCATAGGTGCCTTTCAGCGGATTGATCTTGCCTTCGCCCGGGCACCATTCGGCGGCGATGGCGACGTCACCGATGCAGGGCTCGAGCGCCCGCAGCTCGTTCGCGCCCAGAAGCTCGGCCTCGATGCCGCGGCTGTTCTCCAGCGCGATCTTGCCCTTGAGGAAGGCGACGTCGCGCTCGTTCTCGGCCAGCATCAGGCCGCCGCACATCTTCATCTCGAGATCCTGGCCGGTGTCGCGCTGGATGTCGGCCCACAACGCCACCGACGCCGGGCCGAGCGGCAGGGTGTCGGCAGCACGGTTGTTGGGCTGCACATCGAGAGAGAAGTCGAAGGCCAGCAGCTGGACGTGCAGCGAACCGGCATTGGCGCCAGAGGCCTGCAGGTTGACGTCGTCGCGCTCCACGACCATGGCCTCGATGCCCTCGCGCGCCAGCCAGTAGGCGAGGCAGGAGCCGGCGACACCGCCGCCGATCACCAGCGTGTCGACTGTCTCCGGCGGCAACGGCTCGACGTCGCGGGGCCGCGCCATGTCGGGCGGTACGAAATCCTTGTGGCCGGTCCATTCCGGCCGCTCGACGGTGAGCGCGCGGATCGGCACCGGCTTGGCCGGCGGCCGCGGCGCGAACAGGCCGAACTCGCCGACATCAGTGGTCGTCATGCGGGCCACCAAAGAGGCGCAGTAGCGGCCCTGGCAGCGACCCATGCCGACGCGACAGGCGCGCTTCAGCGATGCGGGTGAATCGTGGCCGGCCGCGATCAGCGTGCGCAGTTCGCCCGCCGTCACTTCCTCGCAGCGACAGACCACGACGGCATCGTCGATCGCGGCGGTATCGACCGGCGGCGCCTCGAACAACGTCCAGAGAGCCGACTGGAAGCGCGTCGCGCGGGCGAGCGTGCGCCGGGCTTCGGCGGGGTCGGCCACCTTGAGGCCAAGATCGCCCGCGATCGCCGCGGCCGCCAGCGCGCCCTGCGCCATCGCGGCATGGGCGCCGCCGAAGCGCGCGCCGTCGCCGATGGCGAAGACCTCGGCGAGGCTGGTGCGGCCGTTGGCATCGGTCAGGGTCTCCATCGAGCCGGTGCCGCGGGCCACGAAACGATGGGCGCAACCCAGCGAGCGTGCCAGCTCCGACGACGAGGCAAAGCCATAGTTCAAAGCGACGATGTCGGCCTCGATGGTGAGGTCGCCTGCCTGCACGCCGCGCACGCGATCCTCGCCCAGCACGCGAGTCGCGCGACGATTCCAATGCAGCTTGCTGCCCAAACGGCTGGCGAGCGACAGGCCATCGACCAGGAGAAAGGGATCGGCGATGGCGGCACTCGCCAGCGCGCGCCATTGGCCGAGGCCGGGACGCGGCGCGGCCTCGAGCACGGCCACGACATTGACCCCGCCGTCGAGAAGCTCGATGGCGGTCTGCAGGCACAGTGGGCCGTTGCCTGCGATCACGACACGTTCGGCGGGCGACACGCGATAGGAGCGCGCCATCGTCTGCAGGCCGCCCACCGTCATCGCGCCGGGAAGCGTCCATCCGGGCACCGCCGGCGATTGCTCGTAGGCGCCCGTCGCCAGCACCAACCGCTTCGGCCGATAGAGATGCGAGCGGCCGGCGACGATGGCAGCGACTTCGGTGGGAGAGAACGCCGCCCACACCGTCGCTTCGTTGACGATCCGCGCGCCGGCGCGCAGCGTCGATTGCGCCAGCACCGCACCGTCGCGGAACTGGCGGTCGAGAGTCGAGATGTCGGCAGTGTGCGAAGGCGCCAACGGCTTGAAGAACTGGCCGCCGGGATAAAGCCGCTCGTCGAGGACCACGACGTCGGCGCCGGCGAGCGCCAGGCTGCGCGCGGCGGAAAGACCAGCCGGACCGGCGCCGACGACCAGCACGTCGCAGGCGATCTCCTCGGTCGGCTGCGCTGCTTCCGGCGATGCCGCGGCTGCGGTCGGCGACGACCGCACGTCCATGCCGGCCGAGACCTTGGTGAGGCAGGCGCGCTGGCTCGGCCGGCCATCGACCGTGACCAGGCAGTCGAAGCACACGCCCATGCCGCAGAACGGCCCGCGCGGCGCGCCGGAGCGGGCCTGGCGCACGGTAACGACGCCGTTGGCAGCGAGCGCCGCGGCGATGGTCTCGCCGTCCAGCGCCTCGATCTCGCGTCCGTCGAAGTGGATCCGCACCGGTGAGCCGGTCGGCCGCATGTCGGGGTGCTTCAGGCGCATGGCAAAAGGTCTACAATGCCGACCTTCTCGTGTCCTCCCCCGTCATACGGGGGAGGATACAGGAGGGGGAAAGCCGCAGGGACGATCTCACAACGAAAGAGATCATGATCCGAAACTGGCCGATGTCCGGCCTGTTGCCGGCCCCCTCCCTACCCTCCCCCGTAAGACGGGGGAGGAGATCGGTAGGAGTTCGAGATGAAGAAGAAGTTTCGCGGGACCTATACCGTCCTGATCACGCCCTTCACGGCCGACGGAAAGAAGGTCGACGAGGCGGCACTGCGGCGGCTGGTCGATTTCCAGATCGAGGAAGGCATCCACGGCCTGATCCTGCTCGGCAGCACCGGCGAGTTCCTGAGCGTGACGCCCGACGAGCGGCGCCAGATCGTCGAGATTGTCGTCAAGCAGGCCGCCGGCCGTGTGCCCGTCCTGATCGGCACGGGCGCGGAATGGACCGACGAGGTCGTGCGCGCGAGCCGCGAGGCCGAATCGATGGGCGCCGACGGCGTCATGATCATCCCGCCCTTCTACAGCGTGCCGACCGACGACGAGCTCTACACCCACTACAAGAAGGTGTCGGACGCGATCGGCATCCCGATCATGGTCTACAACAATCCGGCGACGGCCAATGTCGACATGATGCCGGAGCTGATCGCCCGCCTGGCCCAGATCCCCAACTGCCAGTACGTCAAGGAATCGACGCTCGATCCGACGCGCGTGCGCGACATCATTCGCCTCGCCGGCGACAGGATGACGGTGTTCGCGGGCGTGCTGGGCTACGAATCCTTCTGGCTGGGCGCCGAGGGCTGGGTCGCGGTCTGCTCCAACGTGATCCCGCGCTGGTCGGCCGAGCTGTTCGAGCTGGTGGCCGACAAGCGCGACATGGATGCCGCACTCGCCCTCTACAAGAAGATGACGCCTTTGCTGTGGTGGGTCGGCGGCCCGCGCTACGTCTCGGGCACCAAGGCCTGCTTCGAGATGATGGGCATGCCGATGGGGCCGCCGCGCGCACCGCGCCTGCCATTGCCCGAGGCGCAGCGGCCGGCGCTGCGCGAGGTGCTGCGGCAGATGGGTGTGCTCGGCGAGGAGCGAAAGCGGGCCTAGCTCAGTGATCGTCGCGCGCCAGCTGCTTGTCCGCCTGCGCGCCGTAGGCCCGGCCGTAATAGGCCTCGATGTGGCGCTGAACGAAGTCCCAGCAGGTGGTCATCACCAGATAAATGATGGCGACGACCATGAACACCTCCAGCACCTGGAACTTCTGCTGCATCAGGATCTGGCCGCGGCGCAGCACCTCCTCCATGGAGATCACCGAGGCGATCGACGTGGTCTTCAGAAGGCCGTTCACCGAGTTGCCGAGTGGCGGGATGATGACGCGCAGCGCCTGCGGCAGCACGACCAGGCGGAAGATCTGGAACGGCCGCAGGCCCAGGGCGCGCGCTGCCTCGGTCTGGCCCTTGGCCACCGACAGGATGCCGCCGCGCAGGATCTCGGAGAGATACGCCGCCTCATTGAGCGCCAGGCCCAGGATCGCCGACTCCAGCACGCTGAAGCGCACCAGGCCGAGCTGCGGCAGGCCGGTGTAGATGATGATGAGCTGCACCAGGAGCGGCGTGCCGCGGAAGATCCAGACGTAGGTCTGGGCACTGCGCGACAAGGCCTTGTGCTTGCTGAGACGCATCACCGCCAGCAAGAGGCCGAGCAGGCCGCCCAGGATCAGCGTGCTGAGGGTGAGCCCGATGGTCCACAGGGCGCCTTCGAGCAGATAGAGATTGGTGAAGTAGCTCCAGAAGCCTTCCCAATTCCAGACTTTCATTGCGGGCTCTCCGCTCTTTCTGTCATCCTGAGCGCAGCGAAGGATCCCATGCCGATTGCAATCGGCATGCTGGTGGAAATGCCATGAGGTCCTTCGCTGCGCTCAGGACGACAAGGGCCTAAGCCGGTCCCGGGCCTTTGATCGAGAAGCTGGGCTCGTCGATCTTCAGCACGCCGTACTGATCGAGCAGCTTGTCGTAAGTGCCGTCCTTCTTGAGCTCGTTCAGCGCGCCCACGATCGCGTCGGCGAGCGGCTTGTTGGCGACGGCGAAGCAGGCGGTCTGCGGGAAGACGCCGCTGATCGCGCGCGTGAAGTCGCCGCGGTTCTGCATGAACATCGCCGTGGCGTCGATGCTGGTCGCGGCATCGGCTTGGCCGGTGCGCAGCGCCTGGAAAGCCTCGGCGAAGTTGTTGAAGGTCATGACGGTGATCGGCTTCAGGCCCTTGTCGGTCGCCATCTTGGCCACTTCGCGCGTGCGCCGTTCCTCGATGCCGCCCAGCTCGACGGCGATGCGCTTGCCGGCGAGATCGTCGACGGTCTTCAGGCCGAGCGGATTGCCCTTGACCGCAAGGAAGGAGATCGCCGCCTGCTCGTAGGGGATCATGTACATCAGCTTCGACCGCTCCTCGGTCCAGAAGATGCCGGTGTTGATCATGTCCCAGCGCTTGGCCGCCAGGCCCGGGATCATGGTGGCGAACTCGGTGCGGATGTATTCGGGGGCCAGGCCGAGCTTCTTGCAGCATTCGTTGGCGAGCTCGACGCGCATGCCCTTGAGCTCGCCCTTGTCGTCGACGTACTGCAGCGGCGGCAGGGTCGGATTGATCGACATGACGAGCGTGCCCGCCTTGATGATGTTGGGCGGCGCGATCTTGGGTTGGGCCTGGGCGAAGCCTGGTGCGGCAGCCAAAAGTGGCGCTGCGGCCGATGCTTTCAGCAGGCTGCGACGGCGAATCATTGTCTTTGTCATGTCAGTCCCCCAATCGGTCCCCGGCGGAATGCAAGTTTGACGCCGAGGCGCCCTCTTGTCCCGGACCGACTGAGATCATGTCGCACCAACCGGAGATTACGGCGGCGGTGACTTCTGACGCCTGGTGGTAGCCCTTCTTCCTCCCCAGCGAAGCTGGGGAGGTGTCAGCGTCTTACGCTGACGGAGGGGTCATGAGCATCAGTCGAGTTGCTCATGACCCCTCCGCCCGCTGCGCGGGCACCTCCCCTTCGCGGAGTCCGCGAAGGGGAGGAAGCTTGATCACGCCGGCGCGATGAAGCCGTAGCGCAGGTTGGAGGGATCGCGACCCTTGCGCTCGTAGTCGGTTTTGATGGCGGCGAAGCGGTCCTCGCGCCACGCCGCCTTCTTGACCTCGTATCGGTACATCTTGGCCGAGTTCTCGCCGAAGATGGCGCGCTTCACCGGGCCGTCGGCCGGACCGAGCTCGGCGAAGCCGAACTTCTTGCGCATGTCCTCGGGGATTTCCAGCCGCCGCAGGCCCTCGATTTGCCATTGTGGCGCACCGGTCCACACCGCGTCGGTGCCCCACACGATGTGATCGACGCCCATGCCCTTGATCAGCTGGCCCATCAGGGCGGCGGAGAGGCGCGGTTCGGTCACCGTGGTCTGCGCGAAGATCTGGCCGAGATCGGCGTAGACGTTGCTGACGCCGTACTTGCCGGGGATCTCGGCGAGGTCGGTCGTCCATTCGATGCGGCCGGTCTTCTCGAACTGCTCGTAGCCGCCCAGCGAGGCCCCGGGCGCGCCGGTCCAGCGGAAGGCTGCGTGATAGATCACGAAGCGGATGTTCGGCCAGTCCTTCGCCGCCTTGCCGACATCGTCGACCGCGGCGTAGGGCGTGAGGTGCGGCCAGCGTTGGGCGACCGACGGCGGATAGAGGCCCTTGTGCACGCAGACGATGTCGTAGCCCGCCTTCACGATCTTCTCGTAGAAGGGATAGACCAGCTTCTCGTCGTCCATGCGCCAGGGATGGCGCGCCAGGTCCTTGTTGGTGTTGTCGCCGACCGTGTAGCCCTTCCACGAATCGGGCTTCAGGGTGGCGATGCACTTGTCGACCTCGTCCATCCAGCCGTCGTAGCCCGGCGTGAAGATGGCGTGCGACAGCAGCCGCTTGGAGCCGGCCGCCTTGTTCACCTTCTCGCGCGCCTCGGCCTTCATCTCGTTGGTCA
>Ga0164290_1001090_pt1 | contig 54150 bp, 37 predicted proteins | sample Micstemetagenome_FD_108782 | JGI IMG/M metagenome (GOLD analysis project Ga0164290, IMG submission 108782) | Contaminated culture microbial community from soil near Moab, Utah, USA - Microcoleus steenstrupii SON62 (Illumina Assembly) | ecosystem: Environmental > Terrestrial > Soil > Soil crust...
AGTCGTTATTACCTATAAAGCATTGACAACATCAGTTGCGGAAAAAGAATCAGACAGATTTATGAATGTCTTCCCATCAATTACTGATGGTGGAGTTGTTACAATTGAACTGACACAAGGTTCTGCAAATTCTTCTACTGTTTCAGTTGTTGGAATTGATGGAAAAGTCGTCAAATCATTTGACAAAGTACCTAGCACAAATGGAGTACAAACAATGCAATTCAATACATCTGAACTTCCAATCGGAATGTATTATGTACTCTATTCTAGGAATGGTCAACAATTCCAAAAAAGTTTTGTAAAAATGAAGTAAGATTCGCAGATAATAAGATTTTTGAGAAACAACTTTTTATAATTAAGTATAAAGTTGTTTCTTTTGTTATATATTAGAAGTTACATCATTTTTAAATAAAAAGTATTAGGTTTTATTACATTCATCTTTATGTAATACTTCAAAATACAATTTTAATCTTGCTATCTTAAATTCACTTTCTTTACCCCAAATCACTGAAATCCATAGAAAATTGGTAAAAATTTCGTATTTTTGAAGATAATGTGAATCCTTCACTGAAAAAAAAATAATTAAAACGAAAATATGGATCAAAACGAGTCGATTCTTCCTGTTCTGATGGAAGATGAAATGAAGTCTTCTTACCTTGATTATTCCATGTCTGTTATCGTATCACGGGCACTGCCGGATATACGTGATGGTTTAAAACCAGTACACAGAAGAATTCTGTACGCTATGTCAGAATTAGGAATGGATCCAAGTAAACCACATAAAAAATCAGCAAGATTAGTTGGAGAAGTATTAGGAAAGTATCACCCTCATGGTGATGGTGCGGTCTATGATGCAATGGTTCGTTTGGCTCAACCGTGGTCAATGCGATATCCATTAGTTGACGGACAAGGAAACTTTGGCTCCATTGATGGAGATCCTCCAGCGGCAATGCGTTATACAGAAGTTCGTTTAGCAAAACCAGCACTTGATGTATTGCGCGATATTGACAAAGGAACTGTAGATTTTCGTGGAAATTTTGACGATTCATTAGAAGAACCTACTGTACTTCCTACTGTTCTACCGACCTTGTTGGTCAATGGTGCTGGTGGTATTGCTGTCGGTATGGCGACGAATATTCCTCCACATAATCTTCGTGATATTTCTCGAGGGATTAAGGCAATTGTTGAAAATCCAGATATTGACATAGATGAACTTATCAAAATAGTTAAAGCTCCTGATTTCCCTACTGGTGGAACAATCTACGGATATTCTGGTGTCATTGATGCTTATAAAACTGGAAGAGGAAAAGTTGTAATCCGTGCAAAATCAGTAATAGAAACGACCAAAACCGGTAAGGAAACTATCGTTATTACTGAAATCCCGTATCAAGTGAATAAATCAACGCTGATTGAAAAAATTGCGTTTTTAGTTCGCTCCAAAGTAATTGATGGAATTTCTGATATTCGTGATGAATCGGATAGAGATGGAATGCGTTTAGTGATTGATTTGAAACGTGATGCTAATCCTCAAGTACTTTTGAATAATCTCTATAAACATACACAACTTCAAAACACCTTTGGTGTGATAATGCTTGCTTTACAAAATGGAAGACCAAAAGTCTTCAATTTGAAAGAGATGATGCAAGCCTATATTGCTTTCAGAGTTAGCGTTATTGTCCGCCGTTCTTTATTTGAATTAGATGTTGCAGAAAAACGTGCACACATTTTGGAAGGTTTCCTTAAAGTATTTGGCGGAACAGAACTTGCAGGTGGAAAGGTTGCCGAAGATAGAGTTGATCAAATCGTTCAAACGATTAAATCAGCTGCAAATGTTAAAGACGCTTCTGAAAAACTACAAGCTGAATTTGATCTAACTGAAATTCAAGCCAAAGCAGTATTGGAATTGCGTTTGCAACGTTTGACCGCAATGGAGCGTGATAAAATCATTGAAGAATACAACAAATTGAAAGAAACGATTGCTCGTTTAAATTTCATTTTGGCTACTCCTACAGAACAACTTCGTATTGCAATGGAAGAATTGGATGAAGTTGTACATAAATTTGGTGATGAACGAAGAACTGATATCTCTTTTGATGCTCATGATATGTCATTAGAAGATATGATTGAAAATGAAGATGTTATCATCACTGTTTCACGTGAAGGACTTATCAAACGTACACCAACGAAAACATATAGAACTCAAAATCGCGGTGGTCGTGGAGTTTTAGGTGCCGGTACGCACGAAGAGGATTCTGTTGAGCACATGTTCTATGCTAAAACCCACGATTATTTGATGTTTTTCACTGATCGAGGAAGGTGTTATAGAATTAAAATCTATGATCTTCCTGAAGGTAGCAGAACTGCAAAGGGACGTTCACTTGCTAATGTGATTCAAAAAGATCCAGATGAAAAAGTAACAGCATTTTTGGCAATTAAAGCCTTTGTTGATGACCATTTTATCTTCTTTACGACCCAAAAAGGAAAAGTAAAACGCGTTAAACTTTCTGAGTTTGAAAGTGTACGTGTTACTGGTAAAATTGCAATTTCATTGGATGATGACGATAAACTTTTGTCTGTCAATCTGACAACTGGTTCATCGCATATTATCATCGGTACTCGTAATGGAATGGCATGTCATTTCAAAGAAAAAGGTGTCCGAGCTATGGGTAGAACCGCAGCAGGTGTTCGTGGTATTCGATTAGCTAAAGATGATATTGTTGTTGCAATGGTTGTGGTAAATGATCCTGAAAACGAACAAATATTAGTTGTTGCAGAATTAGGCTATGGAAAACGTTCGCCAATCATTGTACCTGATGATGAAATCATTGATGGAGAAGGTATAGATGAAATCCACGAAGAAGTAGTTGATTCTTCAGACGATGCTACTGCTGATGGAGATGGTGAAGAGGAAATTGAAGTTGATAACAGAAAATTCGTCTTCCGTCTAACTAAACGTGGTGGAAAAGGTGTTCGTTCAATGAAAGTTACCGAAAAAACTGGTAAGGTTGTTTCGATGCTTTCTGCAAATGATGAATTAGACTTGATTGTTATTTCCGAAAATGGAATTATCATTCGTCAAGAAATGAAGCGAATTAACATCATAGGTAGAAATACACAAGGTGTACGCCTTATTCGTTTGGATTCTGGAGATAGAATCAGTGATATTACTACCATTCTGCATGAGGAAGAAGAAGAGATAATTGATGAGGCAAATGTTGTGGAAACTACAATCCCAACTTCTGAAATTCAAGAACAGCCAACTCAAAATATTGAAGAAAATGACGATTCTGATTCTGAATAATCAACAACGATTACAGATGAATACTTCTCAATTACAAAGAAATACAAGGGCAGCTCTACTGCCCTTCTTTGTTTTTATTTGTTTAATATTTTTGACTAATAAGGTGTATACGCAATCGCAAAATTCGATTGGCAATAGTAACACTTCTATACTAGATTCTACTAAAACACAAAAAGTCCAAGATACAATTCCTTTGTATACTCCTCATTACAAACATGGTTTGTTTAGTTTTTGGAAACATACCAATAAAACCCTTTCAAAATATGATGTTCAATGGATAAATTATTCAGCCGGTTCTGATATTTTAACTGAAACCACAAATGTAGTTCCCTTCCATTTGGGTAATTATGGATTATGGAATACGAGTTCATTCTTTGGTAGTGGTTTTTCAGATCAATCTGTTCGTTGGAATGGGCGTTCGATGGGTGGAATTATTAATCCGACTATATCCTTAGAAATTCTACCAATAGAATTCTTAGAAAATCTAGAAGTCCTCACTGGGGTTGATGCAATTGCATTTAGCGATAATGCGAGTGGAGCTGTCATCAATGCTCAAGAAATACGATACAATACTGCAAAACCGTATACAAGACTATGGTATTCACAAGGAGGAAACAATTATTTAGCAGCTGATGGGGTTTTTAGTCAGAATGTTGCACCGAATTTGAATTTAACACTTGGATTTAGGAGAATGTCATCTGAAGGAAGATTTCCATCTTCTGGAATTGACGCCTGGAATGTAAGATCAAAACTTCAGTATACACCAAGTAATCAAAGTGTTCTTTCGTTTACTTATATGTTTACTAATCATGATATGGGTGCTTTTGGAGGATTATCTTCCCAAAATACTGATCAATTTACCTCGGAACCATTATATTCTGGAGCAAATACAGTCTTAAAACGTAATGATGCAACGATTACATTTAGTTCTTTTCTTCGTGATGACACAACAGCAAGTATGACTGCATTACTGTATTACTCAAATGCATTAACGGAACAAAAAAATCTTCCTTATTTTGATGGGGTTGATGTAATCAATCTTTCGTATAAACAACAAGAAGCGACAATCGGAGCATCTTTACGCTATGAACAGTATGTTGTTCCAAAAAATTCCTTTTTTGCGAATAGTCTTCAGTTAGGAGGCGAAGCTGAACGTATTTCAACAAATCAAACGGAGCTTTACGAAGAATTCTCTGGGAACAAACTGAGTGGATATGGGATTTTCAAACAGAATTTTGGAGATGTTTTTGTAAAAACTTCCTTTCGGGGAACTGTAATGAATAATATCTTCTCACCAAACTTAGGTGCTGGAATTTTTCTACCATTTGGAAAGAAAAATCTTGTGAAGGCAGAGGCAATACAAAGTACGAATTTACGAAGTATTTTTGAACCAAGTGATCAAAAAGTGGTGAATAATGTCTATTCTTTACAAATGGTTTATACTACAGATTCTTTGACAATTGAACCATATGTATTCCTAAGAAATGTTAATGCACGTTATGATGCTTGGCTTGTGAATAATCAAATTGAAATACCCAATACAGTTGAATTTAGAACTGGTGAACAAAGAACAATTGCAGGATTTGGGTTTAAGTTTCAAAATTCTGTTTGGAGATTTTTTTATTCTGTGAATGCACAATATACGTATCAGTCATTTGAAAACGTAGATGCGAAAATGTTGCCAACCTTGTATGGATCTGCTGAAGTATATTATCAACATCTTGCTGGTTCCTCAATTGGAAGGTTGGGTGTTAGAGTTCGTGGAAATTCAGAAGTTTCCGGAATGACGTATTCACCTATTGTTAATTCAATGGTACGATTTCAAGAAGGAGTTATAAATGGAGGATTTAACGGAATTGATTTGTTTGCTTCAGCTAAGTTGGGGGATGCGTTCGTTCGATTAACCTATATGAATATACTCAATCAATCCTACGGTTATGTTCCTATATATCCACAGTTGGATGGAAATTTTCGTATTTCTGTTGGTTGGGCTTTTTTTGAATAAAACACCAAAGTTATTGATATTCGATTGGGTCTATAATTTTCGCTTCACGGAAACCTCGTAAACGTAATCTACAACTGTCACATTCACCGCAAGCCTTTTCTGAATTGTCGTAACAACTCCAAGTGAAGTGAAATGGAACGTCTATACTTTCTCCTGTTAGAACGATTTCTTTTTTATTTAAATGCAGTAGTGGTGTAAGAATCTGAATTGTTGTTTCGGGTTTTGTACCTGTATTTACAGTTTGTTGAAATGCTTGAAAAAAGACTTCACGACAGTCTGGATATCCACTCCCATCTTCTTGAACTGCACCAATAAATACAGCACTTGCATTCAAAACTTCTGCCCAACTTGTTGCAATGGCGAGAATATTCGCATTACGAAATGGAACGTATGTTTTTGGTATATCAACGTCTGAGTGAAAATTCTTTTCTACTGCAATTGAATGATCAGTGAGAGAAGATCCTCCAATAGATGTTAAGTAGCTAATATCCACGACAAGCTTTTTTTGGACTTTGTAATGTTCGCAAAGATTATTAAAAGCTAGAAGCTCTTTATTTTGTGTTCTTTGTCCATAATTTAAATGAAGTGCTGCTACTTCGAAACCCATTTCTATAGCTAAACCTGTACAAACTGCAGAGTCCATACCACCAGATAGTGTTACAACGGCAATTGGTTTTGTAGACATTATTTTTTCTCTAATAAATCTGGACGAAGTCGTTTTGTCTTTTCCAAAGACTGTTGGTACTTCCACTCATCAATCAATTTATGATTTCCAGATAACAAAACTGAAGGTACTTCTTTATCACGGTAAATAGCAGGTTTTGTATAGTAAGGAGCATCCAATAAATTGTCTTGAAATGAATCTGAAAGTGACGATTCTGAATCGGAAATCACTCCCGGAATCAAACGTATTACCGCATCTGCAAGTACTAATGAAGGTAACTCTCCTCCAGTGAGAACATAGTCACCGATCGAAATTTCTTTTGTTACAAAAGTATCTCGCACCCGTTGATCAATACCTTTGTAGCGTCCAGATATTAGCAGCAAATTTTGACAAAGAGACAATGAATTTGCTATTGGTTGCGTAAGTGGTATCCCATCAGGAGTAAGATATACAATTTCATCATAAGAATGCAAAGACTGACAATGTTCTATACATCGAAATAAAGGATCTGGAGAAATCACCATTCCTGCACCCCCACCATAGGGAGTATCGTCAATATGTTGGGTTTTCAATAGTGAAAAATCATGTAAATCATAGACAGAAAATTCACATAAACCCTTATCAACAGCACGTTTCATCATTCCTGTTTGTAAAACGGGAGTAACAACATTAGGCAGTATAGTTATAAAATCGATTCGCATCTTATTTTGGTTCCTTTAAGTCCATTAGTCCGGGAATCATAGCGATGTATATTCTTTTTTTTGCAATATCTACCCTTTTCACAATAGAAGGAACTGCTGGAATTGGGAGAAAATACTTTTCATTCTCAATATACCATATTTCGTTGGAAGGATATGCTTCTGAATGGGAGAAAGTACCTATTTTTAGATTGTTATGCATAGTATAAACACTACATCCTGCTAACTCATGCTCGAGATAATCTTCCGACGAGTTTCTCACCAAATCATCAACAGATGCAAAAATACCAAACTCTTTAATTTGCTCGATACTTTCTGGAGTCGAAAACTCTTTAAGTCGAACAATGTACTTATTGAAGGTGCATTGAGAATTTTCAACTGTATATTTTTTGGCAAATTTTTCAGAATACCCCAATAAAACAAACGCTCCTTGTCGTAAAGAGCGTGGTTTTTCTTGAACATCATTAACTAAAAAAGCACCTTCAAGTCCGTATGGTTTGGAAACAACTCCTATTTTTACGGTTGATGGTTTAGAAATTTTGTCATTAGACATGTCGTTCAGCATGATAAGAAGAACGAACTAAAGGACCAGATTCAACATAGTTGAAGCCAATTTCTAATCCAATTTTTTTGTAATCGGCAAATTCATCTGGATGAACAAATCTATCAACAGGTAAATGATTTTTTGTAGGTTGCAAATACTGACCTAAAGTCAAAATATCACAACCAACACCTACTAAATCATGCATTACTTCCAAAACTTCATCTTTTGTTTCCCCTAAACCAAGCATAATACCAGTTTTAGTTCTCATTCCTAACCGTTTTGATTCTTTCAGAACTTCTAATGTCCAGTGATATTTCCCTTGTGGTCTTACTCTACGGTATAATCTTGGAACAGTTTCTGTATTATGATTCAAAATATCAGGTTTTTCTTCTATTATTCTATGTAAGTTTTCTAATTTACCTTTAAAATCTGGTACTAACACTTCAACAGAAGTATTAGGACTCAATCGTTTGGTTTCGCGTATAGTTGTTGCCCATATAGTAGACCCGCCATCAGGAAGTTCATCTCGGTTAACAGATGTAATGACAGCATGAACTAAATTCATTTGTTGAATTGCTTCAGCGACTCTGCGAGGTTCATCGTAATCTACAGGTAATGGACGACCTGTTTTTACAGCACAAAATCCGCATGAACGTGTACATGTATCGCCATGAATCATAAAGGTGGCAGTACCTGAGCTCCAACACTCACTTATATTAGGACAACGAGCTTCTTCACAAACCGTGTGTAACGATTTGGAACGCATCATTTGTTTAATTTTTGTAAATTCTTCTCCACCAGGTGCACGAACTTTTAACCACTCGGGACGTCTATTTGAGGGTAATTCCGTTGGCTGAATGACGGGTAGTTCTAAATCTATCATATATTATGGAAAGGTTAACGTTAAAGATTTATTAGTCGCAAGTGAATCTAAAGACGAAATTTCCCATGTTTTAATGGAACTAAAAGTAACAGCAGACCCATTCGCAATTTTATAATAACCAATTCCTTGAGTTTGTCCGCCACCGGGTACAAAAACAGGAACTTCAGTTCCGGCTACAGAAAAAGGACCTATTGCATCAGGACTATTGTTTTTTATAAATATATATACATATTCTTTTGGCACGACTAAGCGAAGTGTAGTTGTTGCCGTAGGTTGCTTTAAAACATCAAGAGTATCTGCAATTTTCACTGTTTCACCGATGATAACATTCGTACCTTTAGAAGTGTCGAAGGTTGTTTGTGAGGTTTCACCTGTATATCGAAGAATACCCGGATTGTCAACATATTCAAATGGAACTGCTGCATTTGATGCAATGACAAAGGTTGAACCGTTCATTTCAAACAACAATGAAGTATAAAATCCATTCATCATTGTTACCTTATAACGTTTTACCACTATTATATCCACTGTTTGTTCTGAAGAGACATTGCCTGATCTATCCACAGAAACCGCTTTGATGATCAAAGGACCAGGAGGATATTGAGAAAAATCAATTTTATAGCGAAAAGGTGGTTGCATTATTGGAATAGTATCTGTTCCAATAGCAAGAATTACTGCAGAAACTGCATCATCATCATCAACTTCTACTTCCACAATTGCAGAATCAATGTATTCACCAGCTTTCGGAGAAATAAAATTTAATGTAGGAGCGGTAGTGTCTGGTTCAGTCGAATCAAAACAAGATAGTAAAACTAAAGAAGGTATTATAAAGAAAATGTGCAAGAAAGTTTTCATATTTATTATAATGTAAAGTTTACTTGCCCACCAACTTTAGCAGAAAAAACATAGGGACTAAATCCAAAGGATGATTTATGAAATAATGCTATGCCCCATTCCACTCCAGCTTGGATGGAAACAAAATCAGACATTACAGGAATATCAACTCCAAATTCTGCGGTTGTTCCATAAGATAATGCTGTATTTGCAGGTAACTCTCGTTTTCCTTTTTGGGATTCTATCGTCATTGTTGTAGTTGTTGTAGTAAAAGCAGTTGCCCCAATTGAAGTAAAAAATGACGGTTCTTTTGATGCAGGATTGAAACGATAACGTACTTTTGCGGTCGCATTTGCCAAAAATAGTGGTAAAAGACTATCACCTTGGGTTACCGAAGTTCGAAGACCATCCCAAATATCAAGATTTTGATCTTTAAGTTGAACTCTATCAAAAAATAGTAAGTGAAAATCTAAAGCTAAAGCATAGGAAACTCGTTTTGAAGTTCTGTATCCTACAGTAAGTCCAGCAGTAAATTGTGGCGGCAAAGAAAGTGGAACAGACCCCGTTAACCCACCACCAAGTTCTAATTCAGCGTACACATTAGAAAAAGAAGGCTTTTTCTTAGGTTGAGCTGTAACATAGATGGTTGAAAAGAAAATTGAAACTAAAATGAAAATGAAAAGTTTCGGCATATAGTTCATTATTATATTTATACAAATATACACTTTTCAATCGAAATTCAAGAAAAAGGTAAATACATCATCTAAAATTTACCTTTAAGAGTGAAATGTGTGTAACTTTTTTTACACTTGATTGTTTTGATATTAGGAAAAAAAGCAAAAAAAGTGTAATTTGTAACCATATATCTCATTTTATTGCTGAAACTTTCGTCGATTTCCCAAGAATAAATTACAATTTTATATATAGATTTTATGGAGTTAAAAGGTATGATACGTAGATTTCTACTCTTTGCCTTGCCCCTTTTTGTACTCATTCCATTAATTGTTACTGCTGGTACATATGGTGTTCTTACAGGAACTGTATCTGATAAAGATGGAAAACCAGTTGTTGGAGCAAGTGTTCTTGTACAAGGAACAACATCAGGAGCTTACACAAAAGCAAATGGGCGATTTTCAATTCTCAAAATTACAGCGGGTCAGTACACTGTTAAAATTTCTCATGTTTCTCATGCAGACGCTTTTGTTCAAGTCAGAATTTCAGCTGATGCTACTGAAAACATTAATGTTACTCTCAAACCTAAAGATGTTAAAACAGAAATTGTTTACGTTGATGCAAATTCAAATAAACCTATGGTTTCTAAAACCTCTATTGGTACTAATAGAAATCAAGATGGTAAAACACTAACCAACGTAGCACGTGAAAATGTCACACAATCTGTAGCTTTACAAGCAGGTGTTCAAAGTGGTGGTGGTGGATTTATCATCCGTGGTTCTCGTGCGACTGAAACACAAGTACGTGTTGATGGTTTGGACGTTGGTGACCAAATTTCTGGTGGTTTAACTGCTGGTTCAAATATTTCTAACTTTGCGGTTGAAGAAGTACAAGTACTGACTGGTGCTTTTGCAGCAGAATATGGAAATGCAATGGGTGGTATAGTCAATACAGTTGTTAAAACCGGACGTACCGATAAAATTGAAGCTATACTTCGATATAGAACAGTTGTTGGAGCTCTTAATGGGGCTTACGACAACGGATTAACTCGAGCAGATCCTAAAAATAGTTCTTATGAAATAAATGTTGGTGGACCTTTACCATTTTTGACTGGTTCTACTTTCTTTGTAAGTTCTAAATTTGATTATACTGGTAATAATTCTGCGAGCACTCAAGTTATTGACCCTTGGAATAACAATTTGGGAATTTATAACAACCCGAGATACGAGAATAGTATTATTCCAAGATTAAAAATCAATGTTGCTTCAGGTATTAACCTAATTATTGGTGGCCAATGGTCGCTTATAGCTCAAGAGGATGCTGGTTGGGGTTGGAGATATTCAAATGATCATGGTTTTAAGAATGGAGATTCAATCTTAGTTCCAGAATCTCGAGTAAAACAAGGATTTGCTCAGTCAATTTACAACAATGCTTTTGTTCGTTTGAACCAAGTATTATCTGAAAACAGTTTTTACGAGTTTACTGTTTCAACAAATAATAACACCTTTGAAGGTGGAAGATATGCAGATCCAACTCAGACAACACCATCATTGTTTACTGGTTTCAATCCACTTTATCCTGAAGATAAATTTGCAATTGGTCCTGTGAATTCTCAAGGTGTTGTTACATTAGTGAGTGGTAGAGATAGATTAATTGATCCCTATACTTCAATCACGGCAGAAGGTCTTGCTCAAGGTGGATTCTTATTAGGCAATCGTCCTACAAGAAATCCATTAACAGGATATATTGAAGGAACTGGAGACGCTACAAGCACTATAAATCCTTATGGTTTACGACAGTTTTTCCTTGCTCATGGTAATAGTGAAGGTTTTGAATTTAGAACTACTAATTTCATTCAAATAGATGGAAACTACAATCTACGTTTAGAAACTGATGATGCCTCCCATATGATTAAGGCTGGTTTTGAAACAAGAATGTTCACTTTGCACAGACATAATAATGGTTTACCTTGGGATGCAAATGCCTTCTTTGATGTATATACAGATAAGTGGGGTGGAAATCCTTATGTTTCTGACCCTGCAGCAGTAGAAAAGACATCTAAACCATTTACTCCAATTACTGCCTCAGCATTTGTTCAAGATCAAGTATCGTACAAAGGTATTATCATTAATGCAGGGTTACGTTTTGATTATATAAACTCAAATTCTTTAGCTCGTAGAAGTTCTGTAATAGGTAGTTTTATTCCTGTAGATTTCCCAGATTCATTTTTTACACAAGCAACTCCTAAATTCCAAGTTTCTCCTCGTTTATTTGTTTCTTATCCAATTACAGATCGTTCTGTGTTTAGCGTAAGTTATGGTGTTTTCTATCAAATGCCACAACCAACAAATATGTATGATGGATTCAATACAACTAGACTTCGTGGAAATCAAGCATTAGGAGATCCAAATATTGACGTTCAAAGAACTAATCAATATCAAGTAGGGTATAATCTTCAAGTAAATGATGAATTTGCTTTCGATGTTACTGCATATTTTAAAGATATTTATAATCAAGTGGGTGTTCGTTATATTCCAACAGTACCTGATGCATATTCTGAATATTCAGTTGGTGAATATGGTTCTACAAGAGGAGTTGAATTTACATTACGTAAAAGACCGAGCAGTAATTTCGCTACAAGTTTAAATTACACACTTGCTTCAGCTCGTGGTACAGCTTCTAATGTTGGCTCAAATTTGAATGCAACATTTAGTGTTGATCCTTTTACTGGTGAAAATATCTTTCCATTAACTGAATATTATCTTTCATCTGATGTTACTCATAGATTAATTGGTGATGTTACTTTCTTTTTCATGAAAGATGAGGGTCCTGAAATTTTTGGAGTTCATCCATTAGCAAACTCATCTATCAATTTATTAGGTACATTTAGAACCGGAACACCTTATACTAAATTGAACTTCAATGGTATTCAAGTTGGAGAATTCAACGGCGAAAGACAACCTTCTTTCTTCAACGGTTTTGATCTACGTTTCCAAAGACAATTCTTTATGCGTGATATGTTAGGTGATGGAGTTAACGATATGTCTATTACATTCTTTGCAGATGTATTTAATGTTATCAATCGTACAGTTGCTTCTGGTGTGTTTGCGAGAACTGGAAATGCTGATTTTGATGGTGTTAGTAGAAATAGACTTTTGGGTGACTTCTCAAGTGTGCCGCTATTTGAAAATGCAGATGTTAATAGACCTGAAACAATTCGTTCAGATCAATTTGATACATTCGGAAGAAGATTATATTCTCGAGATGCAGATTTTAACAAAGATGGTGTTAACACTCAACAAGAAGTTTACAGATCATACCAACGCTATGTACAAGATGCAATTGCATTTCAAGGGAATTACCAAGGACCTAGATCAGTTGCTATCGGATTTATGTTAACATATTAATACAAGGAGAAAAAAATAATGAAAAAAAATAATCTTTTCTTACTTACACTTTCACTTTTACTATCTATAACTTGTATTAGTAATTCGATTGCCAGAACAAAAGATACTGGCAAAGATGGAAAAAATACTGAAGGAGTTCTTAGAGCTGCAAGTGGAGTGTTTGATTTACAACAAAACAAAGTATCGAATATTGAGTTTTATACTACCAATTACGGTATCTTTGGATTGAATATTCGTGGAAATGTTGGTGGTGGTTATTGGCCTCGTCGTGGTAATAATCAATACATCTTTGGTGGTGGAATTTGGTTTGCCGCTAAAAAAACACCCCCTCGCTCTCAAACAGGAGAAAAAAGAAAATTATGTGTGATATCGTATAATCCAAACTCGGGTGCTTCTTGGATGGTTCCTGGAAGCATCTCGGATGGTCCTGATGTACAAAACAATCTTCGGGATAAATATCGTGTGTATTTTTCTACTGATTTCCGTCCAAATGATGGAGCTGCAAGAATTTCTACTGATGGTCCAAACTGGCCTATTTGGGATGTTGATCCTAATGCAGAAATAAAAGTAGATCGTTATTTTGGAAAATATGAACCGGATGTTCAAAAAAGAAATATTTCTTCTCACCCTAAAGGACCTGCCTTCATTTCTGGTGAAGATATATTTTCTGTCTTTAAAGATACCGACCTTCAACGTTATGAAGGTGGTGAAGATATTCAAAGAGCAAAAGGTTATCCAATGGAACTTCAGTTTGAGCAAATGTTCTACACGTGGGGATTTGGAGACTACAGAGATTTCATGTTTATGAAATATGATATCATCAACTTCTCAGAAGATACTTTGCAAGAATGCTACATGGCTCCTGCCTTTGATATGGATATTGCAACAAGAACTAATACTCAAGGTGGAGCAGCAAATGATAGAACTCGATTCTATTTTGAAGATGAATCATTAAATCTTGCCGTTCAATGGTCTAATACTGATCGAGGTGAAGGTGGAAAAGACTTTGGCTACATCGGTTTTGACTTCTTAGAATCTCCTGCTGTTGATGCAGATAGTATAATCAGAAAAGATAAAAAAGTATTTTCTAATGATGAGCAATTAGGTCTTCATGCTTTTAGAAATTGGATTATTCAAAATGATCCAGTAGATGATGACTCTCGTTATAATTTCTTATCTGAAGAAATCAAAGATGGTGACACAGGTCCTGGTGATAAACGATTTTTAATGTCTACAGGACCATTCAAATTACGTCCTAATGATACTGCAAGAGTAGTAATTGGTCTTGTGATGGCGAAAACATCGAAAGGTCGTGATGCTGATGGGACAGTCGAAGATATGGCAGAATTAGTTCGTAAAGATATCTTTGCTCAAAAAGTGTATGACGATAATTTCAGAACTCCTCGTCCTCCAGATATCGCAAATGTTGTTACAAGTGGTATTAATAATGGTGTTATTATTACTTGGGATTCAACTTCTGAGTTATCTACCGACCCATTAGAAAATGGTTTAGCTTTTATGGGATATCGGTTATTCCGTGCGCGTCGTTTGGACTTGGATACCTTTGATACAGACGACAGACCTGCAGTTTCCCGTGGACCATTAGCATGGAAGCAAATTGCTCAGTACCAAATTCCACCTCCATTTTTGAAATCAGACCGTCCTTTTGGAGTAGAAGGATCTATTGTTCAAGCGCCACTTTTGGATTCAATTGAAATTGTTAATCGTGTTGGTACACATAGAATTAATGTAAATAGAATTCCAAATTTCCAATTTCCATGGGGGCAATATTTTTATCAAAGATTGCCATTAGAAGGTAGACTAGCTGAGGTTGCAAGAGCAAGAAGAGGTCAATTTATCGTTGATTCTTTACGAGTTGATACATTACGTGTTTCTAATACAACAACGGTTGGAAATGTAACAACAACTACAGTTTCTAATATGCCTTTTGCATTTACAGTTACAAATCTTCCAGCTGTACGAGCTGCGATTTATGATTATTGGGAAAAAGGACTTGGTAGATTTGAATTTACAAAATTCGAAAATGAAAGATTTACTATTGATTCGTTGATTATTCCATATATGACTCTAGCCACTTCAAATCGTACCTTTACGGATTTTGGTGATGATGATAACGATGGAAAGATAGAACCTACTGATAAAATAGAAACTACTGAAAGAATTTTGAATAATGTAGATTACTATTACAAACTTCGAGCATTTGATGAAGGTGAATATTGGTCTCAAAATACTCCTTCGAAGTTAAATGATGGTGTTGAAGGAATAAATACTGTTCGAGCAGTTGCTTTAGCTTCTCGTGCTGGTCAAAATTCTAAAATTGAAATTGTCAATACTGAATTTGACAAAATGGGTGGCTTTTACAACTTCAGAATTACAACAATAGATCAAGAACGATTGAATCAATTATTTGCAAATAAGACATTACGCATTGTATTTGATCCTTTTTTCTTTATTGTTGACGCCCCAAGACTGACTGATAAAAATGGAACACAAGTTCAAAACGGTATATATGGAACTGAAATCAGAGTTTTAGACTCTACAACTATTCCATCAAGATTGATTTTTAATGCTGTAGAGTTTTTGGAACCAATTGCTGATCAAATTGATTTTTATAGAAGTATCTTTTCTGAAAATGGTGCTGTGTATTTAGGTAATGACTCTATCCCTGCGGCAACGAACACTGATACAACTTGGATAATCCAACGTTCTGGATCTTGGGATAGTAGATTCCCAATTCAACAAACTATTGGTTTAGGGTTTGACTATACTCTTCAACAATGGGGTGGTAGATACAGACAATGGGATGATGGAGATAAAAAAGAAAGTGGCAACTTTACGGATGCTATCGTACGTCCTTTGATGACGAAAAACTTTCCAATGATTATTGATACGAATCGAGCTGGTAGAGGAGCGACAACGGGTGCAGCAAAATCATTTAATATTGGTCCTGCAGAATATCATATTCAAATGGTCCCCGGTGGCACTGAAGATATTTCATTGACTTATAACAGAAGAAGTGGTTCAATTACAAAAACCTTTAGAGTTCCTTATTTGATTCCTCAAGTAAAAAATGCTTTAACTTGGAAAAGAGTTAATCCTGAAACTGGAGATTCAATAACAATGTCTTATCCTCCATTATTAGAGCATGCTACAATTCCTTTTGACACAACTCCAAACAATGGTTTTGTAACGGATGTTAGAGAAGTTCCTATCTCTAATTTTAATATGACTTCCTATGGTTGGGTTAATGGAACGAGAACCAGTCAGAACGATGGTATTTCAATTAGAAATGACCAATTAACAGGTGCAGTTTCTCAAGGAAAATACCTACTTTCAGGTGTTGCTACAGATGGTTCAGGAGATAAAGTTGATTTTGTGAATGTCTTTGGTGCTTCAGGTACTGAAACGTTATTTGATTATGCAAATAAAGGATCAGCTGCTGGACCTAGAACTCTTCCTCTTATTAATCCTGCTCCTGCCAATGATATGGCTGCAGGTGAGATTGCAGTCACCAAAACATTTGGTGGTGGTTTAGGATTTCCATATCCAGGTGCATCAATTACAGTGAAAGTTTCTGAACATAGCCCAGTGAATAAAGAATATACCAGTAGTATGTTAGATTCAATTCGTGTTGTACCAAATCCATATTTGGTTACACATCAAGGTGAACGCTCTCAATATGATGCTAAGGTGTATTTCACAAAATTACCACAAGTATGTACAATTAGAATATACACTATCAATGGTGATTTGGTAAGAACACTTGAACATAATGAAGCAACAAACTCTGCCAACGATAGAGTCGGTATGGATGTTTGGGATTTATTGTCTTCAAATAACCAACGTGTAGTTTCTCAAGTGTTTATAGCACAGATATCAACTCCAAGTGGTGCCGAATCTGTTGTGAAGTTTTCAATCATCTTAGGTGGTTTCCGTACAGTTCCACAATAATTTATAACTCCATAGACCGCTTATGAACAATAATAAGCGGTCTATGATAAAGGAAAACAATATGAATATCTTTAAATATTTGATCGTATGTGTTTTGACATTAGGAATGTGTACAACCACTTCGGTATATGCACAATCAGTTTCTGGTGGTCAATTCAAAAAAGTTGGTGCTGCTGGTGGTCAATTCTTAAAAATTGGAGTTGGTGCTAGAGCAACTGGTATGGCAGGAGCGTATTCTGCTATTGCTAATGATATGTCTTCAATTTTCTGGAATCCAGCTGGATTAGCTTCCTTAAGTGGAACAAATGCTGATTTTTCCATTACCCAATGGTTCGGTGGATTTAGCCATAACTTTGCTGCTGCATCATTACCTATCAGTGAAACATTTTCTGTAGGTGCGTCATTTACAAATTTCTCTTCTGGTAACATTGAATTTACCACAATCGAACAGCCAAATGGTACTGGTTCGTATTATTCTGTGAATGATATTTCTGCTGCAGTAACTGTCAGTGGTTATTTGACAAAACAATTTTCTTTTGGTGTTACATCAAAATATGTACAAAATTCACTTGCATCAATGAACGCAAATGGATTCGCATTTGATGTCGGTACATTGTATAACACTGGATTAAAAGGAATTAAGTTAGGATTCTCTGTTCTGAATTTAGGAGGAAATCTTAGTTTTGTTGGACAAGATGTTACATTACAAAAACGTCTTCAGGAAAATCTTCAAGGAAATCCTCAAGATCTTCAGTTGATTACAAACCCTTATTCGTTACCACTATCATTCCGTGCTGGTATCTCAACAGATATTATAACTGAAATGATTAATGGTAAAGAAACTACAATGGGTGAAATTCCTGAACATCATGTATTAGTAGGTCTAGATTTTGAAACATTTTCTGACACTCCTGAACAAATTTCTTTGGGTGCTGAATATATGTTCAACAATATGTTTATGCTTCGTGGTGGCAGTAGAATGGGCCATGACGAGTTCTCAGTATCAGGTGGTGCTGGATTCAAATATATTGGCGAAGGCTTCAAAGCTCAAGTTGACTATTCAATAGCTCCAACAGGCCGTTTAGGTTTAGTAAATCGTGTTTCCATTGGAGTAGGATTTAACTAAAACTATTTCTTTATCTTATTAAGGTAAGTACTTCAGTTAGTTGTACTTACCTTTTTTTTGTTTGATATTATATGGATGTAACTCAAAATCAAAGATTAGCATTTATAGATGTTTTACGGGGAATTGCATGTGTTTGGATGGTTCAAACCCATGTTGTTAATACGTGTATAGCTGATCAATTTCGTTCTGGAACTTTTTGGAATTGGTTAAACATTTCAAATGGATTTGTTGCAGTGTGTTTTGTTTTTTGTGCTGGAGCTGGATTCTCAATTTTTACATCAAAGTACAAAAATGAAATAACTTCTTTTACTCCAACTCTTCGTTCATACTTACAACGTTTAGGATTTATTCTCTTTATTGGATTTTTATTACAGTTACCTCCTGAGATGTCCTGGAGTAGACTAATGGCAATGTCTGAAATTGAATGGATGAAATTCTATGAGTTTGATGTATTACATTGTATTGTTGCATCCTCTTTTATTTCATTGATTATAATCAATTTACTAAGAATTTCTCAAAAAACACAGACTATTCTCTTCGGACTGTTCTCACTTGTTTGTTATGCTGTCCCACTTTTCTTATGGAATAGTGGAATGTTAAAAATGTTACCATATGAGATAGGAACTATTTTTGAGCGACCACCTCTTTCAGCATTTCCTTTGTTTCCATGGATGGGACATTTTTTCCTGGGAGTATGTGTAACGAATTATTTTTCATCAAGTACAACAAAACAAAAGTCAATGAGAATACTTGCTATAGTAAGTGTACTCATTATTGCCTGTATGTTGTTTGTTAAATATTCTTTGTATAGTAGCCCTTTTGATTCCAAAGAATGGTGGGATTCGGCATTCTCTCATTTTGTCTATAGAGCTTCTGTCATCACATTTATTTTTGGTGTTTTGTTTCTTGTTGAGCAATATTTACAAAAATCGACGATAGCAAAGTTTTTCCAAATCTTAGGAAAAGAGTCACTAATCATTTATGCATTACATCTTTTCTTGCTTTACACGACTTACAAAAAAATGGGTTTAAAGGAATGGTACTTTTTGAATTCGTCTCCTTTTGAAGCTACAATTATTACCTTGATTTTAATTTCTATTTGTTTTGTTTCCTGTGTTTTGTGGAGTAAGAGCAAGAAAAAATATCCACAAGGTACTAAAAGTGTGTTCTATGGTTTTTGGTTTTGGTTCTTTATATTCTTCTTCTTCGGTAAAGACTTAGGATTAGTTGTTCAGCCTTAACCTATTGCGAACTATAGTAGTTGCAAGAATCATTGCTTGTAATGTACTTTCTTCTGATGCTTTCCATTTACCAGCAATTGGGTATGCGACACCATGATCTGGTGATGTCCTTACTATAGAAGTTCCTGCTGTTATGTTGACCGCATGTCCATTTGAGAGCATTTTGGCAGGTATTAATCCCTGATCGTGGTACATTGCTAATATACCATCAAATCTTTTATATTCACCAAATCCAAAAAAAGCATCGGCTGGGAAAGGACCTTCGACATTATAATGTTCCTTTTGCATTCGAGAAATGATAGGTTTGAGAATTTTTTCATCTTCAGTTCCGATTTTCCCTTGTTCGCCAGCATGAGGATTTAATCCTAAAACAGCTAATGTTGGATTCTTAATTCCCAAATCATAATCCATAAAGGCAAGTAGAGTAAAAATTTTATCTGTTAGTAATTCTTTTGTGATCTGAGAAGTAACTGAATGAAGTGGAATATGTATTGTCCCAAGTCCGAAAGAAAGATTGGCATGATGTAATACCATCATAGCATTGCTGGTACTGGTTGAATGGTATTCCACAAATTCAGTTTGTCCAGGGAATTTCCATCCAATGTCTTGCAAAGGAGATTTAGAAATTGGTAGGGTCAGTAGGGCAGAATTCGAAGTTGCTTTTACTATCGAAACTGCAGTCTCTAACGATTCTATGGCGAGTTGAGCTGCTTTACGGTTTGCTTCTCCAAAAACAATAGGTGAATAGGTGTTGCAATGAATGAGTGCTAATCCTGTTGAACGGATTTGTTTTATTGAATAAGGACTATATTGAAGATAGTCATTAAATGTTTTCGTATTAGTAACTAATTCCACGCTTACATCGTCGAAAGTAGCTATGTCTCGAAATTGAAACAAACTTTTTAAGAATACTTCCAATCCAATACCGTTTGTGTCACCTGTGGATACAATGAGTCGAATCATTCTTTATGACTTTAGAAGAAATGTAATTAAAATAATCGTACTATTCCTTACAACGAATCATTGGTTTAGATAATATTTTTTCTATATTCGTAACCAATAAATTTGAAAAAATACCATGAAAAAAATGAAATATACTTTTGTCTTGCTAGTTTCTATCTTTGTTCTTTGGGGTTGTTCAAAGAATTCAAAATTTCCTCAACAATTGAACTTAGAATTTGGGAATACACTTTCGTACAACCAAAATTCAATTAACGATTCTTTGGTTACGTTATATGCTAACTACCTCAAAAGCGAAGGTTTTTTCACTCAAACTCATCAATCTATTGCAATTGAGGTGGTTTCTGAACCAAAAAAAATGTATAAATTTTTCATCGTTGACAAAGTTGAATTGCATAAAAAACCTCAATCAATTATAGACGCCAAGGTATTAGCACGTCATTTGTCAAACGAAATTTTTGAAAACTATCCTGTTGAAATAGTTTTCTCAGATGATAAATTTCAACCAATCAAAACATTAGAACCAGAAAAAAGCATTGGACCACGTGTCAAATTGGACGGTAATGAAGTTATTTATAATGAGACCTTTACGATGGAGGGTGCTTATATAGTTGCAAACTATCTTAAAGATAATGGCTTTTTCAAGGCTAATGGTGGTCAAAGTGTTATGGTTGAAATTTCACAACGTAAACGAATGAACTTTTATATAGTGACAGAAGATTCTTTTACTATGACTGAAGAAAAATTTCGTGAAACACAGAAGTTTGGTGCAATTATATCCTATGCTCTCTATAGTGGTCAACCTGTTGATGTGGTGTATACAAACCGTTTGATGAAACCAAGAAGTAATGGTATCGTGTTTTTTAATCCTTCAACAGCTGCTATGATTAAAGATCCTAAGGCAAAAGAAGTGTTTGCTGAAGAACCTAAAAAGAGTAAATAGGACAATTACTTTTTCTGAAAAATTTCTCTAATGACTTCTTCAATTGGAACTTCTTCCAAATTGATATCATCAATTGAGAACGATTGAAGAACATTCGAAACAATTTCGGGGGCTTCTTGTTTCGAGATTCTTGCTTTTAAAGTTGTTGAAGATATTTTTTCGAATTTTGGAGATAGAGCCGTAATCATTTCTGGTGAAATTTCTTCTTTGAAATGAAGTGTTATGATTTTATCATTCCCAACAGATGATGATAATTTTTCTAAACTTCCGTCGTAAAAAATCTTCCCTTTGTCTAAAATGATGACTCTTTTACAAAGTGAGACAATGTCTTCCATATAATGACTTGTGAGTATAATTGTAGAGTCATGTTCTTTATTATACTCTTTTACAAATTCACGGAGTGAATGCTGTGCCACTACATCCAAGCCAATTGTTGGTTCATCCAAATAGACTACTTCAGGTTCATGCAATAACGCACCTATCAATTCACATTTCATCCGTTCACCTAAAGAAAGCCTTCTCAATTGAATTGATAGTTTAGAATCAATTTCTAATCGTTCAGATAACTTTTTGACAAGGTCTTTATATCGATTTGTAGGAATTCTGTAAATTTCTTTATGAAGCAAATATGAATCCATTGCGGGTAAATCCCACCATAACTGATTTCTTTGTCCCATTACAATCGAAAAACGTCTCCGGAAATCATTTTGTCGTTCCCATGGAATATGACCTAAGACTGTTGCAGTTCCATTTGTAGGATGTAATAGTCCAGAAAGAATTTTTAATGTTGTGGTTTTACCTGCACCATTTGAACCCAACATTCCAACCAATTCACCTTTTTGGATCTGAAAAGAAACATCGTCTACAGCCTTATACACTGAATATTGCTTGTGAAACAATGAAGACAAAGAACCCATAATACCCTCTTTTTTTTGAGGAGTTTTAAATTCTTTCGATAAATGTTCTACGTTAATTGTGTATAGCATACTATTAGGTTAATTCTTTTTTGTGTTTCTTCTAATAAGAGTATTTGTTGAATTTACTTCAAATTGGGAATTCTTATTCTGGAAAGGGAAATGTTTTGTACTAATTTGAGGATTATAAATAGATATTCCTTTTTCGGAAATTCCAATATAGTTAGAAAATGGTACACTATCTATAGGAAGTTTCATTGCATCAATTGATGATGTAATATCACCTTCACAATAGTTTTCTAATGTGTTTTCTACAGTTTTTGTTGAAACAATCAATGAGGTTGATTCTTGAAACGAAATTTCAAATAGAGGAAGATTATTTATGGTTTCAGAATTTTTATACCAAGAATAGTTCCAGAAATCAACTCCTACTTTTTTACAGATAGCCCTATATTTCAGAAAATGAAATTCTTTGGGGTTTAGTGAATCAACGTATTGTTGAAAAAACAAAAGAGAATTTTTTACCACTGTGGTAAAAATTACATTTTTCCTTACTGATGGATGTTTAAAAGTTGGGAACGTAAGTTGATATTCTATGTTGTTGGATTTGCTAGTAAAGGAAAGAACTGAATCTTTTCCTTCAACAAAAAAGGAGTCAATTATATATGGTGCAAATCTAAATTCGACAAATGTCGACGATGAAGAAGTTGAAAGAACACCACTCCCTTTTCCATTTTCTTTGAATGATGCACGAATGTTTACAGTGTTTGTAGAATTAGTTATTTCAAAAGCTCGAGCTTGATTGAAATATCCATTTAATGTGTCAAATGATTGAGTTTTATAATTAAATGCAAAACATTTTATTGAATCTGTAGTAGTTTTAGTACACTCAATTACAGAATAGATGCTTTTTTCTGATGGAATAAGTACCAAAAACGATGACACAACAGAAACCGAATCTACTGTAAATGGTTTTTCAACCAAATCAAAAGGTTTACTTGTTTTTGAGTCTTTTGCACAACCAATAACAGCGAACAGTAATAATGGTAGTATGACTGTAGGTAGAATTGGAAGAAATAGAAATCGAGAAAGAGATTTTTTCACTGTTAGATTATTAAGAGTTATCTAACGAATGTAAGAAAATTTATTTTCTATTTAAAGAAGAAACAAATTTTACGGAACATTATTCGTTCAAAGATTAGTTCAAAAATCTAAATAAAATGAAAATTCTAAAATTTGGCGGATCTGTTTTACAAGGTGTTCAAGGCTTTGCAAAAATAGTCCCAATATTAAAAAGTGTCAATGAAGAAACGATAGTAGTCATTTCTGCATTCTCTACTGCTACACAGCAATTAGTTACTGCTTCAACGTTGGCATCAAATGGTGAATTAGAAAGAGCAATTCTATTGATTGATGCTTTAGTGGATTCATTTAACTTTATTATAGAAGAGTTAATAGAAACTCCCTCTAAACAGCACAATATTCAATCGATGATTGAATTGGGTAAAACCGAAGTATGTAATTTTTTAGAAGGTTTATCAATTACAAAAGAACTTACAGAACGTACATTGGATGCATTAATGAGTTTTGGTGAGTTTTTTTCACTTCATATAGTATCTCATTATTTGAGAGAAAAAGGAATTACTGTTGAAAGTATTGATGCACGACAATTCTTAATTACCGATGAGGAATATGGAAATGCAAAACCTATCCGTTCAGAGACCAAAGAACGATTGCAACAAATCGTAATTCCAGCATTGCAACGAAGTAAAATTGTTATTACACAAGGCTTTGTTGGAAGAACACTTTCAGGAGAGACAACGACATTAGGAAAAGAAAGTTCTACTACTACAGCAACACTTTTAGCTTCACTTCTACACGCAAACGAAGTAATTATCTATACGAACGTAGAAGGAATTCGTACTGCTGACCCGAGAAGAATTACAAATTCGAAAGTCATTCCTCAATTGTCATACGAACAGGCTTCCTTGTTGGCACAAGAAGGAGTTAAGTTACTTCATTCATCGACGATAGAACCATTGTTTGGAACAAATATACCATTGACAATATGTTCGTTATATGCACCAGAAAAGGAATCGACTATTATACAGTCATTGAATGGACTTTCTGTTGCTGAATCACAACGTTCCTTTGTTATTGTTGAGCATCCTCAAATTTATAAAATGACAGTTCATAAATTAAAAATTCTTGATGATAACAAATTTGTAGGATTTCACATTGCTCATAAAGAACATCATAATATTTACACAACCTATTATCTGATTAAAAAATCTTCAACTGAAAAAGGTTATCTTCAAGAAGAAACTTTTGAACTACTTTCAGGTATTTCGATAGTTTCAACAAATAATATTGATACAATAACAATCAGAAAAATAATAAAGGTGTTAAGTCAGACATCATTAAATCTGTTTTCAATACAGCCAAATCTTGTTTTTGCTGTTTTCAATAATACTATGAATCAAGACGTCGTACAAACAATTCATGATTCCATTGTTTAGTTACTCAAATTAAAACTATGAACAAACATAAAAAACATATACATCACACGAAGTTGTCGAAAGATGAAGCTCCTGAAACAGGTGCTGAATATAGATTTTACACCAAAGAATCTCAAGAACTCTTCGACGCTAAGATTTGTAAATATACCGGAGGTTGTTGGGGTACAATTGAGGTTACAAATGTTTCTTCTCAGTTATTAAATGTCTATTCACCAGGTATGAAGTTTGATGTTAAAATGGCTATGTATGATTTTTCAAAAATTGAACCAGTAGCTGAAGAAGCATTATAAATTGTCAATAGAGAAAATGAAAGGTAGAAAATGGTTTTCTACGTTCAAAAAATACCGTATATTTGCAACAAAAATTTCTAATTTTTAGTAGGATAAGGAAATAAAATATGAATACTCATTCAGTAGATGTCGTCGTTATAGGTTCAGGTCCCGGTGGTTATGTAGCAGCAATTCGTGCTTCTCAATTAGGATTGAAAGTAATTTGTGTTGAAAGAGATAAATTAGGTGGAGTTTGTTTGAATTGGGGTTGTATCCCATCAAAATCTCTTCTTAAAAATGCTGAGTATATGAACTTCATGGGTCACGCAGAAGATTATGGTTTTTCGTTTGATAATTTGAAATTTGATTTTCCAAAAGTCATTCAACGTAGTCGTGGCGTTGCTGAAAAAATGTCGAATGGTATTCAATTCTTGTTTAAAAAATACAAAGTTCAGCAAGTTGTTGGAAATGGTACACTTAAAAATGCAACAACAGTTGAAGTAACTGATCCAAATGGTAAGGTTACTGATACAATCACTACTAAAAATATTATTATTGCTACTGGTGCAAGATCACGTCAGTTGCCATTTATTGAAGTTGATAGAAAAAATATTCTTACTTCAACTGAAGCGATGTTGCAACAAGAAGTTCCTGAATCTATAATCGTATTGGGTGCTGGTGCGATTGGTATAGAATTCTCTTATTTCTACAATGCGTATGGATCAAAAGTTACTATTGTTGAAATGATGCCAAATATCTTGCCAGTAGAAGATACAGAAGTTTCAAAAGAATTAGAAAAACACTTCAAAAAATCAGGAATGACAATTCGTTGTTCAACAAAAGTTATCTCTGCAAAACCTACAAAATCTGGTGTCGAAGTAATCATTGAAAAAGCTGATGGAACGCAGGAAACGTTGAAAGCTGATAAAGCTATCAATGCTATTGGAGTACAAGCAAATATTGAAAATATTGGTTTAGAGTCTGTTGGCGTAAAAGTAGAAAAAGGCTCAATTGTCATTGACAAATTCTGTAGAACGAATGTTCCTGGAGTATTTGCTATTGGTGATGTTGCTGGAGCTCCTTGGTTAGCTCATAAAGCTTCTGCCGAAGGAATTGTCGTTGCAGAACATATAGCAGGTCATCATACTGATGGAGTAAATTATAATAATATTCCAGGATGTACTTATTGTCAACCACAGGTAGCCTCTATAGGATATACTGAACAAAAAGCAAAAGAATTAGGATTGGATTATAAAGTAGGTAAGTTTCCATTTAGTGCTTCTGGAAAAGCTCATGGTATGGGAAATCCAAATGGTTTTGTTAAAATTATTTTTGATTCAAAACATGGCGAAATCTTAGGTGCCCATATGATAGGACCTGATGTTTCTGAGTTAGTTGCCGAAATCGGAATAGCAAGAGCTCTAGAGGCAACTGCTCCAACTTTATTCAAAACTATTCATGCTCATCCAACTTTATCTGAAGCAGTCATGGAAGCAGCCGCAGTTGCTTGGGGTGAAGCTGTAAACTTCTAACATTACTAAAAAAAGTTATATCTAAGGTGAAACAAATTGTTTCACCTTTTTTTGTTTGAAGTAGTTACGATTTGATAATATGAAAAATAATTCACGAAAAATAGTTGCAATTACGAAAAAAGCAGTATATTGCACTACAAATCAAAAATAATTTGGTTTGAAGTACTTACGCTAAATGGATTTTGTAAGTATTACTATCTCTCAGTTTTTATTGTTAGGAATTCCCATGAACATTTATGTGGGTAATCTACCGTACACAGTTCGCGAAGAAGAACTGCGTCAAATTTTCGGTTCTTATGGTACAGTTGACTCAGCTACTGTTATCATTGACAAACTTTCTGGTCGTTCTCGTGGTTTTGGTTTCGTTGAAATGAACGACGATGCTGATGCACAATCTGCTATTGATGCAATGAATGGTTCAGAAGTTAATGGAAGAGCATTGGTTGTAAATCAAGCTCGTGCAGAAAATGGTCAACGCCCATCTGGTGGTGGACGTGATCGCGAATTCCGTCGTTTCTAAGACGACAGTAAGCGCTCTGCTTATATTCCCGAGTCACTTATGTCGAATTACATTATAGATTTGTACTGTTATTTCCTCTATGTTGGTCTCTGATTTAGCCTCGAAATTGTAATGATTTCGAGGTTTTTTTTTATCTTGTACCATTATTTCTCAATTTCCATTTGTTTTTATGCGAAAAGTGTATATTGGTTTTGTGATGTTTTTCTGTGGATTTCAGTTGTTTGCAGATATGTTTCAGATTGAATCTGTTACACCTTTGTCATATCCGCAAATGAAAGTTTCATTCTTTCCTGTTACTAATTCAGGTGCTATCAATACTCCTAACGTATCGTCCTTGACTGTTTCTATTGATGGAAAACCAACGACAGTTGCTTCTGTAACTTGTCCAAATTCCATCTCGAAAAAACTTTCTGTTTCAATGGTGATTGATGTTTCAGGGTCTATGTCTTCAGGTGCTCCAAATATTCTTTTGGCTAAAAATATTGCAACAAAACTTATTGATAATATTCACTCAGATTCAGAAATTGCTCTATCAGCATTTGATGATATTGCAATGGTAATTCATCCATTGTCTACCAATAGAGATGGTGTACAAAAATCAGTCGAATTACTTAAACCAAATGGTGGAACCAACTATGATGTAGCATTCAATGACCAATTTGCTGGTGGATTTGAAATGCTCAAAGGAGCTTCCAACAAAAAGGTTATAGTGTTTATCACAGATGGTTATGGTGAATTGAAAGAAAAAGAAGTTATAGAAACTGCAAAGAAACAAAATGTAACAATTGTGTGTATCTCAGTTGGAATTGGCATTCCTGAGTCCCTAAAAAGGATTGGTATATCCACAGGAGGAAGATGGTTCGAAAATGTTAAAACTCTTGACCAAGCAACTGTTGCGGCAGCTATCTCTGCAACGATACTATCAGATAATGCTCCATGTTCATTGACAGTAAATTTAGAAGCGAATTGTTCACCTACGGCAGAATTGGAAGTAAGAACTAAAGATGGTGCGATTGCAAAATATATTTTTAAAGTTCCTATTCAATATCGTTCAGGAATAGAGCTAGTACAAAATCATATCGATTTTCCTAATGATGAAACGAAAACAACGGAATTTATTCAAGTCCAAAATGGTGTTACAGCAACTACAATTTCATCAATTACACCAAAAAAAGGATCATCAGTATTTCAAATAGAAAAATCAATGTTTCCACTTCAATTACAGCCAAATGAGTTGAAACAAATCCCAATACTCTACAAGAAAACTGAGGGAAAATCCTACGAACGGTTTACAATTACAAGTTCATCTTGTGACGAAAAGCATGTAGTGGTTTCTGCCGGAACTGGAAAAATACTTTCTTCAGCAATTAGGGTTGTTTTTCCAAATGGATCTGAACGATTTTTAGTTTCTTCAGATACACTTTGTAAATGGGATGGGATTTCTGCTGATCAAAAAGTAAATGTCGATATTTCTTTAGATAATGGAAAGTCATGGACTTCGTTAGCCAAAAGAGTATCAGGAAATGTTCTCAAATCTACCTTGTCATCTCAAGCATCTAATCAAGCATTGTTAAAAATTTCTTTAGTCGATGAGGGCGATGGTTCAAAATCTTTAAAAAAGCGAAATCAAACATATGAATATGCCTATACAGAAAATGATTTCGTTGGAATAGATGAATTTATACCTTATGAGAATGGAATGAAGTTTATCAAAGCTACTTCACATATGGGTTCGCAAGAAATTGATGGAATGAAAAACTATCTTGCAATAATAGATGTCGATACAAAAACTGGAAAAGAAAGAACTTTATTGGAATTCCCGAAAGGTAGAACCTTACGTACTATATATTTGTCTAATGATGCAAAAAAACTCATAGTAAATGTTGGTTCATTTTCAAATGGTTCTATCAATAATTTCTATTGTATAGATGTAGTAAGTGGAAAAACACTCTTTCAAAATCAATTAATTACGTTTGAACCAAATACAAGTACTGTCTATAATCAGAAAAAAAATCAAGTATTTTCACCAGATGGTACAAAAGTAGTTGCATTTGAATGGAATATGTCTCAGTCATCTCCAGTGAAAATTTTGAATTCTTCAACTGGAGCGACCTTAGTTCAACTTCCGATTGAAGAAGCAACAGATAACGGAGGTACTTATGTCACATGGAATCCTAATTCATTAGAGATTCTCTGTGGTGATTCACATAAAAACACATTTAGTATTTGGAATACAAAAACTGCAAAAAAAGTATTTACATTTTCTGAGGCTTCATTCAAAGTTAAAAATGTAGCCTACACAAAGAATGGAAAATATTTAGTTTGTCAAGGTGTTGATTCTTTGATTAAAATTTTAGATGCGAATACATTCAAAATTCATAAAGAAATGGTTCATCTACGTGATAATAGAGGTAAATCTGAAGAATTGGATTACGAACTCACTCCTGATGGAGAAAACATAGTTATATGGAAACCAAGAGGTAAGACTCCATTGAGTGTCTATGATATTTCTACGGGTAAAAAATTACTTGATATTAGTACTGGAATTGAAGTTTCAGACGTTGCTATTTCTCCAAATAGTGAGTCTGTCTCAGTACAATTTACCTCTAAAAACCCTGAAAATGGTGTCTTTAATCTTATTACTGGTGAAAAAGAAGGACAAGTTGGTATTATCATAGAGCCTAACCCACGAGGATCAAATTATTCCGATTTAGAACGCACTCTTTCAAAAGTACAATGGGCTGACAATTCTCAGTTAGTTGCGAAAGTTTCAAAAGAATGGGGAACAAAAACGGAAAAAGATAGAATTATTCGATTTTCTGCTATGCCATTCGACAATACCATCGCAAGTGATGTTTCCGATAATGTATGGGAGTTATATGCAATACCAACGCTTTCTGTACTTCCAGCATCATTGGTATTTAATGATGTTGCTGTTGGAACACAAAAAGAGAATATTTTTACGGCATTAATCTCTTCTCCAAAACAAGGATTTGTAGTAGATTCATTATGGATTGAAAATGATGTTGAAAATGTGTTTTCGTTAGTTTCAAATTCATCAAATGAAGTTGTTGAAGAAGATAATGGAACATTGAAAATCGAAGTTCGTTTTTCCCCAAAACAACCAAAAGATTATACGGCAAAAGTTAAATATCGTGTGCGAGGTTTACCAACAATTATGGAAAGCAATCTGATAGGTAAAGCGATTGAAACTGATTTGATTGTTACTGATCGAATTGTCTTCGGGAAAATACCATTTGATACTGTCAAGGTATATGAAAAAAGTATCTACATGCAAAACAAATCTACAATGCCAATTGAAATAAAAGGTGTGTTGCTTAATGGACCAGATACAGCACAATTTAGAACAAATTTCAATGTACCAATTACCATAGGGGCAAATAAAATTGATTCTGTTTCAGTATTGTTTAGACCATTTATTGGTGGAAAAACCAGTACTCAGTTTTTCACTGTCCATACTGCCAAAGGTGAAACAAAAAAAACCTTGGTTACTGCTGAGGTCGATACATCTGGTTTTGCACCCAAAATAGCATTCAAGGATCCAACAACGTTCCGTTCGTTTGCAATTCCAAATGCTATCATACCAAAAGCTGGAACCTATACCTTCGGTTCGTATATGGGATTAGCATTAGTAGGAGGGTATTCATTAACCGATAATATTCAAGTAATTGCAGGAGGTGTTGCTCCATTACCAGATGATTGGTTTGGATTAAATGGTTCAATGTTTGGAGGAGGAGGTTTGGGTGTAAAGTTTGGTGGAAATATATCAGATAATGTATCAATTGCTGCTGGAATTGCAGGAGGTATGAGTTTTGTCGATAATGATATTACACCTGATACAACTGAATCAATAATTCGAGTTGCAGCACCATTTGTCGCTGTAAGTTACGGCAATGACAATCAACGAATTTCAACGACCTTTGGTTATGGTTTTAAACGACATAATGCTATTCCTCCAGAAGGTGGTTCTCCAGTTGAGTTTGATAGAAATGCTGTTGTTCTGACAATTGGAGGAGACTACTCATTTGCAGAGCGATGGAAAGTTACCGGTGAGATTATTTCTGTAACCACTTCAGGGTATGTTCCAATTATAAGTACTTTACGGTATTTTGGACAAACTTGGGCAATTGATGTTGGATTAACATATTTAGGTGTCAAAAATACTCCTGATGCGACTGATTTATCATTGCCATTGTTACCAGTAATTAGTTGGGTGATGACTTTTTAACAAGTTTAATTTCATTCAAACAAAGTGAAGTATTAGATTAATTTTGTATTTTGCAAACTAAAGAACGAAATAATAGAGTGAATGGCACAGAAAAAAACACTATTTGAAACATTGCAGGAGAAAGAAGAATTGCAAGAACAATTGCATATTCTTCAAGATCATCATACCTTTGTAGATTCACCATGGGTGCGTTTTGGAATACTATTCGTTGTTGTCGCCTTGTTAACGGTGTTTTTTCCTATGCGTACATCCATTCATTTGAATGATAATCTCAATTTCAAAGCTGTGTTGGGAATGGTATGGACAGCAGAGCAAGTCCGAGCAGAATTTAACTTTCCCGTATATAAATCAAGTTTAGTATTAAAAAAGGAAACAGAAAAAGCTCGAAACGATGAACCGTTGGTCTTTTTATATGATCCATATATTGAAAAAGAAGCCTATAGCAAGTTACAATACATTCTTTCTCTAAAAAAAGATAGTCTTCGTTTTTCTGAAGCACTCCCAGTTGCTGAGTCAAAGATTTCTGAAGTTCTCTCAGCATTGCCTACAAATGAAGCACAAAAAAGACTGTTTGCAGAACAATTTGAAGCAGTATTAAAAACAGTCTTTTCGAAAGGTATTATCAATATTTCTGTGCAAATCCTCACTACAGATTTTGTAGCAATTCGAACTTCTGCAACAAATGAAAAAATAGTACCTGTTTCTTCTATTTTAGATTCTACAAAATATCAAGCATTTGTAGATAAACTCATAAATTCTACTGTTTCCGATACATTTCGTTTAGCCGCCCAACGACTTTCACAGTTATTTATCAAACCAAACTGTGCCTATTCTGTTAGTTTGACAGAACAGGCAAAAGAAGCAGCAGTAGAATCAGTACCAAAAACAATTGGAATTGTTAGACAAGGTGAAATAGTTGTCGAACGAGGTGAAGTTGTTGATGAACAAATTATTCAAAAACTTCAATCATATGATAATATCAGACTGTTTGAGCAACAACAAGTCTTCAATTGGTATATGCTTATTGGGGCGTTTATACTCTCTTCTACTATTGTTCTGACAATGGTAGTCTTTATGAATTCAAACTTTAAGAAATACTTTCTAAATAATTACCATTTAGCAGGGTTTTTATCACCTTTGGTACTAGTAGGATTGATGTCTTGGACTACAAATAGTATTGAAACTGATTTACCGATTCAATTTGCAATATTGATACCGGCTTTTTCAATGCTGTTTGCTATTTTATATGAAACAAAAGTTGCCTTTCTTATTACTGTTGGAATGGCATTGGTCGTTGCTGGAATCAGAGGGGGAGATTATGCAGTCGCTTTAGCATATCTTTCTGCAGGTACTATTGCATCGTATAGTGTTGGTCAGATTCAAGATAGAACACAAATACTCAAATCATTGCTGTATACATTTATAGGATTTGTTGTTCCAATTGTCGGGATTAGTTTTGCTCGATCTGTTGAGTTAAATGAAGTACTTCTGAGTTGTTTTATAGCGTTTATAAATTCTGCAATTAGTCCAATGATTGCGTTTGGACTTTTAATTGTTGTTGAAAGAGTATTCAATGTTGTTTCAGAGTTACGTCTTATAGAATATCAACAAATGAATCACCCGTTGTTGCAAGAATTACGAGAGAAAGCACCTGGTACATACCAACATACTATTACCATTGCAAATTTGGTAGAAGCAGCAACTCGAGAAATAGGTGGTAGACCATTGTTAGCAAAAGTTGGTGCATTTTTTCATGATATTGGGAAATTGGCAAAAGCAGAATATTTTTCTGAGAACCAATTAAACATTGAAAATAAACATGACCGGATAGCTCCAAAAAAATCAGCAAATATTATTCGTAATCATGTTGAAGACGGAATTGAACTTGCGAAAGAATATCGTTTACCTCAAGCAATTATCGATTTTATTCCTCAACATCACGGCACTATGTTAATTAAACATTTTTATGCAGTTGCAATTGAAAAAGCAGGAGATATTGAGAGTGTGGATGAGCGTGATTTTCGTTACTCTGGACCCAAACCACAATCGAAAGAAGCAGCTATTCTGATGATTGCAGATTCGGTTGAAGCAATTTCTCGAACACCAATTGCTAATGATAAAGAGACCCTACGAAAAGCAATTAATGGGATAATTCAAGAACGAATGGGAGATGGTCAGTTTGACGAATGTGATTTGACATTCAAAGATTTACAGATTATCACAGAAGTCTTTGTTAAAAATCTGGTTGCAAGTTCTCATTCAAGGGTTGCATATAAACAAATGCCTAATAAAAGTTCATCTTCCCCAATTAGTATTCCTAAAAAATAAATGGGGATTTCTTTCGAACATTGGGGCTTGATTTCGTATGAAAAAGCACTACAACTACAAAAAAATCTTGTAAAATTGGTGCAACAACGTCTTGCATCATCAACAATGGTTTTTTGTGAGCATCCAACTGTTATTACTAAAGGAAGAAATAGTAGTGACTCTCATATTCTTTTATCAGATGATGATCTTAATGATCGAAAGATTCACGTAGTGCCAATCCACAGAGGTGGAGATGTAACCTTACATAATGCGAATCAATTGATAGGTTATCCGATTTTTCATCTTTCTGATTTCAAAGAGGATTTACATTGGTTTTTGCGTTCTATTGAAGAATGTATTATTGATATCATTGCAGAATTTGGCATCCTTGGTCATCAACAAGATGGATTGACAGGTGTCTGGATTGAAGGAGAGCGAAAAATTTGTGCAATAGGCATACATTGTTCGCAATGGGTAACTTCTCATGGATTTGCATTGAATGTAAATAATGATTTGACTGAATTTGAATTCATTGTGCCTTGTGGAATTGAAGATAAAACTGTAACTTCAATCTCTAAAGAACTGGGTAGAGAAGTTAGTTTAGAAGAAGTTTTGCCAATAGCAGAGAAAATTTTCAAAAAAAAGTTTGCCTAACCATTGTTATTTCAAGAAAAATCCGTATTTTTGTATTCAAAATATGCGGGAATAGCTCAGTTGGTAGAGCGCAACCTTGCCAAGGTTGAAGTCGCGAGTTCGAGTCTCGTTTCCCGCTCTAAAAGTGAAAAAGTGTTCTTAGTGTTCCATTTTTATTTTCTACTTGCAACCTTGTTGAGAGAATTCTTAACAAGGTTTTTTGTATTAATAGTTAGTCGTTTACTATGATATTAAATATTTCTGGCGAAGAATATCTTTCAAGGCAATTTGTACCAACATTATGGCACCAAATGCAGGATTTTGCTGCACTTCATATTTATTCTGTCCTACCCAAAGAAATTTGCGAAGATATTGTAACGAAAGTTTACAAAAATAAAGAACATTGGAACAGTGACTTTGAAGGACTTCAATTTTCTTTTGGTCAAGCATATTACCCACATTTAGAGGCAGGAACGACTGAAGAATATTTCGAAAAAGTTCCGAATTCTGATGAATTATTCAACAAAGCTCTTCCCGGACTTCAAGAAATGGCTATGAAATTTCTTAGTAGTATTGTTGGTGGATATGTGCAACAACGTGAGGGTTGGTCTGGGCCGGGGATACACATATTTCCTGCGAATGGATATGCTGCAAATAATGCAGGAGAAATTCATTTTGATTTGGACGGAATTGCTGATGAAGATCGAATTGCTTTGTCACCTGCTGTAACTATGATTCTAATGCTACAACCTCCTACTACAGGTGGAGGTTTGAAAGTGTGGAATACGAAGTACGCAGGACGTACTGCTGATGAATTGGCTCTGAATGAAATTCCATCTACAATCGTAGAATACGCAATTGGAGATTTGGTCTTCATCAATAGTTATACTCTCCATCAAATTCAACCTTTTCAATCACAATGCGACAGAATTTCATTAACTGTTCATAGTATTTATAATGGTGAATGCTGGGATTGTTGGTTTTGAAAGAAAAACTCCTATATTTGTAAAAATACTACATTTACTTTTTTACAGTACCGTATGAAAACACTCTTTTTTTCTCTACTGATACTTTCGGTATCATTATTAGTATCACCAACTGAAACAGTTGCTCAATCGAAACAAGCACTTAAAGAAGCGTCAACTCTTTTTTCAAGTGAAGGTACAAAACTTTGTACATTGTCAGACAAATTTGAAAAAGCTAAAACTACAGATGCCAAAATCAAAACTTTAGATGACATTTATGTTTATTTCAAAGGATTCTGGAAAAAAATCGTAGATTTGAATGCCAAATACCCTGAATTGGGAAATATTATGGATGAAACTTCTGCAATGAAAGGACAAAGTGAGAAGTTTTTTGAATGTATTGGAAAATTTGGGATGATGGTTTCTAATATTACTGAAAGTGCTCAAACTGATGAAAAACTTATTAAAGCGTTTGACGAGTTTTCTCAAAAAATGGATGCACTAACTACAGAATTAGATGAAAACGTCAAATCGAATGATTAGTTAGATTCAATAGATTTTTCAGCAATATTCAATGATTTGAAACAAAACTAAAGTTTCTATTTTTTGCTTTTAAAGGGAAAATGGGAACTTTTTTTGCTTTTGTGCCGTACTATAGGTACTTTGACGTTTTGAATTGTTTTTCTTCTGTATGCTCCAATACAAACTTTTTGCATTTTTAGTGGGAATTTTCTTTTGTGTTTATCCATTTGTTGGGTTTGCACAATTGCAAGTTTCTGTCGTATTGCCGATGCAAATGCCTGCAGAATTAAGTGAATGGCAAACCAATCCTGCCTTAGTTCAAATTGTTATAACTTCCTTACCAGGAACACCGGAGTTTCCATCTGCTCGTTGCGAATTTGTTCTTAGAAATGTTGATAATCAAAATGCAGTTGTCTCAACAAAAACAAATCATCCATCAATTCCCAGATTCCCTATACCGGCTGGTCCATCAACACAAATTCGATTTGGTCGAGATATTGTTCAAATGAATTCTTTGAATATTAATCAAGAATTTCAAACAAATTTTCTAGCGACAAATTCACTCCCAGAAGGTAATTATGAATTTTGTTTAGAAATATACGATGATAGGTCAAATCAGTTAATCTACTCGTCTACATTACAAGGAATTTGTTCCCCATTTGTCGTTGTTGTTCCAGATCCACCTTCACTTATTCTTCCAGCTGATGAAGATGTAATTCTCTCTAACTATCCTGTTTTTTCATGGACGCCTGTTATGATGGGAGATGGTTCAATTGTTCGTTATAATTTGAAGATCGTACCTTTGTTTGAAGGTCAAAATGCTCGTTTTGCATTAGATTATAACGAAGTGATTGCAGAAGTGAAAGATTTACAATCCAATTCGTATATGTACTCTCCAACAGATAGACCATTTATTCACTATCCACAAGCTATAGGTTTTGCATGGCAAGTACAAGCTGTGTCCTTGCTGGGAAATCCTGTTACACGGAATACTGGAAAAAGTGAATTATTTACTTTTTATCTTAATAAAGATACTGTCACGACCCCAATTGTTGATAATGATATAGGAAATGAAGAAGAAATCAAAGAGCCAGAATATATACCGAATAAAAAACGCTCTATCCAATTTGGTGATTTTTGGGTTACATTAACGAATGATATTGATTGTAATTCTTGTATATTAAATGTGGATGGTTTTGCATTCTTACCATTTTTGAATGACTCTGTACGAGTGAGCTTGGTCAATGTGCCAATAACCAATGTTGATAAACCATATTATGTTGCTTTGTCTGGTGAAGCATCAAATAATATGTTGTTTTCAAGGAAAATAAAGAATTCGATTTCTGTAGAACTTTCCTCATTAAAACTAACTCCATCAACTGCTTCTTTGAATGTGTTGACAGCAATACAATGGCAATCTTTTGGTTGGATGAATGGCGAAAATTCTACACAATCAAAAGAGGTTTCCATTTCACCTAAAGGCTTTCAAGTTGGCATTACTTTAGATGTTCCTTGGAAACGAAATGGAAACCAAATCGGCTTAAATCCTCTTTTTGAAGCAACAATTGACTCTTTGTACACATCTTTGTCATTTTCAAAAATTGAAGTAGATGGTTCAATAGTATTGTGTCCATCTAAGACTTTTTCATCTTCATCACAAATTGAATTTGATTGTGTCTCTTCAAGAATAGACTTAAGTGCCAATAATGCATCGGTTTTGTTTGAAAGAATGACAAGACCAATCAAAATAGTAACTCCTACATCGTCGCTTACTTCCAGTGAGTTTGCAATTGATTTATCAACAAGTAAAGCACTCCAAAATGAAAAGTCACAAAATGAATGGAGAGGTGTTCAGATTTATGATACAAAGGGTTCTTTTTTAGTAAAGCCCCCGTTTGCTTCTCGTTTCCCGATGAATATTGTTTCAACAAATATCACAATCACTCCAACTTCTAATTCCTTTGTCTCTACTGGAAGATTGAATGTAGACTCTCTAGCTTGTTCATACGGTGGATTCCCACTGACAGCAACTTCAGGAGTAATCAACTTAGAAGATAATCATACAATTGGTGAACCTTTCAAAGGTAGTATATCAGTTCTTCCTTCTTCAAAACCATCTAACTGGTCAGATTTGGATGCTATACCAGTTGATATCTTGTTAGACCAAGATTTACAAATCCAGTTACGTGTAGGGAAAAAAAATGATAACGAAAGTATAGCTTCGTTACCTTTATTGTTTACAGGAATTGATGATACATTAACATTGAAGCTTGCAAAAGGTGTAATAAATGTTCAAAGTGAAACTGAGGCAACATTGACCATTCTAACCCCTACAGTGTACAATGTAACTAACAACCAATTATTACCATTAGACAATCTTATATTTATAAGTTCTTCATTTAAAATAGAACAAAGACCTTCGAGTGTTAATTCTGCGTCTAGCAGTGATTTATCACTACAAGGTGCATCATTGTCCGTGAATTCATCTGAGTTTGTATATACTTCACCGAAAGAATATTCATTGATTTTAGATGGAGTCGTTAAAGGCATAGGCAAAAAAATGCCTGAAAAATTAGCGAATGTTCCATTTACGCAATTAAAATTGTCCACAATTTCTCCAGTAACTTCAAAAAGTGTTCCCTTCGATTTTGCTTTCAACAGTGAACTTCGTGCACTTGGAAAAGCAAGTATTGTTCAAGAACAAATTGGTGGTAAGAAGTTTTTTGGATTAAAAGGAAATGCTCAAGTTTCTCTTTTTCAACCAATTGAAGCTCAAGATGTAAAAGGAATTCTCTATTTTGGTTCTCTAGATTCGAAGCCATTTTGGTATGTGTCAAATTCTTCTGCCCCTAACAATTCAGATGAGATCTTAGCACCGTCACAAACTGAACAACGTTCGGCGACTATATCACAATACCTCCAATCCAACAATCAAACTTCCAATTCCTCAAAACTCTCAACTATAGGAAGTTTTGAAGTTGAAAAACTACTTTTTGGTATTGGTTCAATGGAAACAACATCAAATGAAATTGATGTTCAATCAACCTTTTATGTTGAAGCCATTCATTCAGTAAATCAAAAAGAAAATCATAAATTTGCTACTTACATTCTTGCAAAGAATAATTCCATACTATCAGTCGAAGGTCAATTACAACTGGGACAACGAGGAAATTTCAATCTACAATCCATATCATTAATATCACTAGCAAATTCAAAACAATTACACTTTTCTGGAGAAGGAAGTTTTGCTCTAACTTCGAAGGAATCTTCAAAAGCAAAGGTATTGATAGAGCATTCAAAGGAAGAATCTGCTATTACAATTTCGGAGGTTGATGGTACTATTTCATTTTCTTCAACCTTCAATGAACCGTTACGAAGTTCTATTTCAGAAATTCATTTTGATAACGCCACGTTGATTGTATCACAAGTTGGAGTTGAAGCCATTAGTGGCGTTAGCATTTCGTCAATATATGGCTCAGAAGGTAACGAACCTAATTTTATTGCAATTCAAAATAAACCAGTTTCAAATTTGGTCTTAGATGTTGGTTCAAAAGAGCAGTTCTTAGCTATTGCAAAAGTAAAAGGTACAATTATCACTTCCTATAATGACGATCCTTGTACTCAATGGGGAACACTAAAAGGAATCTCACCGCAAGGAATTTTGGCAAACCCAGGAAGTCAATCAGTTTCAACGTTTTCTATTGGTGAATTATCAGATTGTGGTACTCCAATGAGTGCCTTTCAACACGGTAACTTTTCCTTGTGTTATACAACTCTTAGCAATGAATTCTCTTGTTCGACACCTCTGACAATCAAAGCAAACAATGCAGTTCAAACTTTTTCAGAAGGCTCCTGTAGTCAATGTTCTGAATATGAGCAAAAAATTAATTCTTCAAAAAAGTTACTGAAAAATAAAACTCCAAGATTGATAGCATTAGAACTAAGTCCGTATAACGGTGCTACAGAAGTTGATGCAAATAGTTCTGTGAAGTTCCGTTACAAAGTTACCAACGTTCAAAAACCAACTTACGATAGTAAAACTTCAAATATTTTCTTAGAATTTGATTCGGAAGTATCTTCTAATTATCAATTTGATTCCCTTTCTACAGAATATTACCAGATACAAAATGGCAATGCTGTTAAAATTGATTTGCCGATATTTTCAACTTGCTCTCAGTATCAAATGAGAGTGTTTGTCTTTCTTAAAGAACAAAATTCTCAACGAATACTTGTTCTTTCGGATACGGTTTCTTGGGAAAATTCTGCAATTTCAAAATCTGTCCTTGCTTCGCAACAATTGCAATATACTTTTAAAAATTCTGCTCCAACAATTTCAATTGTCAGTAGAGCGACAAAACTTCCTACTATCAATCCACAAATTTTTTGGAAACAACATAGGTTGATAAAAAATAATCTTGTCGAAAAAGGAATCACTCTTCAAAATAATTCTTCTGAACAAAGTTTACAACTTTCTACGGCTGTTCAGCAAAGAACAGAGATTGTAGCTATTCCATTAGACCAACAATGTTCTCAATCCCCTTCACTCACTACGACTGCTTACCCGCAAATACAAAATGCTTCGTTTTCATTGTCATCATTGAATACAAATGACATTGAAATCCAATTTACTAATATTCCTGTCGGAATTGAATATTCTATAACTATAAAAAGTTATTGCAAGGAGGAATTGCAACAAATTATTTCGAAGCAACAGTACTCACCTGCATCAATACATCAAAAAACAACATCGCAAATTATAAATATACAGTCAATTCTTGGTACAAAAACTAATAATTGTACTGCAATTGGATACAATGTCTTTGTCGAATTTCCTGCACAGTTTCTACTAGCTCCTCGCTGTATTTCGGTCGGTAATGCTCCTCAATGTATAACAACAAAAAAGGAGTAAGATGAAAAAAATGCCATTTCTGTTGTTATTAGTTTTCTTATTCCCAATTACAGCCTTTTCGCAATTGGATCAGTGCTATTTATGGGCGAATCCTGATCAAGATGGTGTTGTATTGCGTTGGACATTTTGTATAGATTCTGTATTGCCATCCAATAGCTATACTATTTTACGAAGAGAAAAAGATCAATCAGATTATGTAGCCATAGGAACTTCATCAGCAATATCAATTGATAAATGGAGAGAGTTTTCTACGATTAACTCTAAAACCTTGGATACAATTCGAAGATTGATTGATGTGAGCGTAGATTCTAGAAAAACGAAAGATGTAAGAAAAAAAGCATTTATAAGCCTTCAAAAACTGCATTTGTTACGACCTGAGCAGTATGCACGACTTTTTGGATTATTCTTTGTAGATACAACAGCATCTTCGAAAAAATCGTACGATTATAAAATTGAATACAACCAAAAAGAAGTTGCTCAGTTGGAAAATGTTTCGTTACGATATTTGGAAGCAAAAACGGTACGAAATTTTCAGGTTCAGTCATTGACAAATGCTATACGATTACAATGGAAGCTTTTCAATGATTTTCCCCGCGGAATTTTGGGATATATCGTATACAAAAAATCTCCTGAAACCTTCGATTTTATTCGACAACCTCAGATTCATTATGTATTTAATTCAACGGATACAGAATTGCTTGACTTTACAATTGAAGATAGAAATGTGTTTCCAGGAGTACGATATACCTATGCGATAACACCTATTGATGTTTTTGGTCGTGAGGGCTTGAGGTCAGATACAATGTCAGTGATTGCTCGAAGTACTGATGATGATAAAATCCCAAATAACTTTATTGCTTCCTTTGTTGGTGATAGTGTCGTTTTATCGTGGGAAAAACCGAAAGTTCCGTTGGTCAATGGATATCATATCTACCGTTATCCTACAAACAACAAAGAGGAAAAAGTTCGAATTACCAAAAATCCTATTAATGCTGATACAAAAAGTTTTGTTGATAAACCTATGGGTCAATTAACAGATTTCTTCTCCTATGTCATTACTACCATTAATAATAATGGTGTAGAGTCAGCAACTTCTTCAGAACAGAAAATTGCATTACCAAATACTGCTGCACCTGATATGCCTAATTATCTGACCACTCAAGGTATCAGAAAAGGTATTATTTTATCTTGGCAACGTTCAAAAGCAAAAGATGTGATTGGCTACGAACTGTTTCGTTCTGAAAGTGAAGATGGGGAGTTCTATCCTGTAGAGACGATGGTTGTAAAAGACACATTTTATGTTGATATCATTGCGTCCAATGAAAAAGCAACTACGTTTTGGTACCAAGTTCGAGCAGTTGATAGATTTGGAAATAAAAGTTCATTAACCTTAGTCACACCTGGTTTTGCTGTAGGAAGTAGCACGCCAAAATCAGTTCAATTGCAGGATGCATTTATTAAGGAGGATAAAGTAGTTCTTCAATGGACGAATGAACAAAACCAAAAAACGCAGGGATTTTGGGTGAATCGATATAATGATACCTCGTATTCTCCAATAACTATCAATTCTGCTCTTATCATTGGAAATGAATTTGTAGACTCTTCAATGTTGAATAAACAGCAATATTGGTATGAAGTCATTGCTGTAGATAGCAACTTCAATTATTCTCAACCTTCCAATAGAGTATTTGTTGACTTACGGAAAACCTATTCAATGAAAACTCGGTATGTCGACACTGCATACATACAACAAGATACCTTGCATTTGTATATAGCCAAAGGTGTCACCGATGAATCTGTTGAGCTGATGATAGAATTGGCGGTCAATGTAGAGTCATTTACATCCTTAGCGGTAATTCAGCCATATAAAGTTACATACTTTGCACTGCCAATAGAACACAAAGAACAAGTACTCACAATACGAATACGAAAACGTGATGGTCGTTCACCATGGCAAAAGCCAGAAGATTCACAAACTATAACATTAGAAAATATAAAACAGACAAAGTAATACATTGTATTAAATTACGAGTAAATACTTTGAAAAATTTGTAAAAGATATATTTTTATTATATATTGCTATTTATGGGAACAAAAGTATGTTCCTTGTATAAATTAAAGAGTGTATTTATAAACGTTTATGTCACAGACAATACGTGTTAAAATTGGAGATGCTGAGTATTCACTTCGTGGAAATGACGAAGAGAAAATTCGTCGTTCCGCTCAAGAAGTAGATTCTCAATTTACATTACTACGAAACTCATTAAATGAACAATCGACGGTAACCTTATCAATACTTTCTGCTTTGAATTTGGCAGAAAAGTATCATGAAGGAAAGTCGCAATTAGAAGTGAATATTCAATATATGGACTCCGAATTACGGAAAATGAAGTCCTATGTTCATCAAGTACTATCCGGAAGAACTATGAATAAAACGGAGTAAAAGTCATATTTTTACTCTTACATATCATTTTGCTGTTTAGAAAAACGTATAATGTTGTTGTCTTACCAATTTTGACCCGTCTTTGATAAATTTCGGTTTCAGAAAAAAGCCACATCATGGCTTCGTGGATGTTGCACGTAAAAATGAAAGAACTATAAGTTTTTACTATTAGGGATCATGACTCTGGTTATAAATTACAGGCCTCACCCTTTTTTGGGAACAATTCGTTGTTCAGTGGACGTAAAATATAATCAGGCGGAAACCCACCGTGTTAGGTTGGGTTCTTTCATAACACCATAACATCTATGTAGAAATACAAACGATTTGATGATGTGGCCCTTTTTTTACCGAAGGTATAAGAGAGGAACATTATGGATATTGTAACAATAGTCGTCGGGACTATTTTGGGGCTTTTACTGGGGTTTGCTGCTTCCTTCTTTGGTTCTAAAAATTCTGTCAATTCAAAAATAAAAGAAGCTCAAGAAGAAGCGAAACGCGTTCTTGAAGAAGCGGCTAAAGAAGCCAAAAATGAAAAAAAAGAACGTATGCTGGAGGTCAAAGAAGAATGGCACCAGAAAAAACAAGAGTTTGAAAACGAATATCAAGCAAAAAGAAACAAGCTAAATGGGCTTGAAAAAAACATTAAATCTCGTGAAGATTCCATTAATTCTAAATTAGAAGTTATTGGAAAAAAAGAACGACAAATGCAATTGTTGGAAAAAGATATCCTGCAAAAAACTGCTGTCGTAAACCAAAAATTAAACGAAGCTCAGTCATTACAAGTTGAACAAACTAATCGTTTAGAACGTATCACTGGTATGTCTCGAGAAGATGCTAAAAAGTTTCTTATCGAGAATATGATAAATGACGCCAAACTTGAAGGAGCTCAGGCAATCAAAGATATTCGTGATGAGTATAAAATTGCTGCTATCAAAGAATCCCAAAAAATTGTTATTCAAGCTATTCAACGAACTGCTTCTGACCATACCCAAGATAATTCTGTTTCAGTTGTAAACCTTGCTTCAGAGGAAATGAAAGGGCGTATTATCGGTCGTGAAGGTCGTAACATTCGTGCGTTCGAAGCTGCTACTGGTATCGATTTGATAATTGATGATACTCCCGAAGCAGTGGTTGTTTCTGGGTTTGACCAATTCCGTCGTGAAGTGGCTAAGGTTGCTTTGGAAAAATTAATGAATGACGGTCGAATTCACCCTGCTCGTATCGAAGAAGTGGTGGAAAAAACTCGTCAAGAATTAGAAATAGAAATAGTACGCATTGGCGAAAATACTGCTTTGGAAATGGGAATTCATAATCTCCACCCTGAGTTAATCAAATACGTTGGAAAAATGCGATATCGATCAAGTTATGGGCAGAATCTCCTCAAACACTCCATCGAAGTTTCCTATCTTTGCGGTATTATGGCTTCTGAGCTTGGGCTTGATGTCCATATGGCGAAACGTGCTGCTTTGCTCCACGATATTGGTAAGTGCGTTGATCGTAACACTGAAGGTCCTCACGCAATTTTGGGCTATGATTTGGCGAAGAAATACAAAGAACATCATCTTGTTTGTAACGCAATTGGAGCCCATCACGACGAAATGGAAATGGAATCGCCTATCGCTGTCTTAGTCCAAGCGGCTGACTCAATTTCAGGTTCTCGCCCAGGTGCAAGAAGAGAATCGTTAGAAAACTATGTGAAACGTCTCGAAAAACTCGAGGAAATTGCTCAAGGATTTGACGGAGTAACCAAAACTTTCGCCATCCAAGCAGGACGAGAAGTTCGCGTTATTGTCGAGCCTGATCGCGTTGATGATTTGACAGCCGATACCTTAGCGCACGATATTGCCTCACGTATCGAAAACGAGATGGAATATCCAGGACAAATAAAAGTAATGATTATTCGCGAACGCAGAAGCATGGCAATCGCAAAATAAATTCAATCTAAGCCCACTTCGGTGGGCTTTGTCTTAATATAAAAAACTAAATTAAAGATACTATGAAAGCAGATGATTCAAGAGTCGACAAATTTATATCTAAGAACGAAACTACTTTTGTTATTCCAGTTTATCAAAGAAATTATGATTGGACATTAATTCAATGTAGACAGCTGTTGTCTGATATAATTGAAGCAGGTAAAAATGAAAATTTAAAAGCTCATTTTATTGGAAGTATTGTTTACGTTCATGATGATGTTTATACTGCAACAGGAATTACAGACTTAACAATAATAGATGGTCAACAAAGATTAACTACAATTACCTTGATATATATAGTTCTATACAAACTAGCCAAAAAACTAGACAATCAAATGCTTGAGAATAAAATTTATAAGAACTATTTAATAAATGAATTTTCAACTGAACCAGAAAAATTAAAATTAAAACCTACTGACAATAATAGAGAAGCACTAAATCATATTTTGTATTCAGATGAAGATACTGAATACAATGGTTATTCTAAAATTGTAGAAAATTTTCTATTCTTTAAAAAGGAAATCACATTAGAAAACTTAGAGATAGTACAAAAAGGATTATCTAAACTACTTTTTGTAGATATAGCATTAGATAGACAAAACGATAATCCACAAAGGATTTTTGAGAGTTTAAATTCTACTGGTTTAGCACTTTCACAAGCAGACTTAATTAGAAATTACATTCTAATGGGGTTAAATAATAAAAGTCAGGATTTGATTTATCGTAACTATTGGGAAGTCATTGAAAAAAAAGCAAAAGATGAAGGCTTAAACAAAACAAAGGTTTCTGAATTTATTAGGGATTTTTTGACATTAAAAAATCAGGAGATACCGAATAAAGGCTTGGTTTATCAAACTTTTAAGAAAAAGTTTCCAACAACTTCTTTTGAAGAACTAGAAGTAATACTTAGTGAAATTAAGTCATTAAGTAAATTTTATAACAAACTGTTAAATCCTCAAAATGAAACTGATACTGAAATTAGAATACATTTGGACTTTATCAACAAGTTAGAAATAAATGTTGCATATCCATTTCTAATGAAAGTTTACGAGGACTATTCTAAGGATGTAATTGACAAACAAATTTTTATTTCAATATTGTTACTCATTCAATCCTTTACTTTTAGACGATTTATTGTTGGTTTACCGACAAATGCACTCAATAAAATCTTTATGACATTGTATGACAAAGTTGATATAAGTAACTATTTTTACTCTATTCAAAACTCATTAATTCAAAAATCAAGCTTTCAAAGGTTCCCAAGAAATACTGAAACAATAAATGCACTTAAAGAAAAAGATTTGTATAATATAAATTCCAAAAATAGAACATATCTACTTGAACGACTAGAAAATTTTCAGAACAATGAAATAGTAAAAATTGAGGGCAATAACAACATTACTATAGAACATATCTTTCCTCAAAATCCTGAACCAAGTTGGAAAATTGATTTAGGTACAGAAGAATATAATTTTATCAAAGATAATTACTTAAACACAATAGGAAACTTAACACTATCTGGAAATAATGGTAAGTTAAGCAATAAGTCATTTATTGAAAAAAGGGATATGAATATTGATGGCAAAGAACAAGGTTATAAGTATAGTAGACTTTGGTTAAACAGAGATTTAATAAATCAATCTAAATGGACTAAAAAAGAAATTGAAGAAAGAGCTGCTAAAATAGCAGAAAGATTCATAAAAGTATGGGAATTTCCTGAAATTAATGAAGAGAGTGTTTTCGAGAATTCTGAATTGAACATTTTTGATGCTGATGATCCTAAATTCAAAAAGTTAGAATATGCAATATTTTTTGATCAGAAGTTAGAAGTTAAAGAAATTTCAAAGCTGTATAAAGAAGTGTTTAAAACGCTTTTTGAATTACAACCAGAAACATTTTTTAGTTCTGAAATTGGAAAGAAAATAAGTATTTCAAATAATCCAGATATTGATGAATTAAGGCAACCAATTCAAATAAGTGAAACATATTATATTGAAGCTAACTTTGATAGTTATGGTAAGTTCGAAAGAATTAAACAAGCTCTATCAATCTTTGGACTTGAAGATGAATTGTATATTAAATACTCTGAATAAACAGATGGTGATCTAATTATCTCTCTCGAATAATTCCATTTCATACTATAGTTTTATAGTGATATATCGATAGTATTCTCTAATTTTTGTACATTTGCAAACAAAAAATAATTCTTACGAATCAGATTGAATCATTTTAGTCAATGATAACTATTCCAAAGCGCATTGAATCTCTTAAACCATACAAGCCTGGAGCATCTGTAAAAGATATTCAAGCAGAATATGGCATTTCTGAATTAGTCAAATTAGCTTCTAATGAAAACCCATTAGGTGTTTCACCTTTAGCTCAAGATGCCTTTAAAAATAGTGCGTTTACTGTCGACCTCTATCCAGATGGAGGTGCCTCACTTTGTAAAGAATTAGCATCCTATTTCGGCAAAAATTCCAATCAATTTATTGCTGCAAATGGATCAGACGCTCTCATTCATTTAATTCTTAATACCTATTTAGAACCACAAGACCATTTGTTAGCTTTTGAGGGTACCTTCGTTGGATTGCAAGTTGCTGCTGCATTATATGCAAAAAACGTAACCTTTGTACCATTAGACGAAATGTACGAGATGAATGTAGACGCCCTCATTGCAAACATTCAAGACACTACAAAAATTATTTATATTGCCAACCCAAATAATCCAACTGGTACGTATCTCACAACGCCTGAAGTAGAAAAACTTATTGCCGCAGTTCCAGGTCATATTCTTCTCATTATTGATGAAGCGTATTTTGAGTTTTCTCAAAAACTTTTGGGTGATGAGTATCCAAACTCGATGAATTATGCAAGTGAAAACATCATAACGCTTCGAACATTTTCCAAAATATATGGTCTTGCAGGGTTGAGAATCGGCTATGCGTTTTCTCATCCTTCTATTATTGCTGCACTTATGAAAGTAAAACTTTCTTTTGACCCAAATCTTATTGCACAAGAAATTGCAATTGCAGCGTTAAAAGACAGTGATTTTGTCGAACGTTCTTCTGCCTTAGTTTCTAATGAAGTTCCAACAATGATAGCCTCATTACGTTTACAAGGCTGGAAAGTTCCTAATAGTGCAGGAAACTTTGTTATGATAGATTGTGAGTCCCCAGAAATGGCACTCGAAATTTACACTGCATTACTTTCTGATGGATTTATTGTTCGACCTTTGCATGGATTTGGTTTGCCACATTGTTTGAGAATTAGCATTGGTTTACCAGAGGTGAATGCTCGAATTATAACGTCCTTACAATCAATTCGAAATCAAGTAGTCGATTCGACTACCGAACACGTTTAATATATTTTCTTCGATACAACTATGGAAACAGCCTCAGATTTACAAAATTCCACTGAACAAGTACAAGATTTGTTCGAAATTTTAGGAACACATCATCTTCAATTCTACGTAGGAAATGCGCGTCAATCGGCATATTATTACCGACGTGCTTTTGGATTTGAGCTTGTTGGATATGAAGGTCCTGAAACTGGAAATCCAGAAACTGCTTCGTATGTTTTAAAACAAAACAAAATTGTTTTTGTTCTCACATCACCTATTCTTTCAAACAATCCAATCAATGATTTCATTGTAAAACATGGTGATGGTGTTCGTGATATTGCTATTTCTGTTGGCAATGCTGATGATGCCTACAAAATTGCTACTCAAAATGGAGCTGAAGGTGTGACAGAACCGTATACTAGAACCGATAAACACGGTTCAGTACGATTAGCAACTGTAAAAACCTATGGCGATACTGTCCATACCTTTGTGCAAAACATTGATTACACAGGGGTGTTTCTACCAGGATATCAAGCTACGCCAAAAGATCCTTTAGCAAAACCAGTTGGTTTGTTACATGTTGATCATATAGTTGGGAATATGGGATGGAATCAAATGGAAGACACGGTAAATTACTACAAACGCGTTTTTGGTTTCTCCAAATTTGTTTCTTTTGACGACAAAGACATTTCAACAGAATATTCATCTTTAAAATCAACAGTAGTTGCTAACCAAAACAAGTGGATTAAATTCCCAATTAATGAACCTGCTCAAGGTATCAAAAAATCGCAAATTGAAGAATACATCAAGTTCAACAATGGACCAGGTGTACAACATATCGCAATGGAATCTTCAAATATTATCGAAACTATTACTGCTCTAAAAGCAAATGGTGTCGAATTCATCAGTACTCCCGAATCTTACTACGTTACCTTAGCGGAACGAGTCGGTACTATTGACGAAGATTTCAAAGCAATTCAAAATCTTTCTATCCTTGTTGACCGCGACGACAAAGGATATATGCTTCAACTCTTTACTCGTCCTCAACAAGATCGTCCGACCTTGTTCATTGAAATTATTCAACGAAAAGGTGGAGAATCATTCGGAAAAGGTAATTTTAAAGCATTGTTCGAAGCAATTGAACGTGAACAAGAATTACGCGGAAATTTATAATCAAACATATTTTTATTAGTAGGATTTTATCATTATGTCAGACCAACAAATTGTCCCTTTCTTTGAATCGGTAAACAGACTCTACGGTAAAGCGGCTGCTTTGACGAACCATGCACCGGGGTTGTTGAACCAAATTCGTGTTTGTAACGCTGTATTATATATGCAGTTCCCTGTTCGTATCAATGGAGAAATTGAAGTTATTTCTGCTTGGAGAGCTCAACACTCTCACCATAAATTACCAACAAAAGGTGGTATTCGTTTTAGCGAGCATGTTGACCAAGATGAAGTTATGGCTCTTGCTGCCTTGATGACGTACAAATGTGCAGTTGTTCATGTACCATTCGGTGGTGCAAAAGGTGGTATCAAAATCAATCCTCGTAACTACACTCCAGAACAATTGGAACGAATTACTCGCCGTTACACTGTAGAATTAATGCACCGCAATTTCATTGGACCTGCTGTCGACGTTCCTGCTCCTGATATGGGTACTGGACCTCGTGAAATGGCATGGATCGCTGATACATACCAACAATTTAACCAAAAAGAAATCGATGCACTTGCGTGCGTTACCGGTAAACCGGTTGGTCAAGGTGGCGTTCGAGGTCGTACTGAAGCTACTGGTCGTGGATTGTATTTCGGTGTTCGCGAAGCATTAAATGATGAATTTGTTTTGAACAAACTTTCCCTTTCTAAAGGCATTGCTGGTAAAAAATGTATCGTTCAAGGATTTGGTAACGTTGGATATCATGCTGCGAAATTCTTACAAGAAGATGGAGCCATCATTACTGCTGTTATTGAGTGGGATGGAGCTGTACAAAATGATAATGGTATTGATATCGCTGCTCTTGATGCACATAGAAAAGTTACTGGCACAATTCGTGGTTTTGCTGGTGCTACTACACATGATAATGGTGTTGCACTACTTGAAAATGAGTGCGATGTTTTAGTTCCTGCTGCATTAGAGTCTCAAATTACTTCTCAAAACGCACATAACATCAAAGCTAAATTAATTGCTGAAGGTGCTAATGGTCCTGTTACTTCAACAGCGGAAGAAATCCTTTTGAATAAAGGTATCTTCATTCTTCCAGATATGTATTTGAACGCTGGTGGTGTGGTTGTTTCTTATTTCGAGTGGTTGAAAAACATTTCTCACGTTCGTTTTGGTCGTCTTGGAAAACGTTTCGAGGAAAACTCAAACATCCGTATTATGAATATGGTGGAAAACCTTACTGGTCAGTCACTCAATGCTATCGAAAAAGATATCATTGCTCGTGGTGCTGGTGAAGAAGATTTGGTGAATTCTGGATTGGAAGACACCATGATTATGGCATATCATGAAATTATGGATATTATGAAAACGAATCCTAAAGTGAATGATTTTCGTACTGCTGCTTTCGTTTCTGCTATTGATAAAATCGCAGAATCGTATGCAATGCTTGGTATCTTCCCATAATCTCCTTCTAGATTTTTTTCTCAAGAGCAATGCAAAGTTTTTTTTGCATTGCTTTTTTTTGTTATATTGCAAAAGTTACCATACTATTTCTTTCAATCTTCACAAAGGTTAACTATGAAAAAATGTATACTCTTTTTCTGTTGTTTTTTCCTTCTACAAAGCATATGCTTTGCTCAATCCACATTCATCGATTGGGAATATCGTTTACGTGGTGATACAATTGCATCATTTTTCAATGGTACGGTTGATGTCGTAGACACACTCAATTTTAAAAGGGGTTGTATTATACAAAAAGAATATGATAATTCAATTTCTTTTATGACTCATTCTACTCGTAGAGGTATTCTAATTCCTGGAACTACCAAATTTAACTTTAATTCTATATCTGAAAATCCAATAGTATTATACTATAGAACAAACCGTTTGAACCAGTTAAACAAAAACAATTTTCAATGGACTGATTTCGACAACCATCGTATATATTTATTTGTTGATTGGAATAATACAATTTTTCAATGTGGGAATAGAATTTTATCAGAAGGTTGGGAAATAGATAGTCCGGAAGTCAAAAGAAATCTAGGTTTTTTTGGTTTAGAGATGCTAAATAATGTTACTGTACTTTCAAATATTTCTTTAAATCAAAACAGTAATTCCAGTTTACAAGTGCTTGCTGTTGGATATACTCGGAATGGAACTTCAATTGTTCCTAAAGTCTATCATTTTGTAGTTAGTCAAATTTTTATAGATCAAAGTGTTAGAAGTAAAGAGATTCAACCAATTGAATTGCAAGCAGCATCTCCAATTGCAACAGCATATTCAAATGCAAATCTTAATCATACAATTCTTTTCGGTAATTTACGGGGAACAAACTCATTCGAAAATGGATATGAAATTGTCGTACTTGATACTGCTCTCAATGAACTGTACAAAATCCGAACCGACTCCACACAATTGCTTTCATCAGATGGAATTATCTACCCAACTAATCTCTTCACTGTCAACGACAAAATTTTTGTGACAGGATTTATAGATTATGGAAATTTGACTGTACCATTTTATTCGGAACATTCCAGTAATGGCGAATTTTTGAAGTCCCAAATAGTGAATACTAATGCTACCATCAATTCAGGGAGTGTATCTCCCGATGGAAAAACAGTGCTGATGTGTGGTTCTGTATTAAATGCGAATGATAATTCAGATTTCTTTGTTGTTGCAATCAATACCGAAACTGGGAGTAGTACTCAAAAAACTTGGGGCGACAATCGCGTCAATGAACTCTTTGACGTTCTGGCAATTTCAAACGACACAGCCTACATAACCGGTAGTGAAGACAAAGACTTTTATGCAGGAAGACTAATTAACTTGCAAACAATGTCAGTAAGTGAACCAAATGAATTGAATAGTGAGATAGAGGTAATGCCGAATCCAGCTTCTACCTCCATTTCTATTACTTCTCAAAATCTTCAAACTATCCACAGCACTGTTACCATCCAAAACCTACAAGGACAAACAGTCGCCACTGTTTTCGAAGGAATCCCAATCTCAAATGAGATTAGAGACATTTCTATTGCACATCTGCCTACTGGAACATACTTCGTTACATTAGAAAATGGAAAAAATACTTATAGAGCGAAATTTATAGTGAAGAGGTGAGACTTTGGCTCAAAATTAAAAAAGGAAGTACGAAAAGTACTTCCTTTTTTTGTCTATAAAAGAGATATATGATTCATATCGATAAATTTCATTATATTTGAAAGAATTATATTGATTCACAAAACCAATTTCCCAAATGCTCAGATATACCGCCGATAGACGAACAATAGTATACTTACTCATTATTGCTTGTTTATTCTTTTTACAATGGAATTATTTAGGATTCAACATATTCCTCTACATTGTCTATCTATTCTTTTCGATTTCAGTGTCTGTTATTGCCCATAATCACAACCATCTTCCAATTTGGAAAAAACGTTGGTTGAATATATTCACAGACTACTATATTACATTATTCTACGGCTTCCCAGCATTTGGTTGGGTGCCGACACACAACAAAAACCATCATAAATATAATAATAGAGAAGGTGACTATACACTTACATACCGATATTCCGAAGAAAACAACATCGGAACGTTACTAACCTATCCATCAGTCAGCGGTTACCATCAGCAAAAACCCATACGTGATTATTTACGACAATTATACCAATCAAATAGAAGTACCTTCTACATAGCAATCTTTCAATACGTAGCTTTAGGATTACAATATGCAATCGCATTTTGGCTTGATTGGCAAAAAGCAATTCTCTTTGTTATCATACCACAACAAGTAGCTCTTTTTACTGTACTGATATTCAACTACATTCAGCACGTCCACGCCAACGAAGAATCTCAGTGGAATCACTCTCGAAACTTCGTCGGTATTCTCAATCAAATGCTATTTAATAATGGTTATCATACCGTTCATCACGAAAAAGCAGGAATGCATTGGTCAAAATTAAAAGAAGAACACGAACGCATACAACATAACATCGATCCATCACTGAACGAAAGAAGTATGTGGTGGTATTTGATTCGAGTGTATGTTTTGGGCATCATTGTGCCAAAATATAGAACAAATTCAATGAGATTAGAACGATTACAATCGTAAAGTGAAAAAAATCTCAAAATAAATATATGGTAACAACATTCCCATAAACCCATGTTTACGAAAAATTAACTTGCGTAATTACAAAGTATACATAAAAAAAACTCTATAAGGTATTGTCAGATAAAAAAAAAGTGGTATATTTGTAAGCTATACACGAGTATGGATACCGAAAACGGGGGGTTTTAAAAACAGGAAGTTTAAGGTAGGAGCAAGGTTACGAAGGCAAAAACGAAACTAAGATTAGCAAGAAGTAGAGCAGGGAATAGAAAATATTTCTTGTTTTTTTTTCGCAAATATTTGGTGGAATAAAAAAAAAGCCGTAAGTTTGTATCCCTTTTACGATTGGCACCACCGCAGGAATGTGGGTAGGAAAAAAAGTACACCGCGAGGTAGAAGAGCTTGAAGTAAGAGAGAAAAAAGAAAATGTTCTTTGAAAGCAGAAAGTAGCAAGTAGTACAACAAAACAATAATCGAGGAAAAGAGAGACCCCGGCTTTATTTATAAAGAAGGAAGATCAATTACCAAGGTGAGG
>Ga0164290_1001091_pt1 | contig 54001 bp, 53 predicted proteins | sample Micstemetagenome_FD_108782 | JGI IMG/M metagenome (GOLD analysis project Ga0164290, IMG submission 108782) | Contaminated culture microbial community from soil near Moab, Utah, USA - Microcoleus steenstrupii SON62 (Illumina Assembly) | ecosystem: Environmental > Terrestrial > Soil > Soil crust...
GTCGTAGGCCTTGGCCTCGCCGCCGAACTTCTTCGACAGCACCGTGGCGATCGCCGCCGTCAGCGTGGTCTTGCCATGATCGACGTGGCCGATCGTGCCGACGTTGACGTGCGGCTTGGTGCGTTCGAACTTGCCTTTTGCCATTTCTTGCTCCTGGCGGACTTGTCTGTCAGGGTTGACGGGGAAGAAAAGAGGGTGGTGCCCATGGCGGGAATCGGACCCGCGACCTCTCCCTTACCAAGGGAGTGCTCTACCACTGAGCCACATGGGCAGCGACACAGGGCTGCAGACGTCATCGATCCGCAATCCGGTGTCGCCTCGCCTGCCAAGCCGCCACTGGAGCGGGAGACGGGAATCGAACCCGTGTCATTAGCTTGGAAGGCTAAGGTTCTACCATTGAACTACTCCCGCTACGGAAGCATCGCTTGGTGGAGGAGGCTGGATTCGAACCAGCGTACGCGTTAGCGGGCAGATTTACAGTCTGCTGCCTTTAACCACTCGGCCACCCCTCCGGAGAGCGAGCCCGCGACTATAGCACAGGCTCGACGGCCGACAAGTCAGGGGCGCCAGGACCACGCGATGCCGTGGGCGCCCAGCCACTCCTGGCTGGTGCGGAAATGACCGCAGCCCATGAAGGGCACCGGTGGCCGACGAGCCGACAGCGGTGACGGGTGGTTGGCCTTCAGCACGAGATGACTGCTGCCCTCGATCAGCTCGCACTTGGCCTGGGCATGCGCGCCCCAGAGCATGAAGACCTTCGGCGATGCATCGTGGGCTGCGGTGCGGATCAGCTCATCGGTGAGCGACTCCCACCCCCAGCGTGCGTGCGCCGCGGGCTGGCCCGCCTCCACGGTGAGAACCGTGTTCAGCAACAGCACGCCGCGCTCGGCCCAGGCCAGCAGGCTGCCGTTCTCGGGCGCGACGCCGGCTTCCTTGAGGATGTTGCGCAAGCTCGGCGGCGGCCTGACACCCGGCGGCACCGAGAAGGCCAGTCCCTCGGCCTGGCCGGGGCCGTGGTACGGGTCCTGCCCCAGGATGACGACCCGGCAACGCTGCAGCGGCGTCAGGCGCAGCGCGCGCAGCGGATCCGGCGGATAGATGGTCGCGCCGGCAGCGCGTCGGGCGGCCAGGCGATCAAACAAGGGCTCGGCCTTGGTCGCCCAGGCGTCGACGACGGGCTGCCAACTGGGGTCAACCTGCAGATTCATGCAAAGAACAGCGTTGCCAGCGCCGCGCCGGGATCGGGCGCACGCATGAAGGCCTCGCCGACCAGGAAGGCGTGGACGTCGTGGTCGCGCATGCGGCGCACGTCGGCCGGATCGAGGATGCCGGACTCGGTGATCAGCAGGCGGTCCGTCGGGATGCGCTCGCGCAGGCCCAGCGTGACGTCGAGACTGACCTCGAAGGTCCGCAGATTGCGGTTGTTGATGCCGATCAGCGGTGTCCTCAGACGCAGCGAGCGGTCGAGCTCGGCCGCGTCGTGGCTCTCGACCAGCACGTCCATGCCCAGATCCATCGCGCAGGCCTCGAGATCGCGCAGCTGCACATCGTCCAGGCAGGCGACGATGAGCATGATGGCGTCGGCACCCATCGCGCGGGCCTCGATGACCTGCAGCTCGTCGACGATGAAGTCCTTGCGGATCACCGGCAGCTCGCAGGCGGCGCGGGCGAGCTCCAGATTGCGGCGGCTGCCCTGGAAGAAGCGCTCGTCGGTCAGCACCGACAGGCAGGCGGCACCGTGCTCCGCGTAACTCAGCGCAATCGCCGCCGGATCAAAGGGATCGCGCAGCACGCCCTTGCTGGGACTGGCCTTCTTGACCTCGGCGATGACCGCCGGGCGCTTGGTCTGCAGCGCACGCGCGAAGCCGCGTGGCGCATCGCCTTGGCTGGCCAGGTGCTGCAGCTGTGCCGCCTGCTGTCGCAGAGCGGCGATCTCCTCGTGCTTGACGGCAACGATGCGGCGGAGCACGTCATCCATGCTGCGTCGCCTCCACAAAGGCGGCCAGCTTGGTCTTGGCGGCACCGCTGTCGATCGCGGTGCGCGCCTTGGCAATGCCGTCGGCGACGCTGTCGGCCACCTGGGCGGCGTACAGCGCAGCGCCGGCGTTCAGCAGCACCACGTCACGGTGCACGCCCTCGTCGCCAGCGAGCACACCACGCACCAGGGCGGCGCTCTCAGCCGCGTCGGCCACCCGCAGTCGGCGCGTGTGCGCCATCGTCAGGCCGAAGTCCTCGGGGTGCAGCTCGTACTCGGTGACCTTGCCGTCCTTCAGCTCGCCGACGAGCGTGGAGGCCCCCAGGCTGAGCTCATCGAGACCGTCCTGACCGTAGACGACCAGCGCATGCTGGGCGCCCAGGCGCTGCAGCACGCGCACCTGGATGCCGACCAAGTCCGGGTGGAACACACCCATCAGGATGTTCGGCGCGCCGGCCGGGTTAGTCAGGGGCCCCAGGATGTTGAACACCGTGCGCACGCCCAGTTCCTTGCGAACCGGGGCGATGTTCTTCATCGCCGGGTGGTGGTTGTGCGCGAACATGAAGCCGAAGCCGACCTCGCGGATGCAGCGGGCCACGGCCTCCGGCTGCAGGTCGATGCGCGCGCCCAGTGCCTCGAGCACGTCGGCGCTGCCGGTCTTGGAGCTGACGCTGCGACCGCCATGCTTGGCGACCTGGGCGCCGGCCGCCGCGGCGACGAAGCTGGCGCAGGTGCTGATGTTGAAGCTGTGCGCGCCGTCGCCACCGGTGCCAACGACGTCGAGCAGGTGCGGCCCGGGCGTCACCTCGACCTTGCGGCTGAGTTCACGCATGACCTCGGCGGCGGCGGCGATCTCGCCGACGGTCTCCTTCTTCACGCGCAGGCCGGTGATCAGCGCGGCGGCCATCACCGGCGACATCTCGCCGGTCATGATGCGGCGCACCAGATGCAGCATCTCGTCGGGGAAGATCTCGCGGTGCTCGATGACGCGCTGCAGGGCTTCGGAGTCGGTGATCGGCATGGCTTACTTCTCGCAGAAGCTGCGCACGGCAGCGATGGCGCGGTCGACGCCGGCGGCGTCGACATCGAGGTGGGTGACGAAGCGCGGCTTGTAGAGCCCGGTGGCGAGCACGCCCTGCTGCTTCAAGTGATCAAGCAGGCCGTCCGGCGCACCGTCAGCGAAGACGATGTTGGTCTGCGGCATCTCGACCTTCAGATAGGGCGCCAGGCCCTGCGCGAGCCGTCGCGCCAGTGCATGGTCGTCGGCCAGGCGTTGCACGTGGTGGTCGATCGCGTACTGCGCCGCCGCGGCCAGCAGGCCGACCTGGCGCAGGCCGCCGCCGGCCATCTTGCGCCAGCGCCGGGCACGCGCGATCAGCTCCCTCGAGCCGAGCAGCATCGAGCCGACGGGCGCGCCCAGGCCCTTGCTGAAGCAGATCGAGACCGAGTCGAAGCCGGCGCAGATCGCGCGGGCGTTGGACCAGGCGTCGCCACCGGTCGCCACCGCCGCATTGAACAGGCGCGCGCCATCGAGGTGGGTGCTGAGGCCCTTGGCGTGCGCCAGCTGCGTCGCCGCCCGCAGGTAGTCCAGCGGCATCAGCCGACCCCCGAGCGTGTTCTCCAGCGCCAGCAGGCGGGTGCGCGCGAAATGCGGGTCATCGGGCTTGATCGCCGCCTCGATGCTGGCCAGCGGTAGCGTGCCATCGGGCGCGTGCTCCAGCGGCTGCGGCTGGATCGAGCCGAAGACCGCGCCGCCGCCACCCTCCCAGCGGTAGCAATGCGCGAGCTGCCCGACCACGTACTCGTCACCGCGCTGGCAATGGCTGAGCAGCGCGCACAGATTGCTCTGCGTGCCGCTGGCCATGAACAGCCCGGCCTCCAAGCCCAGGCGAGCGGCCAGGTCGGCCTGCAGCGCGTTCACCGTCGGGTCGTCGCCGAACACATCGTCGCCCAGCGGGGCGGCGGCCATCGCCGCCAGCATGCCGACCGTCGGCCGCGTGACGGTGTCGCTGCGCAGATCAGTGAGCGAGTTCAAGGAAGTTCCTCAGCATGGCATGCCCGTGCTCGGACAGGATGGACTCGGGGTGGAACTGCACACCTTCCAGCGGCGTCTTCGTGCCAGCCAGCTCGCGGTGGCGCACCGCCATGATCTCGCCGTCCTCGCTGCGCGCCGTCACCTCCAGCGCCGCCGGACAAGTCGCCGGCTCGATGACCAGCGAGTGGTAGCGGATCACGCTGAAGCTCGCCGGCAGGCCCTTGAACACGCCGCGCTGGTCGGTCGTGATCGTGCTCGCCTTGCCGTGCATCTGGCGTTGTGCGCGGACGATCGTGCCGCCCAGCGCCTGACCGATGCTCTGATGACCCAGGCAGACGCCGAGGATGGGCAACTTGCCGGTGAACGCCTGCACCGCCGGCACGCAGACCCCGGCCTCGTTCGGCGTGCACGGGCCGGGCGACAGGATCAGGTGCGACGGTGCCAGCTGCGCGATGCCGGCGACGTCGATCTCGTCGTTGCGCAGCACCTTGACCTCAGCCCCCAACTCGCCCAGGTACTGGACGAGGTTGAAGGTGAAGCTGTCGTAGTTGTCGATCATCAGCACCATCTCAAAGCCCTCCCTCGACCATCTCGGCCGCCGCCAGCACCGCCCTCGCCTTCGCCTCGGTCTCCTTCCATTCGAGCTCGGGCACCGAATCGGCGACGACGCCGGCTGCCGCCTGCACGTAGAGATAACCATCCTTGACGATGCCGGTGCGGATCGCGATCGCCACGTCCATGTCGCCGGCGAAGCTGAGGTACCCGCAGGCGCCGCCATAGATGCCGCGGGCCACCGGCTCCAGCTCGTCGATCAGCTCCATCGCGCGCACCTTGGGCGCGCCGGTCAGGGTGCCGGCGGGGAACGTCGCCTTCAGGACATCGAGTTGCCCGACCTCGGGCCGCAGCACGCCCTCGACATTGCTGACGATGTGCATCACGTGCGAGTAGCGCTCGACCTCGAAGGCCTGGGTGACCTGCACGCTGCCGGTCTTGGCGATGCGGCCGATGTCGTTGCGCGCCAGGTCGATCAGCATCAGGTGCTCGGCGCGCTCCTTGGCATCGGCGCGCAGTTCGGCCTCCAACAACTGATCGGCCTGCGGCGTGGCGCCGCGCGGCCGCGTGCCTGCCAGCGGGCGGATCGTGATCTTGCGCCCCCCCTCGGGCCGGTGCTCCTCGCGCACCAGGATCTCCGGCGACGCGCCGACGATCTGGTGATCGCCCATGTCGTAGAAGTACATATAGGGGCTGGGGTTCAGCGAACGCAGTGCGCGGTACAGCGACAGCGGGCTGGCGTCGAATCGCTTCTTCAGGCGTTGGCCGATCACCACCTGCATGCAGTCACCCGCGGCGATGAACTCCTTGGCGCGCAGCACCGCCGCCTGGTAATCCTCGCGGCTGCGCTCGCGCTCGACCGGTTGCGCCGGCGTCGCCGGCACCGCCGGCACCTCGACGCCCTGGCGCAATTGCGCGACCAGGCGCTCCAGGCGCTGCTGCGCATGCCGATAGGCCTGCTCCTCCGCCGGATCGGCCCAGACGATCAGGTAAAGCCGGCCGCTGAGGTTGTCGATCACCGCGACCTCCTCGGTCAGCAGCAACTGAATGTCGGGCGTGCCCAGACCGCCCGTCGGCCGGCTGCCGGCCAGCCGCGGCTCGATCGCTCGCACCGTGTCGTAACCGAAGTAGCCGGCCAGGCCGCCGCAGAAGCGCGGCAGGCCAGGCGGGATCGCCGGCTTGAGCCGTTCCTGGTAGGCGGCGATCGCATCCAGCGGATTGCCCTCGTGGCGTTCGACCACCGCGCCGTCGGTGACCAACTCGGTCAGCTGGCCGGTGGCGCGCAGCAGCGTGCGCGCCGGCAGGCCGATGAAGGAATAGCGCCCGAAGCGCTCGCCGCCGATCACCGACTCCAGCAGGAAGCTGTAGGGGCGGCCGGCGCAGAGCTTCAGGTAGAGCGAGAGCGGGGTTTCCAGGTCGGCGAGCAGTTCGCGGACCACGGGGATGCGGTTGTGGCCATCAGCGGCCAGGCGCAGGAATTCGTCGTTCGATATCACGTCGGGGTCCCATCAAAAGGGGCCATCGGGAGCGCCCCGCGCGGGGCGCCGCATTCAGCAAGCAGGCGTGATCAGGCCCGCCAGGGCCAGGCTCCCCGGTCTCCCGACCCGCGTAGCTGCTTGTGTGCGACGAACATGATGCGAATCAGTGTAGCCGTGCAGTTGTCGGCAGATTCCCGCAATCCGGCGTTGCCGACAGGGCGCCACAATGCCTGCGCCTCACAGGCTTGCCCGATCTTCAAGTCTGCCCTGTTCAACCGGAGACCCTTGCCATGCTGCTGCGACGTGCTGCGCTGACCACCCTGCTTGCCCTTGCCCTGCCCTTCAGCGCCTCGGCGCAGACGGTGGACGCCGGAGGCGCCAAGTTCGAGACGACCACCGAGGTGGCCGGCCAGAAGCTGGTGCTCAACGGCGTCGGCGTGCGCTATCGCGCCGTGTTCAAGGTCTACGGCGCCGGCATCTACCTGAAGGCCAAGTCCGACTCGCCGGATGGCGTCATCAAGATGGACGGCGCCAAGCGCGTGATGCTCAAGCTGCTGCGCGACGTCGACGGCAAGGACCTCGGCAAGGCGTTCACCGACGGCATGGAGAAAAACCTGGTCGCCGAGGAGCGCGCGCGCACCATCAACGGCATCTTCAAGTTCGGCCAGATCTTCCAGGACATCAAGAAGGCGCCCACCGGCACCGTCATCAACGTCGACTGGGTGCCGAACAGCGGCGCCCAGGTCTACTTCGATGGCAAGGCGGTCGGCGACGTCATCAAGGAGCCCGAGTTCTATTACGCGCTGCTGCGCATCTGGCTGGGCGACAAGCCGGCCGACGACAAGCTCAAGGACCAGTTGCTCGGCAAGCGCTGAGCGACAGCAGCGGCGGCAACGCCGCCAGCCGATCCAGGTGGGCGTCGGCTACCACGACGTCCACCGGCTCGCCATGGTTGTAGCCATGGCGCAGCAGCACGATGGGGCTGCAGCCGGCGGCGCGCGCCGCCTCGGCATCGTTGCGCGAATCGCCCACCATGCCGCAGGCCGCGGCCGCCAGTCCGAGCTGCTGGCTGGCGGCCAGCAACGCGTCGGGATGCGGCTTCGCACGCAGCCCCGGTGCCTGACCGACGACTGCCGCGAAGTAGCGGCGCAGTCCGAGGCGTTCCAATAGCGCCTCGGCATTGGCCTGCGGCTTGTTGGTGACACAGGCCAAGGGCCGGTCCAAGCCCTGCAAACCCTCCATCACTCCGTCAAAGACCCTGGCATGTTCGCCATTGACCCGCGCATAAGCCTGCTGATAGATCGTCCAGGCCGTCTCGAACCGCGCCTGCGGCAGCGCCCAGTGCGCGAGCAGATCGCGCATCAGGCGTTCGCCACCGCGGCCGATCAGGCGCCGCACCAGCGCCGCATCGGGCGCCGGCTGGCCCAAGGCCTGCGCCACCGGCGCCAGCGCGGCAACGAAGTCGCCCAGGGTGTCCACCAAGGTGCCGTCGAGGTCGATCAGCCAGGCTGCAGGATGCTTCATGCGCCGCAGTGTCCCAGGCGCGACGCCGCATGAAGCCGATCTGGTGCATCGGCGGCGCGGTCTGGGACCGCAAGCTTCGCCTGCTGGCGCCGGCCGTGGCCGGCAGCTCGAACCCGGTTCGCGAGTCCGGCAACCCCGGCGGCGTGGCGCGCAACGTCGCCCACAACCTCTGCCTGCTCGGCCTGCCGGCCGCGCTGCTCACCGCCTGGGGCGACGACGGCGCCGGTCGTCAGCTGCAGCAGCATTGCGCCGCGCTGGGCATGCAGCTGGATGCCGTGATCTGCGTGGCCGGCGCCGCCACCGGGAGCTACACCGCGGTGATCGGCAGCGACGGCAGCCTGCAGCTGGGACTGGCGCAACTCGATGCGTTGGCCCAGCTCGGCCCCGAACAGCTGCGCGACTCGCTGCCGGTGCGCCGCCAGGCCAGTCTGCAGCTGGCCGACCTGAACCTGCGCCGCGACAGCCTGGAAGCCTGGCTGGCCGAGCCGCGCGACGGGCTGGCGGTGCTGCTCGGCGTCTCCGAGCCGAAGATGGCGGCACTGCCCGAGGACCTCGGCCGCCTAGACCTGCTGATCGCCAACGCCGGCGAGTGGCAGGCGGCCGGCGGCAACACCGAGCTGGCACGTCGCGGTCTGCGCCGCGCCCTGGTCACCCAGGGCGAGCAGGGTGTGCGCTGCGGTCAATGGCAGGACGGCCGCTGGCAATGGCAGTTGCTGAAGGCGCCCGCGCTGCAGACCGTGGTCGACGCCACCGGCGCCGGTGATGCGTTCACCGCCGGCGTGCTGGCCGCGCTGGCCCTGGGCCATGTCGAGCTCGGCCAGGCCGCCGCCTTCGGGCAGCGCCTGTCGCATCTCTGTCTGCAATCCCTGCACAGCGTCTCGCCCGACATCCATCCCGAGCTGCTGATCGAACTGGAGAACCCCGATGCCCCCCGCTGACCTGCTGCGCCTTTCGCCCGAGGTCGACGCCGCACTGCGAGCCGGCCGCGCCGTCGTGGCGCTGGAGTCGACGATCGTCGCGCATGGCATGCCCTACCCGCAGAACCTTGAGACGGCGCGCGGCGTCGAGTCGCTGATCCGCGAACAAGGGGCGGTGCCGGCGACGATCGCGGTGATCGACGGCGCCATCCGCGTCGGCCTCAGCGACGCCGAGCTCGAGACGCTGGCGCGCGCCGGCAGCGCGGCGCTGAAGCTCAGCCGCCGCGACCTCGGCTATGCGGTCAGCCAGCGCCTGCTCGGCGCCACCACGGTGGCGTCGACCATGCTTTGCGCGCACTGGGCCGGCATCCGCGTCTTCGTCACCGGCGGCATCGGCGGCGTGCACCGCGGCGCCGCCGAAACCATGGACATCAGCGCCGACCTGAGCGAGCTGGCGCGCACGCCGGTGGCCGTGGTCTGCGCCGGCGCCAAGTCCATCCTCGACCTGCCGCTGACGCTGGAGGTGCTGGAGACGCAGGGCGTGCCGGTGGTCGCCGTCGGCCAGGCAGCGTTCCCCGCCTTCTACAGCCGTGACAGCGGGCTGCGAGCCGACTTCCGGCTCGACGAGCCGGCGGCATTGGCCCACTTCCTGCGCACCCACTGGGCGCTCGGCCTGTCCAGCGGCGTGGTGGTCGCCAACCCGGTCCCGGCCGAGCACGAGATCCCCGCCGGCGAGGTCGAGCAGTGGATCGCCCAGGCCTTGCAGGAGGCGGCGCAGCAAGGCGTCGCCGGCAAGGCCAGCACGCCGTTCATGCTCAAGCGCCTGGCCGAGCTGTCGCAGGGCCGCTCGCTGGCGACCAACATCGCGCTGGTGCGGCACAACGCGGTGCTCGGCGCCCGGCTGGCGCTGGCTATGGCTTGAAGAAGGCGACCGAGCGCTCGATCAGGTCCAGCGCGCGGTCGAAGCCGGCGGCGCTCGAGTAATACGGGTCCGGCACGTCCTGACCCTCGAAGCCGGGCAGGTGGTCGAGCAGCAGACGCAGCCGATGCGGCGGCGTTGCCGGCCAGAGTTCCTGCAAGGCCTTGAGCACGGTGGCGTCCAGCGCCAGCACGAGGTCGAACTTCGCCAGGTCCTCCTGCTGCACGCGGCGCGAGCGCCATTTCGGATTCACCGTGTACTTGCGCCGCTCCAGCGCGGCGCGGGCGCGCGGATCCATGGGCTCGCCGCGCGGTCCGGCCCAGACGCCGGCCGAGGCCACGCGCTCCAGCCGCATCGCCGGCGCGCAGGTGCGGTAGACCAGCTCGGCCATCGGCGAGCGGCACAGATTGGCCCGGCAAACGAGCAGCAGCGACGCGGCCATCAGCGCGCCAGCTCGGCGCGCATGGCGGCGATGACCTTCTGGTAGTCCGGCTGGCCGAAGATCGCCGAACCGGCGACGAAGGTGTCGGCACCGGCGTCAGCGATGCGGCGGATGTTGTCGACCTTGACGCCGCCGTCGATCTCCAGGCGGATGTCGCGGCCGGTCTGCTCGATGCGCTTGCGCGCGGCCTCCAGCTTGCGCAGCGCCGAGTCGATGAAGCTCTGACCGCCAAAGCCCGGGTTCACGCTCATGATCAGGATCAGGTCGACCTTGTCGATGACCCAGTCGAGCACGTCGAGCGGCGTGCCCGGGTTGAACACCAGACCGGCCTGCTTGCCCTCGGCCTTGATCAGCTGCAGCGTGCGATCGACATGTCGGCTCGCCTCCGGGTGGAAGCTGACGAGGTCGGCGCCGGCCTTGCAGAACGCGACGGCGAGCGCGTCGACCGGCTCCACCATCAGGTGCACGTCGATCGCGGCCGCGCTGCCGTCGGGCTTGACGCAGTGCGGCCGCAGCGCCTGGCAGACCATCGGGCCGAAGGTCAGGTTGGGCACGTAATGGTTGTCCATCACGTCGAAATGGATCCAGTCGGCGCCGGCAGCCAGCACCTCGCGGCACTCCTGTCCGAGCTTCGCGAAATCGGCCGACAACAGGCTGGGGGCGATCAGGGCGGTCATGCTCGCGATTCTAGGAAGCGCTGTCTGGCAACTTCCGCCGCCGCGCGGGCATGGCAGTCGGGCGCATGGTCGTTGACCACCCCCATCGACTGCAGGAAGGCGTAGACCGTGGTCGGACCGACAAAGCGCCAGCCGCGCTGCTTCAGGGCCTTGGACAGGGCCCTGGAGGCCTCGGACTCGGCCTGCACCACCGGCGCCGGCGTTCCCGCCTGCGCATGCGACCAGACCAGCTCCGCCAGGCGCTCCCCCTGCGCGTGCATGCCCAGCAGCGCACGGGCGTTGCCGATCACGGCCTCGATCTTGCCGCGGTGGCGCACGATGCCCTTGTCCTGCAGCAGCCGCTCGACATCGGCGACGTCGTAGGCGGCGACGCGAGCCGGCACGAAGTCGGCAAAAGCGGCGCGGAACGCCGGTCGCTTGGCCAGGATGGTCCGCCACGACAGGCCGGCCTGAAAGCCCTCCAGGCACATCTTTTCAAAGAGCCGTGTCTCATCCACGACGGGCGATCCCCATTCCTCATCGTGGTAACGGCGGTATTCGGGAAAATCGGCAGCCTCGCACCAGCTGCAGCGCAGCCGGCCATCCTCGCCCAGCACCGTCTTCATCTTTCAAGGCCCTCCATGTCCCAAGCCGAGTTTCGCTGCCACGTCGAGGTCAAGCCGCTGGCAGAGCAGACCGATCCGTCGCAGTCCCGCTGGGCATTCCAGTACACGGTGACGATCGAGAACGTCGGCGACGTGGCGGCGCAGCTGGTGGCGCGGCATTGGCAGATCCATGATGCCAAAGGCGGCGAGCAGCAGGTCAAGGGCCTGGCCGTGGTCGGTCATCAGCCCTATCTGCAGCCGGGCCAGAAGTTCCAGTACAGCTCCTGGGCCAGCATCGCCACGCCGCAGGGCAGCATGCGCGGTCGCTACCTCTGCGTCAGCGAGGAGACCGAGGTCTTCTGGGCCGAGGTGCCGGAGTTCCCGCTGGTCGATGCGTCCCAGCTTCACTGACCGTCGTCGCGCCGCTCGTCCGCTGCTGGGTCGGGCCGGTGCTCGGACCGGCTGGGAGGCTCGCCGTTCTTGCGGCCGGAGAACATCGTCCACCAGATGATGAACACAAAGATCAGCAGCGCGCCCAGGGCCTCGAGGATCAGCAAGCTCATGCGCGGATTGCACCATTTCTCGCTGGCGCTCGCACTGGCGCCGGTCTTGGCCGCGCCGCCCAGCGAGCTGGCGCGCTGGGAGCCGGCGAGCTGGGCCGAGCTGCCCGGCTGGGGTGGCGACGCGCTGGATGAGCTCTGGCCGGCGCTGCGCCGGCACTGCGAGCGCCCGCCGACGGCGTGGCGTCGGTGGTGCGAGAGGCTCCCGGCGGCCAGCGACGACCCGCTGCAGCTGCACGCCTGGCTGATGGGCTCGCTGCAGCCGTTCCGGGGCCAGGCCCGCGACGATGGCAGCGACACCGGCCTGCTGACCGGCTACTTCGAGCCGCAGCGGACGGCGCGCCGGCGCGCCGATGCCGATTTCGCCGTGCCGCTGCTCGACCCGCACAAGCGCCCGCTGCTGTACCTGCAGGATCCGCTCGATGCGGTGCTGCTGCAGGTGCAGGGCTCGGGCCGCGTGCGCGTGCGCGAGTCCGATGGCCGCGAGCAGTGGCGTCGCGTCGCCTGGGCCGGTGACAACCGCCAGCCGTTCCGTTCGCTGGCGCGCTGGCTGGTCGAGCAGGGTGCGCTGCGCGAGGGTCAGGCGGGCTGGAGCGCGGTCAAGGCCTGGGCGGCACAGAACCCCGAGCGCCTGCCGGAGCTGCTTGCCGCCAACCCGCGCACGATCTACTTCCGCGAGGAGGCGCTGCCGGACCCCGGTGTCGGCCCGCGCGGTGCCCAGGGCCTGCCGCTGACGCCGGGCCGTTCGGTCGCCGTCGACCCGCGCGCGGTGCCCTATGGCACCCTGCTCTGGCTGGACACGACGCAGCCGCTTTCCAGCGAGCCGCTGCGGCGCCTGGTGCTGGCGCAGGACACCGGCTCGGCGATCCGCGGCGCGGTGCGCGCCGACTTCTTCTGGGGCTGGGCGCCGGATGCGCTGGCCCGTGCCGGCCGGACCAGCCAGGCGCTACGCTGGTGGGCACTCTGGCCCAAGGAGACGCGATGAGCATGATCGAGTTCCGGCGTCCTGATGGCGCCCTCAGCCCCGCCTACGCGGTCGGCACCCACGGTCCCGGGCTCGTGCTGATCCAGGAGTGGTGGGGCCTGAATCCGCAGATCAAGGCCACTGCCGACCGCTTCGCAGCCCAAGGCTTTCGCGTGCTGGTGCCCGACCTCTACCGCGGCAAGCTGGCGGCCAGCGGCGAGGAGGCCAACCACCTGATGAGCGGACTGGACTTCGTCGACGCCTGTGATCAGGACCTGGCCGGTGCCGTCCGCCACCTGGCGCCGGGGCGGGTTGGCGTGATGGGCTTCTGCATGGGCGGTGCGCTGACCGTGGCCGCGGCGGCCCGGCTCGACGGACTGTCGGCCGCGGTCTGCTTCTACGGCGTGCCGCCGCGGGCGCTGGCCGATCCGGCGCGCATCGAGATCCCGTTCCAGGGCCATTTCGCGACCCGTGACGACTGGTGCACGGCGGCCGTCGCGCAGCAGCTCGAGGCCGACATGAAGGCCGCCGGTCGCCGTCCCGAGATCCATCACTACGAGGCGGATCACGCCTTCTTCAACGCCAGCCGGCCTGAAGTTCATGATGCCGCCGCGGCCGAGCTGGCCTGGCAGCGCGCCCTCGCGTTCCTGAACCGGCACCTGCGCTGATGCGGCGCCGCGCGCTGCTCGCGGCCGCGCTGGTGCCGGCGCCGGCTCTTGCGCAGGAGCCCTTGCTGCTGCTCAGCGAGGACTTTCCGCCGGTCAATTTCGAGCGCGATGGCGAAGCCAGCGGGCTGGCCGGCGAGCTGGTGCTGGCGATGCTGCGCGACATGGGACTGCCGCTGAAGGTGCGCTTCATGCCCTGGGCGCGGGCCTACCGCATCGCCCAGGGGCCGCAGCCGGTCTGCCTGTTCACGATGGCGCGCACGCCGCAGCGCGAAGCCTTGTTCCAGTGGGTGGGTCCGGTGGGCGAGTTCCAGAACGCGCTGATCGGCCGCGCCGGCACCGACCGACTGCGCAGCCTGGAGCTGGCCCGGCAGGCGCCCGAGATCATCACCGTGCGCGACTGGTCGTCGGAGCAGGAGCTGCGGCAGCTCGGCTTCCGCAATCTCAAGTCGGTCAGCAACGGCACGGTGGCGCTGCGCATGCTGCTGGCCGGTCGCGCCGCCATGATGGCCACCGAGCGCGCGCTGCTGCCCGACCTGCTGCAGCGCGAGGGCCTCGACGAGAGCGCCATCGCCACGCTGCTGGTCTACAGCAGCAACCCGGGCTACCTGGCGTTCTCGCGCGCCACGCCGGCGGCTCAGGTGCGCCGCTGGCAGGCCGCCCTGGACCGGCTGCGCGCCAGCGGCGAGTTCGAGCGCATCTCCCGGCGCTGGCTGCCCAACATGCTGCCGCCGGGCTAGGGCCTGCTGCGCGAGGTCGCACCGACCTACAGCGGCCGCCGCTGCGCGTCGCGCAGGCCGACCAGCAGGGCGCTGCCGTCGGGCTTCAGCCGGAACTCACCGAAGCGCGCCGCCTGCCAGCGCTCGGCCTCACCCTCGGCGAAGTACCAGGCGTCGGTGACCAGCACCCACTGACCGCTCTTGGGGCTGAGCTCGATGCGGCGCTCGCCGCCGGCCAGCGGGCTGCCGTCATCGGCACGCAGGAAGCGCGCGACACCGTGTTCGTCACGCTGCAGCACCAGCCGCGGCCGGCGCGCGCCCACGCCGGGCTCGAAGGCCGGCAGCAGCTGCGCCGGGATGTCGAAGCGCAGGCTCATGTAGTCGCCCTGCATCAGCGAGCGTGGATCGGCCGGCGCCAGCGTCACCAGCAGCGGCTCGCCCTCGGCAATCAAGCGCTCCTTCTGCCAGATGCCGACGTTGGCCACCGCCAGCGTCAGCCCCAGGGCCAGCAAGGCCAGCGGGGCGCGCGCGCCCTCGACTGCCACCGATCGCGGTCCGCTCCGGCGCAGCAGCAGCGCCAGCAGGCCACCGACGCCGATCAGGCCCAGCGCCTTGTCGGCCAGGGGCCAGGCCAGCTGGTAGTAGAAGCTGCCCAGCACCCAGAGCGCCGCCAGCCCGGCGGCGGTGGCCAGGCGCCAGCGCCGCTCGCGGGCGCAGAGTGCCGCCACCAACGCCAGCGGGCCCAGGGCCGGCACCACCAGCGCGAGCCCGCAGAGCAAGCCAGCCAACAGCAGCCAGCGCGGCGCCCGCAGCGCCGGCCAGGCGCGCAGCAGCAGCGCCAGACCGGCGATCGCCGTCAGCAGACTGCCCAGCACCAGGCTGCGCGCCCCCAGGGACGTGCCGGCCTGCAGGCCGCTGAGGCCGGCGAGCAACCAGGGCGTGCCGCTTTGCAGCGCCAGACCGGCCACCACCATCAGCAGCCAGCCTGCGCCCGCGGCCTCCCAGGCCTGAGCGGCGCGGCCGGGCAGCGGCAGCCGATCCAGCAGGGCCCAGATGGCGATCAAGCTGCTCGACAGGGCCCAGAACGGCACGCTCAGCAAGGCCCAGCCGCCCTGCCAGGGTCGGCTCAGCAACAGCCAGCAGCCGGCCGCCGCCGCCCCCAGCAGCACGCGCAGCCAGGCACGCGGCAGTGCCAGGCAGAGCCCCAGGCAGAGCAGGCCGAGCAGCGCATTGGCCGGCTGGTCGTCCAGGCTCTGGTGCAGGCGCCAGCCGATGCACAGCAGGCCGACGAGCAGCACCGGCACCGCCAGTTGCTCGACGAACAGCGGCAGGCCACGGTCGCGCAGCAGTACCAGGGCGAGCAGGATCAAGGCGGCGCCGACGAGGAGCAGCGCGATGCCGTGCTCGACCAGGCCGCCGAGCAGACCGCCGATGAAGGCCAGCATCGGCAGCGCGACGAACCAGGCGCCGACGGCGGTCAGCAGCAGCACCGGCCAGGGGCGTTGCTCGGTCGCCGGCCAGGCGGCCTGAGCCGGCAGCAGACCGCGGGACTTGGCCTGTTGCAGCAGGTCATCGGCGTTCATGCCGTGCTCCCGTCACGATGCCGGCGCAGCAACAGGCTGACGGTGGCCGCGAGCAGGCCGGCGGCGATCAGGCCGAACAGGAACATCATGCCCACCCAGTCGCCGCGCAGATCGGCGAACAACCAGCGCGCCAGTCCGGCGAGCAGCCAGACGTTGAGCGCCAGCGCAGCGCTGCTCAGCAGCACCAGATCCCCCTGCCGCCAGAGCAAGGCGGTGCCGACGCCGATCAGCACGCCGATCAGTCCGTACTGCGGCGCCAGCGGCGTGGCGAACAGCGCCATCAAGGCCCAGCTGCTCAGCAGCAGCAGGCTCCAGACGCCCATCGCCCGCCAGGCCCAGCGTCCGGCGCCATGGCGACTGCCCCACCAGGGCCCGAGCAACGTGACGAGCGCGGCGAGCAGCAGCATGCCGACGCCCTGCGCGGGCAGGCTGTGCGCATCGGCCGCCCAGCGGTGGCCGCTGTGCGTGTGCACCCACAGCGCGACCGCCAGCGTGGCCACCAAGGTCCAGGGCGTCCAGACCGCGTCGTGCCGCACCGCCAGCGCCAGCGGCAGGGCCAGGCCGGCCCAGAGCGCAAACAGCTGCCAGGGGTCGGCGCCGGTCTGGTAGGTCTGGCCGAAGTAGGCGAACAGCCCGCCCTGGGCCAACAGGGCCAGCAGACCGAACGCCGCACGGGCGCGGGCAAAGCGCCAGGCGCCGAGCAGGCAGCCGGCGACCAGCAGCTGCAGCAGGCCGAACTTCCAGGGCCGGCCCCAGGCCGCCCAGTTCGCCGCCACCCACATCACCACGCCAAAGCCGATCAGCAGCGCGGCCAGCAGGGCCAGCGCGGGCTGCAGGCGCTGCAGCAGCAGCGGCGGTTCGCCGCCGCCCGCCGCCAGCGCGAGCAGCGTCCGGTGCCGGATCGGGTCCAGGCCATGCTGGACACCCAGGGCATGCAGCCCGTTGCGCAAGTCGGTCATGGAGCGTCGGTGAGTGCTGAGGGCGCGATGCTAGGCAGTGGCGCCCGCCGCGGGCCGTCCGCGTCGCCGAGTACCGCAGCGCGCCACCGGGAGCTTCGCGACCCGATACGCTAGCGGCCGTTTTGCCGAAGTAGCTTTTCTCGATGCGCGTGACCGCCTGGATGCTGGCCGGCCTGTTGGCCCCTGCCGCCGCTCAACCCTTGCCCCCGCCGCCGCCCGAGCCGGCGATGGGCGCGCTGCTGCGCCAGATCAAGCCGGAGGCGATGAAGGCGCAGATCGCGCAACTCGCCGCCTTCGGCACCCGGCACACGGCGTCGGAAACGCAGAGCGAGACCCGCGGCATCGGCGCCGCGCGGCGCTGGATCGCTGCGCAATGGCAGGCCTGCGCCAAGGACACGCCGCTGCAGATCGCCACGCGCTCGCACATCGAGCCGGTCGGCCGGCGCATCGCCGCGCCGACCGAGATCGTCAACGTCGTCGCCACGCTGCCGGGCAAGGACCCGAAGCGCCTGATCGTCGTCAGCGGCCATTACGACAGCCGCAACGCCGACGTGATGGATGCCAGTGGCGACGCCCCCGGCGCCAACTACGATGCCTCCGGCACCGTCGCCGTGATGCAGCTGGCCTGCGCGATGGCGCGCAGCAAGAAGCCCTTCGAGGCGACGATCCTGTTCGCCACCGTCGCCGGCGAGGAGCAGGGCCTGCTCGGCGCCGCGCAGTTGGCCAAGGATCTCGACATCGAGGGGCAGGTCGTCGAGGCCATGATCACCAACGACATCATCGGCAGCTCGCGCGGCGCCAAGGGTGAGCAGGCCCCCATGCGCGTGCGCCTGTTCGCCGACGGCCTGGACCCGCTGCTGCGCCTGGCGCTGCGCGGCGCCGCCGCCCCGCCGCACCCGCGCCTGGCGGCGCAGCAGCAACTGGCCGCCGCCGGCGGTGCCGACGACCTGCCCGCCGCCCAGCTCGGTCGCCACCTGGCCACGGCGGCCGAGCGCTACCTGCCCGGCTTCCAGGTCGACCTGATCGCGCGCCGCGACCGCACGCTGCGCGGTGGCGACCACCTGCCGTTCCTGGAGCGGGGACTCGCCGCGGTGCGCTTCACCGAGCCGTTCGAGAACTACGCGAACCAGCACCAGAACGTGCGCCTGGTCGACGGCAAGCCCGCCGGCGACCTCGTCGAGTTCGTCGACTTCGACTACCTGGCGCGCGTCACCAAGGCCAACCTCGCCGGCCTGGCCACCCTGGCCTGGGCGCCGCCGCCGCCGAGCGGCGTGCAGATCGACGCCAGCGAGCTGAGCAACGACACCAAGCTGCGCTGGCAGGCGGCAAATGGCGATTCCAAGCCAGCGGGCTACCGCGTCGTCTGGCGACGCAGCGAGTCGGCGCGCTGGGAGCATGCGAAGGATTTCGGCGCCAACGCCCGCGATGCGCTGATCGCCGGTGTCAGTCGCGACGATTGGGTGTTCGGCGTACAGGCCCTGGGCGCCGACGGCCACGCCAGCCTGGCGGTGTACGCGCCGCCGGTCAGCGGTCGCTAGCGAGCATGCCGTTCCAGACCCCCAGCCTGCGCATCGGGGTCTCGGCGCGCATCTACTACCCGGCCGCGCCGGTGCTCGACCTCGGGGGCGTCTGGACCACGACCCTGCATTACCTGGAGCAGTCGGTCGCCCAGCTGCTGATGCGCAGCGGCGCGCTGCCGCTGATGATCCCGGCGGTCGACGCGCAATCGGTGGTGCAGCGCGTCGACCTGCACCTCGGTCATTACGCCCGCGAACTCGACGGCCTTGTGCTGCAGGGCGGCAACGACGTCGCACCGTCGTGCTACGGCGAGAACCCGCTGAAGCCGGACTGGGCCGGCGACCGGGTGCGCGACCGCTACGAGATGGAGCTGGTCAACGCCTTTGTCGAGGCCGGCAAGCCGGTGTTCGGCATCTGCCGCGGCCTGCAGCTGATCAACGTGAACTTCGGTGGCACGCTGTACCAGGACATCGCCACCCAGCGGCCCGACGCGCTGGCGCACCGCAACCCGGCGCATTACGAGCGCAACCTGCATGCGCTGCGCATCGAGCCTGGCACGCGCCTGGCCGCGCTCTATGGCGACGGGCCGCCGTCGGGCCTGATCAACAGCATCCACCACCAGGGCATCAAGGAGCTGGCGCCGTCCTTCGTCGTCGAGGCCCGCTGCCCGGACGACGGCATCATCGAGGCGATCCGCCACCAGGGCCCGACCTATGTCGCCGCCGTGCAATGGCACCCGGAGTTCCACCCGCCGGGCAGTGCCGAGCACTTTGACGACGGGCCGATGCTGAGCGACTTCCTCGCCGCCTGCCGCCGCGCCAAGACGCGCTGACGCGATCGCGAGGCCCCGCCCCGCCGCCGCCGGCGCGTTCAGCCCGCGGCGGCGCCGAACAAGCCCGCCAGCATCAGCCGGGCGCTGCTGACATTGGTCGCGCAGGGCACGTCGTGCACATCGCAGGCGCGCACCAGCGCGTTGATGTCGGGCTCATGCGGCTGCGGCGTCATCGGGTCCCGCAGAAAGACGACAGCGTCGACGCCGCCCTCGGACAGCCGGGCGCCGATCTGCAGGTCGCCGCCCAGCGGACCGCTCAGGAAGCGCGTCACCGCCAGGCCGAGCTCGGCCTGCAGGCGCCCGCCGGTGGTGCCGGTGGCGAACAGCTCGCAGCCCGCCAGCTGCACCGAAAAATCGCGCGCCAGCGCCACCATCGCGTCCTTCTTGCGATCGTGGGCAATCAGCGCGATGCGCAGTCTTCTCGTCGGTTCGGTCATTCCGGCAGCCTTTGCACACGCACCTGCAGTTCCTGCACCTGGCCGGCGGCCTGGCTGCGCAAGGTGCCGTCCGAGGGTGCGGCCGGCGGCACACTGCGCGCCACGGTAGTCCATCGCCCTTCGGCCAGCGGCAACTCGCTCTGCCACTGTTGCGAACCGCCACCCGGCGCCGGCTGCCGCCAGCGCAGCCGAAGCTGCAAGCGGCCCTGACGGTCCCGCCACGGGCTGGCCTCGAACTGCCAGGCGACTGGCGCGCCGACCGAGCCCAGCGCGCCGCGCGGGCCCTGCTCGCGGCGGGGACCCTGCAACCAGAGCGTCTGCGCCGGCAGCTGCAGCGACCAGCTCGCCACGCCGCCCTCGGCGACTCGCAAGGTCGGGCCCAGCGCGTTGATGCCGCTGCTGCGCGTGCCCAGTGCGCCGGGCTGGCCGGCGCTGCTGAGGCTGCCCAGCGGCGCCAGCGGCTGCTCGACCCAACGCAGATCGACCTCGTAGAGCAAGGGCGCGGCGGCCATCAGCCAGGCGGCCCAGCTCATCGCAGACTCCTGCGCGCCGCCCAGGTGTTGAGCAGCAGCCCGGCCATCACCATCGCCGCGCCGCCCAGCTTCCAGGCGGGCAGGCTCTCGCCCAGCCACCAGGCTGAACAGGCCATGCCGAACACCGGCACCAGCAGCGCCATCGGCACCACCTGGCCGGCGGCGTGGTGCGCCAGCAGCCAGCCCCAGACGCCGTAGCCGTACAGGGTGTTGCCGAGCGACTGCCAGAGCACCGCCGCCCAGCCGCTGACGCCGGCGGCGGCGGCGCCGGCCTGCAGCGCCGGCCAGCCTTCCAGCGCCAGCGCCAGCAGCCCCAGCACCGGCGCCGCGAACGCCGAGCTCCAGACCATGAAGGCGAGCATGTCGACGCGGCCGGCAGCCTGGCCGACGAGGTTGGCGATGCCCCAGGACAGGCCGGCGGCGAGCGCGAGCCCCAGGCCCAGCGGCGTCGCCGCCGCATCCAGCTGCCAGCCGATCCAGGCGATGCCGGCCGCCGCCAGGGCCAGCGCCAGCAGCTGCAGGCCGCGCAGGCGCTGACCCCGCCATGCCCAGGCCAGCAGCAGGGTGAAGAAGACCTGGCTCTGCACCAGCAGCGAGGCCAGCCCGGGTGAGAGATCGCGCTGCAGCGCATAGAAGAGCAGTCCGAACTGGCCGACGCCGAGCAACAGGCCGTAGCCGGCCAGCACGCGCCAGGCCACCGGCGGCCGGGGCAGCAGCAGCATCAACGGCAGCGCCGCCAGCGTGAAGCGCAGGCAGGCCAGCCAGAACGGCGTGAAGAAACCGAGCGCATGCTTCATGACGACGAAGTTGCTGCCCCAGATCGCCACCACCGAGAGGGTCAGCAAGGCATGCCGGGCAGGCAGTCGGGTCGTCACCGCGGCGGCTCCGCCGAAGGGCCGCTCCCGAGGCGGAGCCAGCCCCCTCGGGGGGTCGCGAAAACGCGTAGCGCCGCAGCGTGGGGGCCCATGTTCATGCAAACACCACGCGGTCGCGGCCGGCGGCCTTGGCCTGGTAGAGCGCACGGTCGGCGCGGTCGAGCAGCACGAGCTCGGATTCGCCCTCCTGATGCACGGCGACCCCGGCCGAAAAGCTGAACGAGACGGCGCGGCCGTCGGCCTCCACCGCCGCCTGCGCCACCGCGTTCTGGATGCGCTGCATGGCGATCGAGGCGGCGGCGGCGTCCACGTCGTCGAGCAGCAGCAGGAACTCCTCGCCGCCCCAGCGCGCCAGGGTGTCGGTGCCGCGCAGCGTCGACTGCGCCGCCTCGGCGAAGGCGCGCAACACGGCGTCGCCGACGGCGTGGCCATGGCGGTCGTTGATGCGCTTGAAGTGATCAAGATCGATCAGCGCGATGCAGAACGGCGTGCCGGAACGGCGACGGCGCTGCAGCGCCTGGCTCAGCAGGCCGTCGGCATGCCGGCGGTTGAACAGGCCGGTCAGCACGTCGCGGGTCGCCAACTCCTCGATGCGCGCCAGCGCCGCATGCAGCTGCTCGCGGTGCTGCACCAGCCGGTAGCGGATGCGCGACAGGCGCCCGGCCAGGATGCCGACGCCGGGCAGGCAGACCATCGCCATCATGAAGTGGCCCCATTCGATCGCCACATCCAGCTGTCGCGGCCAGACCCTGACCGAGAACAGCATCGCGGCACCCAGATAGGCCAGCGCCAGCAACGACAGCCACAGGGCGACGCGACCGCGCAGCTGGAACATGCCGAACACCAGGATCAGCATCATGATCGGCAGCACCAGGGTGCGCAGCGGACCGGCGATCGGGTAGGCCATCGCGCCGATCAGCAGCGAGCTGGCCATCTGCCAGGCGGTCAACGCCGGATCGGCGAAATGTTCCGACCAGCCGCTGCGGATCAGGCCGTAGGCGCCGAAGGCGCCGCCGATGGCCAGAAGCGCCCAGCTCAGCACCCAGGGCATGGGCGCGTCCGACAGCGTCGCCGCGTAGACCAGGATCAGCACCGCCGCCGTCATCAGGCTGGCGGCAAACAGCTGCTGGCTCAGGCGCAGGCGCTGCACGCGCTCGCTGCCCAGCAGCCAGCGCAGGCGCAGCGGCGCGTTGTCCTGGTCGCTGGGGCTTCCCTGCATGGTGTTCTCGTTGTGTCCGGTCAGCCTACACCGTTGCCGCCGGGCGCCGCCTCGGGCCTCACCCTCGACGCTGCGGCTGCAGGTGGTGCAGCGGCAAGGCGCCGGCGGCCTTGACCTCACCCAGGCTGAAGCTGGTGTGGACGTCGCCGACGTTCGGCAGCACCAGCAGGGTGTCGAGCGTGAACCGGCTGAAGGCGTCGAGATCGGTCGCCACCACCTGCAGCTCGAAGGTGCCGGCGCCGCTGATGTAGTGACAGGAGATGACCTCGGGCAGCGCGCGCAGCGAAGCCTCGAGCTGCCGCGTGGCCGCCGCGTTGTTGCGATCGGCATCGACGCGCACGAAGGCCAGCACCCCGAGGCCGATGCGACGGCGGTCGATCTCGGCGCGGTAGCCGGTGATGTAGCCCTGTTCCTCCAGCCAGCGCACGCGGCGCCAGGTCGGCGCCGCGGTCAGGCCGATGCGAGCCGCCAGCTCGGCGTTGCTGAGCCGCGCGTCCTGCTGCAGCGCGGCCAGGATGGCGATGTCGTAGCGGTCGAGCTGGTCACCGCTGCGCGCCTCCTCGACCGGATCCGGGACTTCGCGGCTGCCGTGCAGGCGCGCGGCGGCTGCGCGAGGGTCTTTCGCACGGCTCGGCTTTTGGGTGCTCATCAGGGTAATCCTCAGATCAGATGAGCAAGATTGTTGCCGCAGACCCGTGTTTTGGCGCAAACAACGCAAGCACAGCGCGCGGCCGAATTCCTACACTGCCGGGTTCGCCGGAAAACCCCACAAGGGCTTGCCCGGTCCACCCGTGCCGCCCACCGGCGCACACTGCCTCCATCCCCGGCCAGGAGCCCTGCCGATGAACGCCCCGCTGCCCGAGCACATCCGTCGCGCCCTCGAAACGATCTCGCTCGACGACAAGTACACCTTGGAGCGCGGTCGCGCCTTCATGAGCGGCATCCAGGCGCTGGTCCGCCTGCCGATGCTGCAGCGCGCCCGCGACGCGATGCACGGCCTGAACACGGCCGGCTTCATCTCCGGCTACCGCGGCTCGCCGTTGGGTGGCTACGACCAGATGCTGTGGGCGGCGCGCAAGCACCTGGAGAAGAACCACGTGGTCTTCAAGCCGGGCGTCAACGAGGAGCTCGGCGCCACCGCCGTCTGGGGCACGCAGCAGCTCGACCTCTACCCGGACAAGAAGAAGTACGACGGCGTGTTCGGCATCTGGTACGGCAAGGGCCCGGGCGTGGACCGCTGCATCGACGTGTTCAAGCACGCCAACATGGCCGGCACCGCCAAGCACGGCGGCGTGATCGCCATCGCCGGCGACGACCACATCGCCAAGAGCTCGACCGCGGCGCACCAGAGCGACCACGTGTTCAAGGCGGTCGGCTTCCCGGTGTTCTTCCCGACCACGGTGCAGGACATCCTGGACATGGGCCAGCACGCGTTCGCGATGAGCCGCTACTCGGGCCTGTGGAGCGGCATGAAGACGATCCAGGAGATCGTCGAGAGCGGCGCCACGGTGGACGTCAGCCCGGACCGCGTGAACATCATCACCCCGGACGACTTCGAGATGCCGCCGGGCGGCCTGCACATCCGCTGGCCGGATCCGCCGCTCGACCAGGAGTCGCGGATGATGGACTACAAGTGGTACGCGGCCCTGGCCTATGTGCGCGCGAACAAGCTGAACCACAACGTCATCGAAAGCCCGAACGACCGCTTCGGCCTGATCGCCTCGGGCAAGGCCTACAACGACACTCGCCAGGCGCTGCACGACCTCGGCCTCGACGACGACACCTGCCGCCGGCTCGGCATCCGCCTGCACAAGGTCAACGTGGTCTGGCCGCTGGAAGCGACGATCACCCGCGATTTCGCCACCGGCCTGCAGGAGATCCTGGTCGTCGAGGAGAAGCGCCAAGTCATCGAGTACCAGCTGAAGGAAGAGCTCTACAACTGGCGCCCCGATGTCCGTCCGAACGTGATGGGCAAGTTCGAGGAGAGCGAGGGCGACATGAGCGGCGGCGAGTGGAACCGCCCGAACCCGTCCGACCGCTGGCTGCTGCGCGCCCAGGCCGACCTGACGCCGGCGATCATTGCCCGCGCCATCACCAAGCGCCTGAAGAAGCTGGGCGTGGATGCCGACGTCATGGCCCGCCTCGATGCGCGCATGGCCGTCATCGAGGCCAAGGACCGCGCGCTGACCGACGAGATCAAGGTCGCCGGCGGCGCCGACCGCGTGCCCTGGTTCTGCTCCGGCTGCCCGCACAACACCTCGACCCGCGTGCCGGAAGGCAGCCGCGCCGTCGCCGGCATCGGCTGCCACTACATGGTCAGCTGGATGCCGGGCCGCAATACCAGCACGTTCACGCAGATGGGCGGCGAGGGCGTGCCCTGGGTCGGCCAGAGCGCGTTCACGACCGAGAAGCACATCTTCACCAACCTCGGCGACGGCACCTACTTCCACTCCGGCATCCTGGCGATCCGCCAGTCGATCGCCGCCGGCGTCAACATCACCTACAAGATCCTCTACAACGACGCGGTCGCCATGACCGGTGGCCAGCAGGTCGGCGAGCGCCCGGAAGGGCACTCGGTGCTGCAGATCATGCAGTCGGTGCTTTCGGAGGGTGTGAAGAAGCTGGTCATCGTCACCGACACGCCGGAGAAGTACACCGGCGTCGCGCTGGCCCCCGGCGTCACCGTGCACCACCGCGACGAGCTCGACACCATCCAGCGCGAGTTCCGCGAGATCGAGGGCGTCACCGCCATCATCTACGACCAGACCTGCGCCACCGAGAAGCGCCGCCGCCGCAAGCGCGGCAAGCTGGCCGAGCCGGACACGCGCGTCGTCATCAACGAGCTGGTCTGCGAAGGCTGCGGCGACTGCGGCGTGCAGAGCAACTGCATGTCGATCGAGCCGCTGGAGACCGACTTCGGCCGCAAGCGCACGATCAACCAGAACAGCTGCAACAAGGACTACAGCTGCGTGAAGGGCTTCTGCCCGAGCTTCGTCACCGTCGAGGGCGGCCAGCTGAAGAAGGCCAAGTCGCGCAAGCTGTCGCCGTTCGACAGCGCCAGCCTGGGCGAGCTGCCGCACCCGACCCTGCCGGTCTGCGACGCCGCCTGGGGCATCGTCGTGGCCGGCGTCGGTGGCACCGGCGTGATCACCATCGGCCAGCTGCTCGGCATGGCGGCCCACCTGGAAGGCCAGGGCGTGGTGACGCAGGATGCGGCGGGCCTGGCGCAGAAGGGCGGCAGCACCTGGAGCCACATCCAGATCGCCAACTCGCAGGAAGCGATCCACTGCACCAAGGTCGGCACCGCCGAGGCGGATCTGGTGATCGCCTGCGACGTCATCGTCGCCGCCAACAAGGCCACGCTGCAGGTGATGCGCCCGGGCCGCACCTACGTCGCGCTGAACACCCATGCCAGCCCGACCGCGACCTTCGTGCTCGAGGCCGACTGGCAGCACCCGGGCGGTGCCTGTGAGACGGCGCTGGAGCAAGCGGTCGGCAAGGAGCTGCTCGGTCGCTTCGACGCCGAGGAAGTCGCCGCCAAGCTGCTCGGCGACAGCATCTACACCAACCCGCTGATGATGGGCTACGCCTGGCAGCAGGGCCGCATCCCGCTGTCCTATGCGGCGCTGATGCGCGCCATCGAGCTCAACGGCGTGCAGATCGACAACAACAAGGCTGCCTTCGAGTGGGGCCGTCGCTGCGCCCAGGATTACGCGAAGGTGCGGGCGCTGTTCGCCGCCGAGGCCGTGATCCAGTTCGTCAAGCGTCCGTCGCTGGACGAGATGGTGAGCAAGCGCGTCGAGTTCCTCACCGGCTACCAGAACGCCGCCTACGCGGCCGAGTACCAGGCCTTCGTCGCCAAGGTGCGCGCCGCCGAGCAGCCGCTGGGCACCCAGCAGCTCAGCGAGGCGGTGGCGAAGTACCTGTTCAAGCTGATGGCCTACAAGGACGAGTACGAGGTCGCTCGCCTGCACACCGACGCCAGCTTCGTGAACAAGATCGCGGCGCAGTTAGAAGGCGACTACAAGCTGGTGCACCACCTGGCGCCGCCGCTGCTGGCGAAGAAGAACGCCAAGGGCGAACTCATCAAGCAGCAGATGGGCGCCTGGATCCGTCCGGCGTTCGCGGTGCTGGCCAAGCTGAAGGGCCTGCGCGGCACCGCGCTGGACATCTTTGGTTACACCGAGGAGCGCAAGATGGAACGCGCGCTGATCCAGCAGTACCGCGCCACCATCGACGAGATCATCGCCAAGCTCAGCGTCGAGCGCCTGCACGCGGCGCTGGAGCTGGCCCGGCTGCCCGAGGACATCCGCGGCTATGGCCATGTGAAGGAGCGCCACGCCAAGGCCGTGCAGCAGAAATGGCAGCAATTGCTGCAGCAGTGGCGTAGCTGATCACCAGCTGTCGCCCCTCGCAACGCCCACCCTGCGGTGGGCGTTGTTGTTTGAGCTCCCTGGTCAACGATGGCAAAGTGCCGGCATGACAACGAAGCCCCGTCGCGAACGAGGCCTGGGAGCGACGCGGCGTGCAGCAGCCATGGCACTGCTGGCCGCGACCACCTTGCCCTTGCGGGCGCAGCCGGTGCTGCGCCTGCGCACCTGCAGCCAGGCCGAGCTGCCGCTGAAGTTCGACCTCGGCAACGACGAGCGCCCCGGCATCTGCGTGGAGATCATCCGTGCGTTGCAGAAGCTCGATCCCAGCCTGCAGTTCAACGGCCTGGAGCGCGCGCTGCCGCTGAAGCGGGTGGCGCAGGAGCTGGCCGGCGACCAGCTGGACCTGTTCTTCTCGATGATCGACACGCCGGATCGCGTGCAGCTGGGCATCGACTTCCTCGACGCGCCGGTGCTGTACGAGAGCCGTCACCAGGTGGCGGTGCGAGCTGACGACGACGTCGTGGTCAGCAGCTTCAACGACATCCGCCAGCTGGGCGCTCAGGGCCAGATCCTGGTCACCCATGGCACCGCCTATGTCGAGTTCCTCGCCACCCAGCCCGGGCTGCGCGTCTCCAAGCTGGCGCTGAGCAACAGCCAGAACCTGAAGATGTTGCTGCATGGTCGCGGCCGCTTTTTCTATCACGCGGGGTCGACGCTGCGCAGCCAGATCGCGCTGGAGGGGCTGGAGGACCGGGTGCGTGTGCTGCCGGCGGTGTTCAAGGCCGATGCGCAGCGCCTGGCCTTCTCGCCGCGGCTGCCGCCGGCCTGGCGCGAGCGCGTGGTGCTGGCGCTGCGCCAGCTCGAGCGCAGCGGCGCCCTGCAACGCCTCCGCGAACGCTACGGCGTTGACTGAGTGAGGACCGAGCGGAGCCCTGAGGGCTCCGCGACGCCTCACGAAGGACGGCGCCCGTCTCGCGGGCGACGGCATGAGTGAGGACCGGCCGTCGCCCGCTATGCGGGCGCCGGCATGCCTGAGGCATGCGCGCCGCCCTACTCGTCACTCAAAGTCCGCAGAAACGCCGCCAGGTCAGCAATGTCCTGCGCAGTGAGCCGCGGCCGGCCGCCGGCGGCGGCGCCGAAGGGGGCGCGGCGTTCGATGTTGGCCTGGAAGGCGAGCGGCAGGTCGTCGAAGCGGCGCAGCTCGCCATCCACCAGCGGGTACCAGCGCTCGGGCTGGCTGTCGCGCGTGGCGTAGAAGCTCAGCACCTCATCCAGCGTGGCGAAGCGCGCGTTGTGGAAATAGGGCGCGGTCAACGCGATGTTGCGCAGCGTCGGCGTGCGGAACTTGCCGCAGAAGTCGGCGCGGTTGGCCAGCTCGGGGCGTGCGCACAGGCCGAGGTCGAAGAAGGCCGGGTCGGCGGTGGCCTGACTGCGGTTGCGCGGCACGCCCAGCGCGTGGTAGCTGAAGTCGGTGAACAGGGCCCGCCCCCCGGCGGCGCCCGCGGGCGGTCGGCTGCTGTGGCAACTGGCGCAGTTGCCGCGATGCGGGTCGTTGAACAGATCCAGCCCGCGCTGCTCGGTCGCGGTGAATTGCGCCTGACCTGCCTGCACGCGGTCGAACTTGCTGCTGAACGCGTGGAACTCCTCGTCCTCGGCCTGGTAGCGGGCGATCGCGTCCTGGGTGGCGGCGAGCAACTCGGCGTCGCTGGCATTGGCCGGCAGGCCGTAGGCGGCACGCAGCGCGTTCCACGCCGCCGTGCTGCGCAGCCGCGCGCCGAAGTCGGCCAGGCTGGCGTTGGCCATCTCCTTGGCGTTGAACAAGGGGCCGGCGACCTGATCGCTGCGGCTGTTGAAGCGCCCGTCCCACATCAGGCCGCCGACCGGCTGGCCTTGGCCATTGATACGAAAAGCGCCGGCCTGGTCGAGGTAACGCGCCGACGGCGTGCTGCGCAGGCCTTGCTGGTCCAGGCGCTCGCCGCCCAGCGGCAGGAAGGTGCCTTCGGCGTCCGCATGGCCGCGCGCCGTCTGGTGACAGCTGGCGCAGGCCAGGCGGCCGCTGGCCGACAGCCGCGGCTCGTGGAACAGCTGGTCGCCCACCGCGGCGCGGGCGCTGAGCGTGCCGGCCGGCGGCGGCGTCGGCGCGGGTTCCGGGTTCGGTGCCGGCACCGGCGCCGGCACCGCCGGGCTGGGCTCGGGCGAGCCGCCGCCACAGGCGCTCAAGCCGGCGGCACACAGCCAGGCGGCGCAGCACAGGCCCAGGCGCCAGCGCAGCGAGCGGCGGGGCGTCTGACGGACGCATGGGGCGAGACGGTCGGGTCGGGTGGGCATGCGAGGCTCCGGGGCTGCAACGGCCGCCATGCTGCGCAGTGCTTGTGCAGCGCTGATGGAGGCTTTGTGGAGGCCGCCTCCACATTCGTCGCCGGGGCCCTGCCTACCATGTCACCCCATGCGTCTGCGCCTCGTTCACCAACTGAGCCTGCTGCTGGTGGGCACGGTGCTGCTGGCCGTGCTGGGCATGGGACTGCTGACCGCCACCCAGCTGCGCCGCGGCTTCAACGATTACCTGCGCAGCCAGGACGAGTCGCGGCTGGACGCGTTCGCCGAGGCTGCCCGCCTGGCGCTGAGCCGCCATGGCGTGGACGGCCTGGCCGCCCGTCCCGAGGCGCTGATGGCGCCGCTGCTCGGCGGCTCGCCGCCGCGCGGCGGACCCCGGCCCTTGCCACGCGACCGCGACGACGGCCGACCGCCACCCGGCCGGGCCGACGACGGCGCGCCGCGCGGCTTCTCGGTCGTCGACACCGCGGGGCGCCTGATCTGGGGCCGGCGAACACCGCCGGGGCGCGAGTCGCTGCAGCGCGCCATCGAAATTGATGGCCAGCTCGTCGCCTACGCCCGACTGGTGCCGCGGCCGGAGGCCAACGAGGCGCAGGACCAGCGCTTCCTGCAGCGCCAGTTCTTGTCGCTGGCCGGGCTCGGGCTGCTCGTCGCGCTGCTGGCCGCCGGCGCCGCCCTGCTGCTGGCGCAGCGCTGGACCCGGCCGCTGGCGGCGGCCCAGGCCGCCAGCCACCGGCTGGCGCAGGGCGACTTCGGCCACCGGCTGGCGCACCGGCCATCGCGCTTCCACGACGAACTCGACGAGCTGGCGCTGGACCTGAACCGCCTGGCCGAGGCCTTGCAGCGGCTCGACAGCAGCCGTCGGCGCTGGATCGCCGAGCTCAGCCACGAGCTGCGCACGCCGCTGACCGTGCTGCGCGGCGAGCTGGATGCGGTCGCCGACGGCGTGCGGCCGATGGATGCGACGCGCCTCGCCTCGCTGCAGTCCGAGGTCACGCGCCTGACGCGCCTGGCCGACGACTTCGCGCTGCTGGCCCGCGCCGACCTGGAGGCCCTGCCCTGCGAGCCGCGACCGCAGCCGCCGGCGCCGCTGCTGCAGGCGGCCTTCGCGCGCTGGCGGGGCGGCATGCAGGCGGCCGGGCTGCAGCTCGAGCTGGAGCTGGGGGCGCTGCCGGAGGCGGTGGCGGTCGATGCGGCGCGCCTGCACCAGGTGCTGGACAACCTGCTGGGCAACGCGCTGGCCTACACGGACGCACCCGGCCAGGTGCGGCTGTGGGCGGCGCTGCAGGCACCCTGGCTGGTGATCGGCGTCGACGACAGCCCGCCCGGCGTGCCCGACGCGGCGGAACGCGAGCGCCTGTTCGAGCCGCTGTACCGGCGCGACGCGGCGCGCCAGCGCCGCGACGGCGGCGGCAGCGGCCTGGGTCTGGCGATCGCCCGCGCGCTGGTGCAGGCGCACGGCGGCCGGCTGAGCGCCGAGACCTCTCCCCTGGGCGGCCTGCGCCTGCTGATGCGGCTGCCGCTGGCGGGTGCGCGATGAAGCGCGTGCTGATCGTCGAGGACGAGGCGGCGATTGCCGGCCTGCTGCTCGACTACCTGCAACAGGCCGGCTACGGGGCCGAGATCGTGGGCGACGGCCTGCTCGCCGTGCAGCGCTTCGCACAGGCCCCGTTCGCCGTCGTCCTGCTAGACATCAACCTGCCGGGTCAGGATGGGCTGCAGGTCTGCCAGCAGATCCGCCAGCGCTCGGACGTGCCGATCCTGATGCTCAGTGCCCGCGTCGAGGAGCTCGACCGCCTGCTCGGCCTGGAGCTGGGCGCCGACGACTACCTGTGCAAGCCCTTCAGCCCGCGCGAGGTGGTGGCGCGCGTGAAGGCGCTGCTGCGCCGCGCCGAGGGCCGCCTGGGCGTGCAGCCGCGGCAGGCGCTGCCGGGCGGCTTCAGCCTGGACGAGACCGGGCAGCGCGTCTGGTGGCAGCAGACCCAGCTGCAGCTCACGCCGGTGGAGTTCCGCCTGCTGCGCAGCCTGTTGCTGTCGCCCGACCGGGTGCTGAGTCGCGGCGCGCTGCTCGACGGCCTGCACGACGACTTCCGCGACGTCTCGGATCGCGTCGTCGACAGCCATGTGAAGAACCTGCGGCGCAAGCTCGATCAGCTGGGTGCCGGCGGCATGCTGCAGACGGTCTACGGCGCCGGCTATCGCTTCAGCCCGGTCGCCAGCTAGGACTTCCCGCTGCCGGGCGATCGGCTGCTAGGCTTCGCGCCCCGTCACGGAGGCCGCCGATGAAGCCCTGGATTGCCCTCGCCACCCTGCTCGTTCTCGCCCTGCCCGGCGCCGCCCTGCCCAAGCCTGCCCAGGTGCAGCAGCAGGTCGAGGGCATCGCCGAGTACCGGCTCGCCAACGGCCTGCAGGTGCTGCTGGCGCCCGACGCCAGCAAGCCGACGACGACGGTCAACGTCACCTACCGCGTCGGCTCCAAGCATGAGAACTACGGCGAGACCGGCATGGCGCACCTGCTGGAGCACCTGATCTTCAAGGGCACGCCCAAGCACCCCAACGTCTGGGCCGAGTTCGCCAAGCGCGGCCTGCAGGCCAATGGCACGACCTGGTTCGACCGCACGAACTACTTCGCCTCCTTCAGCGCCAACCCCGAGACCCTGAAGTGGTACCTGGGCTGGCAGGCCGACGCGATGGTCAACAGCTTCATCGCGAAGAAGGACCTGGACACCGAGATGACGGTGGTGCGCAACGAGATGGAGATGGGCGAGAACAACCCCGGCTCGGTGACCTGGCAGCGCCTGATGGCCACCATGTTCCAGTGGCACAACTACGGCAAGGACACCATCGGCGCGCGCGCCGACGTCGAGAACGTCAACATCCGTCGCCTGCAGGCCTTCTACAAGCTGCACTACCAGCCGGACAACGCGACGCTGATCGTCACCGGCAAGTTCGACCCCCCGCAGACCCTGGCCTGGATCGAGCAGTCGTTCGGCCCGCTGAAGAAGCCGGCGCGCAAGCTGCCGCCGCTCTACACCCTGGACCCGGTGCAGGACGGCGAGCGCAGCGTGACGATCCGCCGCAGCGGCGGCACGCCGTCGGCGAACCTGGGCTATCACGTGCCGCCCGGCGCGCATCCCGATTTCGCCGCGGTCGAGCTGCTGCAGCTGCTGCTGACCGAAGCGCCGGCCGGCCGCGCGCACAAGGCCCTGGTCGAACAGCAGCGCATCGCCGCCGGCGTCAGCGGCTTCGCCGCCTCGCTGGCCGAGCCCGGCGTGCTGGTGATCGGCGCCGATGCCCCGCCCGGCGGCGACGCCCAGGCCCTGGGTCAGGCGCTGATCGCCGTCACCGAATCCTTCGCCAAGGAGCCGATCACCGCCGCCGAGCTGGACCGCGCCCGCGTGCGCTGGCTGAACCGCTGGGACAAGATGTTCGGCGACCCGCAGGCCGTCGGCCAGGTGCTGTCGGAGGCCATCGCCAGCGGCGACTGGCGCCTGCTGTTCCTGCTGCGCGACCGCGTCAAGGCGATGACGCTGGAGCAGGTGCAGCGCGTCGCCACCGAGCGCCTGATTCCCGCCAACCGCACGCTCGCGCTCTACATCCCGACCGAGAAGCCGCAGCGCGCGCCGCAGCCGGCGCAGGTTGATGTCGCCGCCCAGCTCAAGGAGTTCAAGCCGGCGGCGGCCGCCGCCGGCGTCGCCGCCTTCGACGCCGCGCCGCTGGCCATCGAGGCCAAGGCGCAGCGCCTGCAGCTGGCCGGCGGCCTGAAGGCGGTGCTGCTGCCCAAGCCGACCCGCGGCGCCACCGTGCAGGGCCAGCTGCAGCTGCGCTTCGGCACGCTGCAGTCACTGCGCGGCCAGCGCTCGGTCAGCGATCTGCTCGCCGCGATGCTCGACAAGGGCACGCAGCAGCTCGACCGCCAGCAACTGCGCGATCGCCTCGACGCGCTGAAGGTCGAGCTCGGCGTGCGCGACGGCACCGCCGGCATGACCCTGAGCTTCAGCACCACCCGCGAGCACGCCGCCGAGGCGACGAGCCTGGTGCTGCAGATGCTGCGCCAGCCGCGTCTCGACGCCGCGGCCCTGGAGGAGGTGCGCAGCCAGTTCCTCGCCGGCATCGAGGCGATGCGCGCGGAGCCGGAGCACATCGTCAACAACCGCCTGGGCCTGCTGCGCAACGGCCACCCGGCCGGCGACCCGCGCAACGAGCGCAGCTTCGACGGCACCGTGGCCGACCTCAAGGCAGTGACGCTGGACCAGGTGAAGGCGTTCCACCAGCAGCATTACGGCGTCGCGCAGACCTCGGTGTCGCTGGTCGGCGACTTCGATGCCGCCGCCGTGAAGGCGGCGCTGGAGCAAGGCGCGGCCGGCTGGCAGGCGCCCGTGGTGCCGCAGCGCCTGGAACAGCCCTGGGCCGAGCTGCCGCCGGCGCGCGAGTTCCAGCGCACGCCCGACAAGCAGAACGCGACCTTCGGCGCGCCGCTGTCGCTGCCGCTGAACGACGCCCATGCCGACTACCCGGCGATGCTGCTGGTCGACTACATCCTCGGCGCCAACACCGACTCGCGGCTGTGGGTGCGCATCCGCGAGAAGGAAGGCCTGAGCTACGGCACCTGGAGCTATGTCGACTGGAACACCCATGAGGCGTTCTCGACCTGGGGCTTCGGCGCGATCTTTGCCCCGCAGAACCGCGCCCGCGTCGAGGCCGCGTTCCGCGAGGAGCTGGCCCGCGCGCTGAAGGACGGCTTCGACGCCCAGGAACTGGCCAACGCCCAGCGCGCGCTGCTGAACTACCGCGCCCTGGGTCGCGCACAGGACAACTCGCTGGCCGGCAGCTTGGCCTACCAGGCCTATCTGGGCCGCACCATGGCACGCACCGCCGAGGTCGACGCGCTGATCGGCAAGACCACGCTGGCGCAGCTCAACGCGGCGCTGCGCAAGTACCTGAAGCCCGACGCGATGCAGATCGTCTGGGCCGGGGACTTCAAGGAACCATGAGCCCCCAGGCTGCGCCGCTTCGCGTGCCCGCCACCCTTGCCGGGCGCGCCGGGCCGGCCGCATGAAGCGGCGGCGGCTGCTGGCGGCGCCCCTGCTGCTGGCCGGCTGTGCGAGCGCGCCGCCGGCGCCAGAGGCCTGGCCGGCCGGGCTGCTTGACCTGCCGCCGCCCGCCGGCGGCCGGCTCTGGCGCCTGGACCCCGGCGCGTCGCGGCTGCGCGCGGTCAGCTTCCGCGCCGGCGCGATGGCGCGAGTGGGCCATCACCACCTGCTGCAGGCCGGCGACGCGCGCGGCCTGCTCTGGCTGCCCGCGCAGGGACTGGCCGGCGCGCAGGGCGAGCTCGCGGTGCCGCTGGCCGGTCTGCAGGTCGACGAGCCGGGCTGGCGCGCCGATGCCGGCGGCGAGTTCGACGAAAAGCCGCTGAGCGCCGACGATCGCGCGGCGACGAAGCGCAACCTGCTGACCAGCCTGCAGGCCGATCGGCACCCCGAGCTGCGCCTGCAGCTGCGCAGCCTGCTCGGCGCCGCGCCCTGGTGGGTGGCGGAGATCGGCGTGCTGCTGGGCGGTCGCGCGACCCGCCATCGCGTGGCGCTGCGGGTGCAGCTGGCCGACGGGGCGCTGCGCGTCGACGGCCGCCTCGCGCTGCGCCAGAGCGAGCACGGCATCGCACCCTTCAGCGTGCTCGGCGGCCTGCTCGCCGTGGCCGACGAAATCCTCGTCGACGCCGAGCTGAGTTGGCGCTGACGCGGCCTGCGCGACCCGCTCGCCCCTCAGCGTGCTAGCGCTGGCCCAGGCCCCAGACGAGCAGCGGGATGACGCTGAGGGCGAGCAGCCCGTACAGCAGGTAGTTCCCCGTCCGGGGGTCGAAGTCGGGCCAGATCCTGGCCCATGACTTGCGCATCAACCAGCGCCCGATGGCGATGTCGAAGCCAGCCATGAAGGCGGCCAGGAACAGGCCCAGCAGCAGGTGCGCAGGGGCGCCGGACAGCCCGATCGCCGGCACCAGCGCCGAACAGATCGCGAAGGCCAGCAAGGAGCCGGTGACGGCGCTGAGCTTGAGCGCCGCCGCCTTGCCGACGCGCGGGATGATCAGCCGGATCCTGGCGATGCCATGCAGGGTCTCGGCACCGGCCAGCACGACGCAGAGTGCGGCGATGCGCAGCAAGGCGTCCGGGCTCAGCATCACCGGCGTCCCCGCGCGCTACTTGACGGCCGACCAGTAGGCGAGGAAGTCCCTGCCGGTCGAGTTGCTCAGGCCCTCCAGCCGGCCCTCGCGCAGCACCGCCGAGTGGTGGTACGGGCCGGAGGCATCCGCGGTGACGAAGGCGATGCGGACGGCACCCCAGCGGGTGTTGATGCGGGCCTGCGACACCGGCGCGCCATAGAAACTGCCCTCGAACTTCAGCTCGTCCGTGACCCTGGTGATCAGCAGCTCCTGCAAGGCGGGCGCGGCGTCGGGGCTGGGCCGCAGGTCCACGGTCCACCGCCCGAGCAAGGCCGCGGCCGGCGACGCCGTCTGGGCCCGGCTGGAACCTGCGGCGGCCAGCGCCAGGAGGCCGGCAACGCCGCTGAACATTCGCCTGTGCATGAGCATGTCTCCGGCGGGGCTAAAGGGGGATCAAACACGCGGGTCTCAGGGTATCCCGAGCCATGCCTGACGCAGCGGCGACGCCAGCACCACCAGGCCCAGGACATTCAGCAGCACGGTAGCCCAGAACACGCGCCTGAAGTCCTGCTTCATCGACTTGTGGCGCAGCAGCTGCTGGGCCAGCAGCGCACCGGGCCAGCCTCCCGCGAGCGCCAGGGTGTGCAGCGTGCTCTCGGGCGTGCGCCATGCGCCCCGGGCCGCGGCGGCCTTGTCGGCGGCGTAGGCGATGAAGCTGGCCGCGCTGAGCACCAGGTACAGGCCGGCCACCCACAGCGGCGGCTTCCACAGCACCGCAACGACGATGAAGACGGCAAAGAACGCGGGAATGGCGAACAGCGTGGCGGTGCCCCAGGGTGGCCGCCCGGCCCGATCGGCACGATCGGCCCGCCCGCCGGGCGGAGTGGCACGACGTGCCCGCACGAGTTCGACGTTCCTGGCCCGCTTGCCCTTCGGACTCAGTTCGATCTCGAAGCTGAGCGCCTGGTTCAGCACCGGGCGCCCCGTGCCGCGGGGCCAGGCGGAGATGTGCACGAAGACGGGCTCGCCGCCCTGGCTGGGCTCGATGCGACCGAAGCCGCGTTCGTCGTTCCATGAGGTCAGGGTGCCGTGAAAGCGCATGGGCGTTGGCGGGGTGGTGCGTGAGCGGAGGGGCTGGGGTGACGGCGGCGAAGCAGGACGCTACTTGAGCACGCGTCGTTGCTCGGCACACGCTTGGATCAGCTGGGCGAGCCGGCGCTGTCGTGTGGCGTCCCGCTTGGCGCTGACCACCCAGTGAAGCATGACCTTCTTGTAGCTTGGCGGAGCGGCGTCGAAGTAGCGCCAGGCGACCCGATGGGACCTGAACTCGCGATCCTCCGCTTGAGTCAGCGCGGCGGGCTGTTCGCGTTCAAACGCATACACGCCGGTACGGCGGTCGCTCCTGGATTCGAACGCGGCGACTCCAGCCGGTCGCATGCGGTCCTGTGCCAGCAGCTTCTCCACCTTGCCGACGTTGACGAGACTCCAGATGGAGCCGGGCTGGCGCGGCGTGAACCGGATCTGGTAGGCCTGTTCATCGATGCGTTTGCGAACGCCATCGATCCAGCCAAAGCACAGCGCCTCATCCACGGACTCAGGCCAGCTCATGCTGGCCTGTCCAGTGCCGACCTTGCGGAACCCGACCAGCAGCTCGGAGGCCGTGGCGTGATGGCGTTCGAGCCAGGCGCGGAAATCGGCGGCGGTCTCGAAGAATGTCGCTGGCGTGGCCATGGTGGAACGGTGTGGGCTACGAGGCTCGCCGCGCGACAGCCGAGGGGCCGCGCAGCCGCCCGGTGACTGTCGGCTCGATGGAGCGCTCGGGCATCGGGTTGAACCAGCAGCCATTGAGCCGTGTCGTCGGGCTCCACCACGGTGATGCCCGCCACCACGTACTTACCGCAACGTTCCTCGGCCAACGTCGCATCGAAAGGCGGCCGATCGCCGTCAAAGCTCGGTGAGTGCCGCCGCTCGAGAAGTCTAGGGCTGGATGGCAGCGCCCCCCTGATCTCGGGTCGGCGGCACCAGCGTGGCTCTTATGCTGCGCGCCGCCAAAAAACCATCGCCTCAGGGAGTCACATGAAAAGCTTGATCCGCATCGTCGCCGCGCTCGCCATCCTCGTCATCGGCGGAAAGCTCATCGGCTGGGCCCTGCTGCCCAGCGCCGAGGACCGGGCACGCCAGCTGGTCGCCGAGATGAACGCCAAGGCGCCGATGCCCATCGGCGCGCTGGCCACGCTGCAGCGCGCTGAGTTCGCTGGCGAGGAAATCCATCTGCACATGCAACTGGATGCCCGTGCCTCGCAGCTGCTGGAAGGCGATCAGTTCCGTGCCGACCTGCTCGCCGACACCTGCAAGAACCCGATGTGGATCAAGCTGAACAAGGACATCGGTGCCAAGTACCTGGTCAGCGTCGAAGGCGGCAACGGCCCGGCACGCACGGTCTCGGTACCGCGAGGTATCTGCAGGGCCGCCTGAGGCTCAGGACCAGCGATCCCGCATCAGCAACTCGGCCAGCGGCCGCCGGCTGTTCGGTTTCTCGCGATCGCGCTGCTCGTCGCTGAGCAGCGCCGGGTCGCCGGGCCGGCCGATCGCGATCACGCAGTCGATGCGCGCCGTCGCCGGCAACGCGATCGCCGCCGCCAGCGGCTCGCGCTCGAAGCCGCCCATGGCATGCGCAAACAAGCCGAGCGCCCTGGCCTGCAGCGCCAGGCTCATCCAGGCGGCGCCGGCGTCGAAGGCCGAGCCGGGCAGCGGCTTGGACGGGTGTGTCGGCGTGGCCAGCGACTCCAGCAGGCTGCAGGCCACGACCAGCGCGCCGGCGCGCTGCGCCCAGGCCTGGTTGGATGACACCAGGCAGGCCAGCACGGCGGCGAAGCCGGGCTCGCCATGCCGCGTCACGACATAGCGCCAGGGCTGGGTGTTGCTGCTGCTCGGAGCCCAGCGCGCCGCCTCCAGGCAGCTCATGAGTTCGGCCTCGGAGACCACGGGCGACATCGCGCGCGGGCTCCAGCGCTCGAGGAACTGGGCGGCGATCGGATGTTCTGCGGTTCGGCTCATCGAAACTCCAGGAATGACACGACCCCCAGTCTCGCTCTCGCTCGCCCCCCCCCGAGGGGGCGCTCAGTGGCTTCGGGCGGCCGGGCGCCACTGAGATGACGGAATTATTTTTGGTGACGCTGGCCTCGCTGCTGGCCGGCTGCATTGACGCCATCGTCGGCGGCGGGGGGCTGATTCTGGTGCCGGCGCTGTTCGCCGCCTACCCCGGCGCCGCACCGGCCTCGCTGTTCGGCACCAACAAGGGCGGCGCGATCTGGGGCACCGCGTTCGCCGCCTGGCGCTTCCTGCGCCGGGTCGAGCTGCGATGGCGCACCTGGCTGCCGGCGGTGGCGGCGGCGCTCGCCGGCTCCGGCCTCGGCGCCTGGACCGTGACGCAGATCGACGCCCGGCCGCTGCGCAGCGCGCTGCCGCTGGTGTTGCTGGCGCTGCTCGCCTACACGCTGGCGAAGAAGGACATGGGCCGCCACCACGCGCCGCAGCATGGCCCGCGGGCCGAGGCCTGGATCGCCTCGGGCATCGGCCTCGCGATCGGCTTCTACGACGGCCGGTTCGGCCCCGGCACCGGCAGCTTCTTCGTGTTTCTTTTTGTTCGCCTGCTCGGTTTCGACTTCCTGCACGCCAGCGCCGCCGCCAAGCTGATGAACACGGCGACGAACGCGTCGGCGCTGGCGCTGTTCGCCGCCACCGGCCATGTCTGGTGGGCGGTGGCGCTGCTGCTGGCGATCGCCAACGTCGCCGGCAGCTTCATCGGCACCCATCTGGCGCTGAAGAAGGGCGCCGGCTTCGTGCGCACGGTCTTCATCCTGGTGGTGATGTCCCTGGTAGGGAAGACCGGGTGGGATGCCTGGCGCCTGCTGCAAGCCGGGTAGCATCGCCACTCAAGTTTCCGCCCGAGGCGTCTGCCATGTCCGTCGATCCCGAACTGCGCTCGCTCGATATCGAGATCCCCGCCCAACCCGAGGTGCTGGTCAAGCTCTCGGTGCTGATGGCCGAGGACGAGATCGATCTGCTCGCGGTCTCCGCCCTTGTCGAGGGCGACATGGCGCTGGCCGCCGCGGTGCTGAAGGCGGTCAACTCGTCGCTTTACGGCCTGCGCGGCCGCGTGCAGACCGTGCACCAGGCGCTCACCTACCTGGGCATGCGCGAGGTCAGCGCGATCGCCTTCGAGATGAGCCTGCGCGCCGCGTTCCCGCCGGCCGCCGAGCTCGAGCCGGTCTGGGAGCGCGCCGCCAAGCGCGGCCTGATGATGGGCCGCATCGGCCAGATGATTGGCGTCGACCCCTGGGCCAGCCACTCGGCCGGCCTGTTCGAGGAATGCGGCAAGGCGGTGCTCTACCGCCATGCGCCCCAGCATTACCCGGCGATGCTGCGTGCCGCCGCCACCGACATCGAGCTGTGCGCGCTGGAGACCAGCGCCTTCGGCGTCAGCCACGACGCGCTCGGTGCCGCGCTCTGCGAGAGCTGGGGCCTGGCCCCGGCCGCGGTCGCCAGCGTGCGCCACCACGTGGTGGTGCAGGCCAGCGGGCAGATGCCCGAGGCGCTGCAGCGCCGTGGCGTCGCCGGCGTGTCGGCGATCGTGCACACGCTGATGAGCGACCCCGACGCGCTGGAGGGCAGCGTGACCCACATCGCCAAGCAGGCGCAGCTCGACGAGGCCGCCTGCCTGCGGGCCGCGCGCCGCGTGCAGGAACAGCTGGAGAACATGGGCTGATGGATCGCCGATTGCTGCTCGGCGGCACCGCCCTGCTGCTGCCGCTGGGCGAGTTGTTCGCTCAAGGCGCGCGCGCCGGCTTCGACAGCCAGGGCCTGGCCGCCACCCTGAAGGCGCTTGGTCTGGCGCAGCCCCAGCCGAGCCGCGACCTGCAGCTCGACGCCCCCGACATCGCCGAGAACGGCGCGCTGGTGCGCATCGAGCTCAGCAGCAAGCTGCCCGGCGTCAAGCGCTTCTGGCTGGTGTCGGAGAAGAACCCGGTCGGCCGGCTCGCCGCCTTCGAGCTCAGCGACGCGATGGAACCGCGGCTGGCCACACAGATCAAGATGGCCGAGAGCGGCCTGGTCTATGGCGTCGCGCAGATGGCCGACGGCAAGCTGGTGATGGCGCAGAAGGACATCAAGGTCACGCTCGGAGGCTGTGCGGCATGACGAAGCCCCTGCCCTCGCTGATCCGCGCCCGCATGGCCGGCGCCAGCACGGCGCTGGTGCGGCTGCGCATGAAGCACGAGATGGAGTCCGGCCAGCGCCGCGACGCCCAGGGCCGAGCGGTGCCCGCCTGGCACATCAATGAGTTCACGCTCAGCCTGAACGACCGCGTCGTGCTCTCCGGCCAGCTCGGTGGCGGCATCAGCAAGGATCCGTTCCTGGAACTGACGCTGAAGGGCGTGAAGCTCGGCGACGCGATCAAGCTCGACTGGACCGACAGCCGTGGCGACAAGCGCAGCGACACCGCCAGCGTCGGCCCCGCCGCCTGAGCTGCTGCTGGCACTCACCACGGTGGCCAGCCGCGAGCAGGCGCTGCAGCTGGCGCGGCAGCTGATCGACGCGCGCCTCGCCGCCTGCGTGCAGCTGCAGGCGATCGAGTCGGTCTACCGCTGGGACGGCAGCGTGCAGCAGGCGCCGGAATGGCGGCTGCTGATCAAGAGCAGCGCCGCCGCCTGGCCGCGGCTGCAGGCCTTCCTGCAGGCGCAGCATCCGTATGAGCTGCCGGCGCTGCTGGCGCTGCGGCCGTCCGATGTCGAGCCCGGCTTTGCCGCCTGGGTGGCCGGCGAACTGGCTCCCTAGAATCTGCGCCCCTTTGCCATGGGCATTCCATGAGCCTCGACGACTTCAAGACCATGCTGCCGCAGCATCTGCTGCCCAAGCGCCTGCTCACCGAGCTGGCCGGCAGCGCCGCGCGCGCGCAGGCCGGCGGCTGGACCACGGCGGCGATCCGCCGCTTCATCGCCCGCTACGGCGTCAACATGGACGAGGCGGCGAACCCCGACCCGGCCAGCTACAAGAGCTTCAACGAGTTCTTCACCCGACCGCTGAAGGACGGCGCGCGGCCGCTGGCCGAGGCCACCTGGATCTGCCCGGTCGACGGCGCCATCTCCGCCTTCGGGCCGATCGTGCGCGATCAGGTGTTCCAGGCCAAGGGCCACGGCTACAGCACGCAGACCCTGGTCGGCGGCGACGCCGGTCTCGCCGCCCCCTACGACAACGGCTACTTCGCGACGCTCTACCTGAGCCCCCGGGACTACCACCGCATCCACATGCCGGTCACCGGCCGGCTGACGCGCATGGTCTATGTGCCGGGCAGCCTGTACTCGGTGAACCCGGCGACGGCGCGCGCGCTGCCCGGCCTGTTCGCGAAGAACGAGCGCCTGGTCTGCTTCTTCGACACCGCCCGCGGCCCCTTCGTGCTGGTGCTGGTCGGCGCCACCATCGTCGGCTCGATGGCCACGGTCTGGGGCGGCGTCGTGCCGCGCGCCAGCAGCGTGCGCGAATGGCGCTACGAGGACCAGAGCCTGGTGCTGCAGCAGGGCACCGAGATGGGGCGCTTCCTGCTCGGCTCCACCGTCGTCATGCTCTGGCCCAAGCAGGGCCTGCAATTCAATCCCGACTGGGCGCCGGCACGTGGCATTCGCCTGGGCGAAGTCATGGCCAACCCTGTATGAGCCCCCAGTCTCAACCGCTGCGCGGCATCGCCACCCTGCAGGCCGCGCCGGGCCAGTGGCCCGGCTCTTCGGCAGGCACAGCCGACCCACTGGGTCGGCTGAGTCCGGCCTCAGCCCCCCGAGGGGGCGCGGCTCCGCTCGGGAGCGGCCCTTCGCTGGAGCCTGCATGACCCAACGCGTCCTCACCGGCATCACCACCACCGGCACCCTGCACCTGGGCAATTACGTCGGCGCGCTGCGCCCGGCGATCGCCGCCAGCCGCGAGCCCGGCGTGGAGAGCTTCTTCTTCATGGCCGACTACCACGCACTGATCAAGTGCGACGACCCGGACCGGGTCGAGGCCAGCCGGCTGCAGATCGCCGCGACCTGGATCGCCGCCGGCCTGGATACCGACAAGGCGCTGCTGTTCCGCCAGAGCGACGTGCCCGAGGTCTGCGAGCTGACCTGGCTGCTGACCTGCGTCACCGCCAAGGGCCAGATGAACCGCGCCCATGCGTACAAGGCGGCGGTCGACGCGGCGCTGGCCGCCGGCGAGGAGCCGGACGCCAACGTCACGATGGGCCTGTACTGCTACCCGATCCTGATGGCCGCCGACATCCTGCTCTACAACGCCCACCGCATCCCGGTCGGCAAGGACCAGGTGCAGCACATCGAGATGGCCCGCGACGTCGCGGCGCGCTTCAACCACCAGTTCGGCAGCGACTTCTTCGTGCTGCCCGAGGCCCAGGTGGACGCCGAGATGGAGCTGCTGCCCGGCCTCGACGGCCGCAAGATGAGCAAGAGCTACGACAACGTCGTGCCGCTGTTCGAGGGTGGCTTCGCGGCGCTGCAGGCGGCGATCGCCAAGGTGGTGACCGACTCCCGCGTGCCCGGCGAGCCCAAGCAGGCCGAGGGCACGGCCTTCATCCAGCTCTGGGACGCGTTCGCCTCGGCGCCTGAGCGCCAGGCCATGCGCGCCGAGCTGCAGGCCGGCCTCGCCTGGGGCGAGGCCAAGCAGCGCCTGGTGGCACAGATCGACAAGGAGCTCGGCCCGATGCGCGCCCGCTACGAGCAGCTGATGGGCAACCCCGACGAGGTCGAGGCGATCCTGCAGCGCGGCGCCGAGCGGGCGCGGGCGATCGCCCGGCCGTTCCTGGCGCGGCTGCGCGAGGCCGTGGGCCTGCGCCGTTCGCGCCTGCTGCCGGGCCGCGACGCGCCGGTGGCCAAGGCGCCGGCACTGCCGCTGCTCAAGCAGTACCGCGAGGCCGACGGCCTGTTCTACGTCAAGCTGACCCAGGGCGACGCGGTGCTGCTGCAGTCCGCCGGCTTCGCCCAGGGCCGCGAGGCCGGCCAGTGGTGGGCGGCGGTGAAGGCCGGCGGCGCGTCCGCCGCCAGCGGCGCCGCGCTGCTGGCCGACGGGCTGGATGCGGCACTGGCGCAGCTGCGCGCCGCCGACGAAGCCAAGGCCCAGGCCCGCTCGCGCCCCTGAATCCGGGGCCGCCGCCGGCCGCCGGCGTCTAAAACCGGTGTCAGGCCCCCCTGGCTGCAGGGGGCTGTGGACGCACATCCCTAACCAGCTTGCGGGCAAGCCCGCAGGTGAAAGCCTGCCGTAAGCGGCTACCGTCGCGCTCCCGTGTTGTGCGTCGACGAAAACACCATGAGTACCCCGATCTCCCCCGACCATCTCGCCCTGCAGTGCCTGTACTACTGGGAATCGGCCCAGCCGAGCCGGGTCGCGCTGACGCAGCCCATGGGCAACGGCGAGGTCAAGACCTTCACCTGGGGCCAGGTCGCCGACGAGACGCGGCGCATGGCCAGCTTCCTGAAGGCGCAGGGCTGGCCCGAAGGCAGCAAGGTCGCGATCCTGTCGAAGAACTGCGCCTGGTGGCTGATGACCGACCTGGCGATTTGGATGGCCGGCTACGTCTCGGTGCCGCTGTACCCGACGCTGGCGCCCAGCACGATCACGCAGATCCTCGAGCATTCCGAGGCCAAGGCCTGCTTCATCGGCAAGCTCGACGGCTGGGCCGGCATGAAGCCCGGTGTGCCCGCCGACCTGCCCTGCTACAGCTACGCGCTGAGCCCGGATGACGCGAAGGCCAGCTACCAGAGCTGGGACGAGATCGTGGTCGACAACCAGCCGATGGCCGGCCAGCCGGTGCGCGGCGCCGACGAGCTGGCGACGCTGATCTACACCTCGGGCACGACCGGCGCGCCCAAGGGCGTGATGCACACCTTCGGCAACTTCGCCTGGGCGCTGATGGCCGGTCTCGGCCGCATCAACATCGGCCAGAACGACCGCATGCTGTCCTACCTGCCGCTGGCCCACGTCGTCGAGCGCGTGCTCGTCGAGCACGGCTGGCTGCGCACCGGCATGCATGTCTACTTCGCCGAGAGCCTGGAGACCTTCACCGCCGACCTGCAGCGCGCCCGCCCGACGATCTTCTTCAGCGTGCCGCGTCTCTGGGTCAAGTTCCAGCAGGGCATCCAGTCCAAGATGCCGCAGGCCAAGCTGGACAAGATGCTGCGCATCCCCATCCTCAGCAGCATCGTCAAGAAGAAGATCCGCAAGGCCCTGGGCCTGGATCAGTGCCGCATCGCCGCCGGCGGCGCCGCGCCGATGCCGCCGCAGCTGCTGACCTGGTACCGCAAGCTCGGCATCCCGATCAACGAGGGCTACGGCATGACCGAGAACCTCGCGGTCAGCCACATCACCGTGCCCGGCCAGGACCAGACCGGCACCGTCGGCCCGGCCTATGACGGCGTGCAGGTGCGCATCGACAAGAAGACCGGCGAGATCCAGATGAAGTCGCCGGCGGTGATGAAGGGCTATTACAAGGAGCCCGAGATCACCGCCGAGGCGTTCACCCAGGACGGCTGGCTGCGCACCGGCGACAAGGGCCAGCACGACGAGCGCAAGTGCCTGAAGATCACCGGCCGCGTCAAGGACCTGTTCAAGACCAGCAAGGGCAAGTACGTCGCGCCGGCGCCGATCGAGGACAAGATCGTGATGAACAGCGCCATCGAGGCGGCCGCCGTGGTCGGCGCCAACATGGGTCAGCCGATCGGCCTGGGGATGCTCAGCCCGCTGGCGCTGGAGCGCCTGGCAAGCGACGCCGACGCGCTCAAGGCCGACCTGAAGGCACACCTCGACGACATCAACGCCGGCCTCGACCCGCACGAGCAGATGGACTGCCTGGTCGTCTTCAAGACGCCGTGGACGGTGGACAACGGCCTGATCACGCCGACCTTCAAGGTCAAGCGCAACGAGCTGGACAAGCAGTTCGGCGCCCAGTACGAGAGCTGGGGCGAGTCGCGCCAGAAGGTGATCGTGATCTGATCGACCAGCAGATCACGCCATGAACAAAGGGGCCCGCGGGCCCCTTTGGTTTTTCTCGATGGCGGCCTGGCCTCAGGCCGCCGCGCCCTGGTAGCCGCGCGGCACCGCGCCCAGCAGCTTGCGGGTGTACTCCTGCTTGGGCGCCGCCAGCAGCTCGGCGCAGGGGCTCTGCTCGACGACGTCGCCGTTCTGCATCACCAGCACCTCGTCGCTGATGAACTTCACCACCGCGAGGTCGTGGCTGATGAAGATGTAGCTGAGCCCCAGCTCGTCCTGCAGGTCCTTCAGCAGGTTCAGCACCTGGGCCTGCACCGACACGTCGAGCGCGGACACCGCCTCGTCGAGCACCAGCACCTCGGGGTCCAGGGTCAGGCAGCGCGCGATGGCGATGCGCTGGCGCTGGCCGCCGCTGAACTCATGCGGGTACTTGGGCAGTGCGCTCTCGTCGAGGCCGACCTTCTTCAGCAGCGCGGTGGCGCGCGCCAGCCGCTCGTTGTCATCCTTGCCGACGCGGTGGATCTGCATCGGCTCGAGCAGGGTCTGCTGGATGCTGAAGCGCGGATTCAGCGACGCGTACGGGTTCTGGAACACCACCTGGATGCGGCGGCGCATCTTCTGCCAGTCGGGACCGCTCATCTTCAGCAGGTCCTTGCCGTCGAACAGCACCTCGCCACCGGTCGGCTCGTGCAGGCGCAGCAGGGTCAGGCCCATCGTCGTCTTGCCCGAGCCTGACTCGCCGACCACGCCCAGGGTGTAGCCCTTGCGAAGTTGGAAGCTGACGCCCTTGACGGCCTGGAACTCCTTCTTGCCGAACAGGCCTTCCTTGAACCAGAAGCTCTTGCGCAGGCCGCGGGCCTCGATCAGCACCGGCGCGTTCGGGTCCTTGACGCGGTGGTCCTGGTTCGCCGCCTTGCCGGCGATGTGGTCGTCGATGACCATCAGCCGCGCCGGGTTCTCGGTGAGGCTGGGCCGGCAGGCCAGCAGCGCCTTGGTGTAGCCGTCCTGCGGCCGGTTGAAGATGTCGGCGACCGGGGCCTTCTCGCGGATCTCGCCGTGGCGCATCACCACGACGTGGTCGCTGATCTCGCCGACCACGCCGAGGTCGTGGCTGATGAACAGCATCGACATGCGGTGCTTGCTCTTGAGCTTGCCCATCAGCTCCATCACCTGGCGCTGGATGGTCACGTCAAGCGCGGTGGTCGGCTCGTCGGCGATCAGCAGCTTGGGCTCGCAGGCCAGCGCCATCGCGATCATCACGCGCTGCTGCTGGCCGCCGCTCATCTCGTGCGGGTAGGCCTTGAGCCGGCGCTTGGGCTCGGGGATGCCGACCTCGTGCAGCAGTTCCTCGGCGCGCACCAGCGCCTGGCGCGGGCTGAGCCCCAGGTGCTTGATCAGCGGCTCCATCAGCTGCTGGGCCACGGTGAACACCGGGTTCAGCGAGCTCATCGGGTCCTGGAACACGCAGGCGATGTCCTTGCCGCGGATGCCCTGCAGCTCGCGCAACGGCGTCGTCAGCAGGTCGCGATCCTGGAACAGGATCTTGCCGCTGCGCTCGGCGTTGTCGGGCAGCAGGTTCAGGATCGACATCGCCGTCACCGACTTGCCGGAGCCCGACTCGCCGACCAGCGCCACCGTGCTGTTCTCCGGGATGTCGAAGCTGACGCCCTTGACGGCCAGCGCACGCTGGGTCTGGCCGCCGGTCTTGCCCAGGCGGAACGCGACCTTCAGGTCTTGGATGCTCAACAACATGATTACTCCAAGCCCCGCAGCTTCGGATCGAGCGCGTCACGGAGCGCATCCGTGAACAGCGCGAACGCGGTGACGAACACCGCCATGGTCACGGTGACCGCCGCCAGCTGCCACCAGTAGCCGAGGATCAGCTCGCTCTGCGCCTCCGACAGCATGGTGCCCCAGCTCACCTGGTCGACGCTGACGCCCAGGCCCAGGTAGCTCAGGATGACCTCGCTCTTGATGAAGCTGACCACGTGCAGGCTCAGCTGCACCAGCGCCACGTGCGACACATTGGGCAGGATGTGCTTGAACATGCGCGACGCGCTGCTCGCGCCGATCGCCTCGGCAGACCGCACATATTCCCGTTGCCGATGCTTCATGAACTCGGCGCGCACCAGGCGGTAGATGCCGGTCCAGCCGGTGAGGCCGAGGATCAGCACCACCGACATCACGCCGCGGCCGAAGATCACCGCGAACGCGAAGATCAGCAGGATCGACGGGATGGCGGTGAACACGTTGTAGACCCACTCGAGCAGGTCGCCGAGCTTGCCGCCGAAGAAGCCCGACAGCGCGCCCAGCAAGGTGCCGATGAAGGTGGCGACGACGGCGGCGAGCAGGCCGACGACGATGCTGACCTCGGCGCCCTTGATGACCTTCTGCAGGATGTCGCGGCCGAGGCGGTCGCCGCCCAGCGGCAGGGTCTCGGCGCGCTCGATCTCCTCGGTCTTGTACTTCTTCGCCGCCTCTTCCCATTCCTTGTACTTGGGCGCCAGCGGGTCGATGTCGGACAGGTCGACGTTCGGGCCCTTGGGCAGTTCGATCGCACCGACCGCCTCCGGCGGCTTGGCGCCGACGAAATGCGGTGGCGCGTTGGCGACGCCGATCTCCTTCTGCCAGTCCTTGGCCACCGCGCCGACGGCGGTGAGCAGCACCAGCAGCATGAAGGCGCTGACGATGCCCAGGCAGACCATGCCGACGCGGTCGGCCTTCAGGCGCTTCCAGGCCAGCGACCAGACGCCCTGGCTGCGGCCCGCGCTGGCGGGCGGATTCATGACGGCCGTGTTCATTTCAGCACCACGCGCGGATCGACCAGGCGGTAGAGCAGGTCGGTGACGAGATTGACGACCATGGTGATCGCCGCGAGGTAGATCGCGAAGGCCTGGATCACCGGGTAGTCGGAGCGGTTGACGGCGAGCAGGATCTCGCGGCCCAGCCCGGGGATCGAGAAGAACACCTCGATCAGGAAGCTGCCGACGAACACGCCCGGCAGCAGCACCGAGACATTGGTCATGATCGGGATCAGCGCGTTGCGCAGCACATGCTTCATCAGCACGGTCTTCTCGCCCAGACCCTTGGCGCGCGCAGTGCGCACGTAGTCGTGGCCGAGCTCGTCGAGGAAGAAGCTGCGGTAAAGCCGGGTCTGCGGCGCCAGCGCCACCAGCGAGACGACGATCACCGGCAGCGGCGTGAACGTGGTCAGGTTGGTCCAGAACGAGTCGCTCCAGCCCTGCACCGGGAACCAGCCCATGCGGAACGCGAAGAAGTACTGGAACACGATCACGTAGACCAGCAGCGAGACCGACACCGCGCCCGTGGTGCTGATCATCACCGCGCGGTCGGTCAGGCTGCCGCGCACATAGGCCACGCCCATCGCCAGCGGGATCGCCAGCAGAACTTCGAGCAGCAGGATCGGCAGCATCACCGTCAGCGTCGCCGGCAGGCGGCTGGCGAACAGCTGGCTGACCGGCTCGTTGGTCGCCCAGCTCTTGCCCCAGTCGAAGGTGACGATCTGCTGGATGAAGATCCACAGCTGCTCGGCCGTGGACTTGTTCAGGCCCAGCTGTTCGCGGATCGCATTGATCTGTTCTTCGGTGGCCGCCAGGCCGCCGAGGATCTCGGCGGGGTCGCCGCCGAACCACTTGAACAGGAAGAACACCAGCAGCACGACGCCCAGCAAGGTGGGAATCATTTGCCACAGGCGCCGGATCAGATAAGCCGCCATGGGTCGGCTCCTTCTACAAACGACAACAGCAACAACACAAAAAAAGCCCCGCCGGTGGCGGGGATTCGATGGCGACGCCGGGTTGCGGCGCGCCGGGCGCGGAGTTTAGGGCGCCTCCAATTCCCCCACTCAGGGGAAATGCCCAGGGGTGCCGGCGGTCACCCCCGGCGGCGTCCCGTCCGTCGACGCGTCCAGCACGCAACGGTTGCGCCCCTGCTGCTTGGCCTGGTAGAGCGCGGCGTCGGCGCGCTGCAGCGTCGCCTCCCAGGGCTCGTCGGGCGCGCGGTGCACCGCGGCGCCGACGCTGACGGTCAGCGCCAGCGAGCCGCCGCCGGGCAGGCGCAGCGGCGCGCCGGCCACCGCGGCGCGCAGGCGCTCGGCGACCGCCAGCGCCTGCGCCGCCGACTCCGGCGGCAGCAGCACCAGGAACTCCTCGCCGCCGATGCGAAAACGCAGGTCGACGTCGCGCAGCGCGTCGGCGACGACGCCCGCCACATGGGCCAGCGCGCGGTCGCCGACGCCATGGCCATGGCCATCGTTGACGCGCTTGAAGTGGTCGATGTCGAACACCAACAGCGCGAACGCGCGGTCGTAGCGCCGGCTCTGCGCCTGCGCCGCCGCCAGCGCCGGCTCCAAGCGGCGCCGGTTCAGCCAGCCGGTCAAGGTGTCGGTCTCCGACAGGCCCTTGAGCTGCAGCGCCTGGCTGCGGATCACCGCGTAGGCGCAGGCCATCGCACCCAGCAGCACGTGCAGGAACAGCAGCAGCAGGCCGACGCGGCGCGCGCCGGTGTACTGCGGCGGGCTCAGCACGAAGCTCTGCCAGTCGATCGCCAACGCCATGCGCACCGCCATCTGCAGCGCATGGAGCAGTGCCAGCAGCGTCAGCGGCAGCAGCGGACTGCGAGCACCGAAACCCGGACTGCGCCAGGCCTGCCAGCACAGCCCCAGATTGAGCGAGATCATCAGCGGCCACAGCAGCAGCAGGCGATTGCCCGCCGCCGCCTGCACCCAGGGCAGCTGGTGCAGCGCCATCAGCAGCGCCGCCAGCAGCGCCATCCAGCGCCAGCCCGGGCGCAGCCCGAGCAGGCGGCGCAGGCCCACCCACAGCGCCGCATGGCCGCAGGCCAGCAGGGTGTTGGAGATGGCGATCATCGCCATCGCCCGCTCGGGCTCGCGCAGCGCCGGCAGCGCGGTCAGGCCGAACAGGAAGAAGGCCAGGCCGGCCAGCGCCCAGTCGCGCAAGCTGCCGTAGTCCGGGCTGGCCAGGTACAGCGCGAGCATGCTGGTGCCCATCACCGCGGCGGTGATGCAGATCACGATGACCAGGGTGTCGGCATCCACGGGTGCAGGCGCGCTGAAGGGTGCGTCCAGCTTGCCATGCGGCGCGAAACCCCTGGACTGGGGTCTGCCGCGGGCAAGCCCCGGCGCCACGGCGGCCGCCGCCTGCCTACACTTGCGGCCTTTCCAGCGCCCGGTGCCCCAACAGCCCGTGGCGCTGCTGTGTTTTTGCCGGGGTACGGGATGAAGAAGGTCATGGTCGCGGCGCTGGCCGCCTGTTCGATGCTGCTGGCGCAGGCGCCGGCGCAAACCGCAGCCGAGCCCAAGGTGCTGCGCTACGCGTTCCGCTCCGACATCACCAGCTTCGACCCGGCCCGGGTCTCCGACACCTACTCGAACACCGTGATCACCGCGATGTTCGACGCCCCGGTGCGCTGGGCCTATCTGGCGCGACCGTTCAAGCTGGAGCCGTCGGGCTGCGAGCTGCCGGAGATCTCGGCCGACTTCAAGACCATCACCTTCAAGGTCAGGCCCGGGCTCTATTTCCACGACGACCCGGCGTTCAAGGGCAAGAAGCGCGAACTCGTCGCCGCCGACTACGTCTATTCGCTGAAGCGGCATTACGACCCGCAGACGAAGAGCCCCAACCTCTACATCTTCGAGAACGCCGGCATCCTCGGCCTGTCGGAGCTGCGCCAGAAGGCGCTGAAGAACAAGACGCCGTTCGACTACGACACCCCGGTCGAGGGCCTGCGCGCGCTCGACAAGTACACCTGGCAGATCAAGCTGGCCAAGGCCGATCCGCGCTTCCCGAACAACCTCGCCAACCCGCTAGCGGCCGCGGTGGCGCGCGAGGTCGTCGAGGCCTATGGCGACCGCGTCGGCGAGCACCCGGTCGGCACCGCGGCCTGGATGCTCAAGCGCGACGAATGGCGGCGCTCCAGCCGCATCGTGCTGGTGAAGAACCCGAACTACCGCGACGAGTTCTACAACGAGGAGGCCCCGGCCAACCGCCCCGATCTGCAGGCGATGGCGGCCAAGCTCAAGGGTCGCAAGCTGCCGATGATCGACCGCGTCGAGATCGCCATCATCGAGGAGCCGCAGCCGCGCTGGCTGGCGTTCCTGAACCGCGAGGCCGACTACATGCACGAGGTGCCGAACGAGTTCATCACCGTCGCGGTGCCGAACGGCAAGCTGGCACCGAACCTGGTCAAGCGCGGCATCCAGATGAACCGCTACCCGGGCGCCGACCTGACGTTCACCTTCTTCAACATGAAGGACCCGGTGGTCGGCGGCTACGAGCCGGAGCAGGTGGCGCTGCGTCGCGCGATCGCGCTGGCCTACGACGTCGATCTCGAGATCCGGCTGTCACGCAAGGGCCAGATGGTGCCGGCGCAGGGCCTGATGCCGCCGGGCACCTGGGGCTACAACCCGAAGCTGAAGACGGCGATGAGCGAGCACAGCATCGCCAAGGCCAAGGCCCTGCTGGACCTGCACGGCTTCGTCGACCGCAACGGCGACGGCTGGCGCGAACGCCCGGACGGCAGCGAGCTGCGCATCGTGCGCAACACCCAGCCGACCGCCGAGTACCGCATGCTCGACGAGCTGATGGAGAAGGCGATGCGCTCGATCGGCGTGCGCATCGGCTTCAAGCAGGCCAAGTTCCCGGAGAACCTGAAGGCCAGCCGCAGCGGCAAGCTGCAGATGTGGAACGTGGCCTGGGTGGCGACCACGCCGGATGCCGGCTACCACCTCGCGCTCGCCTACGGGCCGAACGCCGGCCAGAGCAACCACAGCCGCTTCGACCTGCCGGCGTTCAACCGCCTGTACGAGCTGCAGGGCGTGCTGCCCAACGGACCCGAGCGGCAGGCGGCGATGGAGGAGGCGAATCGGCTCGTCGTCGCCTACATGCCCTACAAGCTCAGCGGCCACCGGCTGTGGACCGACCTCAGCCAGCCCTGGGTGATCGGCGGCGAGCGCAACATCTTCCGGCGCGATTTCTGGCAGTACCTGGACATCGACAACGATGCCAAGCGCGAGGCCCTGAAGTGAGGAGGCTCGTCCTGCTGCTGGCGCTGGTCGCGGCGCCGGCCTTTGCCGACGCACCCACCGTCGACGCGCCGAAGAAGACCCTGCGCTACGCGTTCCGCGTCGCCGAGACCGGCTTCGACCCGGCGAAGATCCTCGACCTTTACTCGCGCACCGTCACCACGCACATCTTCGAGGCGCTGGTGACGTACGACTACCTGGCCAGGCCGGTCAAGCTGAAAGCCCTGACCACCGTCGAACTGCCGACGCCGAATGCCGACTTCACGCAGTGGACGGCGCGCATCCGGCCCGGCATCCATTTCCAGGACGACCCGGCGTTCGGCGGCAAGCCGCGCGAGCTCACCGCCGCCGACTACGAGTACAGCCTCAAGCGCTTCGCCGACCCCAAGGTCGCCAGCCCGGCCTGGAGCACGGTCGAGGCCTGGGGCCTCAGCGGCCTGAAGGCGGCGCGCGAGCGCGCCATCGCCGCGAAGAAGGACTTCGACTACGGCGCCCGCATCGCCGGCGTCGAGGCGCTGGACCGCTACACGCTGCGCTTCCAGCTCGACAAGCCGAACCCGCGCTTCCTGCAGGAGATCGCGCTGTCGGACCTCTATGGCGCGGTGGCCCGCGAGGTCATCGAGGCGGCCGGTGACCAGAGCATGGCGCGGCCGGTCGGCACCGGCCCCTTCATGCTCAAGCAATGGCGGCGCGGCTCGCTGATCGTGCTGGAGCGCAACCCCGGCTATCGCGAGCGCCTTTACGACGGCGAGCCGGCAGCCGACGACGCCGCCGGGCAGGCGCTGCTGGCGAAGTTCAAGGGCCGGCGCCTGCCGATGATCGACCGCGTCGAGATCAGCATCCTCGGCGAGGACCAGCCGCGCTGGCTGAGCTTCGTCGGCGGCGAGCACGACTTCATCGAGCGCGTGCCCGAGCCCTTCGTCGCCGTCGCCGCGCCGAACGGCCAGCTGGCGCCGAACCTCGCCAAGCAGGGCATGAGGCTGCACCGCACGATGGGCTCCGACGTGTTCCTGATGTTCTTCAACATGGAGGACCCGGTGGTCGGCGGCCTGGAGGCCGAGAAGGTGGCGCTGCGCCGCGCGATCTCGCTGGGCATGGACGTGACGCGCGAGATCCAGCTGGTGCGCCGCGGCCAGGCGATCCCGGCCCAGGGCACCTACCCGCCGCACACGCAGGCCTACGACCCGGCCTACAAGAGCGCCAACAGCGACTACGACCCGGCGCGCGCGAAGGCCCTGCTCGACCTCTACGGCTACGTCGACGCCAACGGTGACGGCTGCCGCGACGCCCCCGGCGGCGGCCCGCTGAAGCTGACGATGGCGACCACGCCCGAGGGCGTGCAGCGCCAGCTCGATGAGCTGTTCGACAAGGACATGCGGCGCATCGGCCTGTGCATCCCCTTCAGCACCGCGAAGTGGCCGGAGCAGCTGAAGGCGGCTCGCAGCGGCAAGACGCAGATGTGGATGGTCGCCTACTCGTCGGAGAAGCCCGACGGCCTGAGCGCGGCATCGCGCTTCAGCAGCGTGCACGCCGGCGGCAACAACATCGCCCGCTTCCGCCACCCCGAGGCCGACCGCCTGTACGCGCAGCTGATGGTGATGCCCGACGGCCCCGAGCGCATGGCGCTGCTACGCCAGGTCGACCGCATCGGCAACGCGTTCCAGCCCTACAAGTTCAAGGGTCACCGCTTCATGCTCGACATCGAGCGCGAGCAGCTCACCGGCTACCGCCGGCCGATGTTCGCGCAGAACTGGTGGGAGCACGTCGACATCGACCCGGGCAAGGTCTCGCGATGAGGCTGGACCGCCGGCAGGCGTTGGCGGTCGCCGGTCTGCCCGCGCTGGCCCCCCTCGCCAAGTCTTGGGGGGCCTTGGCACCGGCTTCGCCGGCGCCTCGCCAGCGCCAAAAGGTGTTCCGCATGGCGTTCCAGGTCGCCGAGACCGGCTTCGACCCGGCGCGCATCTCCGACCTCTATTCGCGCATCATCACCGGCCACATCTTCGAGGCGCTGTACGGCTACGACCCGCTGGCGCGGCCGGCAACCATCGTGCCGCGCATCGCCGTCGACCTGCCCGAGACCA
>Ga0164290_1001092_pt1 | contig 53942 bp, 54 predicted proteins | sample Micstemetagenome_FD_108782 | JGI IMG/M metagenome (GOLD analysis project Ga0164290, IMG submission 108782) | Contaminated culture microbial community from soil near Moab, Utah, USA - Microcoleus steenstrupii SON62 (Illumina Assembly) | ecosystem: Environmental > Terrestrial > Soil > Soil crust...
AGATCTGGTCGGCGAACTCGATGAACAGGCGTTCGATGATCGAGGAGTGGACCGTGCCCAGATTGGACATGGTCTGCGACAGTTCCTTGATCTCTTCGTCGTCCATCAGCGCGAAGAGCTTGGCGGCGTACTCTTCGCCGATGGCAAGCATCAGCACGGCCGCCTTTTCGGAGCCGGTTAGCGTTCGATAATCTTCGCGGACGCGCATGAAACCCTCGACTCGGGGGCTGCGACTCGACGCTAGAGTCTTGATTCTACAGGAAACCGCCCGATTCGACGACTATTTTACCTAAATATGCTTAACGGGTTGTCAAGCCCGGTGAAGGCCGCCGGAGAGGGGGCCAATCCTTAACGGCGGACGGGCGGGGGTACCGCCTCGCTACGGGCCGGCAATTTGGCCGCGTCCGGGCTGGTCAGGACGAAGTCGATGTTCATCCCGTTCTCCTCGCTGCGGAAGGCCAAGGCCACGCCGCTCTCGTCGAACCACACGACCTGGCGCTTGTCGCCGACGATCTCGTAACGGCGCAGCTTGCGGGTGCGGCCGTCGCCCAGGCGCACCGTCTCGTCCCGGCCGGTGATCTGCGGCTTGAACAGCCGGCCGTTCATGGGGGCAAACATCATGTCGGCTCGAGCGATGGAGGGCGACCAGGGGTTGGTCGGCCGTACCCCCGCCGGAGCCAGGGTCGTGCCGCTGGACGAGGTGACGGCGAAACCGCCGTCGCGCGCCTGGCCCTGGACCTCCAGACGCTCCTCGTTGGTCTGGGTCAGGCTGCTGAAGGCAACGAGACGGTCGCCCTCCCACTGTTCGCGCCGCGTAGCCTCCTGGCGGAACAGCTGGCTGCCCGCGACATTCACCGAGACCTGCACGGTCGTGTCGACCTCGGTGCGCCCGCCGGCCGTCTTCACCCGGTTGGTGTAGGTGCCGATCTCGCCGAACACCGGATGCTTGATCTGGTAGGCAAAGACGCGCTCTTCCGGCGTCTCGGCCCGGCTTGTCATTGACCCTGTCCCGCTCAGCAGAAACAGCATCGCCGCTGCGGACCCGAGCAGGCAGGCGCTCCGGATCCGGCGAAATGAATACGTCACAAACACGACCCCTCTAGACACTGCGGTAACGGCGGACAGCCAAGCTGCAACCTAAGTGGCCAATGCGGCGCTGCGATAGACGGAGAAACCCTGAGAGTGGTGCGTGAAATAACGGGCCTGTCTGTCCTCTGCGCTGTGACAAGTTTGGTCACGCGCTGCACGGGGTAGCGTCGCCGCGACTCGCGCCGAGGCGCAATGTCTGCCCGTCGCTAGCCCGGTTTATGTGTGTTTCTACCAGCCCTAGTGAGCGCTCTTTCGGCCCGTTTTTTCTACTTCACGGGGGTTAGGTGGATTCCCCAGCGCCTCTCGGGTTTGCCCCGATAACCGCGCTTAACCGCACCGGCTACAGTCCAATTGCTGTCACGGGATCCCGAGCCCGGACAGTGCGTGACGGGGTCGGATCAGGGGGCGGCGGACGCACCCGCGACAGTACCGCAGTACTCAGGGGAGGGTCGCGAATGCTCGCACCGCAGCAAGCCTGGATGTCAGGTCTCGAACATGGCGAGGCGGTCGCCTTCCGCGCTCTTGGCTTCGTGGCCAACGACCAGTCGGAGCTCAAGCGCTTCCTCACCCGCAGCGGTCTGTCGCCGGCCGATCTCAGCCAGCGCCCGCTACCGCGCGGCCATCTTGCCGCCATCCTGGATTTCCTCATCGACAACGAGAGCGCGCTGCTCAAGTTCGCCCGTGCCGTCGACCTGCCGCCCGAGGCCGCCTACGAGGCGCGCCGACACTTCCACCATTCGCGTCGCAAGGTAGCCAGTCATGCGTAAGCCCAGCCTCCGCTTCGTCCACGAACCCCGCCTTCTCGACATGCTCGACGACCCGGTCGTCCAGGCGGTGATGAATCGCGACAAGGTGGAGCGCTCGGAGATCGTCGACCTGGTGCGCAGCGTCCGTGCCCGTCTCGAGGCGCGCTCGCCGCATCTCGCAGCCTGAGAGGTTCGGGGGCGTCGCACCGCTGGAGACACGTCACGTGAGCAAGAAAACCCGCAAGCAACACCCGATGGAGGGCGAGATGCCGAGATCCGTGCAGGAAGAGACGCTGAACCGCATGACGGCTGGATTCGAGGCGTTGCAGCCCCAGCAGTTCATGGCCGCCGCCGAGAAGGCCGCGGTGCAGATGCAGGACCTCAGTCGCGCCTGGATGAGCGCCATGCAGCGGACCGTCGATTCGAACCTCGACCTGTGCATGGCGCTCGGCCGCAGCACGGGGCCAAGCGAGGCGATGAAAGCCTATCGCCAGTGGATGGATGAGCGCCGTGACGCGATGATGACCGAAGGCCGCGACATGGCCGCCATGATGTTCAAGCTCTACAGCCTGGACATGATGCCGATCAACGCGGCGCGCGAGGCCGCCGAAGCCGCCAACGTTTCGCCGATGCGCGCCGCGGCCGGCGACTAGGCACACGAGAAGGGCACGCTCCCGCGACCCCACGGGATCCTGCCCGCGGGCGGGCGGTGGTTAGGCAACCCCCCGCCGGACCACCGCCCGCATTCCGCCTCTCAGGGGAAATCGAATCCACTTAATGCCCGCCCGACCGGCGGGCTTTTTTTGCGCCTAGAGGATGAAGCTGACCGAGCCCAGCGAGCCGAGCTCCAGCGCGTCGAGAAGCGCCTCGCGTCGGGCGATACGCAGGCCATCCGGCGTCAGGCGCAGCCGGTAGCGGTACTGCCCGACATATTCGCGCAGCCGCTCGCCGCGACGGAAATGATGGACGGCGAAATTGGCCTCGACCGTCACCTCACCGCCCTCCTGTCCGAGAACGCGCACATTGGTGATCAGTCGCCTGGTGCGCGAGCGCGGCTGCTCGGCGTGGGCGCTGCGGTCCTGCAGCCGTGCCACACGCGCCCGGATGCGATGGATGTCGTCGGCGATTAGGAACAGGGTCTCGGCCGGATTGCCGCCGCGCTGCTCGTTGGAGGGCACGTGATAGCGCGCGTCCTCAGTGAGGAGGGCGAGCCAGCCATCGAGATCCCAGGCGTCGAGCAGTGCCGCCTCGGCGTAGAGGAACTCCTCGACCTGGGCGCGGGTGACGGGGCTGCTCATGCGCCGGGCTTTCCACCCTGCATCAGCCGGTCCCATTGCAGCCAGAAGGCCCGCAGGTGGCGCTCGTCGGTGTTGAGCTGTTCGCCGTCCTTGGCCATGCCGCGCGACATCACCGACCACGGCACCTCCTTGTGCGTGGTGCTGATCCCGGCCTGCACGGCCTCCAGCGCCTCGACATCGTCGGGCGTGGCGAAACCGCCGGGCCCGTAGAAAGTGAGAAAGGAGTCGAGGCGCACGGCCCGCGCCGCCGGCGTCTCGTCGACCGGTCCCAGCGCCCAGGCGCGCACCTGCATGCGCTCCGCGCCCAGCGGGAAGAACGTACGCACGGTGACCGACGATCCGTCGTTAAGTACCAGGTTGGGGAAGATCACGAGATTGCGGTTGGTATCGGCAACCCGGGCCGCGCGGGCTTCGCCCAGCCGCGCCACCAGCTCGGCCCGGATGCGCTCGATCTCCGGCTTTGCCGCCTCGCCGTAAACCGGGATCCAGCGGGCCACCGGCCGGCCGCGGAAATTGACGTTGTCGATCACCGCGTGGCCGTTGCCCAGCTCCTTGCCGATGCCGTGCGCGGGCAGCAGGTGGCCTTTTTCGGGTGGCTTCATCTCGACGCCCGATTTGCGCAGGTAGTCGAGCCAGGTCTTGTGCGTGGTCAGCAGGTGATAGTCGTCGAAGCTGTTCTCGACCAGCAGCTTCCAGTTGGCCGCCACGTCGTATTCCTGGACGCCGCGGATGATCTCCAGGCGGCCCGAAGGCGACTGGTCGAGGATGAGGTCGATGTACTCGGTCGCGCCGGCCAGGTAGTCGACAAGCGGCATGGCCCGGGCATCGAAATTGAGGAAGACGAAGCCGCGATAGGCTTCGACGCGCGGCGGCTCGGCGAGACCGTGCTCCTCCTTGCGGAAGCTCGGCGGGTAAGCATCGGCGCCGGGCACGCCGACCAGCGCGCCGTCCCGGTTGTAGCTCCAGCCGTGATAGAAGCAGAAGAACAGTCGCGCGTTGCCCTGCGCCTCGCGGCAGACCGTGGCGCCACGATGCCGGCAGGTGTTGAGGAAGACGCGTGGCCGGCCCTGGCTGTCGCGGCAGAAGATGACGGGCCGTCCGGCGACGTTGCGGGTCTGGAAATCGCCGGGCTCGCGGATTTCCGATTCATGCCCGACATAGATCCAGCAGACGTCGAAGACGCGCCGTCGCTCCTGCTCGAGGATCGCGGGGTCGACCAGGGTCGATCGGTGCACGCGGAAATCGCGGGCGGCGCCGTCGTCGATCACCAGGCGGGGTTCGGTCATGGAAGCACTCGTCGCCGTGGCGCGGGGCGGAGGGGAAGCCTACAATACTCCGTAGACGGAACGATAATATCCGGGGAGAGACGCCGATGGGCAAGCGTGTGCTGGGGGCTCTCGCCACGCTGCTGGTCGTCACGGCCGTGCCGGACACGGCCGCGCAGGAGGCCTATCCGGTCGCCGGCCGGGTCATCCGTTTCATCGTGCCCTATTCGCCGGGGACCGGTGCCGACATCCTGTCGCGTCTGGCCGGGCCGAAGCTCGCCGAGCGCTGGAAGGTGGCCGTGGTCACCGACAACCGTGCCGGGGCGAGTGGTAATATCGGCGCCGAGCTGGTCGCCAACGCGCCACCAGATGGCTACACCTTCCTCTTTACCGCGACGGCCTTCGGTACCAACCCGGCGCTCAACCGCCGCCTGCCGTTTCACCCGGTCGACAGCTTCGCGCCGGTCGCGCTCGTCGCCACCAGCGCCATGTCGGTGCTGGTCGCCTCACCCGTACCGGCGCGCAGTGTGACGGAATTCGTTGCTCTGGCCCGCAGCCGGCCGGGGGCGCTCAACTATTCCTCTCCCGGCAACGGTACGCCGCAGCACCTGGCCATGGAACTTCTGAAGCTCGAGACGAAGATCGACCTCGTTCATGTGCCGCATCGTTCCTCGGGCAGCGCGATGGCCGATGTCGCCGGCGCGCATGTCCAGGCGATGATCGCCCCGCCGCAGACCGCCGGGCCTTTCATCCAGGGCGGCAGCCTGCGCATGCTGGCCATCCTCGGCAGCCAGCGGGTGACGGCCTTCCCCGACGTGCCGACCATCCGCGAGGCCGGCTTTCCGGGCCTCGAGGTCGAGACCTGGTACGGCGTGCTGGCGCCCGCCGGCACGCGCCTTGCCATCGTCGAGGCGCTCAACGCCGAGCTCAACGCCATCGGCCGGGAGCCTGATTTCGTCGAGGCGCTGGCCAAGCAGGGGATGAATCCGGCGGCGGCACCGCCGGCGCGCCTCGGTGATCTGATCAAGAGTGAACTCGCACGCTGGACCCGCGTGGTCGACAGCGCCGCCATCAAGGCCGATTGAAGGGACTACACCGTATGAGCCTGATCGAGGATCTTGTCGCCTCCTATCGCATCCTGGCCGAGCACGAGGTGATCGATGGCTACGGCCATGTCAGCGTGCGCTCGGCCACTAACCCCAGCCGCTATTTCATCTCGCGCTCGCTCGCCCCCGAGCTGGTGACGGAGAAGGACATCGTCGAACTCGATCTCGACAGCAACCCGGTGAACGGCGACACGCGGCCACTCTATCTCGAGCGCTTCATCCATGGTGAAATCTACAGGGTGCGGCCCGACGTCCATGCCGTGGTGCACAACCATTCGCCCTCGGTCGTTCCTTTCAGCGTCACCAAGGTGCCGCTCAAGCCGCTCTTCCACATGGCGGCGTTCGTCGGCCTCGGCATTCCCAACTTCGAGATCCGCAAGACCGAGAGGGGCAGCGACCTGCTGGTCCGCACGCCGAAGCTCGGCAAGGCGCTGGCGAAGACGCTGGCCGCCAAGCCGGCGGCGCTGATGCGCGGGCACGGATCGGTGGTGGTGGGCGAGGACCTGCAGCGCGCCGTGGGCCGCAGCATCTATCTCGAGATGAGCGCCCGGCTGCAGATGCAGGCGATGACCATCGCCGGGCCGCGCGGCAAGATCGCGTGGTTCGACGCCGCTGAGGTCAAGGCCTCGGTGCCGCGCCAGGACTACGCCCGCTCGTGGAATCTCTGGCGCACCCAGGCGCTGGAGCGCATCCGCCGCGAAGGCTAACGCCGGCCCAGCAGCAGCGCGGCGAAGGACAGTACGGCGAAGCCGATCATCACGGCGTGCAGGAAGCTGACGTTGGTCAGGCCGACGGTGCTGACCAGCGCCGTGGCGACCACGCCGGCGGTCCACTGGATGAAGCCGTGCATGCCGGCGGCGGCCCCGGTGATCGCAGGATTCACACTGATCGCCGTCACGGTGAGGCTGGGCAGGGCGAGGCCGTTGCCGAAGACATAGAGAACCATGGCGATGAAGAGCGGTCCGGGCCCCGCCCGAGTCAGAAGCAGGTCGACCAGGATTATGGCCAGAAGGCCGAAGGCGCTGACCGTCATGCCCAGCCGGATCATGCGCTCGGTGCCGAGACGCAGGGAGAGGCGCCCGGCGACATAGCTGCCGGCAACGAAGGAGCCCATCGGCAGCAGGATCCAAAGGGCGTAGTCGGTCGTGTGGCCGGCGTAGACAGCGACGATCGCCACCGGCATCACGGTGACGAAGGCGAACCACACGCCGTTCTGGCAGGCACCGTTGAGGGCCGGTCCAAGGAAAGCCGTGGTCCGCAGCAGGAGCAGATAGTTGCGAACGATGCTGCCGACGTTCAGGCGGTCAATCGGTGCGAGGTTGGTCTCGCGCAGTACGAAGAGAGCCACGGCGATGGCGGCGGCACCGAGGATGGTGAAGAAGATGAAGACGCCCTGCCACCCCGCGACGACGACGATGAGAGCGCCCATGCTGGGAGCGAGCATGGAGCTGGTCGCCATCACGGTGACCAGATAGCCCATGCGGCTGGCCGCCTCGTCGCGGGCGTAGCAGTCACGCAGAATCGCGCGACCCAGCACCATGCCCGCACAGCCGCCGATCGCCTGCAGCGTGCGGGCGGCGAACAGCCAGGCAGCGTCGGTCACCAGCAGGCAGAGCACCGTGGCGGCCAGGAAAAGTGTCAGGCCGACGATGATCAGCGGGCGCCGGCCGAAGCGATCCGACAGCGGCCCGACGACGAGCTGCATGCTGGCGAAGCCCGCCAGGTAGAAAGTGACGGTATAGCCGATGCGGTCGTCGGGGATGGCAAAGACGCGCGCGATCTCGGGCAGCGCCGGCAGCACGGCGTGCATGGCCATGGGCCCGAGGGCAGTGATCAGGGCAAGAAGGACGAGCGGCGGCGGTTTGGGCAGGCCCGCCGGCAGGGTGTCAGCCATGAAGCCAGAATAGGCCGCCGGGACGGCGGTAGGCGAGTCAGCTCGGAACGACGGTCACGCCGTGGTCGGCGAGGCTGATCCAGACCGGCGCGTCGACCGCGTAGGGCCGGGTGACGTGCCGGTCGACCACGAACAGGTCGCCCAGCCCGCTCGACACCGTGTATTCCATGTGGGTGCCGAGATAGGCCGCCTTGGCGATGCGGCCATTGATCGAAGGCTGCGCCGGCTGCTGGCTGGCGAGGACGAGCGATTCCGGCCGGATAGCGACCTTGATCGCGCCAGGGCGGGCGCCGCGGTGGCGCAGCTGCAGCTCGACGCCGCCGAGGCGGACACGGGCGCGCTCGCCCTGCAGTTCCGCCAGCTCGCCGTTGACCAGATTGGCGTCGCCGATGAAATCCGCCACGAACAGATTGGCCGGCTCCTCGTAGAGGTCGCGCGGCGCACCCGTCTGGGCGATGGCGGCGTTGCTCATGACGATGATGCGGTCGGAAACGGCGAGCGCTTCCTGCTGGTCGTGCGTCACGTAGGCGACAGTCAGGTTGAGCTTGAGCTGCAGCTCGCGGATATCCTCGCGCACCCGGCGGCGCAGCTTGGCATCGAGGTTGGACAGCGGCTCGTCGAAGAGCAGCACCTGCGGCTCGAGCACCAGGGCCCGGGCCACGGCCACACGCTGCTGCTGGCCGCCCGAGAGCTCGGAGGGCAGGCGTTTCTCGTACCCCTTGAGTCCGACCAGGCCGAGTTTCTCGATGGCCATCTCCTCGGCCCTGGCCTTGGGGACGCCGGAGACGCTCGGACCGTAGGCCGCGTTCTCCAGCACGGTCATGTGCGGAAAGAGGGCGTAGGACTGGAAGACCATCGAGACGTCGCGATCGGCGGCCGACAGGCGCGTGACATCGCGCCCGCCGATAAAGATCTGCCCTTCGCTAGCCATCTCGAGGCCGGCGATCATGCGCAGGGTCGTGGTCTTGCCGCAGCCCGAGGGGCCGAGCAGGGTGACGAGCTTGCCCGGCTCGATAATAAAGCTGACGTTGTCGACGGCCGTGACCGTGCCGTAACGCTTCACCACGTTGCGGAATTCGACCGACGCGGGCCCGTTCTTGCTCATGACGGCGCTTCCCCCTGAACCCTGTTCGCAGTCTTACTTCGGCAGGTTGCCGACTTCCTTCTCCCAGCGATCGACCACGCGCTTGCGCTCGGTGCTGGTGCCGTATTTCTTGAAGTCGTAGTCGATCAGCTTGATGTCGTCGAGCTTCGGCGCCTGCGGCGGGGCCGCAGCCGACTTGTTCGATGGCACCTGGTAGGACTTGGCGTTCTTGGCGAGGTTCTGCGCCTCGGCGCTCAGCGCCCAGTCGTACCACTTTTTGGCGTTGTCGAGGTTGCGTGCGCCCTTGATGAGCGACATCGAGCCGATCTCGTAGCCCGTGCCCTCGCAGGGCGGAACCGCCTTGAGCGGGAAGCCGTCGGCGGCCTCGGCCACCGCGTCATGCAGGAAGATGACGCCCACCGTGGTCTCGCCGCGGGCAGCGTTACGCACCGGCGCCGGGCCGGAGCGCGTGTACTGGTTGATGTTGCGATGGAGCTGCTTGAGGTAGTCGAACGCCTTGTCCTCACCCCAGAGCTGGATCAGCGTCGCCAGCGCGGTGTAGGCCGTGCCGGAAGAGGAGGGGTTTGAGATCTGCACCTCGTCGCGGAATTCCGGCTTCACCAGGTCGGCCCAGCATTTCGGCTCGGCCAGCTTCTTCTTGGCCAGGAGCTCGGTGTTGTAGGTGAAGCCGAGAGCGCCGGCGTAGATGCCGACGGTCTTCTGTCCGGACTGCTCCCACTGCTTCACCGCCCAGGGATGAAGCTGGTCGAGCATCGGCGAACGGTAGGGGATGCTGAGATCGGCCTCGGCGGCGGCGAGGTGCGGGTCGCCCGTACCGCCCCACCAGACGTCGGCGCGGGGGTTGGAGGCCTCGGCGCGGATCTGGGTGATGGTCTCGCCCGAGCCCTTGGCGGTCATCGTCACTTTGATCGCCGTCTTGCGCTCGAACTCCTGTACGGCCAGCGTGCACCATTCGTTGAGCACGCTGCAGTAGAGGACGAGTTGTGCTTCGGCGGGGCGTGGCGTCGCGGTGACGGTGCCGGCAACAAGCGCGGCGGCACCAAGCAGGGCGAGACGGTTCATCGTGGACTCCCTTTGCGAAACGGGGGCGGTCGCCGGCTAGCCGGCCGCCTGCATGGCGACGTCGCTGGGCGACGCGGCGCTGCGGCGGCCGAGCTTCCGCTCGCCGACCAGCAGCTGGATCATCAGGATGGCGGCCAGCATGACGAGGATCAGGACCGACGAGTAGGCGATGGCGAGGCCGAACTCGCCGGCTTCAACGCGGCCGACGATGTAGGCCGTGGCCATGTTGTACTCGGCGGAGACGAGGAAGATGATGGCGCTGACCGCGGTCATGGCGCGCACGAAGCTGTAGACCAGCGCCGCGATGATGGCCGGCCGCAGCAGCGGCAGGATGATCCTGCGCACGGTGGTGAAGGAGCGCGCCCCGAGGGTGAGCGAGGCCTCGTCGAGGCTCTTGTCTATCTGGCTCAGGGTGGCGATTCCGGATCGCACGCCGACCGGCATGTTGCGGAAGACGAAGCAGATGATGAGGATCAGCCCGGTGCCGGTGATCTCGATGGGCGGCACGTTGTAGGCAAGGATGTAGCTGACGCCGACCACCGTGCCGGGGATGGCGAAGCTCAGCATGGTGCCGAACTCGAAGGCGCGCTGGCCGGCGAAACGCTGGCGGGCAAGGAGGTAGGCGGTCAGCAGGCCGATGATCGCGGTGAGGGGGGCGGCGATGGCCGAGACCTGGATCGTCGTCCAGAACGAGTTCCAGGCCGAGCCGGCGAAGTGGATGCCCCAGCTGGCGCGCTCGATGGCGAAGCCGGTCAGGTAGTGATCGAAGGTTGGCGTGTAATCGCGACCCATGGCCTTGACGAAGCCGCCGATCAGGATCGTCACGTAGATGACGATGGTCAGGATCGCCCAGGGGATCGCCGTGCCGTAGCACAGGATGGCGACGCGCCGCGGCAGGGGCAGTGGGATGCCCGAATCGCCCTTGCCGGTGACCGTGGTGTAGGACTTGTTACCGAGCCAGCGGTGCTGCGCGTAGAAGGCGCCGAGCGTGAAGGCCAGCAGGATGATGGCGAGCACGGCGGCGCGCCCCTGATCGTGGGCGGCGCCGACTACGGCGAAGAAGATCTTGGTCGACAGCACTTCGAAATTGCCACCGAGCACCAGCGGGTTACCGAAATCGGCCATGCTCTCGATGAAGCCAAGCAGGAAGCCGTTGGCGAGGCCGGGCCGCATCAGCGGCAGGGTGATGGTCGAGAAGGTCGTCCAGCTCTTGGCGCGCAGGGTCTGCGAGGCTTCCTCGAGCGAGGGCGAGATGCCCTGCACGACGCCGATCATCACCAGGAAGGCGATGGGCGTGAAGGCCAGCATCTGGGCGAGGAAGACGCCGGGCAGGCCGTAAATCCAGCGCGAGCGCGGGATGTCGAAGACCTCGTAGAGAAACGCGGAGATCGCACCGGAGCGGCCGAAGAGCAGGATCACGGCGAGGCCGATGACGAAGGGCGGGGTGATGATCGGCAGCACCGTCAGCACCCGCAGCAGGCCCTTGAAGCGGAAGGCGGTGCGGGTGGCGATCAGCGCGAAAGCGAGGCCCAGCACCGTGGTGCCGACGCCGACCAGGATGGCCAGGAACAGCGTGTTCCAGGCGACGCCGCAGCGCAGGCTCGAGTAGACGCAGTCGAGTCCCCAGACCGATTTGTCGAAGAATTTGCTTGTGAAGGCGACCGCGGAGAACTGGTCGTCATTGTCCTTGAAGGCGCTGACCAGGATTTCCCAGATCGGGAAGAAGACGAAGGTGATGATCAGCGCCACGACGAGGCCGATCGATGAGACGGTGAAAGCATCGCCGCGGCAGAAGCCGCGTGCCGCAAGGCCGTGCGTCAGCAGCATGAGGAAGGCGAGGGCGGTGAGGAACGCGCCGTAGCCCATGCCCGCCTGCTTCGGGCCAGGCCCGCCGAACAGCCCCGAGAGCCAGTCGGCCGTCCAGCCGCGATGGTCGATCGAAAAACCCTCGACGGTCATCCAGCAAAGTCCGGCGATTCCGCTCCAGACGAGGATGTCGGCGATGCGTTTGTCGTCCTTGGGCAGACGCAACGGCAGCAGCGCTGCTGCCAGGGGAAGTATAGTGGGCAGCAGCCACCAGATGCCGCCGAAGCCGAGGCCAAGGCCGCTGCCGGATTTACCTGAAGGCCAGCCGCCTAACGAAAAGCCACCCTCGACGAGGTACCAGGGCAGGATCGTGAAGCCGAACCAGCCCAAGGCCAGCCAGAGGGCGGCGGAATTCTTCATGGAGGTGTCGGTGTCGGCCGGTGGACCCCGTGCCGGCGGCGCATCACTCGCATGATGCGCCGCGCACGGAGTGACGGATCACTTCGGCAGGTTCTTGACCTCGTTGTCCCACTTCGACAACAGGCGGCGGCGCTCGGCCGAGGAGCCGTACTTGTCGAAGTCGTAGTTGATCAGCTTCACCTCTTCGAGCTTCGGCGCCTGTGGAGGCACCGGCGCGTTCTTGTTCGAGGGAACCTGATAGGACTTGGCCTGCGCACCAAGGGCCTGCGCGGCGGGCGTCAACGCCCAGTCGTACCACTTCTTGGCGTTATCGAGATTGCGCGCACCCTTGATGATGGTCATCGAGCCGATCTCGTAGCCCGTGCCTTCGCACGGTGCCACGACCTTCACCGGACCGCCTTCCACGACCATGGTCACCATGTCGTGCATGAAGGTGATTCCGACCAGGGTCTCGCCGAGGCTCGTCGCCTTGGCGGGCGCCGCACCCGACTTGGTGTACTGGTTGATGTTCTTGTGCACGGCCTTCAGATAGTCGAAGCCCTTGTCCTCGCCCATCAGCTGAACCATCGTCGCCAGCATGGTGTAGGAGGTGCCCGATGAGTTCGGGTCGGCGACCTGGACTTCGTCCTTGAGCTTCGGGTTCAGAAGGTCGGACCAGCACTTGAGCTCAGGGATGCCCTTGCCGGCGATCTGCTTCGTGTTGTAGCCGAAGCCGAGCGCGCCGGCGTAGACGCCGATGGTGCGCTTCTTGGAGCTCTGCCACTGGCGGATCGCCCAGTCCTGAAGATCCTTGTTCATCGGCGATTCGTATTCCTGCGACAGCCCTTCTTCGGCCGCCTGCAGGTGGGGGTCACCCGTGCCGCCCCACCACACGTCGCCGCGCGGGTTGGAAGCCTCGGCCTTGACCTGGGCGTAGAGCTCGCCCGAGCTCTTGCGCGTCATTGCCACCTTGATGCCGGTCTCGCGCTCGAAGTTGGTGACCATCACGCGGCACCATTCTTCCTGGACCGTGCAGTAGAGCACCAAGGTGCCCTGCGCTTGGGCCGCCGCTGTGCCGCCGACGACGGCTGCGGTAACCAAGCCCGCCGCAAACGCAACGCGGCCGAACGTCTTCATTGTCATCAATATCCTCCCTCGGATGTTGGGCGCCTGGACTCTGCGTGAGCCCGATTAAAGCGCGCCAAATGAGCCTGTTAAACTTTTGTTACAATCACCTTAGCACTACGTTTGCACGACCCCAAGCGTAAGTAGCGGGTGCGATCTCTCAGCTGATTCCCGTGGCTTTGACGATAGCGTCGCGCAGGGCCGCGTTGCAGCCCAGCACGGGATTGCCCTTGGTCAGGCCGTCGCCGGCCAGGAAATCATTGGTCCAGCCGCCGGCCTCGTTCACCATCAGGATGCCGGCCAGGCAGTCCCAGGAATTGATGTGCAGCTCGGCGTAGGCGTCGGTGCGGCCGTCGGCCACGTAGGCGAGACCGAGCGCGCCCGAGCCGGAGCGGCGGATGCCCGCCCCTTCTTTCACCACCCGCGTCACCATGGCGACGTAGTCCTCCATCGGACGGCGCATCGACCAGCCGAGCTCGACGGTCGCCGAGCGCATGTCCGGCGTGGGACTGACCTTCATCGGCCTGCCGTTGAGCGTGGCGCCGTGACCGGCCCGGGCGGCGAAGAGCTCGCCGAGCATCGGATTGCACATCGTGCCGACGGCGATCTTGCCTTCCTGCACGAAGGCGATCGAGACGCAGAAATGCGGAATGCCGCGCGCGAAATTCGCCGTGCCGTCGATCGGGTCGATGACCCAGGCGCGCTCGCCGAACTTGCCGCCACCCTCCTCGCCGAACACCGTGTCCTCGGGGAAGGCTTCGCCGATCCGCCTGACGATCAGCTTCTCGACCTCGCCATCGGCCTCGGTGAGATAGTCCTGGTGACCCTTGAGCTTGTAGGAGCCCATCTCGCGCTTCTCGTAGAGGCGGCGCATGAGGTCGCCGGCCTCGTGGGCGATGGCGCAGGCGGCCAGGTAACGCTGTTCAATTCCGCGTTTCGACATGTCGCTCTCTTAGTGGGAGGTTCGCTTCGCGGATAATATAGTTTTTCCAACGCACATAAAGAGATAGAAGCGAAGGATGGCCAAGGGGGAAACGACTCGTCGACGAGCCGGGCGATCCGCGCGCGGGACCCGCTACGCCGTCCGCGAACGCGGAGAGCGTCCCTGGGGCGCGTGGGAGGTGCTGGCCGTCGGGCGCAGCTACGCCGTCAAACGTCTCACCATCAAGCCGGGCCAGCGCATCTCGCTGCAATGGCATCGGCGCCGTTCGGAAAACTGGATCATCGCGGCGGGCCGGGCTCGCGTGCAGGTCGGAGAAAAAATCGAGCTGCTGGAGGCCGGCGCCAGCGTGCACGTGCCGCGCCGTGCGATACATCGGCTAACCAATGTCGGGCGAAATCCCCTTATCATCATCGAGGTGCAGCGCGGCGCGCTTCTCGATGAACGGGACATTGTCCGGCTTGCCGATGATCATGGTCGATAGAACTTCCTGACAACGGGCACGGGCAAAATGGCGCAAATCATTCCGGTAGACCCGTTTGACTGCGTGGTCTTTGGCGGCACGGGCGATCTGGCGGTGCGCAAGCTGCTGCCGGCTCTCTATCACCGCGACAAGGACGGACAGCTTCCGCAGGATGCGCGTATCCTGGCCACCTCGCGCAAGCCTCTTACGGCGGAAAGCTTCGGCAATTTCGTCGACGAGAAGGTGTCGCCCTATCTCGATCCCGGCGAGCTTGGTTCCGAGGCTTGGGGACGGTTCCGGCGAAAGCTGGGCTACGTGGCTTTGGACGGCCAGGGCGATGCCGGCTGGCCCGACCTGCAGGCAGTACTTGGACAGTCTTCCGACCGGGTGCGGGTCTTCTATCTGGCAACCGCCCCCAGTCTTTACGGCAGCGTATCTCACGGGCTGCACAAGCAGAACCTGATCGACGATCGCAGTCGCGTCGTCATCGAGAAGCCGATCGGTCATGACCTGGATTCAGCCCTTCGCATCAACGACGAGGTCGGCGACGTCTTCGACGAATCCCAGATCTATCGGATCGATCATTATCTGGGGAAGGAGACCGTCCAGAACCTGATGGCTCTGCGCTTCGCCAACTCCCTGTTTGAGCCGCTGTGGAACTCGATGTGGATCGACCACGTGCAGATCACCGTGGCGGAGACCGTGGGGCTCGAGGGGCGTGCCGGTTACTACGACACTTCCGGGGCCCTGCGGGACATGGTGCAGAACCATATGCTGCAGCTCCTCTGTCTCACGGCCATGGAGCCGCCGCAGGCCCTGTCGGCCGACGCGGTGCGCGACGAGAAGCTCAAGATCCTGCGCGCTCTCGTGCCGCTTGAGACCGAGGGCACGAACGGCTCGGTGGTCCGCGGCCAATATAGGGCCGGCGCGATCAACGGCGCCGCCGTGAAGAGCTACGCCGAGGAACTGGGACCCGACCGCACCAGCCGGATTGAGACTTTCGTCGCCTTGCGCCTGGCCATCGCCAACTGGCGCTGGGCCGGCGTGCCGTTCTTCCTTCGCACGGGCAAGCGCCTCGCCCGCAAGACCTCGGAGATCGTCATCCAGTTCAAGCCGGTGCCGCACAGCATGTTTCCCGGCTCAGTGGGTCAGCTCTCGGCCAACCGGCTGGTCGTGCGCCTGCAGCCCGATGAGGGCATCACCCTGCGGCTGATGACCAAGGAGCCGGGCCCGGGCGGCCTGCGTCTGCGCCCGGCGCCGCTCGACCTCAGTTTCGCCGAGGCGTTCTCCGGCCGTTTCCCCGAAGCCTACGAGCGCCTGCTGATGGATGTGGTGCGCGGCAACGCGACGCTGTTCATGCGGCGCGACGAAGTCGAAACCGCCTGGGCGTTCCTCGATCCGCTGCTGCGTAGCTGGGAGCGCAGCGGCGATCCGCCCAAATCCTATGTCGCGGGAAGCTGGGGCCCGGCGGCGGCCACTGCACTGATCGAGCGCGAGGGCCGGACGTGGCACGAGGAGCTCGAGTAAGGTCTTATTTCCGGTCCCGCCACAGGGCGGCGACGCGGGCGTAGTTGTCGGCGACTGCGGCGATGGCCTGGTCGTCGCTGATCTTGCCGGCGAACCACTGCTCGGCCGGTCCCCAGAAGATGGTACGGCCGATGGCGAAGCCGCGCACCAGCTTTTCGTCCGCCGCGGCGTCGAAGGCGAGACGCAGCTCGGCATCCGACACTTCCTGGCCGAGGATGATGATGCCGCGGCAATGCGGGTCGTTCTTGCGCACGATGTCGCCCAGCTTCTTCCACGCCTTGGCATCGGGAAGCGGCGGCAGCTTCCACCAGTCGGGCATGACGCCGACTTCGTAGAAGCGCGCGACGGAATCGATGATCAGATCGGCGCCTTCGCCGGGCTTGACCCGCGGCGGGATGACCTCGAGCAGGAACTCCTTGCCGGTGGCGTGGCAGGCGCGCTGCAGCTCCTGCATGCGCTGTTCGTGAGCGGCCTTGAGCTCCGGCTTGTCGTCGGGCTGGTAGAAGATCAGCACCTTGACGATGTGCTCGGCCGGCCAGGCGCGCAGCGTCTGGACGATGTCGGGCCCGTGCTCGTATTCGACGGGGATGCTGCGCGGCAACTCGACCGGCCGCGCGATCCACAAATTCTGGCCGGTCGAGGCGTAGAGCGCGTCGCGGCCGAACTTGTCGTCGAGGATGATGCCCGCACCCTCGACGCCCTTGCCGACGCGCTTGGCGGCCTCGGCCACCAGCACCTTGTAGCGGCGGATATCGTCGGCGCCCTTGCCGTGCTTCTTGGCCAGCTCCTCGAACTGCCAGCGATGGTCGAAGGCGAGAGCCGCGACCTGCGGCCATGGCTTGCGGCCGGTGGTGACGCGGTGCAGGTAGGCTACGCGCGGGTCCTCGTGCAGCTTCGTCGGCCCATCCGCCTTCTTGGCCCGCTCCAGGAAGTCGGACAGCTCGGTCCAGCTCGGCATCGCCGGGGCGCAGGCGTGACGCGACACGACGAGGGCGCCGCAGGCATTGGCGATACGGCAGGCCTCCGGCCAGTCGGCGCCGCGCAGCCAGCCGCGCAGCAGCCCGGCCATGAAGCCATCGCCCGCACCGAGCACGTTGAACACCTCGACCGGGAAGCCCGGCCCGAGGATGCCGTCGTCGATGCGGTTGGGGATCGGGCCCGGGAATACGGCGCACCCCTGCGGGCCTCGCTTGAGTACGATGGTCGCCTTGGAGAGCTCACGCAGCTTGCGCAGTGCGGCGAGCGTATCGGTGCTGCCACCGGCGATGTGCACCTCTTCCTCCGTGCCGACGATCAGGTCGCAATGCGGCACGATGGTCTGGATATGCTCCGAGACGTTGCCCGAGGCCACGAAACGGTTCTCACCGGCGCCCGGGCTGGTCAGACCCCAAAGTACGGGCCGGTAATCGATGTCGAGCACCACCTTTGTGCCGGCGGCCTTAGCGTGGCGGATGGCCGCGCGGCAGGTCGCGTCGATGTCGGGCTTCGAGAAATGCGTGCCCGTGACCACCAGGGCTTTGGCCCTGGAGATGAATTCCGCGTCGAAATCCTCGGGGGCGATCGCCATATCGGCGCAGTCGGTGCGCACGAAGATCAGCGGGAAGGTATCGTGGTCGCGGATGCCCAGCACCACCAGGCCGGTCAGGCGCTTGGGGTCGGTCTTCACATGGCTGACGTCCACGCCTTCGGCGGCGAGAGTCTCGCGCACGAAGCGGCCCATATGCTCGTCGCCGACGCGCGTCAGCATGGCCGGCTTGAGGCCGAGACGCGCCGCACCGACCGAGATGTTTGCCGGGCAGCCGCCGAGATACTTGGCGAAGGACTGCATGTCCTCCAGCCGGCCGCCGATCTGCTCGCCGTAGAGGTCTACGGCGGCCCGGCCCATGGCGATGAAGTCGAAGGGCCGGCCTTCGGGGAAACTGTCAGGCATTCTTCAGTCCTTTGGGGTGCCAGACGGTGGCGCCCTTCTCCATGGTCCAGCGGTGTTCCTCGGTGAAATCGGGAACCGTGTACGGGTTGTCGGGCAGGTGGCGGATCACCCAGGCGTAGTACATGCCGTAGCCGGGGGCCGCGGTCTGGGCGTGGTCGTTGCCGACCAGGATCTTCACCGTGTCGTACTGCTTCACCTTCAGAACATCGTCGCCGAGTTCGGCATGGCCGTAACCCTGCGGATGGGTGAAGCGGTAATGGTAGATCTCCGGCTGCGGATGATGGTGCGGCGGGTAGCTCGACCAGCGGCCGGGCAGGGTGACGACTTCGCCCAGCACGAGTTCGGCATTGGGGTCGGCGTTGGTGCGGTCGAAGATGGTGCGCACCAGGCGCAGGCAGGCGCCGCCGACCTGGCCCATGCCGCGATGCTCGTCAGCCGTGTCCGCCGGCAGGAAGAAGCGCGGCGCGAAATGCTTCTTGTTGGCCGAGCGGTAGACTGTGAACTCCGTGGCGGCCTTGGCCTCGATGCGCAACTCGGCGCCGGCCGGCAGATGCACGCAACTCGGTGAGTCGTCGAACAGCGACTTGCGGGCGAAGGTGACCTGGCGGTTGCCGGCGGTCACCGTGGCCTCGCCGTCCATCAGCAGGAAGGCTGTTTCGACGGGCGTGGTCTCCCGGTAGCTCTCGCCCGCGGCAAGGTTGAGAACAGCGAAGCCCAGGCCGGTCGGCTCGTTGGCATCGTCGTATCGGGTCACCGCGGTGAGGCCGGGACCGAATCCCTTGCGGTTCTGGGTGAGATGAAGAGGGTTCACGATTGTCCTCCGCGCGAGGCGAGTTGATGGCCGAGAGCCACGACCAGCGACTGGGCGAGGCACATAGGCGCGACGAGCGAACGGAACGGCAAAGCGGGGCTCTGGTCAACCTCGAAACTGACCGTGGCCTGCCGGGCGATGGGGCTCAGGGGACTATCGGTTAACGCGATGATCTTGACGCCGCGCGCCGCCGCTTCCTCGACGATGGCGGCGACGTCGCGCGAGTACTCCTTGAAGCTGACGGCGATCAGTACGTCGTCGCGTGCCGCGGCACGGGCCTCCTCGTGCAGCAGGCCGCCGATGCCGTCGAGCAGATGCGCGCGCATCTCGAGCCGCGCGATGGCGTAGTAGAGATAGTAGGCGACGGGGAAGGCGCGTCCCTGGCCCAGTAGGTAGACCTCGCTGGCCCGGGCCAGCACCGAGACGGCGCGGATCATGTCGGCCGGGCGGATGGTCTCGCCCAGGTGCTGGAGCGCGGCAATGCCGTCATCCGCGAATTGCGCCAGCACGGGATCGGCGCCGTTGGCCTTGCGGCCGCTCTCCGCCTTGCTGCGCATCGCGTCGATGCGCTCGCGATAGCTCGGGCTGCTGGCGACCAGCCGGCTGCGGAACACCTGCTGCAGATCGCTGAAACCGTCATACCCGAGAGAGTTGGCAAAACGCACGATGGCCGAGGGCTGCACACCGGCCCGGGAGGCGACGACCGCTACCGTGCCCAGCGCCATGTCGTTGGGGTGCTCGAGCGCGAACTCGGCGATCTGCTGCAGCCGTCCCGACAGCTCGCCGTAGCGGCTGGTGATGAGCTGCTTGAGATCGTCGAACGACGCGGGTGGGGAGACTCGGGCCATCGGGGGTTCGTGAGACCTAGCCAAATTCCGCTTTACAGGGAAGTTTGGAACGAATATTCTATCATGTAATAAAAATAGAACAAACGTTCTTACGGACGGATTAAAGGGGGCGGCGCGTGGCAGCACAGACGCGGATCGGCTTCATCGGCGTGGGCCTGATGGGGCACGGCATGGCGAAGAACCTGCTGCAGAAGGGCTTTGCCGTGACGGTGGTCGGCCACCGCAACCGCAAGCCGGTCGATGATCTGGTTGCCCAGGGCGCCACCGAAGCGAAGAGCCCGGCCGAGGCCGCGGCCGTATCCGACATCCTGTGGATCTGCGTATCGACCTCACCGCAGGTCGAGGCGATCGTGCGCGAGGCGCTCTCCGGTGCACGCAAGGGGCTGATCCTGATCGACAGTTCGACCAGCGAGCCCGATTCGACCCTCAAGCTGTCCGAAGAGTGCCGGGCCAAGGGCGTGACCCTCGTCGATGCACCACTCAACCGTACCCCGAAGGAAGCGGAAGAGGGGCGGCTCAACGTGATGGTCGGCGCCGACGAGGCGGCGTTCGCCGCGATCAAGCCGGCGCTCCAGGCCATCGCCGAGAACATCTTCCATGTCGGCCCGGTGGGCGCTGGCCACAAGATCAAGCTGCTCAACAATTTCCTCGCCATGGGCCAGGCGGCGGCCATCGCCGAGGCGCTGGTGGCGGGCCGCAAGCTCGGCGTCGATCTCGACCAGTTCTACAAGATGATTACCGCCGGCGGCGTGAACAGCGGCATCTTCCAGATGATGGTGCCCAAGTCGCTATCAGGCGATTTCACCGGCTTCCAGTTCGGCATCGCCAACGCGCTCAAGGATCTGCGCTACTACACGCACATGACCGAGAGCGGCGGCCTGCCCAGCCTGATGGGCGAGGCCGTCCACCAGAGCTTCGTCCAGGCGGCGGCGCTGGGATTCAAGGATCGTCTCATCGCCTCGTTGATCGAAGCCCAGGCCAAGGTCAACAATCTCCAGTTTGCGCAATCCCCGCAGGTTGGAGGTCAGGCCGCATGAGCACCAAACGCAAATCCAGAACCAAGGCGACGTCGAAGAAGAAATCCAGCGCCCTTCGCCGCAAGGCGCCGCTGCGCCGCGCGGCGAAGAAGCCGGCCGTTGCCGCGAAGGGTCACGTCTTCGCCAAGGGCAAGCTCCACGTCAGCCACCAGAAGGGCGCCTTCTGGGACGAGGGCCTGCGCGAATACTTCGCCTACCGCGATCTCGGCATGGTCGAGCGCACCGGCGGACGCGTGCGCGCCCATGTGATCCGGCCCTCCAAGCCTTGCGACAAGCCGGGCGACCTGCATTTCCACAACCTCGATTTCCAGATGGTCTACGTGCTCAAGGGCTGGGCGCGGGTCCATTTCGAGGGCGTGGGCGAGGTCCGTTTTGAGGAAGGGTCCTGCATGTACCAGGAGCCGGGCATCCAGCATCGCGTCGTCGAGTACTCGGACGACTACACGGTCATCGAAATCACGATTCCGGCGGATTTCGAAACCGTCAGTGTCGCGCCCTAGCGCGAAACCAACCAACCGGAGAGGAGAGGGAGTAACGCACGATGAAGATCAGGATCACCCGCCGCACACTTCTCGCCGGCACGGCCGCGACCGCGGGCGTGACCGCCTTTGCCGGTCCGTGGAAACACAACCGCGTCTGGGCGCAGCGCACCGACAAGCCGATCCTCATCGGCCTGACCCATGACGCCAGCGGCCAGTTCGCCAATTCGGGCCAGGACGAGCAGCGCGGCACGATCATGGCCATCGAGGAGATCAACGCGAAGGGCGGCGTGCTCGGCCGCAAGCTGACCTACGTCGTGGCCGACACCGAGACGACTCCCTCCACGGCGACGCGCGTCGCCGAGCGCATGATCAACCGCAACGAGGTCGCCTTCATCGTCGGCGCCATCCAGTCCGGTGTCGCCAACGCCATCGGCCAGGTGGCGCAGAAATACGGCGTCGTCTACTTCAACACCAATTCGAGCTCGCCGACCGAGGCGGGCAAGGACTGCCAGCGCGTCAAGTTCGTCTGGGACGGCACGGGCGCCAACTTCGCCAACGCCGCCGCGGCCAACGCGGTCAAGACCTTCGGCAAGAAGTGGCTGCTGCTGACCAACGATTACGTCTGGGGCCACAACACCTCGAAGGCGACGCGGACCACCGCCGTGCAGTACGGCGCCGACATCGTCGACGAGATCCTGGTGCCGGTCGGCACGCGCGACTTCTCGCCGATCCTGCTCAAGGTGCAGCAGGCGCGGCCGGACGTGGTGGCGGCCGCCGTCGGTGGCGACGACTTCAAGGTCATGCGCCAGCAGACCGTCGACATGAAGCTCGACCGCAAGCCGGCCTGGCTCAACAACCAGCAGGACTGGCCGGACGTCTACGGCCTCGGCATCGATTCCGTCTTCGGCGTCTTCGGCACGACCTGGTATCACAAGCTCGATCTGCCGGGCGTTTCGGACCTGGTGAAGAAATACCAGGCGCGCTGGCCGGACACGCGCATCGACGTGCCGGGCAACGTCTTCTACAACGGCTACATGGCGATGCATGAGCTCGCCAAGGCGATCGAGCGCGCCGGCAGCACCAACAACCTCAAGGTGATCCGCGCGCTCGAGGGTCACAAGATGTCGGCCCGCGACCGCATGCAGCATGCCGACGCCTACATCGATCCCGTGTCGCACCACGTGCAGCAGACGATCTACATGGCGACCGGTAACGACAAGCCGACCGACCCGACCGACTACTTCAAGATCATCAGCTGGGTCGGAGCGGATGACGCCAAGGACAAGAACGAAGCCACCGACTGCAAGCTGCAGCCTCTCGACAGGACACCCAGCTACGAGATGTAGACTGGGTTAGGGCAGGGCGGCGTCCACTTCTCCTCCCGGACGCCGCCCTCTTTTCTTTCGCCTCGTCATGGATCTGATTCATCTTCTGCTGCCGCACCTGCTGAACGGTGTGGCGCTTGGCCTGCTCTTCGCCCTTATCGCGCTCGGCTTCATGCTGATCATCGGCGTGATGGAGGTGATTAATCTCGCGCATGGCTCACTCTTCGCGCTGGGCGCCTATTTCGCCCTGTCGCTGATGACACCCGACGGTGGCTTGAAGCTGGGCCTCGCCCAGTTCCTCTTCGATCTGCCGATCGGCTGGCGCTACGTGGTTGTGCTGCTGCTCGCCCCCATAGGCGTCGCGGTGGTCGGCATGGGCCTGGAGATTTGCCTGCGCCGCACCTACGGCAAGGATCCGCTCTACGGCCTGCTGCTGACCTTTGGCGCGGCGCTGGTGCTGGAGGAGCTGATCCGCCTGGCCTGGGGGCCGACCGAGCGCTTCATCCCCATGCCGCAGGCCATCACCGGCGGCGTGTGGATCGGTGAGCTCATCTATTCCAAGTACCGCTTCTTCGCCTCGGGCTTTGCCATCCTGATGATCGCGCTGCTCTGGCTCTTCCTGGAGAAGACTCCCTACGGCGCGCTGATCAAGGCCGGCGCCCATGACAGCGAGATGGTCCGCGCCCTGGGCGTCAACCTGACGCGGCTGCGCCTGTTCGTCTTCGGCTTCGGCACGGAGCTCGCCGCCATCGCCGGCATCATCATGGCGCCGATCTGGGGGATACGTCCGCATGTCGGTGTCGACGCCGTCGTGCCCGCCTTCGTGGTCATCGTGCTCGGCGGGGTGGGCAGTTTCTGGGGCGCCGTGATCGCAGGCCTGCTGGTTGGCATGGTGGTCGGCCTGACTGGTGCTTTCGCCACCGACTGGTCGCTGATCTCCATGTACATCCTGCTGATCCTGGTCGTGACCTTCCGGGCACGCGGCCTGCTCGGCAAGAAGAGTATCCTGGAGAACTGAGATGGGTGCGATCGACCGTCTCCGCTCCTGGATCACGCTGCCCATGCTGGTAAGCTTCCTGCTCTTCGGCTCGCTGCCCTTCTGGATCCGCGAGGTCGGGCTCTATCCCTATCTCGGCGTCGAGGTGCTGATCTTCTGCATCTACGCGCTCGGCTACAACGTGCTGCTCGGCTATGGCGGGCTGCCCTCCTTCGGCCACGGCGCCTATTTCGGCATCGGCGCCTACGCCTTCGGCCTCGCCCAGTTCAATCTCGTCGAGAATCTGTGGGTCTGCCTGCTCGCCGGGATGCTGGCGGCGGTGTTCTTCGGCGCCATCGTGGCGTTGTTCATCTCGCATCGCCGCGGCATCTATTTCGCCCTGATGACCATCGCCTTCGGGCAGATGTTCTTCTTCATCGCCTCTAAATGGACCTCGGTGACCAAGGGCGAAGACGGGCTGCTCAACATCGCCCGCCTGCCGGTGGAGCTCGGCTTCGCCAGCTACGCCATCCAGCGCAACGGCGATTTCTACTGGTTCGTCTTCGCCTGCTTCGCGGTCACGGTGATCCTGCTCTGGCGGGTGGTGAATTCGCCTTTCGGCAAGGTCGTGCAGGCGATCAAGCAGAACGAAGCCCGCACGTCGTTCCTCGGCTACAACGTCGTGCTCTACAAGGGCCTGGTCTTCGCGCTTTCCTGCGCCGTCGCCGGCTTTGCCGGCTCGCTCTTCGCCATGGCCCAGGGCGGGGCCTTCGTGCAGGTGATGAACCTGCAATGGTCGGGCGTGGTCGTGCTGATGGTGCTGATCGGCGGCGGCTTCGTCAGCTTCTGGGGGCCGGTGCTCGGCGTCATCCTCTACTTCGTCGCCCGCGACCTGCTCGGCGCCTACACCGAGACTTGGCAGCTCTGGTTCGGCCTGCTCTTCATGCTGGTCGTGATGTTCAAGCCCGAGGGCATCGCCGGCATCTGGCAAGGCATCGTCTACCGTAACAGAAAGCCTCGCACCTCGGCCTCGCTCCACCTGCTCGCCATGCTGAGGGCCCGCTGATGGCGCTGTTCGAAGCCCAAGGCCTGCACATGCGCTTCGGCGACCGCGTGGTGCTGGAGAACATCACGCTCGATTTTCCGGAAGGCCGGCTGAGCGGCATCATGGGGCCGAACGGTGCGGGCAAGACAACCTGCTTCAACGTGCTCACCGGCCGCTACAGGCCGACCCGCGGCCGGGTGATCTTCGACGGCGAGGACATCACCGGCCTGCCGCCGCGCACCATCGCCCGCAAGGGCGTGTCGCGCTCCTTCCAGTTGATGAACCTGTTCAACGATTTCACCGCCGAGGAGAACGTTCTCGTCGCGTTGCCCGAGATGCGCGGTCGCGGCTTCGACCTGCTCGGCGACGCCATGGGCGACCGCACCTTGCGTATCCGTGCGGAGGAAGTGCTGGAGCGCGTCGGCCTCGGCGGTAAGGGGCAGGAACTAGCCAAGAACCTCTCCTACGGCGACCGGCGGGCGCTGGAGATCGGCGTGGCGCTGGCGGCGAGGCCGCGAGTGCTCTTTCTTGATGAGCCGACCTCCGGCCTCGGTACCGATGCCATCGCGCGGCTGAGCCAGCTCATTGCCCGGCTCAAGGGCGAGCTCACCATCGTCGCCATCGAGCACGACATGGAATTCCTGTTCGGACTCGCCGATTCCATTGCTGTCATCCACTGGGGGCAGGTGATCCGTCGCGGCACGCCGGCGGAATTGCGCGCCAACTCCTGGGTACAGAATTCCAATCTCGGGCGGCTCAAATGATCCTCGATGTCGCCGCCATCGACACCTATTACGGCGAGACGCAGGCGCTGTTCGGCATGTCGCTCAACGTCGCCGAGGGCGAGGTCGTCGCCCTGCTCGGGCCCAACGGCGCCGGCAAGACGACCACCCTGCGCTCGATCCTTGGGCTGACGCGGCCGCGCCGCGGCACGATCCGTTTCGACGGCACCGATGTCAGCCGCACCGCGACGCACGAGATCGCACGCCGGGGTATCGGCTGGGTGCCCGACGACCGGCGCATCTGCCCGACTCTGACCGTCGCCCGCAACCTGTCGATTGCCGTCAAGCGCACCCGTTTCCGCGCTTGGACGATGAAGGAGATGTTTGGAATCTTCTCGCCGCTCGAATACTTGGTCGATCGCGAGGCCGAGAACCTGTCGGGAGGCGAGATGCAGATGGTGGCGATCGCCCGGGCGCTGCTGGGCTCGCCGGGCCTCGTGCTGTTCGACGAGCCGAGCCAGGGGCTCGCACCGAAGATTGTGCAGGACGTGCTGGCGACCATCCGTCGCCTCAAGGCCGAGGGTCTGTCGGTCATCATCGTCGAGCAGAACGCCGAGACGGCACTGTCGGTGGCCGACCGCATCTATGTGCTCGACCGCGGTCACCTTGCCTGGTCCGGGACCGCCGCCGCGCTGCGCGACGATCCCGACCAGCGCCGCAGACTGCTGGGAGCCTGACGATGGCCGCACCGCTTCTCGTCCTCGACAGACTGGAGAAAGCGTACACCCGCGGTCTGCTTCGCAAGCAGGTGACCTTCCGCGTGCAGGCCGATCTGAGCTTCGGTGAGTCGGCCATCGTCGGCATGATGGGACCGAACGGGGCCGGCAAGACGACGCTGTTCGAGATGATGACCGGCTCCAACGTGCCCACTGCCGGCCGCGTGCTCTGCTGCGGCAAGGATATCCATCAGGTGAAGTACCGGGAGCGCGACCGGTTGGCCATCCACTATCACCAGTCCTACCAGGTGCGGCATTTCAGCCGGCGAAAACCCTCGTTTCTGCTGGAGTCCGCAGGCTCCGACTATCCTATGGTCCATCTCTTCGACGAGCCCCAGTTCAACACCCAGGACGGCTATATCGGTTTCATGCTCGATTTCTTCCGCAAGCTGCGCGGCGAGGGGCGGCTGGTCTTCATCTGTCTGCACCCGACGGCCAAGTACCATCTCGACCTGCTCAAGGAAGTCTGCGAGCGTTTCGTCTTCGTTGCCGGCGGCAAGGCTCATGCCGCCCCCAGCCTGGAGGCGCTCAAGGACGACCCGCGTTTCCGCGCGTATCTTGGTGATTTGATGGCTGTTGCATGATGACAAAGCGTATCGCACTGGTAACCGGCGCGGCGGGCCCGATGGGCCTCGCCACGGCCAAGACGCTGATGGCAGAGGGCCATCGCGTCGCCATGGCCGATCTCAACCGCGACAAGATCGAGCGGCTGGCCAAGGAGACCGGCGGCTACGCCGTGGCGCTCGACGTCTCCGACCTCAAGGCGGCGCATGCCGCCTGTGACCGGGTGGAAAAGGAACTCGGCCCGGTCGACATTCTGGTCAACAACGCCGGCATCCTCACGAACAACAAGTCGGCGGCGACCACGCCCGAGGAATGGCGCAAGGTCCTGGCGGTCAATCTCGACGGCGCCTTCTGGCTGTCGCAGCGCCTGCTGCCGGGTATGAAGGAACGGCGCTGGGGGCGCATCGTGAATACCTGCTCGTTCGCCATGAAGTCGGGCGGGCTCACCGCCGGCACGGCTTACACTGTGTCGAAGGCGGCGCTGCAGGGCCTGACCTTCTCGCTGGCCCGTGAGGCGGTCGGTTTCGGCGTTACGGTCAACGGCATTGCGCCGGCCCACGTCAACACGCCGATGGTCACCGAGCAGCTCAACGAGACACAACGCCAGGCGATGCTCAAGACCATCCCGGTCGGGCGCTTCTGCGAGCCGGAGGAGTTTGCCCACTGCGTGCGCTTCTTCGTCTCGCCGCTCTCCGGCTTCATCACCGGCGAGATCCTCGACCTCAACGGCGGCCTGCAGTTCGACTAGCGATGACCGCCGCACCGCGCATCACGCCGCAGATCGACTTCCGGGCGGAACTTGGCCCGCTCTTCGATCTCGCCGGAAAGGTGGCGTACCTGCCGGGTGGCTATGGCGGGTTGGGCGAGGCGATCGCCTGGGGGCTGGCGCTGCGTGGCGCCAAAGTCGCCATCTCGGGCCGGGATGCTGGCAAGGCCGAGACTCTGGCCGCACGCCTGCGCGGCGACGGTCATGAGGCGATCGGCCTGGCGATGGACGTAACCCAGGTCCCCGATATCAGGCGCTCGGTCGAGGCAGTGGTCGAGCGTTTCGGCACGATCGATATCCTGGTCAATTGCGTAGGCATCCAGATCGAGCAGAAGCTGACCGAGGTCACCGAGGAGGCGTTCGACGGCGTCTACCAGGTGAATCTGCGCGGCGCGATGTTCCTGGGTCAGGCGGTGGCCAGGGCCCAGATCGCGGCTGGCCGGGGCGGCAAGCAGATGCACCTCCTCTCGGTGCGGGCGCAGCTCGGGCTGCGGAACCGCGGCTATTCCGCGTACTGCAGCACCAAGGGCGGGATGGCGATGCTGATCAAGCAGCACGCCATGGAGCTGGCGCCGCACAACATCACCGTGAACGGGATCGCGCCGACCTTCGTTTATACCGAGCTGATCCAGCACGTCATGGACAACCCCGTCTTCCGCCAGCAGCTGAACGAGCGTATCCCGCTCGGCCGTATCGCCGATCCCAAGGACGTGGTCGGCCCGGCGGTGTTCTTCGCTTCGCCGGCGGCGGATTTCGTCACCGGCCAGATCCTCTACGTCGACGGCGGCATCACCGCCAGCCAGTAGCCGTCGTGGTAGAATAGCCTTCGCGTCGCACAGCGGGGGCCGATGTCGGTCAGTTCGCATCGCAAGCTCAACGTCGAGCAGCTCATCAACCTTGCCCAGGTCTATTGGGACGACCCTGGCAAGCTGATGGAGATCGGCGAGGCCATTGAGTCGCGCATGGACCCGGCGGCACAGCTGCTGTTCGGCGCGGTCAGCAGTCGGCTGGAGCGGCTGAAGACCAATCCGGCGCGCGCCCTCGCCGAACCAACACCGGATCTCGCGAAGCTGATTGCCGAGCGGCTGGGCAAAAAGCCGGCCGAGCAGCCCGGCGCCGCGCCGGTAACCGAAGCGGTTCTCGGGAAAGCAGAGGAGCGGAAATCGCGGCGCCTGCTGCCGCTGGTGCTCGTTGGTCTGCTGCTGATCGCGGCTGTGGGCGCCTGGTTCCTTTGGCCGAAAGCGCCGGAGGAGAAGACGGTCGCCACGACCGGCAAGCCGGGTATCGAGATCTTCGAGCAAGGCACAGTGGCAGAGGATGAGGCGAAACGGGGTGCCGGATCGTCGGCGCTGACGGGTCGGCGCCAGGCCGAGCTTCCGGCCCGCCTCGAGCATGAGGATCAGACGCGTGATGTCTCCGCTCGCGAAGCGGCCCCGCCGGCTGCATCCGGCCGAATCCCGTCGCTGCCGCAGGCCGCCGAGATCGAGGAGCCCAAGGACGCGACCGGTAGAGGCAGCGGCTCAGGCCGGGCGCCGCCGGGCAGCGGCGAGCGCGCGCCAGCCAGCCGCGTCGCATCCCAATCCCAGGACAGCGCTGCGTCCGCGCGCGGCGGTGGCACGACGCCGTCGGCCTCCCGCGTTCCGGCGAGTGCGGGCATTGCCATCGCCGAGGCGCAGCTCGAATGCTTCCTCAGCGACAGCCGTCCGACCGCCTGCGGCGCCCCGCCGGGTGGCGGTCGTGGCGCGGCGTCGGGTGGCAGCGGTGGCGGCGGCTCCCCGGCAGCGAATGCCATAGGCGCTGGCGCTTCGACCCCGCCGGCCGGAAGCTCCGCAGGCGCAGGGAGTGCGCCGCGCCCTTCATCGACGTCGCAAGGCGGACGCAATGAATCTTCGGGAAGCGGTAGCGGCGCAGGCAGCGGTGGCGGAGGCCGTGGGAGCGGCGGCAGCGGCTCGGGGGACACGGCCGGGGGGGCATCGTCCAGCCCGTCAGCCCCGCGTGCTTCGTCGCAAAGCGCTTCCGGCGGAGGTGGCGGTGGTGGTGGCCAGGCGGCCTCGCCGCCGCGCCCGCCCGCGCAGCAGGCCAATCAGCCGAATCAGCCACCGCCGGAACCGGATCCTGATTGCCCGGCTGACGCGCAGCCCGGTCGGGTCGTCTTCATTTTCGACGGCTCGGTGAGCATGGGGCTGCCGCTTGGCCTTGACCCGGCCGAGGAGGACCGGCTCGACGAAGGCACGCGGCGCCGCGATCCGCAGGCGCGGGCCGAGTATCGCGCGCTGCTGCAGCAGCCCGGCCCTAAACGTATGGGCCGCGCGCAGCTCGCCTTCACCGACGCCACGCAGGACCTGCCCGACCAGGTCGAGCTCGGCCTCGTGGTTTTCCAGGAATGCCGCGACATCCGCCAGGTCGGACTCTTCGGTGCTGGCCGCCGCGGTCCGGCCATCGACTACATTCGGGCCATGGTGCCGCGCGGCCGGACGCCGCTGGCCCAGAGCCTGATGGTGGCGCAGGAGATGCTCGATACGTCCAGGGGCTCGATCGTGCTGCTCACCGACGGGCGCGAGTTCTGCAACGGCGACCCTTGCGCCGCCGCGCAGCACCTCAAGGACACGCGGCCGGGCGTGCCGGTGCATATCGTCGACATCACCGGGCAAGCCAGCGCCGAATGCGTGGCCGAGATCACCGGCGGGCGCAGTTACGCGCCGGCGGAGACCGACGATCTGTCGCAGGTGCTGCGCGCCGCCTTCCGCGGCGCGGCGCCGCACTGCCCCGACGCGCGCTGAATCAGGTCAGCGGAATGCCGTCGACATGGGTCTTGAAGCCGGCGCGCTGCTTGAAGCGGCCGAGGAGCTTCTCGACATTGGGCAGCGACGGCCGCTCGATCGGCAGCTTGTACCAGCGCGCGACATAGACACCCAAAGGAATGTCGCCGACGGTGAAATTCGAGCCACAGACATAGTCGCGACCGGCGAGGTGTCTGTCGAGCAGCTGCAGCGCGGCAATCGATTTTGTGCGGCTATCCTCGATCAGCTTGGGATTGCGCTGCTCGGGCGGCGTGCGCACCAGTTGCCAGAAGACGTCGCGCATGCCCGGGCCGAACACAGTGAGCAGCCAGTCCATCCAGCGCTCGGCATCGGCCCGCGCCTTGATGTCCGTCGGCAGCAGCCCGCCGCCGTGCTTGGCCGCGAGATAGCGCACGATGCTGTTCGACTCCCAGAGGACGAAGCCGTCATCGTCGATCGTCGGCACGACCGAATTGGGGTTCATCTTCACGTACCAGTCGTCCTTGGTCTTGCCGAACTGGCCGCCGACATCCTCGCGGGTGTGCGGGATGTTGAGATCGCCGATGATCCACATCACCTTCTGCACGTTGATCGAATTGGCGCGGCCGTAGACCTTGAGCATGGGTGTTTCCTCTATTCCTTGTGTGCCGTTTTTGCGTCGTAGGGGTGGACCTGCCGCCAGTGGCGGGCGATGTCGGCGCGGCGGCAGACCCAGACCCTGTCGTGTTTCTGCACGTAGTCGAGGAAGCGCGCCAGCGCCGCGGCGCGACCCGGCCTGCCGGCGAGGCGGCAATGCAGTCCGACCGACATCATCTTCGGTGCCGTCTCTCCTTCGCGGTAGAGCACGTCGAAGGCGTCGCGCAGGTAGGTGAAGAAATCGTCGCCCTGGTTGAAGCCCTGGGCGGTGCCGAACTTCATGTCGTTGTTGTCGAGCGTGTAGGGGATCACCAGATGCCCCTTGCCGCCGACGTTGAGCCAGTAAGGCAGGTCGTCGCTGTAGGCGTCGGAATCGTAGAGGAAGCCGCCTTCCTCCACGACCAGCCGGCGGGTGTTTGCGCTTAGCCGCCCCGTGTACCAGCCGACCGGCCGCTCGCCGCAGACCTGTTCGATGGTGTCGATCGCCAGCTTCATATGCTTGCGTTCTTCGGCGAGGCTGACGTTCTGGTAGTCGTACCAGCGCCAGCCGTGACTGGCGATTTCGTGGCCGGCTTCGGCCATCGCCCTGGCCGCTTCGGGATTGCGCATCACCGCCATGCCGACGGCATACGAGGTGAACGGCAGCCGGCGTTCGCCGAACAGACGCAGGATGCGCCAGAAGCCGGCGCGCATGCCGTACTCGTAGACGGATTCCACACTCTCGTCGCGCTTGCGCTTTCGCGGCGTCAGTCCGACGACCTCGTAGAGGTAGACCTCCGATTCCTTGTCGCCGTGCAAGACCGAGCGCTCGCCGCCTTCCTCGAAATTCAGCACGAACGAGACCGCGACGCGCGCCTCGTTCGGCCAGCGCGGGTGCGGCGGGTTGGCACCGTAGCCTTTCAGGTCGCGCGGGTAGTTCTTCTGCTTCTTAGCCATGCGTCCTGCTGTCGCTTGAGAATATTGTTAGACACATTGGACATAACAAGTGCCGTATTGCACATTAAATATGTATGCAAATCAGCCAATTAGGTTTGGCCGCGCGGCGCGCCACAGTAAAGACATAATGGCCCTATTTGCCACAATTACACGGTCAGCGTCGCGGCCAGGCGCAGCAGCGTCGCGTCCGTGCCCGGCCCGCCGAGGAAGGAGAGGCCGATGGGCGCGCCGTCGACCTTGCCGGCCGGCACGGTGACCTGCGGCAGGCGGGCAAGGCCCGACGGCGCGCAGAGCACATGGGCCTTGAAGCGGGCGGCTTCATGCGATTCCGGCTCGTTGCGCAGGGGGGCGGGGCCGGGCGCGGTGGGGAAGCACAACACGCCGCCGCCGGCCAGCAGCAGTTTGAGATGCTGCGTGACGCTCTCGCGGCGCGGCCGTGCGGCATTGTAGGCGGCGTCGGTGACCTGGCTGGCGATCTCGAAACGCCTGGCGACATCGGCACCGAATTTCGGCTTTCTCTCGGTGATCCACGGCCCCTGGGCCTTCCACGCCTCGTAGGCCATCAGGGTGCGGAAATCCGCCGCCCATTGCTCGAGCGGATCGCCGTCCGTGGAAACCGGTGCGGCGCGTGTGCGCGACAGCCCGCCATAGGGCGCGGCCATGCGCTGGGCGACGCGTTGGGCGGTCTCCGCCGTCTCCTTGTCGGCCGCGGCGGCGAGGTCGGTGGCCCACATCAGGCGCTTGGGAGGCGCGGGGTCGGCGCTTTCGCGCAGGAGCGCGCGGCCCACCGCATCGAACGTCGCGGCGTCGCGGGCAAAATGCCCGACCGTGTCGAAACTGCTGGAGAGCGGTACGACTCCGTCGAGCGGGATGCGCCCGTGCGTCGGCCGCAGGCCGTAAAGGCCGCAATAGCTGGCGGGGATGCGCACCGAGCCGCCGGTGTCCGAGCCGAGCGCCGTGTCGCAGAGCCGCCCCGCGACGGCCGCCGCCGAGCCGCAGGACGAGCCGCCGGGCACGCGGTCGGGCGCCATCGGATTGGTCGGCATGCCGTAGTGAACGTTATCGCCGGCCATGCCGAAGGCCATCTCGACGGTGATGGTGCGGCCGATCAGGCTCGCCCCGGCATCGAGCAGGGTCTGCACCGCCCAGGAATGCTTTGCTGCGGGTTGCTGACCGTCGAGATAGTCGGGATTGCCGGCCCCCGTGCGCTGCCCCTGGATGTCGTAGAGATCCTTGGCGGCAAAGGTGAGGCCGGACAGCAAGGCGTTCGCGGCCCCATCAATGCGGAAAGCGGGGCCGGGCATGAAGGCCCCGAACTCGTCGCGGGCGGCAGCGTCGTTCATCGTGATCTCCCTGGGCGATACGGCCACGATGCCGGGCAGCCGCGGCGACCGCAAGGGGGCGTGGCATTTTTGTCGAAACGGCAATATTGCGCGGCGATGGCTTCGTAGTCCGGAACCAACCGCACGATCGCCCCTTGTCATCGGGGTACTGGGGGAAAGCGGTAGGCAATGGATCGTTTCGCAGCGTGGCTGTTGTTCTTCGCCGTCGGGGCGATTGCAGCCGGCTGTGCAGCAGCGCCGATGGCGCGCGCCGGCAGCCTTCCGCCAAGCGTGACTGTCGATGACGGCAAGGGTTCCCGGCTCGAGCTCAATCTGGCCGGGATGGTGGAAGGGGGAGCCCTGGTCTCCGGGTTCGGCTGGCGGCGCCAGCATCCCATGGGCGGCGGCGGCGCCTCGCACGCCGGAATCGACATCAAGGCGCCTCGGGGCACGCCGGTTCGGGCCGCCGCCGCGGGCGTCGTGGTCGAGATTGCCTGGGGCGCCGATTTCGGACGTTTCGTGCGCCTGCGTCATGGGGAGCGGCTAGAGACGGTCTATGCCCACCTGACGCGCGTCGTCAAACCGTTGAAGGTCGGGGATGTGGTGACGGCCGACGACATCATCGGCCATGTCGGCTCGACGGGGCGCAGCACCGGCCCGCATCTTCATTTCGAGGTGCGGCGCAACGGCACGCCCATCGACCCGCTGGGCAGACCGCCGCCCCGGAAATCCAGAGCCGCGAAGGCGCGCGCCTCTTAATCTTTAGCCGGCGCGAGTTATTCACACCGCCGTTCCGTCCGGGTTGTTCCTCCCAAGGCGTTCGATTAAGAACACGGGCGTCGGTGGGGCGCTGTCGATGCGCGCAATTTTCTGGATTAACTTTCAGCTGCGCGAATTTAGAGACTAAGGCATGGCGTACGAAGTCCACGTCAGTCGCAACGGCCGCTGGCAGATCGAGGGCGTCAGTCCCTCGGAGGCGGACGCGACCGCGGACGCGCGGCGCCGCGTCAGCCAGTCCGGCGTCGAAGGTGTGCGTGTCGTCAAGGAGGCGCGCAGCCGCCACGGGCAGCCCGAGATCGTCTTCGAGCAGAAGGGGCGCGGGCCCAGCGAGACCGTCGCTCTCGGCACGGTCGACGCGACCCCGGAGAAATGCGAGGAGCCCGACGATCTCTACGGCGACAACGCCCGCCAGACGATGGGCAAGCTGTTCAAGAACTATACGTCCAAGATGAACGTCACGGTGAGCGAGGTGCTCTACAACCCGCGCGAGCTCAAGCGGGTGATGGAGAAGGACAACCTCGTCACCTCCGCCGTCTCCAAGGTGGCCAGCCTGCAATCGGCCGGCGAGAGCCCGCAGGCGGCCAAGACCCGGCGCGACGATCTGTTCGGTATGCTCGACCAGGTCCTGGCCAAGGCCAACGCCGCCGAGAAGGTCGATCTGCCCTCGATCTCCAAGGTCGGCTTCAGCGAGCTGGAGAAGGCGGTGGCCACCAAGGCCGCCGACCCGGACGAGGCCGAATACCTGAAGCGCGTGGCCATCAGCCGCGAGCTGATCGACGAGCGCAGCTTCCTCGGCAAGCTCGACAACGCCATGAAATGGGCCGAGAGCGTCGACCCGGCCGTGGCGGTCGGGGCGCTCGACGAGTTCATCGCCGACGCGCTCAACGACGCGACGCTGGTGCAGGACCTGCTGGGTCCGCGCGAGAACCTGCTGGCGGCCATCCTCGCCATGCTCGATCTGCTCGACGGCCAGATGGCCCTGGCCAAGGGCAACGAGGAGCAGCGCAAGGAGATCAACTCCGCCACGGAGCGGCTGAACAAGCTGATCGCCTCGGCCCGCCTGCCGGGGGCGGTCGACGTCATCGCCGACCGCATCCGCGGCATCATCGCCAGCCGAAACCCGCTGATGCGCGACGGCACGCCGGAGAAGGAGAAAGAGGCCTTCCGCCTGCTGGTCGAGCGCCTGGTGCCGGCGGAAGGGCCGATCCGGACCGCGCCCGAGCTGTTCGATGCGGTCATCGAGAGGGGCGCCCGCATGCTCAACATGGGCGGTGCCGGCGGCCGGCTCGAATCCCTGGCCTTCATCTCCAAGCTGCCGGCCGATCCGCCGCGCGGCCTGCGCTTCCTCATGGCGATCTACGAATCGAGCCTGCGGCCGCCCTTCGAGGCGAAGATCGAGGAGCTGATCGGCGGCTGGATCGCCTCGATGACAACGGCCGGCGCCGTCCACCCCTCGACCAAGAACCCGGCCTTCGTGATGAAGGCGGTGACCAACCTGTTCTACCAGATCCGCGATGCCGGCCTGCCCGACGACCAGAAGAAGAAGCTGACGGAGCATCTCGACACGCTGCTCTACAAGTACGTGGTCGAAGCGAAAATCCTGGAGCGGGTCGACGATCCCAACCGACCCTTACGTATGCGCGCGCGCATGCTGGTCAGCATGTGCCTCCCGGACATGCTGCCGCCGGGCCGGGCGGTCGAGGCGGCGCGGCCGCGCGTCGTCGGCTACCTGCGCCAGCCGAACTTCACCACCGAAGTGGTCGCCGATCTCACCGATCCGGCGGAGAAGGAAAAGACGCTGCGCGACCTCTTCGACGTGATGAAGAAGGCGGGATTCCGGTAGGAGCGGGGCAGGCGCGTGGCTGAACCTCTAAGGACCCGGCGCAATCAGTGAGGCCGTTGGAAAGTATGTCCGGTAGCGCGCCGCATCGCGCGTGAGCAGCGAGGATTGTGAGACGGCAGCGTGGGCGCCAATGAAGAAGTCCGGCAGCACCCCGGTCCTGATGCCACCGCGCCGGCGATAGTCACGAAACACCTTGCCGGCGAGGAACAAGGCCGGCTGTGGAATCGCGGCGAGCGCGATGCCAGCTTCCTCCAGCACGCCTTCCAGCTCCTCGATCCGCGCGAAGCCGATCGACAGCTCGGCATAAATCACGGCGTTGATGGCGAGACGGTCACGCAGCGCGGCCGATTCAAGCTGATGCTGCGACCAGTCCGCCCATTCCGGGTCGTCGGTAACCACGTCCAGCAGGACATTGGTATCGACCAGGATCACTCGTCTACGCCTCACCCCGCGTCAATGCCATGATTTCATCGGTCGTCATGCGGATGGTCGCGGTGCCGCGCAGGCGCGCGAAGGCGCTGCTGGGCGCGCCGGTCCTGCGGCCGGCCTTCACAAGGACGACGCTGCCGTCCGGCGCGAGGTCGAAGTCGACGGCGCTGCCTGGCTTCAGGTTGAGGCGGTCACGGACCGGCTTCGGGATCGTGACTTGGCCTTTGCTTGTGACGCGAGTGCTCATGCTGACCCCGGTAATACTCAATTTTTATAGGTAATACCTCGGGTCTACCCTTGTCAATCACGGCCCCTGCAAGGACTTGGCGGCTCCACGAACCTCCCCTATGTTCCGGCGCGCCCCGCGCACCGAAGGATCTCATGGCCGTTGATTCGCTGCTCCGCCCGCCGCTCAAGGTGGTGAATATCGGCCTCGCCGGCTTCGCCGCTGATCTCAGGGCGCGCGGGGTCGCCGTTGCCGAGGTCGACTGGGCGCCGCCGGCGCGCGGCGACGCCCGGCTGGCGGGCCTGGTGTCCCGTTTGAGCGCGCTCGATGCCGTGGATGCGGCCAACCGCGAGGCGCTGGGACGTTTCCTCAAAGCCGATCCGGTGCTGGTCGATGTGCGGCCGGCCGGCGAGGTGCTCACCCGGCTCAAGGACCGCATGATCCTGCACGCTGGCCCGCCGATCGGCTGGGAGCGTATGTGCGGGCCGCTGCGCGGCGCCATCCAGGGGGCCATCGTGCTCGAGGGCTGGGCCCCCGATCTCGCGGCGGCGGAGACACTCGCGGCCTCCGGCGGCGTCGCCTTCGAGCCCTGCCACCACCACGATGCGGTCGGGCCGATGACCGGTCTGATCACCCGCTCGATGCCGGTGATGATCGTCGAGAATCGCGCCTTCGGCACGCGCGCCTACTGCACGATCAACGAGGGCCTGGGCAAGGTCATGCGCTTCGGCGGCAACGATGCCGAGGTGCTCAACCGCCTGCGCTGGCTGGCGGGCACGCTCGGCCCGGCGCTCGCCGGCGCGCTGCGCCTTCAGGGCGGAATGCCGCTCAAACCGGTGATCGCCCGCGGTCTGTCGATGGGCGATGAGATGCACCAACGCAACGTCGCCTGCTCCAGCCTGTTCATCCGGCTTCTGGCGCCGTGGCTGGCCCGCGCCGTGCCCGATTCCGAGACGCTGGCGAAGGTCTGCGAGTTCATCGGCGCCAACGATCAGTTCTTCCTCAACGTGGCGATGGCCATGGGCAAGGCGATGGCCGATCCGGTGCGCGGCGTCGCCGGCTCGACGATGGTCACGGCCATGTGCCGCAACGGCACCAATTTCGGCATCCGCGTCGCCGCCACCGGCGACCAGTGGTTCACCGCGCCCGTCGAGCAGCCCAAGGGGCTCTATTTCCCGGGCTACACGGAGAAGGACGCCAACCCGGATATCGGGGATTCGGCGATCGTCGAGACCATCGGTCTCGGTGGCTTCGCCATGGCGGCCTCTCCGGCGGTCGCCGGCTTCGTCGGTGCCGGCTCGGCAGCCGAGGCGCTCAACTACACCCGTGCCATGTACGACATCACGCTCGGCCGCAACGCCGACTGGACGATGCCGTCCCTCGATTTCGCCGGCGTGCCGACCGGCATCGACGTGCGCAAGGTGGTCGAGACGGGTATCGCGCCGACCATCAACACCGGCATCGCCCATCGCCTGCCGGGCATCGGCCAGGTGGGGGCGGGCACGGTGAAGGCACCGCTCTCCTGCTTCGAGCAGGCGCTGATCGCGGTCGCCGCGAAGCTGGGGATCGCTTGATGCCTCTTCTTTCGACGCTTCCCCTCACCCCAACCCTCTCCCTACGGGGGAGGGGGCAGATCGGCGCGCATCCGAATTCACCTCTCCCGTGGGGAGAGGTCGGCGCGAAGCGCCGGGTGAGGGAGCGGTGCTCGGGGGGAACTCGCTGATGCCCGTCGCGAATCGCGTCCGCAAAGGCTTCTATCTCGACTCCGTGGCGCTGATGCGTCTGTCGCAAACCGTGTCGGCGCTGCCGGGAGTCACGACGGCGGCGCTGATGATCGGCAGCGCCTCCAACCGCGGCATCCTTCAGGAGGCGGGGTTGCTCGCCACCGGCTGCGACGCCGGCGCCAACGATCTGATCATCGCCGTGCAGGCGGAGAGCCCGGCGCAGCTCGATGCAGCAATGAAGCGGGCCGAGGAGATGCTCGACCAGCCGCAGGGCGGCGGCACCTCGGCTGGCGGCGCACGCAAGCCACGCTCGATCGGCGCGGCGCTGACTGATCTCGGCGGTGGCAATCTGGCGCTGATCTCCGTACCGGGAGAGTTCGCGGCCGGCGAGGCGCGCCGCGCGCTGGGGCTTGGGCTGCACGTGCTGATGTTCAGCGACAACGTTGCTTACGACGACGAGCGATCGCTCAAGGAAGAGGCGCAGAAGCGCGGCCTGCTGGTGATGGGGCCGGATTGCGGCACGGCGCTGATCGGCGGCGTGCCCATTGCCTTCGCCAACGAGGTTGCCATCGGCGATATCGGTATCGTGGCCGCCTCGGGTACCGGCCTGCAGGAAGTCTCCACCCTGATTGCGCGTGGCGGCGGTGGCGTTTCGCACGGTATCGGCACTGGCGGGCGCGATCTCTCGGAGAAGATCGGTGCGCTCACCACGCTTGCCGCCATCGATGCGCTGGACGCCGATCCGGGCACGCGGCTCATCGTCCTCATCTCCAAGCCGCCCGCGGCGAGTGTTGCCGAGACGGTTCTGGCGCGCGTGGCGCGCAGCCGGAAGCCGTTTGTCATCTGCTTCCTCGGCGCAAAGGGCCTCAGGCTGCCGGCCAATGCGCGCCTCGCGCCGACTCTGGCGGCTGCGGCGAGCGAGGCGCTGGGCAAGCCCATTGCCGGTTCGCTCGACATTCCCTCGGTTGCGGCGCACGCGCGTGGCGCTCTCGACCGGCAGCGGCGCTGGATCCGCGGTGTGTATAGCGGCGGCACGCTGTGCGGCGAGACACAGATCGTGTTGCGCGAGGCGGGCGAACCCTACTGGTCGAACGCGCCGATCCCGGGCTCCCTGCCGCAGCAATCGGCGATCGCGCACAGCCTGGTCGACTACGGGGCCGACGAGTACACGCGCGGCCGGCCGCATCCGATGATCGATCCGGCATTGCGCGACCAGGCTCTGGTGACGGCATTCGGCGATCCGGCCGTGGCGGTCGTGCTGTTCGATTGCGTCATCGGCCATGGCGCGCATGGCGATCCGGCGGGTGCGGTGGCGCGGGTGATCAAGGGGGCTGCATCGGGCCCGCGTCCGGCGCTTGTCGCCTCCGTCACCGGCACCGATGCCGATCCGCAGAACCGCGCGGCCCAGGTGCGTACGCTGCAGGAGGCCGGCGTGCTCGTCGCCACCTCCAACGCCGAAGCGGCATCGCTCGCCCTGGCGATCTCGCACCCTCGCTAGCCGGCTACGCTCACAAGCGCTGCTACGGCGCCAGCCAGGGCGTCCCAGCCGGAGCTATGACCGATACGGTCCAGCCGCGCGACACCGTCGGCCAGCGATGGATCGTCGTGTGCCAGCGCGGCCAGCGTATCGTGAAGCGCGGCCGCTCCCTCACCGTCGGCAGCTGCGGCAAGATGGGCGAAGGAGATATCGCTGGTGCCGCCGCGGGCACGCGGCATCAGCCAGCCCGCCAGCCGATCCGCGTCGGCGGCCCGGCCAAAGCCGCGCAGGGCGATGAGTGCGCCGCCGAGCGCATCGTCGCCGGCGGGAGTGAGCCCCGAGCCCAGCCCGATCAGCGTCGCAACCGTCACGGGCGGTTCGCCGGCCGGGTCACGGAACCAGGTGGCGAGGGCAAGAAGGCTGGCAAAGGCCGCGTTCTGAAACCGGTCCCCGGCTGGCAGCGGCGCCTCGGCGACAAGCGTGGGAATGGCAAGGCCGAGGCCGCGGGCGGGGATCGCCGCGAGGCGCACGAGGCCGCGCTCCAGCATCGGACCGTTCCACGAAACCTCTGGCTCCGGCCGCCAGCCGCGGGCCCGTTTCGGGTCAAGCTCGAGTTGACCGATCCGCAGCACGCCCGAATCCCAGCGCGCCGTCGTGTTGGCGGCAACGGCAGCCGCGTCGGGCCACGCAGCACAGAGGGCGTTGAGCGGGCCTTCGCCCAGGCCCGGCCCGCCGAAACAGGCGAGGCGGCCGGCCGTGTCCCGCAGATAGAGACTGCGCGCGAACACGGCAATCACGGTGGCGTCCTGCGCCGCCTCGATCAGGCGCCGCGCCTGGCTGCCGGCGGTCGTGACGGCGAGCCGCACCGGTCGCCTCAGGCGTGATCGGCGACGATGTGCGTCCCGGTCTCGCCGCGCAGCGCCGGCAGCGCTTCGTTGAGGTGTCCGATGATGCAGCGCTTGCCGCCCATCTCGACGAAGCGGATCGCCGCCTCGACCTTCGGGCCCATGCTGCCCGGCGGGAACTGACCCTGCGCGTAAAGCGCCTTCATCTCCGAGACGGTCACGACATTGAGATCGCGCTGCTGCGGTGTGCCGTAGTCGACGGCGACCTTCGATACGGCGCTGAGGATCATCAGCGTGTCGATGTCGAGCACGCGGGCCATGTGGGCCGAGGTCAGGTCCTTGTCGATCACCGCCTCGATGCCGTAGCGCATGCCGTTGGGCTTGCGCACCACCGGGATGCCGCCGCCGCCGCCGGCGATCACCACTGCGCCGTGCTTCGCCAGGGCACGGATCAGGGAGATATCGACGATGTGCTTGGGACGCGGGGAGGGCACGACATGGCGCCAGCCGCGGCCCTTCTCCTCGCGCATTTCCCAGCCGAGCTCGGCGGCGACGGCTTTCGCCTCCGCCTCTTCGTAGAACATGCCGATCGGCTTGGTCGGATTCTTGAAGGCCGGATCGTCAGGATCGACCTCGACCTGGGTGAGTAGACAGACGACATGGCGCTTGTTGCCGATTTCGCGCAGCGCGTTCTCGAGCGCCTGCATCAGCAGATAGGCGATGCCGCCTTGGCTGTGCGCGACGCAGATGTCGAGGGACATCGGTTCGACGCGGTGCCGCGACAGGGCCTGGCGCAGGTGGATCTTGCCGACCACCGGGCCATTGCCGTGCGTGATGATCAGCTCGTTACCCAGCGCCATGAGCGGTACCAGCGCGCGGCCCATGGCGAGCGCGATGTCGATCTGCTCTTCCGGCGTGCCCTTGATCGTCTCGGGATGAATGGCGTTGCCGCCGATGGCAATCAGCAGGCGGTCGGGTATCGCGCGGAAATCGCTCATGGTTCGTGGCCCAGCGTATCCGCTTCCGTCATCTGGGGCGAGACGCGGCGGGAAACGCGTTTACCATGATGCGAGGAAAGGAGTCGGCACACAGCGATTCGTTCCTCTACCGGGTGCACCTCATCAGCCTTTGCACGGCATCGCGGTGCAGTTGTCCCGGATTCTATCCACATATCCACATGGTTAACGTGCAAGGGAACGGGCGGATTCAAGCATATCCACCTTTTTTTCAAGCAATTATACCGGACTCTAGGATGAATCATGCGGACTCGGGAAGCTGATCCCATACTGGTTTTTCGTGCCTTGACCCGTCTTCCATCGAATCGGCATCATCCGCCTGCGTGCGCGAAATCGTGGGGTCACGAGGGGTCGCGGGCGTCGCTTGTCGAGTATCGCTCGCGAGCGGGTGCGAATAAAAACAACAAATCGCACCGAGCATGCCGTCAGGGTCCGGGGTGGGGGGTTTATTGCAGCGTATTGGCCATTTCGTCGGGCGACTTTTCCGCGAACGTGAGATCATTCTCCGCTCCCAGGTCGGCGTGCATTATCTGCCGTTGTCCTCGGGCCTGCAGAGAGGGATTGCGGCGAGCGCCCTTCTTGCAATGGTCGCGACGGCGTGGACCCTGGCGGGCCACCATCAGGCGTGGCGTCTGGTCGACATCAAGAACGGCGAAGTCACGCGTGTCGAGGAAGCCTACCGGCTGGCCATCGACAGCCTCGGCGCTGCCGTCGATGGCGCGACCGAGGCGGGCCGCGCGGAGGGTGCGTCAGCCATTCTTTCTCTGGTCGCACAGAACGAAACACTGCAGCGTCATCTCGGCGAGGTCGAGAAGCGCCTGGCCGCAGCCGAGACCGAGCGCGAGCGCGCATCGTCGGTGCACGAGCAGCTGATCGGCAGGCTGCAACTGCTTGATCGCCAGGTTCGCTCGGTGGCCTCGAAGAACGTGGAGCTGGGCGCGGTCGTCACGACTCTCGAGCAGCATCTCACCGACGCCATGGGCGAGCGCGGTCGCCTGGCTGTCGAGCGTGACCGGCTGGCGCGCGAGCGCAACGCGCTCAAGGCGGAGATCCAGGAACTGGAGCGGCGCCAGGGGACGCTGACGACGACCCACGAGCAGACCGTGGCGCAGCTCGCCGAGCGCACGCAGGTCGGCATCGAGGGGTTGAGGCGCCTGATCGGCCGCACTGGCATCGACGCCGATCGCCTCCTCGCCACCCATCTTGCCGGCGGCCAGGGCGGCCCCTTCATCGCGGCTGCGGCCGGCGACAAGGTCCAGGCCAACCTCGTCGGACTGGGTTCCCAGATCGGCCGGCTGGAGGAGATGCGCAAACTGCTGCGCTCCCTGCCGGTGGGAGCCCCGCTCGAGAACTACAACCTGATGAGCACGTTCGGCGTGCGTCGCGATCCCTTTACCGGGCAGCTGGCGATGCATAACGGCCTCGACCTTTCGGCGCCGTCGCGAACGCCGGTCCAGGCTACCGCGGGCGGTACGGTGGTGACAGCCGGCTGGAACGGCGAGTTTGGGAATTTGGTCGAGATCGACCACGGCTACGGTCTGATCACTCGTTACGGACATCTGTCGCGTATCCATGTTAAGGTCGGGCAACGGGTGGCCTCCCACCATGCGGTAGGGCTCGTCGGCACGACGGGCCGCAGCACTGGGCCACACGTCCATTACGAGGTTCTGGTGGACGGCAAGAACCTCAACCCGGCGAAGTTCCTGGAGGCAGCGAGATATGTTTCGAAAAGCCAATAGCTCGCGCGAACATACCGACGGCTCGGGGAGACAGGGCATGCCGACGATCATCGGTGCGGATTTCCGCGTCAAAGGCGACATCTCGTGCGAGGGCGACATCCAGCTCGAAGGCACGGTCGAGGGCAACATCAAGAGCCTGCGGCTGACGGTCGGTCCCAGCGGCGCCGTGCACGGCGACGTGAACGCGGAATCCGTGCGCGTCCAGGGCAAGATCACCGGCACGATCCGATCCAAGAGCGTCGAACTGGCCGGCTCGGGTCACGTCACCGGCGACATCCTGCACGAGGCGTTGATCGTCGAGAACGGCGCTTTCCTCAACGGTCATGTCCGGCGCCTCACGGCGTCCGAGATCCTGGCCGAGGCGGAAGCCCGCGACGCGGCCAAGCAGGCCCGCGAGGCCGCAGCAGCGAAGCCGGCCGAGGAGGCCAAGCCCGACCTGCAGGTCGTCTCCGGCGGCCGCTGACACGCTGAAATCAAAAAGGGGCGCGGGCGCTAAGGCGGCCCGCGCTTTTTTTATGGCGACAACGAGCGATGATCGGAAGGCCTCGGCGGCGGTGCGCGAGGCGCGGCTGTGGCAGCGTCATGTCGACATGGCGAAACTCGGCGCGACCGCCAGGGGCGGCGTCAACCGCCAGGCGCTGTCGGCCGAGGACGTCGCGGCGCGCAAGCTGCTGGCCTCGTGGGCCGTATCGCGCGGCTTCACGCTGTCGACCGACGCGATCGGCAACCTCTTCGTGCGCCGTGCCGGCGAGCAGAACGATGCCGCACCGGTGATGACCGGTTCGCACATGGACAGCCAGCCGACCGGTGGACGCTTCGACGGGATTTACGGCGTGCTCGCCGGCTTCGAGGTGCTCGAGGCGCTGGAGGATGCCGGTATCCGCACGCGCCGGCCGATCGAGGTCGTCGCCTGGATGAACGAGGAAGGCAGCCGCTTTCCCGTCGGCGCGATGGGCTCGGCGGTGTTCGCCGGCCGGCTGGCGCTCGACAAGGCGCTGGCGGTCAGCGATCCGAAGGGCACGACAGTGGCGGCTGCGCTGGCGGACACGCTGGCGGCGGCACCCGTGCCCCGGCGTACGGGCGTCGGGGGGCCCGTCGCGGCCTATGTCGAAACCCATATCGAGCAGGGGCCGCGCCTCGAGGCGGACAAGCGCACCATCGGCGTGGTCACCGGCATCCAGGGCTCGCGGCGCTATGCCGTCGAGGTCACCGGCGAGGAGGCGCATGCCGGGACGACACCACGCGCCGCGCGCAAGGACGCACTGTCCGCCGCCGTTGCCATAGTTTCGGGGCTGGAAAAACTGATGGACGATCCAAGCGACACGGTGCGTTTCACCGTCGGCCGCTTCGAGGTTTTCCCCGGCTCGCCGAACACGGTCCCCGGCCGGGTCTACTTCACCATCGACTTCCGGCATCCGGAGCTGGCGGTGCTCGACGAGCGCGGCGGTCGCATCGCCGCCGTAGCAGCCGCAAATGCCCGCGGCTGCGCGGTATCGGTCAGCCAGCTCACCGATGTGCCGCCGACCGTCTTTGCGCCCGCCATCATCGACCTGGTGCGCGACTGCACGGCACGACTCGACCTGCCGCATATGGACATGCCGTCGGGTGCCGGGCACGACGCCATGCATATCGCCACGCTGTGCCCGGCCGGGATGATCTTCGTCCCGTGCGAGCGCGGCATCAGCCACAACGAGGCCGAAAGCGCCACGCCATCGGACCTCGCGGCCGGTTGCCGCGTGCTGGCCGACGCGCTTGCCACGCTCGCCAATCGCTGACGATCAGACCTCGGTTCCGTCGCGCCGGAAGATCACGCCGCAGACGGTGATCATGTCGACCGTGCGGCCGTCGCTGGCGAAGGGGCAGACGAGGTTCTCCGCCGACTGGTGCTCGCGGTGGCGGATTGCCAGTACCGGCCCCTTGCGATAACTGAGCACGCCACGTTCGACGGCGTGTTGCAGGCGGGTGTAGCCGAGCTCGGTCTGCGGCGTGCGCGGCCTCACCTCGTCGTACCAGCGGCCGGTCGGATCATGGCCGTAGAGCTCCGCCTCCTTCGCGCCGACGAGGCGGTAGCGATAACGCAGCGGCCTGCGCTGCACGTCGAGCAGAACAAGCCGCGGCAGGGCGCCGGCGACGGCGAAGGGATCGAAATGCTCGCGACCCGGCAGAAACCCTTCCGGCGTGATGCTGCGGAAATAGCTGTGGTAGTCACGCAGAACCGCGTGCCAGCTTGCCGGGTCGGCCGGCTGCGGCGGATCGCGCGAGTAGTCGAGCAACTGCAATCGTCATCTCCCCGCTCGTGCCCGATTCTAGCACGGTGTCCCGGGCCTCAGCGCAGGTCCTGCGCCACTTTCTCGGTGATCGCCCGGATCTCCGGCGTGTCCGGCGGCACTTCGTAAGCACAGGTATCGCAGGGCTTTTCCTTCTTGCCGAACGTCACCAGCCCGCGGCGCCAGTCCGCCAGGGGGCTGTTGGCGTACGCCTCGAAGAGGGAGCGTCCGCTGGCCAGCCGGTCGACGATATAGGCCTGGTGGCGCGGCTCGTCCGAGCGGATGTTGCAGCAGGGCACCACCGACCCGTCATGGTCGATATAGAGATGGCGAAAAACGACGAAGCAGGGAGCCGTGCGCTCGTAGGATTCCGGCATGGCGATGGTCTGTCCGCGATCGACACCGATCACGCCGAAATTGCGGGCGTCGAAGGTCACTTCCATGCCGGGGAACTGCACTTCGACCATGTAACGCACGTTCGGCACGGCCTGCGTGATCCTGTGCGGCAGCCCAAGATCGTTGATCCGGCGCGACAGCCGCTTGCGCATGACCTCGTCTTCGAAGCGTTCCTCGTTCCCGAGGTAGACCTGCACCTTCAGCCGGTCGAGGCCGGCTGCCTTGAGATCCTTGAGATAGTCCTGATCGAGGTAGTCGCCGTTGGTGTGCGTCGACAGGATGGCCTTCGGCAGGTGCTCGCGGGCCTGCCGGATGCGCGTCAGGATGATGCGGTCGGCCAAGGGCTCGTTGTAGCGGCTGTAGGTGATGATGCCGCTGTAGTCGATGCTGGCGAGGTCGGACAGGATGCGAAGGTAGAGGCCCTCGTCCATGTATTTGTTGGTGCTGCGCCGGTCGATATAGGAATTGGGGCAGAACCAGCAGGTGCGGTTGCAGTAGGTGAAGGCCTCGATCTCGACCTGGGTGATCGAGGCCTTGAAGAGCTGGCGCGCATCGTCGGGAGAAAGCGAGCGCGAGAAATGCTCGGGCCGGATGACGAGCGACATGGCACCGGTGTACGCCACCGGCCTCGCGCCATAAAGGCAAAAAAAGAGGCGGCCGCGGGGCCGCCTCTCGGTGCTTGCGCGGCTGCTGGAGCTTAGAGCTTGCGCTCGGCCGCCGGCGGCAGGAAGGTCGCGTTGAAGACGTCGCCGGGCGCCAGCTTGCGCGGCAGGCTGAAGCCTTCGGTCGCCAGATCGATGTTCTTGGCGAGCCGTGCGGCGTCCACGCCACCCATGCCGTTCTTCGAGACATCGGGCGTCATGACGAAGCCCTTGAGGGCCAGCTGCAGCCGCTCGAGCTCCAGCGCCTCGTTGATCAGCGGCTCGCGCTTCTTGAGCGCGGCGATGGCGGCCGCCGGATTCTTCGCCGTGTCCTGCCAGGCCTTGATCGAGGCCTTGACGAAGCCGGCGACGGCCTTCGGGTTGTTCTTCACCAGGTCCGGCGAGGCGATCACCGCGTTCGAGTAGAGGTCGAGCCCATGGTCGCTGTACATGAAGACCTGGATGTCGTTCTCCGGCACGCCGAGGCCCTTGAGCGCCATGACGGCCGTGAAGCTGAAGGCCGAGATGGCGTCCGTCTCGTTGCGGGCGAGCATCGGCTCGCGCAGCTGCGGCGCGACGTTCGACCACTCGACCTTGCTGGCGTCGATGCCGTTGGTCTTGGCGAACAGGCTGAACAGGCGGAAGCCGGCGTCGAAGGACGGCGCCGCGGCCTTCTTGCCCATCAGGTCCGTCGGCTTGGTGATGTTCTTGCTCTTGCGCGACAGGATGGCGAAGGGCGCCTTGTCGTAGACCATCATCACCGCCGGGATTTCCTTGCCCGGGTTCTTGGCGTTGAACTCGATGAGGGCGTTGAGATCGCCGAAGCCGATCTCGTAGACGCCGCTGGCCACGCGGCCGATCGTGTCGGCGGAGCCGCGGCCGGCGTCGAGCGCCGTGAGGTTCAGCCCTTCGGCCTTGTAATAGCCCTTCTCGTCCGCGAGGAAGAACGGCGCCTGCGGCCCCTGCAGCACGAAATCGAGTGAAAACTTGATGTTGGTCTGCTGCGCCACGGCCGGAGCGGCCAGCACGAGCGTGGCCGCGGCCGCGAGGCCCAGCGAGAACCTGGACAGAACTGACATGAAGATCTCCCTGTTGAACACAAGCCGCCGGTGCGGGACCGCGGCCAAACCCCGGTGGCGCTTCCGTCTTCGGAAAATGCGCCATTGCGAAAGTATCCCGGCTTGGGCGGAGGGGGTCAACCGGCCGCGCCACGCCTGTGGATAAGTACCCGCGTACATGCCCTAAAACAAAGCAACTTCCGGGCCATGGAATTGAAAAGGCGAGTGAAAAAAAGCTGCCGCTTGTCCTTGGCATGCTCGCTGGCGCTGATATTGCTCGCGCCCCGGGTCACTCAGGCCCGAGGTTTCGCCTTCAGTCGGATTAATCCCATCTCTCGGACAACGGTGTGAAGAATCCCGGAAAATTCCTGCGCCAATCGCGTCACGGGGCGATGCCGGGGATGCAGCACGCGCGCGACGATCGGCCCGGCCGGCTTGAACGGACGCAGGACGAGGTCGCCGCGGCTGTTCCCCCCGAGCAGGGCAAAGCCGTCCAGCAGGGCCACTCCGGCCGCCGCGCGGACCAGCGCCAATGCGACGGTCGTCTGGGTCACCTCGATGGACAGGTGTAGAGGCACATTGGCTTCGGAGAATGCCCGCACGACCTGGACACCGAGCGGCAGATGCGGGCTCAAGCCGATGAGCGTCTCGCCCTGCAGGTCGGACGGCCGGAGCTCGGTCTTCCGCGCGAGGGGATGCTTCTTCGGCAGGACGCAGCCGAGACTAACCGCACAGAGGTCGGACATCACAACATCCGAGTGGGTCATCGGGCCGATGATCAGACCCAGATCGGCGCGCTGTTCGGCGACGAGCATGGCGCTCTCGTGCGCGCTCACGGCCAGCAGCCGCACCGACACACCGTTGCGGGCCACCCGGAATCGCTGGACAGCCGCGGGCAGCAGGACGTTCGCCAGCGCCGGGATCGTGGCGATCGTCAGCATGCCCGACTGTCCGGCCTTCAGATTGCCCGCCAGGCGATGGACCGAATCGATCGCCGCAAACGCACCGATGGTTTCGGGAAACAGGGCTTTCGCTTCCGTCGTGGGGATGAGCCTCTTCCGGTGGCGCAGGAACAGCGGAAACCCCAGGCGCTCCTCGGCCTGCTTGATGAGGCGGCTTGCCGCTGGCTGGGATATGCGCAGCGCGTTCGCTGCGGCTGTGATGGATCCGAGCTCCATCACTCGCCGGAAGACGTCCATCTCACGAAGGCTCAACATTCCACATCATAACTCCAGAATATGAAGTCAGAAGAAGCAAGCATTTGAATATATGACCTTGGCCAGCCCAAATGACAGGAGAAACAGGGAAGCGCCCGTGAAGATCGTCGAGATGCGCGGCTATCAGGTCGGCTTCACGCCGGCCGTTGCGCTCGGAAACGCGAGAACCTTTATCCGCCGCCGGGATTTCCTGCTGCTGCAGGTGATCACCGACAGTGGCGTCTCGGGCTGGGGCGAGGTCTTTTCCTCCCCCCATGCGGCTGGCGCGCTGATCCAGGCGAGGCTTGCGCCGCTGATCCTGAACGAATCGCCGCTGCACTACCGCCGCCTCTGGGACCGGATGATGGCGACCCTTGGCTATGACCGCCGCGGTGTTGCCATGATGGCCATATCCGCCATCGACATGGCGCTGCATGACGCGGCGGCGAAGGCGCAGGGGATCAGCGTGGCGTCTCTCCTGGGTGGCGGCGTGCGCGAGCATGTCTTCGCCTATGCCAGCGGCCCCTTCATCCGGCAATCCTCGTCGCCCTACGCGAAGTATTCCGACGCGGTCGACGCGTATCTCAAGAAGGGGTTCCGGGCGGTCAAGCCGCGCGCCGGTGTCGATCCGAAGGCCGACGCCCGGATGATCAACGCTCTGCGCGAGCAGATCGGCCCCGACATCGCCCTGATGGTCGATATGAACCAGGGCTATTCGGCGCGAGGTGCGATTGCTTCGGCCCGCCGCATGGAGGACGCGGACCTCCTGTGGATCGAGGAGCCGGTGGGGCCGGAAGATATCGGTGGCTACCAGGCCGTCGCCGCGGCCGTGCCGATGGCCGTCGCGGGAGGGGAGGCCCTCGGCAGTCTCGCGGCGTTCCGCGATTTCCTCGCGGCCCGGACCTTTTCCGTGCTGCAGCCCGACCTGACGGTCTGCGGCGGTTACACGGGCTTCACCAAGGTTGCGGCTCTGGCCGAGGCCTACGACCTGCCGGTGATGCCGCATGTCTTCGGCACCATCGTCAATCAGCGTGCAGCACTGCAGATGGCGGCACTTCTTCCCGCGTATAAGGGCGGTGGCCCCGCGCCCTATCCTTACGTGGAGATCGATGGGACGGAGAATCCGCTCCTCACCGTCGCCGGCGAGCTGACGGTCGGGCGCGGCGGCATGATCGCCATTCCTGACGAGCCGGGAACGGGTCTCAACCTCGATGCCGAACGCCTGAAGCCGTGGATCACGGGAATCTGGCGCTGCGTCGCAGAAGACTCCGGCGAAACGATAAAGATGTGGAGGAAGCGATGAACGCTCTTACCCGGCGAGGCTTTCTGCTGTCCGCCGCCGCGACAGCCCTGTCCTCGAGGACGGGGCTTGCCGCCGAGTGGCCCGAACGGCCGGTGACCATCATCGTGCCGTTCCCGCCTGGCGGCAGCAACGATGTCATCGCGCGCCTCTTCGCCCAAGTCTTCTCGGAGAAATTCGGCAAGTCCTTCGTCGTTGAGAACCGTCCCGGCGCTAACGGCAACATCGGCGCCCATGCCGTGGCGCGCGCGGCACCAGACGGTTACACGCTCCTGCTGTCGGGCAACGGCCAGAACGCGATGAATCACGGCCTCTACGCCAAGATGCCGTACGACTCCCGGACGGACTTCGCGCATATCGGCCAGATGGGCTCGATCTCGAACGCGCTGCTGGTCTCGCCGGGCTTCCCCGCCCAGACCTTCAATGACTATCTCGACCTAGCGAAATCGAAGCCCGAGGCCGTGGCCTGCGCCAGCCCCGGCAACGGCTCGTCCCCCCACATGGCGATGGCCATGCTGCAGCATGCGGTCGGGATGAAGCTTCTCCACATTCCCTATCGTGGCGCGGCGCCCGCCATCACCGATGCGCTGGGCGGCCAGGTGCCGTCAATCATGGTCAACGTCGACATCCCGCTGCCGCATGTGCGGGCCGGGAAGCTCAAGGTCCTGGCGGTGACGAGCCTGACGCGCAATCCCCTCTATCCGGACGCGCCGACGGTCGCCGAGGCCGGTTTCCCCGGCTTTTCTGCGACGGGCTGGATGGGTCTTTCAGGTCCTGCCGGCCTGCCGGCAGACATCGTTGCCCGCCTGAACAGGGCGATCAACGAAACCCTGGAGGATCCGAAGATCGGGGAGCGCTACGCGGCGGGCGGCTACGTTCGCGGCGGCGGGTCGGCGGAACAATACGCCCGGTTCATCTCATCGGAGATCGACAAGTGGACGAAGGTCGCCAGGGAGACGGGCGCCTCGGTCGAGTGAAGAGCGACGGCTGTAACAATCAAAATTCATGGAGGGACGCATGCGCATTCTGAAGCCTCTACTGCTGACCCTGGCGGCGATCGCCGTCGCGGCACCAGCCTACGCAGCCTATCCGGAGCGGCCGGTGACCATCATCGTGCCGTTCCCGCCGGGTGGGGCCACGGACAACACCGCGCGCATCATGTCCACCAAGCTCAACGAGTACCTGGGCGCGCCGGTGGTCATTGACAACCGGGCCGGCGCCAATGGCGGCATCGGCGCCGGCATGCTGGCCCGCGCCCGGCCGGACGGCTACACGATCCTCGTCGGCTCGATCGGTGTCTTCTCGATCAATCCCGGCCTCTACAAGGAGCTGCAGTATCACCCGCAGAGGGACTTCGACCTGCTGACGGTCGCGGTGCGCACGCCCAACGTGCTGGTGACGCGCCCGAACTTCCCGGCGAAGACGGTGTCCGAGCTCGTCGACTATCTGAAGAAGAACCCCGACAAGGTCTCGTTCGCCTCTTCCGGCATCGGCTCGTCGGATCACCTAACGGCGGCGCTGTTCTGGCAGAAGACCGGCACCATCGGCGTGCACGTTCCGTATCGCGGAGGCGGGCCGGCCGTGCAGGATCTGATGGGCGGGCATGCCGACGTCTCGTTCCAGAATCTCGGCACGGTCGCCAATCACGTGCGGGCCGACAAGATGAAGATGCTGGGCGTTACGGCCGAGAAGCGCGAGCCGGGCTGGGACTACCCGACGATGGGTGAGGCCGGCGTGCGCGATCTCGTCGTCTACTCCTGGCAGGCGGTGGCGGCTCCCAAGGGCCTGCCCGCTGACGTCAAGGCGAAGCTCGAGAGGGCGCTGATATCCACGCTCAAGGATCCGGACGTCCACAAGCGCCTGACCGATATCGGCTTCGAGGTCGTGGGCAACACCAGCGCCCAGTTCAGCGACTTCCTCGCCGGCGAGCTGGCGCGCTGGAAGACCGTCATCGAGGTTGGCAAGATCACCGCCGACCCCTAAGAAAGGCGGATGCCGGTCACCCTCGCCGAGCTCAATACCCTAGACCCCCGCGCCTTCGTGGCGCGGCTGGGTCACGTGTTCGAGCACGCGCCGTGGGTGACCGAGCGCGCCGCCGTGCGGCGCCCCTTCGCCAGTCGCGACGATCTGCATCGCGCGATGCTGACGGCGATCGACGAAGCCAGCGAGGCCGAGCAGCTGGCGCTGCTGCGTGGTCACCCCGATCTGGCCGGCCGGGCGGCGATGGTCGGCGACCTGACCGCCGACTCGAAGAAGGAGCAGGCCGGCGCCGGCCTCGACCGCCTGAGCCGCGAGGAGTATGAGCGCTTCCACACGCTCAACAGCGCCTACACGACGAAGTTCGGCTTTCCGTTCATCCTCGCGGTGAAAGGCAAGACCAAGGACGACATCCTGGCGGCCTATGCGGCGCGCGTCGGCAACGACCGGGAGACCGAGCTGCGCACGGCGCTTGAGCAGGTCGGCCGCATCGGCGGCTTCCGCCTGGCCGACGCCGTGGTAGGCTGAGCTCATGGGACGCTTGACCACTCACGTGCTCGACACCGCGCGCGGCATGCCGGCGGTGGGATTGACCATCGAGCTCTTCTCGCTGACCGGCGAGCGGCGACGGCTCAAGGCCGCCACGACGAACAAGGACGGGCGCTGCGACGCGCCGCTGCTTGAGGGCGCGGAGCTGGTGACCGGTCCGTACGAACTGGTCTTTGCCGTGGGCGACTATTTCCGCACCGCCGGTGTGGCGACCAGCAATCCGCCGTTCCTCGACCGCGTGCCGATCTGCTTTCAGGTGGCGGATCCGGCGGCGCATTATCACGTGCCGCTGCTGGTCTCGCCCTACGGCTACACGACTTATCGCGGCAGCTGACTAGACCCGCAGCGTTTCGCGCAGAGGCCGGGCGTCGCGGCTGCCGGGGAAGACGACGCGCTCGACACCGTCGGTCGGCAGACCGAGATGGTCGATGAGCAGGCCTTTCATCACCGCCCGGAGATCGAGCGTCGGGGCCAGGTCTCTCCCTTCATAAAGCTGGCTGGCGCCAAGGCCCGGCCAGCGCGCGATGACGCGGCCGCCGGTCACGGCGCCGCCGAGCAGGAAGGCTGCGGCGCCCGTGCCGTGGTCCGTGCCGTTGGTGCCGTTGACGGCGACGGTGCGGCCGAATTCGGTGACCACGGCGACGGCCGTCTGGCGCCAGGCGCTGCCCAGCGCCGGCTTGAGCGCCGCCAGACCCTCGCCGAGATCGCGCAGGCGGTTGGCCAGCTGGCCGTTGAGCGCGCCCTGGTTGGCGTGCGTGTCCCAGCCGCCAAGCTCGATCACCGCCACGCGCGCGCCGTCGCGCGCCGCGAGCAGGCGACCCACCGGCTGGGCGATGGCCCGGAGCGGCTGCGGGCGCGGGGCGCGGCCGTACATCCGCTCGCCCGACATGCGACCCTGGCCCTGCCGGGCGCCGTCGAGGGCGTCGTCCGCCATGGCCTGCGCGCGCAGCCCCTGCTGCAGGGCGGGGCCAAGGACTGCATCGTTGGCGTAGAGCGCCGCCAGGCGGGTGAGGAAATCGCTGTCCGCCGCCGGCATCTCCGGCGGTGCCCAGGAGGCAACTTGCATCTCGCCGCGCAGGATCAGCGGCACCGACTGGCCGACAGCCAGGCCCAGGCGCTCGCCGCCCATGAGCCCAAGGGCGCGATTGAGCCAGCCATCCTTGAGATCGCGTGCGCCGGTGGCGCCGTTCTCCAGGACGTCCTGCGCGTCGAAATGCGAGCGCGAGCGATAGGCCGTGGCCACGGCGTGCAGCGCCGTCATCTCGCCGCTGCGGTAAAGCGCATGGAGCGGCGCCAGGGCCGAATGAAGGCCGAAGCGTCCATCGAGATCGAGAATGCCGTCGTTCTCGGGCAGCGCGAGCCCGCCGCGCAGGCGGCGGTATTCGGGATCGCTGTAGGGCGGCACGGCGGCGAGGCCGTCGAGGGCGCCACGCAGGATCACCACCACGAGGCGGCGTTCGGTCGGCGCGGCAGCGAGTGCCACCGACGCACCCAGCGCGCCCACGCCCACCATGCCACCCAGGACCGCGCGTCGCGTCAGCACGCTCATCTCCTCTGGAATTCAGGGCTGGCGAACAGCGTGGCCATCGCATCGCCCGCCGAGGGTGCGCGTGCCACGGCAAGGGCTGTTGCCCGTCCGGCGACCGGGGCAATCGTTTCGGCAAACAGGCTGTCCGGCGTGCGGATGGCGGCGAGGCG
>Ga0164290_1001093_pt1 | contig 53784 bp, 51 predicted proteins | sample Micstemetagenome_FD_108782 | JGI IMG/M metagenome (GOLD analysis project Ga0164290, IMG submission 108782) | Contaminated culture microbial community from soil near Moab, Utah, USA - Microcoleus steenstrupii SON62 (Illumina Assembly) | ecosystem: Environmental > Terrestrial > Soil > Soil crust...
CCAATACCAGTGCAATGAGTAAGGTTTTTTTCATAAACTTTTTTTTAGGGTTCAGGTTTATTCCGGTTCAAAGCCCAGCATAAAGGTAAACCTTGCTGCATCTTTCATGGAACCGTTTGGTGAGAACCTATCCAATCCTATGCCATAATCAAACCCAAGCAGTCCAAACATAGGCAGGAAGAAGCGCATACCCAGTCCGACAGACCTCCGGAGCTTAAATGGATTATAATCTTTGATGTTAAACCAACCATTGGCAGCCTCATAGAATGCAAGCCCATAAATGGTGCTGCTCGGATTCAGGCTCAAAGGATACCTGAGCTCCATGGTGTATTTGTTAAAAATTGTAAAATATTGTCTGGCCTGCTGTTGATCGGGGTTCACTTTGGGGTTTGAGTTATCATATACCGGATAACCACGGTGTGCAATGATATCATAACCCAGTAAAGCAAACTGGTTACTCAACCCTGCATCACCCACCTGGAATCGCTCAAAAGGAGAAATCTGCAGGTTCTTGTTAAACTTACCCAGGAAACCAAATTTAGCCGAGGCACGCAGTACAAATTGCTTGTTCCTGTCTTCACCATGTGGTCTTCCCAATGGTACAAACCATTCGCCATTAAAGCGCCATTTATGGTATTCCACCCAACGGTAAGGATTGGCTGAGTTCACAAAACTTTTACTGAACAAGGAATAAGGTGGTGTTACGGCCAGGCTCAGCATAAAGTTGGAACCAGAACGGGGGAACAATGGCTGATCCACCGATGAACGTTGTAAAGCGATACGGAAATTGAAGTTATGTACATTACCATTATCAAAACCGGGCAGGTTAATAGGATCGATGGCATAATTACTCAGTTTGTACCTGGTAAAGTTCAGTCCCAGTGACAGCGAGAAAAAGTCATCCGGCCATTTCAACTGTTTGGCCAGACTGATGGTAGCACCGGTAGTAGAGATAAAGCTGGTATTGGAATAATTGGGATCGAACAGTCCTGTATTCGGATTAAAGGTTTGTCCGAATCGGGTATTGTAAATACTAAACGTCAGTGCATTTCTCTTCTTACCACCCAGCCATGGCTCTGTGAAAGAGAAGTTATAGGAGCGGAATGCTTTACCGTTACTCTGTACACGTAAACTCAGTTTCTGACCATCACCCATGGGCAATGGATCCCAGGCCGATTTCTTTAAAATATTCCTGATTGAGAAATTATTGAATGAAACCCCCAATGTTCCTGTCAGGCCAATCATACCACCCCAACCTGCACTCAGTTCTAACTGGTCGCTCGATTTTTCTTCCACGCTGTAATTGATATCCACTGTTCCGTCTTCCGGATTCGGGATGGGGTTGATACCAATTTTTTCCTGGTTAAAATAATTGAGCTGGGCAATCTCACGCTGTGAACGAATAAGATCGCTACGACTGAATTTTTCACCCGGAATGGTTCTCAGCTCACGGCGAATTACGTGTTCCTTGGTTCTGTCGTTACCGCTGATACGGATATTTTTAATGGTAGCCTGCGGACCTTCAATGATCCTGATTTCAAAATCAATGGTATCATTATATACAGCAGTTTCTACCGGATCGGTACGGAAAAACAGGTAACCATCATCCTGGTAAATACCGCTGATATCGCCTCCTTCCGGAGAAGCTGATTTTCCGAGTTTTTTGTTGAGTACTTCCAGGTTATAAATATCTCCTTTCCTGATACCCATGATAGCAGTAAGTATCGAATCGGAATATTTGGTATTACCTCTCCAGGTAATATTGCCAAAATAATAACGACGGCCCTCATTTACTTTTACATCGATATTGAGGTTGCCGGCTTTATTGAAATACACGGTATCTTTTTCAATAACCGCATCACGATAACCCAATGAGTTATAGTACGACAACAGGCTTTCCTTGTCTTCACTGAATTTTACCTGATTGAATTTAGCCGATGATAATTTGAACCTTGCATAAGGATCGAATACTTTTTTGGTCTTGCTCAAAGTAAGAAAGCCTTTCTCTTTCCAGTACTGTTCAAAATCGTAACGCTGTACAGTTACAATCTGGCCACTGTCGAAAGAAGGATTGAGTGTTAACCTTGATTTTTCCTTGGTGCCCTTCAGTTGTTTTTTGAGCTTGGAAGCATCGACTGTATTACCGCCGAAGTTGATATTGTTGATCTTTACTTTGGCTCCTTTGTTCACTACAAACTCGAGGATCAATGTATTGTCGAAAGTAGTATCTGGTCTTTCATCAATTCTTACCGAAGCATTCTGGTAGCCTTTTTCACTGTAGAATTTTTTGATGGCTTCAATCGCAGAAATTTTCATGTTTTCCGTGATTACACGGTTACGAACCAGACCTGTTTTACCGGTAAGGTCTTCCGATTCACCTTTTCGTACTCCTTTAAAAACAAAGCTCGATAAACGCGGACGTTCGGTAACGGCTATTTCAATATCAATTTCTTTATCTACCAGTTTGGTGATGTAGATCTCAACGTCGCTGAAGTATTTCTCGTTCCAGAGTTTGGTGATGGCTTTTGAAAAAGCATCGCCACCGGGAATGGAAATTTCATCTCCTATATTAATATTGGCAATAGATATCAGGAGGTTTTCATCAAAGAATTTATTACCCGTAACCCTGATAGCGGCTACTTTATATTTTTTAGGCGTACGCTGATTGAAAATATTAAGCAGGTCAGCATCTACTGAAGTGATGATGGTATCTCTACCTGTTGTTCCCTGAGCATAAGCAAAGTTGCCTACCAGTGATGATACTAAAGCCAACACGAAAAATTTGTACACTTTCTGCATCCGGATTCTATTTGTTCTTCAACTGGCTGATCTCATGTTACAGCAGTCTCTGCAATGGTTTTGGGTTATCTAAGCGGGGCAAATTAACGGGAATTATTAAAAGTCTTTGTTAAATCAACCACCTTATTTTACTATTGGAAAGGATTTAGGATTTCATATCAGGCCAGGGTGGTTTCATTCTGTACCTGATGGCCTGTTTTTCCAAACCTGCGTTCCCTCATCTGAAAATCGAGAATGGCTTCATATAAATGATCCTTTCTGAAGTCGGGCCAGCGGGTATTGGTAAAATATAATTCCGCATATGCCAGCTGGTATAAGAGAAAATTACTGATCCGGTACTCACCGCTGGTACGGATCATGAGTTCCGGGTCTGGAAACTGACTGGTAGAAAGATATTGCTGTAATGTATCCTGGTTGATGGTTTCAGGGTCAATTTTCCCCGCTTTTACATCCACACCAATCTGTTTTACGGCATTTACCAGCTCCCATCTGCTACTATAACTCAATGCCATCACTAAATTGAGCCCGGTATTGGCAGCGGTCATTTCAAGTGCCTCGTCCAGTTCTTTGCGGGCAAACTCAGGTAACATCTGCATATCGCCTATCACATGTAACCGTATATTATTCTTATTGAGGGTAGGAACTTCCTTGCGGATGGTATCTACCAGCAAAGCCATCAATCCTTCCACTTCCTGTACCGGGCGATCCCAGTTTTCGGTACTGAAAGCATATAAGGTAAGATAGCCAATACCCAGTTCAGCACAACCTTCCACTATATTACGTACACTCTCTACCCCATGAAAATGGCCATATAACCTTTCCTGACCCTTTTCTTCTGCCCAACGGCCATTACCATCCATAATGATGGCAATATGTCGGGGCAGGCGTTCTTTATCGATTTGTGCAATGAGTGCTGACTCCATGGTCGTTCCCTATGGTATTAGAGCTGCGAAATTAACAAAATCAACGGGTTGGCGGGATTTAATTGATAGAAATATAGCCCGGATTGCCTTTTCAGGCTGAAAAACAGCTTATCGGGTGCTTACAGTAGGGCACTTATAAGATTGCAGGCTAAAGGAAACACCCACTTTAAAGGTGGCAAAAGCATCTTTTTGTGGACTATTACCCCGCTGACGGCCCTTGATACCTATTGAGCTTCCCGTTTCATAGCTTCTGTCCTGCAACAGAAAAGCCGGTGAAGGTGAACCATCGGGTAAGGGCGGAAATGCGTCGGGTGCATATAAGCCACTCACATCGTCAAGGTAATCGGTATTGGTAAAACGATATGTAAGCTCACCAAACACATTCATTTGCGCATTAAGGGCATATTTGAAGCCTAGCGTAAAGGGAATACTGATGGCAATGGGATTATAGGGTTTCAGATCGGGATACAGCGAACTGCCCTGACCTTCTGTTCCCAGGGGACGCAACTGCACTTTTTCACCATTCAGGTAGGCATACGGATCATGCGAGAAAACGCCTACACCGATACCCACATATGGAGTGTAATGATAACCTTCGAAACCGGGTTGAAAACGAAAAAAGTTAAAATCACCTGCAACAGAGAGTTCCCATACATTACTGTTGAAACTCAGGTTACGCCTGCGTTGTGCGGCATTATCACTGTACACATCGGAATAACCTAACATGGCATAGTCGGCCGATACACGTACCCCAATATAATTACTGATCTGCTTCCGAAAAAACAAGCCGGCAGCAATTTTAGGTCGGTTTACTTTAATATTGGGATTGAGGTCACCAAAATAATGAGCGGCACCCACAGAAACACCTACTTCTCCCTGGTGAACAAAGCTCTCCATCAGTTGTGCATTTGCCTGTTGCAAACCCATGAATAATGCTGCGGTAATAATTGCTTTTCTAAACATATAACGATCGGGTGCTTACATCCCTGTAAAATAGCATCAAAAAATGTTACTATAAAAGTTAATTTCTCTCTATTTGGTTGAAAGATATTACTACAAAGAACCGGCCAAATCACCGTACCCTGTTCAAAATTGCCTGAAAATATCCTTCCCAACAGCTTTACAGATAAATAAACCAGAAGAAATGATGCCTCAGACAGCTCAATTTCTTTTATCCAATCCCCAGGTTAGTTTACTTCGCAGGGTTGACAGAAAACTGTTTTCATTGAGCCTGACCAGGTTTACGGCAAATTTCTCCCTCCGTACTGCCAATTGTACCGTTTTGTCAACTATCTCTCTCCGCGCATCAAGTGCGCAGATAAACTGATCGGCCCTTCCTTCCACTTCAAAAGAAATCACATTGTTATCGGGTACAATAATGGGGCGAACATTCAGGTTATGGGGCGCTACAGGCGTAATCACAAAACTGGCCGATTCAGGAAAAAGAATAGGCCCGTTGCAACTCAGGTTATATCCGCTCGATCCGGTAGGGGTAGAAACAATCAATCCATCTGCCCAGTAACTGTTGAGGAACTCGCCATTGAGGTAGGTGTGAATTTTAATCATGGGTGAGATATCTCTTTTGTGAATGGCAAACTCATTCAATGCAAAAGGTGCATCACCAAAAAGCGGCTGATTGGAATCGAGGTGAATCAGCGTTCTTTTATCCACTACAAACGTGCGGTTAATCAACGCATCTACAGCACTACCCAGTTCTTCCGGACTGATACTGGCCAGAAAGCCCAGCCTGCCGAAATTAATACCCAGTATCGGGATACCAGTATCGCGTACCAGTGTTACGGCATCGAGTATGGTACCATCTCCACCCAGACTTATCAGGCAATCAATCTCATCATTCAGGTCATCGGAACTGTAAAAAGGAATCATTTTTTCTGCCTTTGCCAATGGAATATGCATGGTGGCAATCAGGGGCTGATAAATATATACCTGGGTTTCATACCGTTCCAGTTCATCCAGCAATACCAGTAATGGATTGCCCATATCTGCATCAAGCCCACGGCTATAAATGGCAATTTTCATGTTTTTTCATTTAAACAGCGGTTTGGTTACGCCTGTTTTCAACCACACTTATCGTACCACCGCAGAAGAGGATACCCGTCTTAAAAATCATTCCTGCTTTGTAAATATAAGCCATTGCGGCCCAGTTGGTTAAAGCTGTATTCAATTTTAAACACAAAATCATAGATCGAAACAATATCGAGTCCCAGCCCCCAGGTACGCAAAACTTTATTGTTCAGTGTATTGGATGGATGCGGATGATTGTTATACCCATAACCCAGATCGCCATAGGCTTTTAAAAAAAAGCGGATCGGAATTTTATCATGTGTTTTACTTGGGAAAGGGTTGCGCAGGATAAAACCAAATACTTTTTTATGAATACTTGTTTTAAGGATACCCGCCGCTACCCCGTCTACTACATTGTATTCAAGTCCGCGCATCTGGTTAAAGCCATAACCAATTAACCGCTGGTTAAAATAAACATTGTTAAACGGCAGTTTTAAAATACCCAATCCCTCCAGGTGTAAAAAACTATTTTTTGAAAGGGGCTTTGCGTACACCGCTCTTGCACTGGTAAGCCACAGGTTAGTGTTTTTGGTGATACCTCTTTTGTACAAACTTGCTTCTAACTGAAGCCCTTTGGTAGGGTAGGGTATATAATCAACGTTATAATATTTGTACTGGTAATTGAAATCTATATACTGAAACCTCGTGGTACCTCCCGGAAAATAATTGGGATTCAGTTTTAAAATAGTATCGGCTACCTGCTCATTATTATAGGCTACCCTTAAATAATGCCTGTTCCGAACATCGGGGCGATAAGAATAAGTAAGATCTACACGGGTAAATTTTCTCACGATATACTCCTGACGGCTAAACAACTGTTTATTATCGCCGGTAGCATAATTCAATTCTTTTTGGGTGGCGCGGATCACACCCACATTCAATCCCTGTTTTAGTTTTCTGTCGATAAAAGGTCTGTCGTACCTCACAGTAAACTGTTGCGTGTATCCGTTAATAAACCAGATATCAAGGTTGTCATTTCTTCCGCTTACATTATTCTGAATAAATTTCAACCCATAGTTTACACGATCAAGGCTTCTTTTCTGTTCTACCCACCACTGGTTAAAATTGCGGTCTACCAACCTGAAATAGGGAAGCGGAAAAAAATACCAGCGTTCTTTTACATCTACATTAATCACCAGCACATTTCCTTTTTTGGCAGCCACATATACATTTACATCTACAAAGAGTAAAGTATTCATCACCTGCTGTTTGGCCAGTATCAGCACTTTCTCGATATCGCCTGCGGGCAGCCGGTCTCCTTTTTTAAAAGGCATTTCCCGGAGAATAATGTATTCTTTTGTTTTTTTGTTGCCATTTACTTTCACTTCACCAACCAGCTGAAAGATGCTTTTTGAGGCAACCAGTTCCGAAAGACTTTTTTCGGTTGAATAAGTAGAGTCCTGTGCCAATAAAGAACCGGTGATCAGTATTGAACAAAAAAAGAAAAATAGCCTCATGCGCTTCCCCGGTTATTACGTTCTATCAGAATTTGTAAAAATAAGGGAATCGCTTCTTAGTTATAATGGGCGACCGTTTAACCACACCCTGACTACACAAAAGGCCGGTCAATAGCAGGTGACGGCTGAGAAAACCATTTGGGTCCATTCTCTGTCATGTACACACAGTCTTCATGACGCACCCCGAACTCTCCGACAATGGAAATATTAGGTTCTATGCTAAAACACATGCCTACCTGTAACAACAGTTGATTTCCTTTCACCATATTCCCCCACTCATGACCATCCATGCCAATACCATGTCCTGTACGATGGGGCAAACCGGGTAACTGATAACCGGGTCCAAAACCAGCATCTGTAATTATTTTACGTGCAGCGGCATCTACTTTTTCACAGGGTTCACCCAATTGTGCCGCCTTATAACCAGCGGTTTGTGCTGCTTTTTCAAGGTCCCAGATTTCCTGCTGACGGGCAGTAGGTGTGGCGCCAAATACGATGGTCCGGCTGATATCCGATGAATAACCTTCTACCCTGCAGCCACAATCCATCAATACAATATCTCCTTTCCTGAGTTTTTGCGGCTGTGTACTACCATGCGGAAAGGCAGATGCTTCTGCAAAATTTACCATGGCAAAATCACTGCTGCCACCCAGCTTGTTTTGCGCTGCTGTAACAATTTCAGAAAATTCTTTGGGAGACATCCCCTCCCGCAAACTACTGATACCTATTTTCATGGCCGCTATGGTGATATCGGTGGCTTTCTGCATCAGTGCAATTTCTGCGGGCGACTTGATAAGTCGGCAGGGGATGGTAACCGGATCACCACTCACAAAACTGAACTGTGGTGCCAGTTTACGGATGCCATCCATGATAAAAAAGCGGATCGATTCTTCTACCGCCAATGCCCCTTCTGTAATACCAACTGATTGCAGCGACTGAATAATTAACTGGTACGGACTTTCATCTTCCTGCCAGGCATAAACCTGTTTCCCGATTTTAATCAGTTCACGCAAACGGTTTTCTTCAAATCCGGGGCATATATAAAATACTTCACCAACTGCAGGAATAACAGCTACCATGGTTCTTTCACTTCTGCCCCAACGGATACCGGTATAATAAACCATGGCTGTTCCTGCATCGAGTATCAAAGCCTTCATCTTGTTTTCGGTAAGTAAGCCCTGTGCTTTTTTTATCCGGGCCTGTCGCTCTTCCAGTGTAATGGGCTGCACATCATTTGTCATAGGTTGCAGGTCTGCTAATAGTTTATCTGCATCATTATTGCCCGGTGTGGAGGGTGTTGAACAGGCATTCAGTCCAATAACAGCGCCGGTACCGGCAGTTACAACAGACAGGTTGATAAAAGCTCTTCTTTTCATATTGAATTATTAGGAGAAATTCAAGTTAGTAGAAGAAGCGTAATATTTTAAGCAGAATATTGACCGAAGGTTATTAAATCTTATCCAAAGAGATGATAAGATTACATATTGAGATAGGAAAGCAGGTGATTATAGTTTTCCTTTAATTCATTGGCATATTGTTCTTCGCCAAAATAGTATCGTACCACATAATCATATCGCTGGAACGTAGCCACGATATCTGATACTTCAATTTTATTGATTTTGATGGTTACAATGACCAGACCTGTATCGCTTTCGGGATAAGTATTCAGCTGGGTAATATAGGCGTCATTGGTTTCCACCAGCCGGCTGATTTCACCAAAAGAAAAATGCCGTTTGTCTGTTTCAAGTACAATGACCCCACCTTTTTCATCATTCCCCAAAAAATGTGATACATGTGCAAATAAAGACTTGGCGGGAATGATACCCTGTATCTCATATTGTTCATTGATTACGGGTAACATACTCAGCTCATGTTCTGCAACCAGTTTTACGGCTACAAGAAAATGTTCCTCCCCTTTTACAAAAACTTTCTTGAGTGATTGTTCGAGTGATGCGAGTAAACCATTTTCATCAGCATCGAGCAGGTCGTCTTTATCAACAATGCCGGCAAATTTCTCTTCACTCAGTACAGGTAAGTGCAGCAGATCATAATCTTCCATTAATTGAAGGGCGAAAGAAACCTTATCAAAAAGGTTTATTGCGGGAAACCCGGTATTGATCAACTGCGACGCTAACATGATAATTCCTCCTCTTACAAAATATACGCTTCAACAAGGGTTAAGGTTGCGGAGCAACACTTAATTTATGTAAAAAATCATCCAGTATCCTGTTAAATTCCCCTGGCACTTCCATCATGGGTGCATGGCCGCATTTATCTACAAAATGCAACTCACTGTTGGGAATCAGGCGATTGAATTCTTTGCCCACAAACGGTGGTGTAATGGTATCATTGTTTCCCCAGATGAGTAAAGTAGGCTGTTTAATCTGGTTCAGCTCCTCTCCTAAATTATTACGGATAGCACTTTTGGCCAGCGCTATAATTTTAATGACTTTAATACGGTTATTGGTAATTTCAAAAACCTCATCTACCAGTTCTTTGGTTGCTGTATTCGGATCATAAAAGGTCAACTGTGTTTTCTTTTTGATGTATTCATAATCTCCACGCTTGGGATAACTATCACCCATACCATTTTCAAATAATCCACTACTTCCTGTAAGAATTAATGATTTAATTTTTTCCGGGTGCTTCAGGATATGTACAAGCGCCACATGACCACCCAATGAATTACCCATCAAATGAATACCGGTATAACCACGTACCTCAATAAATTTCTGCACATGTTTCTCCAGTCCGCCCACCGAAGTATGAAAAATATCGAGATCGAAGAGTGGCAACATGGGTACCACCACCTTGTATTTAGGTTTGAAATATTCAATCAGGTCCCTGAAATTACTCAGTGCCCCGAATAACCCATGGAGCAATAACAAAGGCTCTCCCTCTCCTTCTTCTATGAACTTAAATTTATCCTGGTGTTTAATCTCGTAATTCATTAGGTTAGTTTCTTATGCAAGCATTATGGCCGGTACAAATAAAAGAAAAAGCCTTTACAATTTCAGTAACGTTTAAACCTGCTAACAGATTGTCTTCAGTCTTAGCTAAAATACTGATTTAAGGGCAAAAACGAATGTTTAAATACTTACAGATATCAATGGGCAGTTTCCTGTGCTTTACCTACGCTTTCAAAAAAGGACGACAGGCTTTCGAACATATCGCTAAATAAAGGAATAAGTTGTCCCATTCCGTCAATGATTTTAGGCCCCCATGGTTGTATAAATCCATACACTTTTGATGCTGCAATGGTATCCGGGCCCAATAAATGGAGCTTTTCAGCAAAAAACAACAACACACTCAACACCAGCATATACAATACTGCGTACAATACAATACCTGCCAGTTTATTCAACCATCCCAGTAATACCAGTTCTGCTATTTTTTGTATAGCTGTGGCCCCAAGTCTTATGAGGATTACCACCGCAATCATTACCAGTGCAAATGAAATAAAAGGCAACCATGACTGCGATACAGAGGTATGTTCCCCCAGCTGTTTGGCTACGTAAACCGACAATTTCATAGCGGCAGCCAATCCAACTATAATAGCCACCAATGAAAACACCGCCACAATAAACCCATTACGGTAACCCTTAAAAAGGGCGAAAACCATGCAAATGATGAAGAGGATGTCGATAAGCATAATATGTCAGTGATGAATGGTCAATGGTGAATGGTCAATATTATATGTTCGATATTGACTATTCACCATTGACCATTCACATTTTAGCCCCCTGCCAATAATTCCTTTACCACCGCCGAAATAGCTTTACCGTCGGCCTGACCGGCGAGTTGCTTACTGGCAGTACCCATTACTTTGCCCATATCCTGCGGTCCGGTGGCTCCAACAGTGGCAATAATTTCCGCAACTATTTTCTTCAGTTCTTCCGCATCGAGTTGTTTGGGCAAAAACTGTTCTATCACAGCAATTTCTTCCTGTTCTTTCTGTGCAAGGTCTGTACGGTTTTGCTGCTGAAATATGTCGAGTGAATCTTTTCTTTGTTTTACCAGCTTCTGCAGCAGTTTCAGTTCACCATCTTCCGAAACCTGTCCATTGGCACCGGGTTCTGTTTTGGCTTTAATGATTTCTGCTTTGATGGCACGCAGACCACGTAACAATGCTTCATTTTTCGATTTCATGGCTTCTTTCATCCCCGCCATTACTTTTTCTTCTAAGCTCATATCGGTAAGTTTTATTGGTTTTCTTTTATCTGACTGTCACGGAATTTTTTGTAGAAGTCTTTGGCAAATTGTTTCATATCGCTTACCAGTTCTGTCTGCTGGGTGGCACGCATATAAGTATCTGCCATACCCATGAGGGTCTGGTAATAAAAGTCTGCCATTTCATCCACCATCATATCCTTGGTCCAGAGATCAATGCGAAGGGCCGATTTATCAGCAGCATCCCAAAAAGCCACCATCATAGCCCTGGCCGGCTGGGCCATATCAGCGGTACTGTCTGTTGCCTTCCATTCTATGTTTTGGGGTACTTTATCTTCATCTAACTGAACATTAATGGTAATCGTTGACTGATGCATAAATATTGATATATAAATGAGGCGCAAAAATAGGATTAATCAGAGAGATATACCGTTTTCAAAACCGTTAGCGTGGCAAAACAGCCGCTTGCAGTTCAGCGTAAACAGAAAGAGCTGTCTGCTCCCAGCTAAAAGACCCTGCCCGCTCCAGACCTTTTTCAATAAAGGCATTGCGTATGCCTTCATTACGGTATAATCCCAGCATTTCTTTACCGATAGCATCTGGGTTAGACGGATCGATAAGCAGGGCCGCATCTCCGGCTACTTCGGGCATACTACTGGTATTGGAACAGATAACGGGTATACCTGCCTGCATGGCTTCGAGGATAGGCAAGCCAAAACCTTCAAACCAGGAGGGGTATACCAATGCATAAGCGGCTCCTACTACCCTTTGTAATTGTATATCGGGCAAATACCCGAGCAATACCACATCATCGCGGTATTTATAGGTTTTTATTTTTTCGAGCAGGTCATCATACTGCCAGGCCATTCTTCCGGCAACCAGTAATTTCATATTACTATGCTGCCACTTCTTGAAATGCGAAAATGCTTTGAGCAGGTTCAGCAGGTTTTTGCGCGGATGAATACCCCCAACGAATAAAAAATATTCCCTGCCATCTGCATACCCGTTTTTTACCGCCAGTTTCTCCTCCCACCCAAGCGGTATAAAACCTGTTCTGGCAGCACCAGGTATTACGGCAATTTTATTTTCTGCCACACGGTAAGTTGACCGGAGATCGTTTTTTGAAAAGTCAGATACCGTTATCAGCTTTTTAGCTTTCCTTATAAAAGCAGGTGTAAACCAACGATAATATAAACGCTGGTACCAGCTGATATACAGAGGATAATGTTTAAAAGACAGATCATGTATCATCAATACCTGCGGCACACTACTGGTTAAACTGCAAAAACCATAGGGTTGAAACCAAACATCTGCTTTCCATCTTTTTACGGCGGCTGTAGCTTTTATATCGTACCAGTATTTAAAACTCAGTGGATGACGGGCAGCAGGTGTTACCAGCAAATGGGTAACATGGGGTTGATCAATAAAATCATGTTCCCAGGGTCTGTCGTACAACAATAAAAATTCATCTTCCGGATGCGCTTCTATCATTCGCCGAACTACTTCAGCAGTATAATGACCATAACCTTCCAATGGGTTGTTCTGCAGAAATATAGCATTGATAGCGATACGCATGTGGGTGCAAAATTAGCTGCATTAATTGTTAAAATAGTTTTTCAGCTTGACAGGCATATCTTTTTTACATATTATTGTATTCATTTATGCGAACCCTGCTACTCCTCACAATCTGCCTTATTGGTTTTACAGCTGCCCGTTCGTCTGATTCATTATTAGTCGACATCAATAAAACCAATTTTAAAAAAGGCGATACCATCGATTTCAGTTGCATCATTCCTCAGTTTGAACAACAAAAACTCAATGCAGCTTCCTTGCATGTATGGATCGATAATATTACTACCGGCACCAGATGGAAATTCCGTTATCCTTTTATCAATGGTGAAGCACAGGCGGCTATTGTAGTAGGGACAGCAATTCCGAACGGACATTATGCCGTTAATTTTCTGGTACAGAAAGGTTATTTCAGGATGACGGGTGAAGTAAAAAATCATCTGAGTTCAGAGAAGCAGATCAATTACATGATGGTGCCAAAAAACAAGCGCACTTATTTTGAAACCATTTCATTGAATGCAGATGGCCAGTTCAGGCTCAAAAGCACTTTGTTTGAAGACTCTGCCTATTTTGTTTTTACACCGGTAAAAAGGAATGAAAAAAATACCTTACATATTGGTATTGAAACACCGCTCGATTCTTCTTTTATACCTGTTATGGAAAGCAGGGTATGGGTTACAGTAGGTAATACCACAACCCGCATCAATAAAAATGATTCTTCGGGTTATGTATTTAATATGGAAAGTACTTCGGGTACCGATTATTTGCCCGGTGTTACCGTAGTAGGCAAATACAAAAAGAAGGTAGAGCAATACGATGAGTTCTATTCCAGTGGTCTTTTTCAAAAACCGGAAGCCATGATATTTGATGGTATTGAAGACGAAACCATGGCGCGCTCCATGAGTATTCTTCGTTTTCTGGAAAGCAAGGTACCAGGATTGATTGTAGAAAAAGACCAGGAAACCATGACCGAACTGGCGAGATGGAGGGGCGAACCGGTAGAAATTTATTTAGATGAATTCAGGGTCTCTACCCAGGATATATGGGTGGTATCACCATCAGATGTAGCCATGGTAAAAGTATACAGACCACCAGCAATGCTCTCCCCTTTATCGGGTTCTGCAGGTGCTATTGCCATTTATACCAAACGCGGTGATTTTCGTGACAAAAACAGGTTCAGGCATAGCTTTACGGTTAAGGGTTACACTACTGCTCTCAGTACCTGGCAATAGATTTTCTTTCTCTGCGAAATCTCGATTATCTCATGTTCTCTGCGGTAAATAAAAAAATGGTTCACCGCAGAGAACATGAGATAACAGAGTTACCGCAGAGGGTTTATTGTTGGGTAGACCAGAGATCCATTTTCTTTTCCAGTACTTCGAGTGGCAAAGCCCCATCTTTCAGCACCGCATCATGAAATGCACCTACTTTAAATTTTTCACCCAACTGCTGTTCGTACTTTGTTCTCAGTGCCCTGATTTTTAAAGCCCCGATTTTATAGCCTAAGGCCTGTGCCGGTATCACCATGTATCTTTCTATTTCGGCGATGGCACCGGCTTCACTGATCTGTTCGTTCTCCATCATGTATGCAATGGCTTCTTCTCTTGTCATACCTTTTGCATGCATGCCTACATCTACCACCAGGCGAATAGCCCTGTGCATTTCATCCCCTAATGCACCAATATATTGATAAGGGTCTTTATACAAACCCAGTTCATTACCTAAGCTTTCACAATACAATGCCCATCCTTCCACATAAGCATTGTTACCACCAAAACGCCTGAATCTGGGGAGCTTTGTATTTTCCTGTTGCAGACTGATCTGGTAATGATGCCCGGGTATGGCTTCATGCAAAAACAAACTTTGCATACCACTGGTAATATTGAATGTGGTAGCATCCAGAATAGGTACATAAAACACACCGGGTCTGCTGCCATCGGGTGTACCCTGCTGATACTCGGCACTGGCACTCGCAGCACGGAAAGCTTCTGTTTGTCTGATTTCAAATGCTGTTTTAGGCGTTTTACTGAACAGCTTATCCAGATTGGGTTGTATGAGTTGCTGGATAGACTGAAACGCAGCAATAACCTCTGCAGCCGTTTTATAAGGTGTAAATTTTTTATCGGAATTGATGTATGCAAAAAAAGCTTTCAGGTCGCCTTTAAAACCTACTGCCTCTTTTGTTTTCTCCATTTCTGCCCTTATACGTTTTACCTCTGCCAATCCGGTTTCATAAATTTCATCAGGCGTAAAGTTGGTAGTGGTTTGTTGTTTTACCAGAAAGCGATAATATTTTTCTCCATCCGGAATAGCTGCAATACCTGTAGATGTTCTGGCTACCGGCAAATATTCGTTCTGCAGAAAATCGGCCATCTTTCTGAAAGCTGGGGTGAGTTGTTGCGTAATGATGGTATTGAATTCACCAGCCAGTCTTTTTTTCTCTGTTATATCAAAATCAACGGGCATCAGATTTACAGGACCATAAAATAAACTGGCTGCTGCGGTATCGGTAACCACCGAACGAAACTGGGGAATCATGCGCTCTACCAATATTTTAGGTAGTACATGTCCGGAAGCCATCCCTTTTTTGAAATACACAATGGCACTGTCGAGATAAGCAGGAAAAACAGCCGCACGTTTTAGCCAGTTATTATAATCCTTCACCGTTTTAAATGGCTGGTATACCTGACCACTGCCCTTTTGCATAAAAATGAGGTGTGTACTGGAGAACTGGTTCAGGGGCATATAATGATCTTTAAAGCCCAATGATTCAATATATACTTCGAGTTCTCTCTTCAATACATCATAACTCAACTGGTCATTCGTATTCAAATGTTCACGATCGAATTTGCTGAGATAAGTGAGCTGTTCTTTGTAAAACTGTTTCAGCTTTGTACGATGTTCATCTGTAAAATCAATCAGCAAACGGTCATTGTATCGTTCATCACCATTAATAGTTGCTTCAATAGGGTAAAATTGTAACCTGTCTTCATAATAACTGTCCAGGAACACTGCCAGTTCTTTATTGTCTTCACCGGTAACATTACTGTTACTCAACTGGCAGGCTGAAAGCAGCATCAGCAAACAGAGACTCAGAGAGAGATATTTCATATAAGTTGGTTTAGTGTGTGGTTCATAGCAGATAGCGTATGGTTCATGGCAGATAGTTGTTGATAGCTTTTGTACTATTAGCCATGAACCATACGCCATCAGCTATTCTCATAATGATAAAACCCTTTCCCCGTTTTCCTGCCCAGTTCCCCCGCTTCTACTTTTGCACGCTGTACTGGTGATGGTGTTAAACGAGGGGGCTTACCCAGTGCTTCCCATACAATATTACTTACACTGTAATTAATGTCCATACCAATCAGATCCATCAGTTTAAACGGACCCATTTTAAACCCACTGGCCTCCATGAGTTTGTCGATGCTGGCTATATCGGCCTGTTCTTTTTCTACAAAACGCATGGCTTCAAGATAGTAATGCCTTGCTACCCTGTTTACAATAAATCCGGGCGCATCCTTACAAAGTACGGGAGTCTTCTGCATTTGCCTTGTGACTGCTAAAGTTTGTTCGATGATATTGGACGAGCTCTTACCTGTTTCAATAACTTCCACCAGTTTCATCAATGGTGCAGGATTAAAAAAATGCATACCCACTACCCGATGCGGATATGGAACAGCTGCTGCTATTTCGGTAACAGCAATAGAAGATGTATTAGTGGCCAGAATGGTATCCTGACTGTTTATATCCGATAACGCTTTGAATAGACTGATTTTGGCTTCCTTTTTTTCAATGATGGCTTCAATGATCATATCGGCCTTACAATCTTTTATATCGGTCGTAAACAATAAACGTTGCAGAATGGCTTCCTGTTCATCTGCCGTCAGTCTGCCTTTCTCAACCAGTTTACTCAGACCTGTATGAATAGATTGTTGGCTTTTGGCAACCATTTCGGGATTCAGATCGAACTGTATGGTCTGAAAACCAGCCTGTGCAGCTACCTGTGCAATACCGCTGCCCATGGTTCCGGCGCCACAAACACAGATGGTTCTAACTTGGTTCATATGGCTAATGCTTAAGCTAGCTGCAAGATACTTACATCTTTTCCACTTTAACTAACCTACATAAGTTCCTGCTATACAGATGTATTACTTTTATACCATGCAAAAGCCTCTTCAGCAACTCGATTTGTTTGGTATGCCCGTTGAAACGGCTTCGCCTCCTGCTAAAAAAAAGCCGGTAATAAAGGAAAAAGCTGCCGAACCATTACCCATTGTTGCTGAACCCGAACCTGAAATTTTAGCTGCACCCGTTACTGAAAAACCAGCCCCTATAACAGACCCCGTAGTATTTGCAGATGAACATATTGTGGTGAAGATTAAAGCCAAAACACCTGCACCTGTTGTTATAGAGGAACCAGCACCAGCAGAGAAATTGCTAACCACAGAAAAAAATACAGTACGTCAGCCCGGTAAACGTGGGCGAAAATCCTTTCGTGAAATAGATACTGAAATCGATCTGATTGATGTTCCCGATGAAGATACGTTGAAGCAAAAACTATATTATTCCATCAGCGAAGTAGCAGGTTGGTTTAAAGTAAATACTTCTTTATTGCGCTACTGGGAAAATGAGTTTGATATTCTTCAACCAAGGAAAACGCGGAAAGGCGACAGATTATTCAGGGTGGAAGACATTAAAAACCTGCAACTCATTTATTTTTTACTCCGTCAGCGTAAATTTTCTATTGAAGGTGCCCGTAATTACCTCAAACAAAATAAGGGTCAGGCTGATGTACAGCTACAACTGGTACAGTCGCTTACCAGGTTTAAATCTTTTTTATTGGAACTGAAAGCCGGACTGGGTAATTAATCAGCCTGTTTCACCGTAACTGATGTATTGGATGCTGCCAGATCTACTCCGTGTTGCTCCATCCAGTTGATGATCTGCAGGTTTACGTCCTGACGTAACTGGTTAAAAGCTTCTATGGGTTGTTCGGCTCCTGTGAAAAATTCAATCGTTATGATATGCGCATTTTTTCCTGTTTCGCCAAGGAACACTACTTTATTTTCAATCTCGGGAACGGTCAGTATCTGTTTGATGGCATCGGTTAAAGCCTGTAGTTGTGCAGCGGTGGCCGACAGGTCAATCTCCAGTCTGAGTTCTGCTTTTCGCTGGGTACGTAAACTCAGATTATCTACAATACTGTCTACCATCTGTTTATTCGGAACCGAAATATAGGTTTTCTCTGTTGTCCGTATCCTGGTACTTCTGAGTCCGATCTTTTCGATATTCCCTGTAAAGCCATTTACTTTCACCAGATCGCCCACGACAAAGGGTCTGTCGAAGAAGATGATAAAAGAGGCAATCAGGTTCTCCATACTTTCCCTTGTGGCTAATGCGATGGCCGCACCTACAATGCTCAATCCGGTAAGGAGGTTACCAATGCTTTTGTTGAAAGAAAACTTCATCATCAGCAGTATACCAATGATGACCAGTATTACTTTAAAAAAATCTTTGAAGAAAATGATGAGCTGATTATCAGTCTGGTCTTTGGTGAGATTGGCTTTTTCTTCCAGAATGGTAGCAATGAAGTCGATGACCCGCAGACAGAGGCGTATAAAAACAATTACCATGATGGCATTGGCAATAGATTCTACGAGTTGCTTGGACGTAATACGGTATACTTTAAAATCGAGCACCCCCGGAAACTTTAATTTATCAATGGCAATGATGGAGATTGACAATAACAAGAACCAACCAAGCGGTTGTACTACCAGGTCGAGGAAGGATTGCCTGGCTGTCTGGTTTTTCTTATTGGCAATCATCTTAAATAATTGCTGTGCCAGGTATCTTGATACCAGGCGTTTCAATAATAACATCAGCAGGATGGTACCAAATACATAGAGATAAGATTCAACCGTATTATCAAATACTTTCTGTTGTAAAAAACGATCCATCGTTACAATTTAAAAGCGTTACTGCTCCCATGTATGCAGCTGCATATTGGTGCCATCAAAACTGGCATAGGTATAGTTTCGTATCCAGTCGCCAAGGTTAATATAACGACTTTGTGCTGTCAATGCAAAATCAATCGGGTAATGGCGATGGCCAAATACCAGATAATCGTATTGTTCTTTCTGCAACAGCTCCTTACAATAAATAATCAGCCATTCCTTGTCTTCTCCTAAAAAATGTTCATCGGCTGTGCCGGTTTTCTCCCTGCTCTTTCTACTGAAATAGTTAGCAAGACCAATGCCCCATGTTGGATGCAGCTGGCCAAACAACCATTGACAGAAAGGATTACGGAATATTTTTTTCAGCAATTTATATCCATGGTCACCCGGACCTAGTCCGTCGCCATGACCAATATAAAATCGCTTACCATTCCATTCAAATACTTTGGGTTGATGGTACACCGGTATATTCAATTCCTGTTCAAAATAACCGCTCATCCACATATCATGGTTCCCGATGAATACCCTAACATCAATACCATTGTCTGTTAGTTCAGCCAGTTTTCCCAGCAATCGCACATACCCTTTGGGTACTACTTTTTTATACTCATACCAGAAATCAAAAATATCGCCTACAATAAATACCATGGCCGCATCTTTTTTAATCTGATCAAGAAATGTGACCACTTTTTTCTCCCTAACCAGACTACTTGCGTGATCGGGAGCACCCAGATGAAAATCAGACAAAAAGTATATTTTCTTTTGAGGGGTTATTAATTCCATCTGCTGGATAAAAGTGGGTATTATTTTTTTAGTTGCATATAAAGTAAAAGATCGCCGCAATCAATTTTCGGTCTTCCTTCCACCGATCCGTTAAACCAATAGATCCACGCTTCAACTGTTTGTCCGTTGAGGTGCACTGTTGTTTTATCTCTTCTATAAAGCTGGGGTTCATCAGGTTCTCCGTTAATACCTTCGTAATCATCTAACTGCCCGATAGCCCATGAAAACTCTTCCTCTTTTTGAATGGCATATAATTCACCTGTAATCCATTGCTCTGCTGCTGTGGGTACGGCGGCTGGATATTCACCCATATCATATAATTCACCGCGAACAGAAGCTGTTCCCAGTAAGGTGAAATAGCGGCTGATATAGGTATAGGCCGGATGCTGAAAACCACTTCTCAGCGAACCATATACAAACAAGGGTAAAATATCAATTGGCATATGCAGATCATCCGTTTCGTTGTACTAAAAAACAAAATACTTCTTTGGGTCCGTGAACACCTACTACCAGTGTTTTTTCGATGTCGGCTGTTCTACTAGGTCCTGTGGCGAGGGTAATCATAGAAGGCAGTTGTTCGCCATACTCTTCTTTTAACGACAGTAATGCTTCTTCCACATCGTATACCAGTTGATCGGTATATGCAATACAAATATGTACCGGTGCATATACACTCACCGTTCTGCCACTCTCCTGTGCACTCGACATCAGTATGCTGCCGGTTCTGGCCACCAGGTATTCGCAGCCAGTAACAGATGCGTCGCAACTCTCAACATCTGGTGCTGTCATGGCTGTAAAGCCTGCCTGTTGCAGGTTTTGCCTCAACTCCTCTTCTATGCAATAGAGCGCCTTCCATTCGCGTTTGATGAATAGCATATTCAATTGCGATGCCAGTTCTTTTTCATTTTCACAAAAAGCGAAACGACCCTGTAGTTGGGTGAAGTGCTGTGCAAACAATATATCAAGCTCATCTGATGCCGGTTGAAATACCGATCCTGTTTCCTTTCTCCTTTCAGGAAAGGGAACAGGCACTGGTTGAGTCAGTGCCTGTTTTATTTTTTTCAAAATATTTTCTCTTGCGTTTTGTGACATTATGCGATAACGGTTGAGTCTGTTGCTGTATTATTATTCTCCGGATTTTCTGTTTCGGCCGCGGTTTCCGTTACCGGAGCCGCCGCTTCCGCTTCTACTTCCAGTATTTTCTTTTCTTCAAACGGACGTTTACCGATCAGTATTTCCACATCGCTTTTATGTAATACTTCTTTATCGAGTAATTCTTTTGCGAGTTTCTCTACTTGTTCTTTTTTCTCTGTCAGTAAGGCAAGGGTCCGCTGATAGGCTTCATCTATAATACCTCTTACTTCCTCATCAATGATCTTCCCGGTTTCTTCGCTAAAGGGTTTGGTGAAAGTATTTTCCTGTGTGGGATCATAAAAACTCACATTACCTACTTTGCTGTTCATACCATATGCGGTTACCATACTGTAAGCAATACGTGTAATCTGTTGCAGGTCATTAGCTGCACCGGTTGATATTTTACCGAAGAATATCTGTTCTGCTGCTCGGCCACCCAGTGTCATACAGATCTGGTCCATTAACTGATCGGTATTGTACAGGTACTGTTCCGTAGGTGTGTATTGTGCATAACCCAATGCTGCCGTACCCCTTGGTACAATAGTTACTTTCAGCAAAGGATAAGCATGTTCAAGGAACCAGCCACACACGGCATGACCAGCTTCATGATAAGCGATCACTGATTTTTCATGTGGGGCGATGATTTTGTTTTTCTTTTCCAGACCACCAATCACACGGTCAATCGCATCCTGAAAATCGCTCATATCTACTGCTTCCTTTCCTTTACGGGCTGCTATCAATGCCGCTTCATTACATACATTGGCAATATCGGCACCGGCAAATCCGGGTGTTTGTTCAGCGAGTTTATGCAGATCGAGTGTTTCAGAAATTTTAATCGGCATCAGGTGTACTTTGAAGATCGCTTCACGACCTTTTACATCCGGACGATCAATAGAAATCTGTCTGTCGAAACGTCCCGGGCGCAGTAAAGCAGTATCCAGTACATCGGGTCTGTTGGTAGCTGCCAGGATAATAATACCTGTATCGCCACCAAAGCCATCCATTTCTACCAGTAACTGGTTCAGTGTATTTTCTCTTTCATCATTGCTCATGATGGCATTACGGCCACGGGCACGACCAATGGCATCTATCTCATCAATAAAGATGATACAGGGCGCTTTTTCTCTTGCCTGTTTAAACAGGTCGCGCACACGGCTTGCACCAACACCCACAAACATTTCTACGAAATCGCTACCACTCAGACTGAAGAAGGGCACTTGTGCCTCACCAGCCATGGCCTTGGCCAATAATGTTTTACCAGTACCGGGAGGGCCTACCAGCAATGCACCTTTGGGTATTTTACCACCGAGTGAAGTGTACTTTTTAGGATTTTTGAGGAAGTCTACAATTTCCATGACTTCCACTTTGGCTTCATCCAGTCCGGCCACATCAGCAAATGTGATATTTACTTTGGCACCTTTATCAAATAAGGTTGCTTTTGATTTACCAATATTGAAAATGCCACCCGGACCACCGCCACTGGATGGGCCACCCATTTTACGCATGAGTAATACCCAGGCCACGATAATAATAAGTAAGGTAAATACCGTATTCAATAGAGGGCCAAACCACTCTGGTGCTTTTACCACACGCATGTCTACTTCAGCAATATTGTTCGCCTTGCAAAACTCATCGAGTCTTTCTTCAAATGCTTTCCAGTCTACTACTTCAAAAGAGAAGATGGGCGAGCTGCCTATTTTACGGGGATCGGGTGTTCCCTTGAATTGCTTGACATAAAAATCCTTATTCAATCTGTCCTTTCTTACATACACATGCACCTGTTCTTTGTTCTTTACCAGATCGAGTTTCTGTACATCACCCTGTACCAGGATATTGTCTCTGAATTGTTTTTCAGTAATAACTTTTAATTCAGGGGCAAAATTGAATACCTGAGCCGATATCAATGCAATTATAATAATACCGTATATCCAGTAAATATTGAATTTGGGTCCTTTACGCGGACCATCACTTTTTTCCATGTTTAATTTAGGTTGCTTGTTTTCCTGTGACATATTCCTCTCAGTATAATGACGTTTCAGGTTCCTGTATATTCAGTGATCCTGTATTTTTTTCTTTATTCGTGTATTTGTGAGGCCGCATCGCTCCACATTTCTTCCAGTTTATAAAATTTGCGTGCATCGGGATGCATGACATGTACCACGATATTTACATAATCTATCAGCACCCACTGTAAGGCCTGTCTGCCTTCATGTTTATAGGGAGCCTCTCCACAAACTTTTTTCACCTCATCTTCCACCGAATCACAAATGGCCCTGATCTGGGTAGTACTGGATGCCTGGCATACCACAAAAAAATCGGCTGCAGCTTCCGGTATTTTCCTCAGGTCAAGACTAATAATATGTTCTGCTTTTTTATCCTGAACAGCTTTAATAATGGCCTTGAAAATTTTTGAGTTGCGTGTAAGTCTCGTAACCGGGCTTTTAGTACGGCTTTGTAAAACAGAAAGCGGTTCCAATAATAGATATGATTTAAAATTAAATAATGACTCCTGGTATCCGCACCCGTAATAAACATCGGGTGTTTAACGGTCTCGGTGGTAACTTCGTCAAAAATAGTAATTCTTTGCCATCAGAGAACGTTAAAGCACCAATTGGACAGCCGTTCGTGGAATTATCCGAGACAGATAGTACCAACATTTATGCCATGACCCATATTCAACACAATATGGCAACACATGGTTCAGTTTTTTTTGCGCACCGCCAATGGGCAGGTAAGGGTCAACATGGAAAAAAATGGGTCACAGAAGCGGGTCAGAACCTCATTATGTCGGTACTGATTGATCCACAACCGCTGATACCGGGTCAGCAATTCCGTTTAAGTGTGGCCATTGCACTGGCCTGCCATGATTTTTTTAGCCGGCATGGTGGAGAGGAAACAGCTATTAAATGGCCGAACGATATTTATTGGCGTGACAGAAAGGCAGGGGGCATTTTAATTGAAAACCAGTTAAGAGGCCAGAATTGGCAGTGGGCAGTAGCCGGAATAGGTATCAATATCAACCAGGTCATATTTGATCCTGCATTATCAAATCCGGTTTCACTTAAACAAATCACTGGTAAAACATTTGATCCTGTTATACTTGCAAAAGATTTATGTACCTGTATCCAATACCGGTTTAACCAGTTGCAGGAAGTGCCTTTTGATGAGCTCTTGCATGCATACAATCAGCGTTTGTTTAAGAAAGGCGAAAAAATTCAACTCAAAAAAGGTAGCCGTCGCTTTTCCTGTACCTTACTGGGCGTAAATGAATCGGGTGAATTATTAGCGGCCGATGGCCCTTCTGACCGTTTTCAGTTTGGTGAAGTGAGTTGGGTCATACCTTAATATAATTTCAAGTTCATGGAAGTAGTAAAACTTACACAATTTTCACATGGCGCTGGTTGTGGCTGTAAAATAGCACCTGCCGTTCTCGATGTTATCCTGAAAACAGATCATCACTCCTCAGTATTCCCCCAGTTATTGGTCGGCAATGCCAGTAAAGATGATGCAGCTGTTTATGACCTGGGAAATGGTCAGGCGCTCATTAGTACCACCGATTTTTTCATGCCAATTGTTGATGATGCATTTGCCTTTGGAAAAATAGCAGGTGCCAATGCCATCAGCGATGTATATGCCATGGGAGGTACGCCCATCATGGCCATAGCTATTTTAGGATGGCCCGTAGACAAGCTCCCTCCCGAACTGGCACAGCAGGTAATTGAGGGCGCCAGGGCTATTTGCCATGAAGCAGGTATTCCACTGGCGGGTGGACACAGCATTGATTCTCCCGAACCTATTTTTGGTTTATCGGTAAATGGATTGGTCAACAAAACACAACTCAAACGTAATAATACGGCTCAGGAAGGCGACCTGCTTTTTCTCACCAAACCTTTAGGCGTAGGCATTCTCTCTACTGCACAGAAAAGGGATGTATTGGCAGAAAAAGACCAGATACTGTTATTGCAACAATTGATGCAGCTGAATAAAGCCGGTGCAGACCTGGGTAAGATAGCAGGTGTACATGCCATGACAGATGTTACAGGTTTTGGTTTGCTGGGTCATTTAGTGGAAGTAGCAGAAGGAAGTGGTTTGTCTGCTGAAATATCATATGGAAGCCTGCCCGTTTTAACAGCGGCAAAACATTATCTCGCACAAAGAATTATTCCGGATGCTACTTATCGTAATTGGAACAGCTATAGCAGCAAAACCGGTTTTGGAACGGGTGTAAATGTGATGGAAGCTTTCAATGTATTACCCGACCCTCAAACCAATGGTGGATTATTAATTGCAGTGGCACCCGATGCGGCTGCTGAAGTGCAGACGGTATTAAACAAATACCAGCTAAAAGATTTCCTTGAACCCATTGGAAAAATGGTGGCTAAAGCTGATAAAACAGTAATGGTAAACAGCTGAACCTACCTGGCTTGTAACCATACTGGTACCAGCATAGCATTCAAACCTGCATCGCCGGCTGCTTCAATGGCTTCTAACGCCACTGGAACGATTTGAATATTTTTACCGATCTGTTTTTTTTGCTCCTTGGTTAATGATGCTGCAGCAGCTTCACCCATCAGTAATACAGATTTTCCTTTTCTGTTTTTACAGGAGAAACTATTCCCCATAAACAGACTTAACTGATCGAGGCTGAATGGAATGATGCGATAACCGGTTGACAAGAGCAGCTGCTTAACGGCAATCAGGTCCATATCATCTGTAAATGCTTCTTCACACAGCAATACAAAATCATCTCCAAAATGCATCAGCATATTGGTATGTAAAGGTGTTTTACCTGATGCATCTCTTGCACTGAATGTAATGGCTTTGTATTGATGAGCTGCAGAAAATTTTTCAAGTATGGCCGTATGCGTTCTGGGTGAAAGGGCCGCATATATCAGTTTATGGCGGTAATCCATTACCATACTCGCCGTGCCTTCCAGAAAAAAACCTTCTACTTCATATTCACTCCAGTCTTCCACATCTTTCAGTAAATAGTTGCGTTGCAACGTTTCCAGTATATCATCTCTTTTTTCTTCTCTTCTTTCTCTCCGGTGTATGGGTAGTACCACCACTATTCCATCGGGCAATGTGGTGAGCCAGCAGGCAGGGTACAAAGCGCCTACTGTGCTGTTGCCAGACTGATTAAACAATATCATTTCTACCCCTTGTTCTTCCAATAAGTTGTATAATGACTGAAATGCCCTAACAATGGGTTTCCCCATTTTGGCATTGGGTTTTATGAGCATGACTGTTGTGGGTACTGTTGTCATACTATACCAGTTTATCAATTCTTTTTGCGAGTTGATGATCGAGATCAGTTACCACATCTCCTGCATCGTGTGTACTCAGCCATATTTCTACGGTGTTCCATACATTACTCCAGTAGGGATGATGATTTATTTTCTCTGCTTCTATGGCAACCCTTGTCATAAAAGCAAAAGCTTCTGAAAAATTGGCAAACTGAAACTTCCGGTAAAGTTTATTATTCTCTTCTATCCACATACAACATCTTTTAAATAATGAATAATGAACCGAAGAATATCGAATTTCGAAATTGAACATTCCTCTGTTCTTCTGTTCCTCTGTTTTTAAAACACCATATTCCCTTTATTCTTTATCTGCTCATTGGTAAGTTCGGCTACTAATTGCACACCTGCAAGGTTTTTGACCGATTGTTTGATCCAGTTGCATTTGGTATCGTCTACCAGATCGCCTTTCATGAGCCATAAGAAATCCATGTGTTTGAATTCGGGTAGTAAATATTCTCCATCGAACTGGTTATGGTAGAGATAATGTATCAGGAAACTATTAGGTTCTTTAGACTCATAAATACTAAAAAAATAACTTCTTTCTTTTCTGCGAAGATGTATTTCCAGTCCGGGATTGAGCCTGAAATGATAGCCCAGCAGGTTATTCAACTGTAAACAGAACTGGTAATTTTTTACCGGTGCTGTTATACCCAGGAGCCGGGTATCATCAAAGAAATCTTCGTTGAGCTCTTCAATGTTCAGTCTTAGTTTCGTTGTGGCCATAGTGGTAGTCCATCGTCCATAGCCTATGGTCCATGGTCTATGGACTAATGGCTATGAACTATCTGATTAGAATTGAATATCGTATTCCTTTTCTTCTGTTCCTCTTTTGATGCGTAGTTTGGTTTTGTCTCCTGCTTTAAAGCTACTCAATGCTTCCGAATAACTTTTTACATCTATAAATTTAAATGTTCCAAGTTGAATCAGCACATCACCAGCCTGCAGACCTATTTTTTCTCCCAGTTTTCCTGGACTTACACCATCAATTCGCATACCTGTACCAGTGTAGCCATAATCGGGCATTACACCGAGTGATACTGTAAAACGGCGTGTTTGTCCCATTTGCGGTTCTGAGGTTTTAGCAAATGCAAGTTTACCTTTTGTATCCGCTTGTATAATCAGTTCATATATCAGCTTTACAATATCACGTTGTGCAGTATAGTTAATCTTATCAGCATCATCACTAATTTTATGGTAATCCGGATGACTGCCTGTAAAGAAAAACTGTACCGGTATATTGGCGCGATAGAAACTGGCATGATCGCTGGGGCCGCTGCCGGTACTGTCGAATTTAGTGATGAGTCCGGTTTTTATGTTCTTCCATACATCACCCCAAACAGGAGAAGTACCGTAACCACCAACAGTTAGTTTATGCGCCGTATCGTACCTGCCCACCATATCCATATTTATCATATAGTTGGGATTCACTTTTACTGTAGGGTTCTCGAGCCAGTATTTGCTACCCAGCAGACCCAGTTCTTCACCGGAAAAATGAATGAAAAGATAATTATTATTCAGCGGTGATTTTTCTTTCAGCAAACGGGCCATTTCGAGCAAAGCTGCTGTACCGCTTGCATTGTCGTCGGCTCCATTATGTATGGCATGAAAAGTATCTAACGCGGTTTTGTCCTCGCCATAACCCAGGTGATCATAATGTGCGCCAATGATGACTGTATTCGCTGCCTTGTTATCCATAAAAGCAATGATATTGCGGCCTTTTCTTTTCTTTTTAGATAATGAAACTGTCAGTGAAACGTCCATACTCGCCTCTTCATCAGAGAAATATTTTTTCCATCCTTCTTTAGTGATATAAATAACCGGAACAGGCAATAATGGAGAGCGGTCATTTTTATTAAACTGAATATTGTCTGTGATGGTTGAACTATTATACACAAATAGAGCAGTAGCGCCTTTTGCAACTACGGTCTCTACCTGTTTTTTAATAGCAGCTTCCACATCGAAATGAGGATTGTTTTTTTGTTCCTCAAGGATTTCCTTTACATCAAAAAACCAGGGCTGCCCTTTCTCACTCAATATCATAGCCGGCTTGCCTTTGATAGTTTTGTTTGGACTGTATGGCAAGGGGAAATAATCTTTGCGGACGGTTAATGTTTTATCGTCAATAACCAGTTGGGTTACCGCATCTATTTGTTTGCCTTCATTAATGTCAAATACCTGCTCATATCCATTACTCCCCTTTGCTTCGATACCCAGTTGTTCATATTGTTTGATGATATATTTCGCCGCCAGTTCTTCTCCTTTACTACCGGTTAAACGACCCTCCAACTGGTCATCGTCTAAATAGTTTACATGGGTTTTCAGGTTGGTTACCAATAAGGCATTGGCATTTTCTTCGGCAATTCTCTTTTTTCGTTTACTCTGCGACCAGGAAAGAACAGGCACCAGCAACAATAAAAACAATAGTTTCTTCATAATATCAGCTTAGCTGGAGCAAAAGTACGTTGGAGGCCGGCAGTATAACAAGTTGTTTCATAAATATTGTTTATTATTTATCTTTCGATAGATTCAATATATCGGCTACGAGACTTACCATAAACTCCCCTTCTCCCATTCTCTTTGTTAAAGAACTCAGAAGAAAGGTAATTAACTATTTTTCAGGCACTGTTAACAGAGAGAACGGGAAAAGGGGAGTATAAAAAGAGTCGTTTAGAGAATGATGGAACATAACAAGCTATTCAATAACCATTCTGTTCCCGATCTCGTAACTACTCACTATCCTTTGCCATTACTTTTGCAGCTAATCATTTGAGTCATAAGAATATCCATATTGCCCTTGTAGGTAACCCCAATAGCGGAAAAAGTTCCCTGTTCAACAGTCTTACGGGCCTGAACCAGAAAGTAGGCAATTTCCCGGGGGTTACTGTCGACAAAAAAACAGGCACCATTACCCTCGATGACCGAACCCAGGCCGAACTCATCGATTTACCCGGAACCTATAGTCTTTATCCGCGCCGTGCAGATGAGTGGGTGGCTTATAAAGTGCTCATGGGTGCCGATACCGATTTAAAAGCCGATGTGGTATTGCTGGTGGCCGATGCCAGTAACCTGAAACGCAACCTCCTGTTCTGCAGCCAGATCATCGATCTGAAAATACCGGTAGTGATGGCGCTTACGATGAATGATATTGCTGCCAAAAAGAATATCAAAATAGATATCAGTGGCCTGGAAGCTGACCTGGGCATCCCGGTAGTACCCGTGAATCCTCGCAAAAACAAGGGACTTACAGAACTGAAAAAAGTATTGGCGCAGGTGGCCCGGCCGGGTAATCATGTTCCTTCACGCGATTTTATTGAAAATAAAAAACTGGCCCCACTGGCCATACCTGAAGTTCAGCAACTCGACCAGCAGCTAAGTGATTATGCAGCCATTCACTTCCTCATTAACCACGAACATTTTCCGCTGAGTAATAGCCTGCATAACAAAATTGAGGAGATTGAAAAAGAGCAGCAGTTCAATCCTACCAAGACACAGGCTGAAGAAATCATGCAACGATACACACGTATCAGGCAAATCATGAAGCAGAATGTACTGGAACCGGGGCCATTGGAGAAAAAATTATTTACTGACAAATTAGATAACCTCTTACTACATCATGTATGGGGTTATGTGATTTTACTATCGGTATTGTTCCTGCTTTTTCAGAGCATTTTCTGGCTGGCCGTGTTTCCGATGGATGGTATTGAATGGGGGTTTGCCCAGGTAAGCGGATGGATGAGCGCACATTTACCCCAGGCCTGGTGGAGTGACCTCATCATCAATGGTCTGGTAGCGGGTTTAAGTGGTATTCTGGTATTTGTACCACAGATCATGATCTTATTCGGATTGATTACCATTCTGGAAGACACGGGTTATATGGCACGTATCAGTTTTCTAAGCGACAGGCTGATGCGCAAAGTAGGGTTAAACGGAAAAAGCGTAATGCCCATGGTAAGTGGTTTTGCCTGTGCTGTACCTGCCATCATGAGTGCACGAAATATTGAAAACCGCAAAGAAAGACTGCTCACTATACTGGTAACCCCTTTAATGAGCTGCAGTGCCCGCTTACCTGTATTCACCATTCTTATTTCATTGGTTATTGATGATACTTATTATGCAGGTTTTCTCAGTTTACAGGGTTTGGTAATGATGGCACTTTATTTACTTGGTACCGTTATGGCACTTGTTGTGAGTTATGTGATGAAATGGTTTATCAATATCAGCGAAAAGAGTTTCTTTATCCTTGAGCTACCCATTTACCGCGCTCCCCGCTGGAAAAATGTAGGCATTACCATGGTAGAGAAAGCCAGGATTTTTGTTACTGATGCCGGTAAAGTCATAATGGTTATCAGTTTACTACTCTGGTTCATGAGCAGCTATGGACCCGGTGATCGTATTGAACAAACAGAAGCTAAATATGCTGTATTGATTCAGCAGTCGCCGGAGAAAACAGATTCACTTGAAAGACTGGCTTCTACTGAAAAATTACAACACTCGTATGCAGGCATACTTGGTAAATGGATTGAACCTGCCATTAAACCTTTGGGCTACGACTGGAAAATTGGCATCGCCCTCATTACTTCATTTGCTGCAAGAGAAGTTTTCGTAGGTACAATGGCTACTTTATACAGTGTAGAAGAAAGTGATGACAGTTCTTTGCGGGAGAAATTACAATCTGCCAAACATGCTGATGGTTCTAAAGTATATACACTTGCAGCGGCACTTTCATTGATGGTATTTTATGTACTGGCCATGCAATGTATGAGTACACTTGCCGTCGTAAAGCGTGAAACCAAAACCTGGAAATGGCCCATATTTCAGTTCATTTACATGACTATTCTTGCCTATGGCATGAGTTGGGTTACCTATATAATTTTCAGTTAACTCACCCCCTTCTCCCTTTCTCTTTGTTAAATATGTCATACACAGTTGTACTTTAAAAAAATACAAAACGCTTTTTAACAAAGAGAAAGGGAGAAGGGGAGTTATATATGGGTGGTTTACTCGTAATAGTTCCACAATAATGCAGACAGTTTTCTTGTCAGCACCCATGCTTCATTATTTGTACCCCAACTTTGGTCCTTATTATTTTTAGTGCAGATACAGAATACATAATTCACCCCATCTCCATTCACATAAATCACTTCACTTCTGCTCGCATTTACTGCCCCGTTTTTACTGGCCACAAAAATACCTGCAGGTATTGACGACAGACCTTCTTCATCCCACTAATTCCTGCTCAGGAGTTTCAGCATTTTTTCACTGGCGGTATCACTCAGTATTTGTTTGGCGGCAATCTTTTCAAACAACTGCGCCATTTCTTTGGGTGTGGTTTGTCCCCAGCCATATTGTGCTCGGTTTGCTTCGCGACCCGGTGTTCTGCTGTTTACCCTTGTATCCCTAAATCCCAGACTATCCATCAGTTGGTTAATCCTTGTGCCTGTACCGGCTATACTTTGTAACCATAAACTGGCTGTATTATCGCTGGTCGTAAGCATGAGCATGATGACTTTACTGAGTTCTATTTTTTCGTTGTTTTTAAACGACCCCAGTATATCAACCCCTTCATAGAGCAAAGAATCTTTATAAGTAAGTGACTGATGATAATCCAATGTTTTGTTTTCTATCTTATCCATGACACCTACCAGTATCGGCACTTTTACCATACTTGCTGTAGGAAAGATGCTGTCTGCATTGATGGCAACAGCTTTATTTTTTTTCAGGTCATGAACATAGATACCGATGTCTCCATTAAAACCTTGTATGAGCTGTGAGATCTTTTGCTGTAATTTTTTATCAGTCTTCTGTGCAGCAGACTGAATACTAACAATAAGCAAACAAATAAAAAGAATGCGTTGCATAGAGAGATATTGATACAACAAGATAGAAATTTAGAACGTAATTCTCTTTCCTGCCTCCCCTTCTTCCTTTCTACCTGTTAAAAAAACTTTACGAAAAGGATACCCAACTATTAATGAGGAGCTATTAACAAAGAGAAAGGGAGAAGGGGAGGTGATGCAAGAGCCAGTGTATCATAATATTTATTGGCGTTCATCATTCACCCCAGGCAGCCAAAATCTCTGCTGCATGTTTTTTGGAAACAGGTTTCTGAATAATCTTTCTGATCTTTCCTTTTTCATCAATCAGGAAAGTGGTTCTGATGGTACCCATGAATTCGCGGCCCATGAATTTTTTGAGTTGCCATACACCATACTGCTCATGTATTTTCAGGTTTTCATCTGCTATCAATGGAAAGGGCAGGCTGTATTTGGTTTCGAATTTCTTGTGCGATTTGATATCATCGCTGCTCACACCAATTACCTGAAAACCATGTTTTTTGAGCAAAGCATAATTATCCCTCAGGTTACAGGCCTGGTCGGTGCAGGTGGGCGTATTGTCGTGCGGGTAGAAATAAAGTACAATTTTCTGACCTTTGAAGTCTGTCAGTGCAATCTTTTCACCATTCTGATCTACTCCTTTAAAAACAGGTGCTTTTTTCCCTTCTACTGGTAATGCCATTTCTCCAATTTTACGCAAAGGTAGGACGTTAAAGCTGCAAGCCCCAAGCTACAAGCGGCAAGTTTTTATAGATGGGATACTTTCTTTCTCTGCTTGCGGCTTGTAGCTTGAAGCTTGCAGCTCCCTCCTCACTAACTTCCGTTAGTCTTCAAAAAATAATCCCCTCATAACCCTTCCCTCCTTACATTTGCACAATTTATTTTTTCCTCCTATGCCCAAAGATCAATCCATCAAATCCGTTCTGATTGTAGGTTCTGGCCCCATTATTATCGGACAGGCCTGCGAATTCGATTATTCAGGCTCACAGGCAGCCCGGAGTTTACGTGAAGAGGGTATTAAAGTTATCCTTATTAATAGTAACCCCGCCACCATCATGACCGATCCGATGATGGCCGATAAAGTATACCTGCTGCCTTTGACAGTTGAAAGTATTGAACAGATCCTGGAAGAAAACCAGATTGATGCAGTATTGCCTACCATGGGCGGACAAACAGCATTGAACCTCTGTAAGGAAGCGGATGAACTGGGTGTTTGGGAAAAATACGGTGTTCGCATGATTGGTGTGGATGTGGCGGCAATAGATACTGCTGAAGATCGTGAACAATTCCGTCAGTTGATGGTGAAAATCGGCATGGCTGTTGCACCGAGCAGGGTAGCCAACAGTTTTCTGGAAGGAAAAGAATTTGCCCAGGAAATCGGCTTCCCGCTGGTTATACGTCCTTCTTTTACCCTGGGTGGAACCGGTGGTGGTTTTGTACACAGTAAAGATGACCTCGATGCGGCACTGGAGCGTGGCTTAAAAGCCTCCCCCATTCATGAAGTGCTTGTTGAAAAAGCTGTTCTGGGCTGGAAAGAATATGAACTCGAACTTTTACGTGATGTAAATGATAATGTGGTTATCATCTGTACGGTTGAAAACGTCGACCCCATGGGTGTGCACACAGGAGATTCTATTACTGTGGCACCTGCCATGACACTCAGCGACACTGCTTTTCAGGAAATGCGTAACAAAGCTATGTTGATGATGCGTTCACTCGGCAATTTTGCCGGTGGATGTAACGTGCAGTTTGCCCTGAATCCTGAAACTGAAGAACTGATTGCCGTAGAAATTAACCCCCGGGTAAGCCGTTCATCGGCCCTGGCGTCCAAAGCCACTGGTTATCCCATTGCTAAAATTGCCGCTAAACTGGCCATTGGTTATTCATTAGATGAACTGGAAAACCAGATCACCAAAACCACATCCGCCTATTTTGAGCCGGCACTGGATTATGTAATTGTAAAAGTGCCGCGCTGGAATTTCGACAAGTTCAAAGGAGCCAATGATACCCTCGGTTTACAGATGAAAAGTGTAGGTGAAGTAATGGCCATCGGCCGCAGTTTTACCGAAGCCATTCAGAAAGCCTGTCAGAGCCTGGAAAACGAAGCTGTTGGACTTGGTTATTATGGAAAGAGCCTGATGAAAAGTGAGGAACTGGTAGAATATATCAAGACCCCAAAATGGGACCGCATTTTCCGTATTAAAGATGCTTTGATGCAGGGCTCTACCGTGAAATCCATTTCACAGGCCACAGGCATCGATCGCTGGTTCATCTACCAGATACAGCAGATTTGTGTACTGGAAAAAGAAATTGCTAAATACAGCTTAGATACCATTCCTGAAGATTTGCTGAAAGAAGCCAAGAAAAATGGTTTTGGGGATGCGCAGATCGCTAATATACTTCATGGCGATTGTACGGATGAGCAGGTATACGAAAAAAGAAAAGCACTCGGCATTACTCGTGTCTACAAAATGGTAGATACCTGCAGTGCAGAGTTTGAAGCTAAAACACCTTATTTCTATAGTACGTTTGAGGGATAGTTTGGTGAATGGTCAATGGTGAATGGTCAATTTAAGTCCTATTTATTGACTATTCACTATTGACCATTCACCACTCACTAATTGCCCAATATCCCCTTTCTTTGCAAAGACTTTCAAAACACTACACAAGTATGAAACTTAAAGACATCCAAGTACTCAATGAAAAAGAAACCCGTGGTGGTTTTGGTGAGGGTATTCATGAATTAGCAAAAGAAAATGAGCAGGTAGTGGTATTAACAGCCGACCTCGCAGGTTCATTTAAGCTCGGGCCCTTTATTAAAGATTTTCCGAATCGTTTTATACAGTGTGGTATTGCAGAAGCCAATATGATTGGTATTGCTGCCGGTTTAACCATTGGCGGTAAAATTCCTTATACCACGACTTTCGCCAATTTCAGTACGGGTCGTGTATATGACCAGATTCGTCAGAGTGTGGCTTATAGCGATAAAAATGTAAAAATCTGCGCCTCACATGCCGGTTTAACACTGGGTGAAGATGGTGCTACTCACCAGATTCTGGAAGATATTGGATTGATGAAAATGCTGCCCGGCATGACCGTAGTGGTGCCCTGCGATTTTAACCAAACCAAAGCTGCTACCAAAGCCATTGCAGACCTGCATGGCCCCGTATACCTTCGTTTCGGCCGACCCAAATGGCCCAATTTCACCAAAGAAGATGGCAGCGATTTTGTGATTGGTAAGGCCCAGAAAATGAGTGAAGGATCCGATATTTCCATCTTTGCCTGTGGCCATATGGTATGGAAAGCCATTGAAGCCGGAAGAATACTGGAAGAAAAAGGGATCAGTGTTGAACTGATCAATATACACACCATCAAGCCATTGGATGAAACAGCGATTATTGCTTCTATCAGCAAAACAAAATGTGCAGTTACGGTTGAAGAACATAATATCATTGGTGGACTGGGTGATGCAATAGCACAGGTAGCCGCGAGAAACTGCCCGGTGCCTATTGAGTACATCGGTACCAATGATACTTTTGGTGAAAGCGGTAAACCCAATGAATTGCTCGCCAAATACGGACTCGACACACCATTCATCGTTGCAGCAGCTGAGAAAGCAATGAGCAGAAAATAAAATACCAAACTTATAAAATAGGAAAGAGCGTTCAACGAAACGCTCTTTTTTTATTCTCTCTACTCCCGTTCTCCCCTTCTCCCTGTTAAAATCTTCTCATAAAAAGTGAATTACGAATTTACTTAGCCTGTTATGAACAGGGAGAAGGGGAGAAAGGGAGTTATGAAGAAGAGATTTGATTACATTTAACTACTATTATCTTATAAGTGATGAAGTATTTACTTACACTGGTTTTTACGGGTTTGCAAATAATCATCTACAGTCAGGTTACACTTTCACTGGAGGAAAAAGAAATTATAGTTAACGGTTCTGATATAATAAGAATGACCGATAAGAATACACTTGATTCTTTGATTGGCGCAACAAGTCGTTATACATATATCTTACGTTCGTATAATCCTGCTACAGGCGAAAAAGACAATGAAAAAAGACATGCTTATCGTTTTTCCGGATCCGGAGTCTGGATAGAATACTATGCTAAAGAAAAAACAATTTCTAGTGTTACCCTATTCATGAAATCAAGTAACAGGAATCCCGAAAAAGATAACCTGATTACCTATCCGAATACATATAAAGATGGCAATATTGTACTGGATAGCTCTTCCACTATGGAGCAAATACTACAATTATTAGATAAACAAAGTGTGCTCAGTATTGGTATGCGCCCCTATTTACCCGAGACTAAAGTTCCTTTTATTTTATATAAAAAGAATGATTTTTATATAGAGCTAATGTTTCATCCAACAACTAAACTGATCAAACAGATTTATATAATCAGACGATAAATCATGGTGCCAGTCTTTCCACTTTCCAGTTTTCATTCAACTGAGTGTATTGAAAACGATCATGCAAACGGCTACTCCTTCCTTGCCAGAATTCAATAACACTAGGTATAACCCTGTAACCACCCCAATGCTCAGGTCTTGGAATATCATGACCAGCAAAACGTTTTGTATACTGTTCTACATTGGTCTCAATAATTTTTCTGTTGGAAATGATGGCACTCTGTGGCGATGACCAGGCACCAATTCTGCTGCCTTCCGGTCTTGAATTAAAATACTCGTCGCTTTCTGCTGCACTTACTTTTTCTACCCTTCCTTCAATTCTTATCTGCCTTTCTAATTCTTTCCAGAAAAAAACCAGTGCAGCATTTGGATTTTCCTGCAGTTCTTTTCCTTTTGTGCTTTCGTAATTAGTGAAGAATACAAATCCGTTCTTATCATACCCTTTCAGTAAAACAATACGGGCCGATGGCATACCGGTTTTGGTAGCCGTAGCTAATGTCATGGCATTTACTTCATCTACTTCAGCGGCTAAGGCTTCGTTCCACCAACGATCAAACTGAGTAAATGGATCTGCTGCTACATCAGCTTCATCAAGCGCATGTTGTTTATAATCTTTTCTGATATCTGCAATGGAACTTTTCATGGTCTGTTGATTCTGCTGCAAAAATACAATACTCCGGCAGCATACACCACAACAAAAAAGGATGAAAACTTTCGCTTTCATCCTTTTCCTCGTAAACTGTTTAATGTTTAGTCTCCTATATCAATTTTTTTAGCTTCATGTTTGCCTGAGATAAATGTATATACGGCCGGAATAACAAATAAGGTGAGTATCAATGAAAACATAATACCACCTACAATCACAATACCCAATGGCATCCGGCTGGTAGCAGCTGCACCAATACTCAGGGCAATGGGCAATGCACCTAAGGCTGTTGCAAGGCTGGTCATGAGGATTGGGCGCAAACGCTGTGCCGACGCTTCAATTACCGCATCTCTTTTCTGTAAACCAAATTCCCTTTTCTGGTTGGCAAACTCTACAATCAGGATACCGTTTTTGGTTACCAGACCTATCAGCATAATCATACCAATCTGTGAGAAGATATTCAATGTCTGATCAAATACCCATAAACTCAACAAGGCACCCGCCAATGCCAGCGGTACCGTTAACATGATGGTAAACGGATCTTTAAAACTTTCAAATTGTGCTGCCAGTACCAGATAAATAAGTACTAGTGCCAGTCCGAATGCAAATGTGGTATTGGATGAACTCTCTGCATAATCCCGCGAAGCACCACTCAAAGCCGTCTGGAAACTTTCATCTAATAATTTATCGCCGATGGCCTGCATGGCTTTTACGCCATCACCGATTGTTTTTCCTTCAGCGAGTGATGCAGAAATAGTAGCTGCTTTAAAACGATTATAATGATAGAGTGTGGGCGGATTAGAATTCTCTTCCAGTTTCACCACAGAGGTAAGCGGTATATTCTCTCCCCTGCTATTTCTAACATAGAGGTTGGAGATATCACCCGGTTGTTGCCTGTCTTTTAATTCAACCTGTGAAATTACCTGATACTGTTTACCATTCATGATAAAATAAGCCAGTCTTCTTCCGCTGAAAGCACTCGATACCACATCAGCTACGTCTGAAATAGATAAGCCCAGGTCTTTTGCCTTGATACGATCAATAGTAAGCTGTAGTTCGGGTTTATTGAATTTCAGGTTTACGTCTACATTGGCGAAGGTTTTATCTTTTTTTGCTTCATCTAAGAATTTAGGGATGACTTCTTTTATTTTTTCGAAATCAAGATTCTGTAAGATGAACTGAACCGGCAGAGATCCTCTCGAACCGAGACCTACCGATATCGTCTGTTCTTCTACAGGAAATATCCTTGCATTGTTGAACTGCGGTAATTTTTTACTGATGGCACGGGCTATTTCACTTTGGCTCCTTGTTCTTTTATCAGGATCCACAAAAGCAATCCTTGCTGTACCGCTGTTTACACCGCCACCACCGCCGAAGCCGGGAACAGCTGCAAATACAAAATCTTTTTCTGGGACGGAATCAGATAAATAATCAATCAATTTATTTCCCACTTCCACCATATAACTATAACTCGCTCCTTCCGGACCTGACATTTGAAAACGAATACTGCTCCTGTCTTCTAGGGGAGCCAGTTCACTCTGGAGGTTACTTCCCAACAGGAAAATACCACCCAAACAAGCTGCTACAATTACCCATGCTACCCAACGTACCCGCAGAAATGCTGTGAGCATTCTTTTATATCCATTCTCCATACCGCGGAAAAAGGGCTCTGTCATTTCATAAAACTTACCATGACCACCATCTTTTTTATTCAGGTACACATTCAGTACAGGTGTAATGGTTAAGGATACAAATGCCGATACGAGTACCGCGGCCGCCACTGTAATACCAAATTCACGGAATAGACTTCCTACAAATCCCTCAAGGAATATCACAGGTAAGAATACTACAGCCAGTGTGATGGAAGTTGAGATAACCGCAAAGAAAATTTCCTTACTGCCCTCCAATGCTGCTTTTCGTATGGGCAAGCCCCCCTCCAGTTTCCGGAAAATATTTTCTGTAACCACAATACCGTCATCTACCACAAGACCTGTTGCCAGTACTATACCTAAGAGGGTTAATACATTCACAGAGAAACCGGCGATGTACATGATAAAGAAAGTAGCTACCAGTGATATCGGAATATCAATCAATGGACGAATTGCGATGAGCCAGTTCCGGAAGAAGAAAAAGATAACCAGTACTACAAGGCTGAAGGAGATCAATAATGTTTCCTCTACTTCTTTGATTGACCGGCGAACATTTTTTGTCTGGTCAATCAGCGTTGTCATTTCAAAATCACCTTTCTGGCTTTTTTTGATATCTTCTATTCGCTTGTAAAATTCATCAGCAATTTTAATATAGTTAGCCCCGGGTTGTGGAATAATGGCCAGACCTACTGCATTTACGCCGTTCAATCGCCAGCTGAACTCTTCCGATTCAGGACCAATTTCAACTTTAGCCAGATCGCTTAAGCGGATAATACCTCTTACATCTTCAAAAATAATAAGGTCACGAAAATCTTTTTCTGTTTGCAGACGGCCCAGTGCACGTATGGTCATTTCAGTATTCTCGCCATAAATTTTACCCGAAGGAATTTCAACGTTTTCCCTGTTGAGTGCATTACGGATGTCTGCAAATGAAATATTATAAGCATTCAGTTTATCCGGATCAATCCAGATACGCATGGCTGGACGCTTTTGTCCGAATATATTAATAGCACTTACTTCCGGAATGGTTTGTAATCTTTCTACCAGCACATTTTCAGCATAATCGCTCAGCTCCAATAATCCTTTTGTACGGCTTTGTACAGCCAGCATCACAATAAAGTCGCTGTTGGCATCTGATTTACTCACTACCGGTGGTGCATCAATATCCTGCGGCAGGTTTCGTGCTGCCTGGCTCACTTTATCACGCACATCATTGGCAGCTGCTTCCAGGTCTTCATTGATATTGAACTCTACCGTGATATTACTCGATCCGTTTGAACTGGATGATGTAATGGTTCTGATACCGGGAATACCATTGATTGATTTTTCCAGTGGCTCTGTAATCTGGCTCTCCACAATATCGGAGTTCGCACCCGCATAGGCCGTTCGTACGTTTACAATGGGCGGATCGATTGCCGGATATTCACGCACCGACAGGAAAGTATAGCCAATCACACCAAACAATACGATGAGAATATTCATCACCGTTGCCAGGATAGGTCGCTTTAATGATAGTTCTGAAATATTCATGGTTATGCCACATTAAAGAAATGAAAAGATGAAAACAGAGTCAAGGCTTTTATTGTTGTGCGCCTGCGAAATCTTCAATCTTTTTTACACTCCTGACTTTTAATTGTGAATTCGGACGAACAAACAATACACCCGATACGGCAATACTGTCACCTACTTTTAATCCGTTCAATACTTCGGCCATACCATTTACACGAAGGCCTGTTTCAATATCGGTGAGTTTACCTTTACCATCTTTTACCACTACTACTTTCTTCGCTTTCGCATCCGGAATAATGGCGTTGGTAGGAATAAGGATACTGTTATTCTGTCCTCCTGTTTCAATCAATACTTTTACAAAACCACCGGGATTGATATTAGCACCATCTAATTGTGCCCTTACTTTCAGGTTACGGGTGGTAGCATCTATCTGTGGTTCAGTAGCAATGATGACGGCTTTCTTTGTTCCTTCCCGGTTATTCGTTTTAATATTTACTGTTTTACCTTTTGCTATAAGCGTTGTATAAGCTTCAGGAATCGTAAAATCTATTTTAACCTTGTCAACCTGTTGTAAAGTAGCCAGTATAGTAGCAGGTGTAACATAAGCACCGGGGCTGATCATTCTCAAACCCAGCACACCTGTAAATGGTGCTTTTAAAATTGTTTTGTCGATTTGTGCCTTGAGAATATCCAGGTCAGCTTTTAAAGTATTGACCTGGTTGAGTACTGCATCATAGTCTGCTTGATTAATACCACCGATAGACAATAACTTTCTCAATCTTTCTTCATTCTTCTCAGCAAGATCGAGCTGTACTTTTATTTTTTGTGAATTAGCCTGGAGATCGGCATCATTGATGCGGGCGAGTACAGTGCCTTGTGTTACCCGGGCTCCTTCCGGAAGATTGAGGTAAGTTAAACGACCGCTTACTTCAGGCTGCAGGTTGGCAGCTTCATTGGCTACTACCGATCCATTTACTTCTACAATATTGGAGATATTGGTTTTACCGGCAATGATAACATCTACAATCACTGCCTGTGGGCCGCCACTATTTTGCTGGCGCGGTTCTTCTTTTTTGCTTTTGCAGGAAATCACGAATAAGCCGGCAATCAGCAATGGATACATTCTTTTCAAGGCGTAAAATTTATAGCGGCTAAAGATAAAACTAAATAGGCTCTGTTGTTGCGTCATTGTATGAATGGCCGGGAGCTGATTAAGGACGGGTATTTATAAAAAGCAGTTTGAAATTCAGTGAGGCTATGAGTTGTGAGCTACAAGCCACGGGCTATTTTAAATGAGGCAGGAAAAAGCCTCTCTGTATTATTGAAATCCAAAAAGCTCATAGCTCGTAGCCCACAGCTCACAGCCTCTCTTACACCGGGAACTATCTGCATTTCACCGAATTTTACCCCTGATCACCCATTCCGACTGCTGGTACTGGTACAATGCCAGGTTATATTTCAACTGGATATCCTGCAATTGCAGATTCAGGTGAATGCCTGTTCCTTTTTCCTTTCCTTCACTTTTACAACGAATAGTGAAATGATTCCATTCCTGTTCGCCGAGGTTAATGCGGAAATAAAAAGGTTTTTTACCTGGTACAATATCGTCTTCTATTAAACGACCATTCAGCCATATACTGAGTGTGTCCTGATCTAACAATCCATTATCAATCAGGTTACCATATACAGCCGGAGCATCTGTAACAAGTGTATCGAAAAGCGGTGTGGGTTTAAAATGGCGTTCAGGTGGAAGTGTGGTTTCCTCGATCCTGCTTTTTTTCAGAAAGCCATGCCATAATTCCGGGTTGATGGTTATTGGTTCGTCTGATACAACAAAAGCAAATGTACCGAACCTTCTTTTGCCAAAAGGATCTTCCCATATACCCTTGAAAACCGTTCCTGAATCTGTTGCAATAAAACTTCCACGCAAATCAAACAGATCTGCTTTACGGAAGGTTTCATTTACCAGTACCGATTTTGCCTGCAGGTGATATTGATAAAACTCTTTGGGCGTGGGCCTTACATAAAACTGGTACATGGTTACCAATTTATTATCAGGGCCATAAGAAGTAAGCTGTGCCAGCATACGTTCATCAGCCTCTATGATTTCCATTTTAGCCTTTGTTTCAACTGCTGGATTTCCATTAACATGAATCGTCATTGCCGCACTATTAGGGTTTACCCGACCCATTCTTGTTTGATTATCAATCATTGGAAGGGTTTTGTTATCAAACATCGGGGCTGAGCCAAAAACCACAATACCTCTCCATACACCTGTTTTATCCTGTGCAGTTGTGTTTGCCGATAAAAAAGCAAGACAGATAAAAAAGTAAAAGATGCGCATATAGCAGATTGAATAATGAACACTATTAATCTTCTCTCCTGCGTAACCCCCCTCTCCAGTTATATCGTAACGATTTAAACTGTTCGTAACATTTGCCGATATAATACCCCAGCTCAAGATCATTCATCTGTGTCAATAATTCATAATCGGGACGATATCGTTTCATGAATGAATCTATTTCAGGTGGATTCAGTAAGGTAATTTCCCGCACGAATTTCTTACTGAAGCGGCGGTCAATATATTTATCCTGCTCCTGTTCGAGTAACCTGTTCTGTAAAAATTCAAGGTTCCGGTTTCGACGGGTTCTGAACATATTGATGAGCTCTACCAGATCGAAACCTACGGTTAGTCCACCGGGATTATAATTGGGGTTATTACTTAACCGGAGTGTTGGTTTCTTAAAATCAAACACTTTGGCATAGTCGCGCCGGTTCTGGATGGAATCGAGTTTATAATAGTTGTTGCGCACTTTTACTTCCGGTAAATCGGTAGCACGCACATGAATCATTACATTGAAATTGTCTATGTTGATAATAGTATCTACCGGATACTTCATTGTCGACTTCCCAATCATCGAAAACCAGATAGAATCTGTTCTGGGAACAATAATCAGGTAACGACCCAGCGAATCGGTGATGGTACCCCTGCCCGACGTACTCAATACAGCTACCGCTTCCAATGGTCGCCTGGCACTAATGTCGTAAACATTACCTGAAATGGTAACAAACTGCGCATACAAATCCCTGCTACTCCAAAACATGCAAGCGGAAAGACAACAAAGAAAAATCAGTAGCTTTTTTTTCAAACCCTTTAATTGAGCTGTAATATTAAAACAGGAAGCGCAGACTGCCTCGAATTTGCAGGGAATTAACGAGGTTTTTGCAGGAAGCTTATAGCTTATGGTTAATAGCGTATAGTAATACATTCATTTCCTGTAATGGCTATTAACCATAGGCCATACGCTATAGGCTATAGGCCATCTGCTATTAGCTAAAATTTCACATCAATAATATAAGGCAGCATCGTACGCCAGGTAGGCCAGTCGTGGTTAATATCGGCGCCCCATACATCAAGATCATACCAGATACCTTTATTATAGAGTATACCGGCAAAGCGTTTAGACGCATTGGGGTCCTCATAAGCACCACTGCCTGTATAAATATGGATATGGTGACTGGCTTTTATTTTATCGAGGTACCATGGATCGTTTAGCGTAGGTATATAATGCTCCGGACTATTATAAAACACCTGTTCATCCCAGAAACCCTTGGTATACTCCGATAAATCATATACACCACTCATACTGATAGCCCCGTTGATTATATCCGGACGTTTTAAGAACAGGTTCATAGCATGCAAGGCACCAAATGATGCGCCACAGGTATAAATCATGGTCTCGGCACTTGTATGGGTGCGAATAAAAGGAATGACTTCATTAAATACATATTCGTTAAACTGGTTATGACGAATGGCTTTATGTGCAGGTTCCATTTCATTGTTCATCCAGCTCTCTTTGTTCATACTGTCTATGCTGAATACGCGCAGCTTACCGCTGTTGATATAAGGTGAGAGGGCATCAATTAACTGAAATCTTTCATATTCCAGGTAATCAGCTGCAGCGGTTGGTATCAGTAACAATGCAAACCCATAATGCCCATAAGCGGCAATCGGCATTTCTTTTCCGAGGGCAGGACTATACCATGATGATAAATGTCTTTCCATATTCCACAAATTAACTTAATAAATAAACGACTCAACATAATCTCCCGTTCTCCCTGTTAAAACCACTATGTATATTCGTAATTGACTTTTACAGAAATATTTAACAGGGAGAAGGGGAGAACGGGAGTATTCGTTGAGCTATTATTCGATACAGGTTTTTCTGATTTCTTTCCATAGGTCACGGTAGCACTGTGCCGCATAACTACTGCCGGCAAAGGTTTCGAGTGGTGCCGCATGCACACCCATTTTTTCTACATCACTCAGGTATGGAATATAACTTTTAAGGAAAAACTTGTCTTTATAAAACTCATTCATCACTTCATGGTGCAGGTTTTTCCTGTGATCTACCATACTGAAGAAACATTTGATCTTGGAACGGTCGAGGTCATTTTCTTTAAAATAGCTATCCACTGTTTCATATGAACGGATCGATAATGTAGTAGGAATATTGGGCATCAGTACCCAATCGGCTGCTACAAAAACGGCCTCATGTAAAACGGAAATGCCGGGCGGACTATCCAGTATTACAATATCATAGTCTTTTTTTAAGGGCGAGAGCAGCGACTGAAGTTTTCTGCGCGACTGTTTCATTTCATTCAGTAAAATATCTGCATGCCTTGCAGAAATATCTGCGGGAATGATATCTAAGTTTTCATACGCGGTTGATTGAATGGCATCGGATAGCTCCATTTCACTATTGAGCAGTTTTCTTGATTCATTTTTTACGGTGGCGCTGGCCCCGAGGTAAAAAGAGGAAGAACCCTGTGGATCAAGATCCCATACCAGTGTTTTATATCCTTCTTTGGCAAATAAATATGCCAGGTTGATGGATGCGGCAGTCTTACCCACTCCACCTTTGAGGTTGTAGATTGCTAATGTGACCATGGTCTAATATACGGTTTTTTTAGAAAGTTCTAGCAGATGAGCCACAAGCTACAAGCTGTATAGACTGGACTATAATGCCTGAATTTTATTTACTTGAAAGCAATAAGCTGCTTTTGCAGAATCTGCTTGAAGCTTGCGGCATGCAGCTTGCAGCTCATAGCTACTAATGTACCAAATACCCCAAAACCAGGCAACCCAGCACAATCACCGGTGCCGGTATTCGCTTTAATTGAAGCAGAAAAAAGGTAAGGGCAATAATCAGGATATCGAGCAAAGCGATATAACGGCCCTCAAAAAGGGCAATCAGGAAAGTATCTTTCATCAGGTAAAAAGTGGCACCTGCCATAATACCTACTACTGCGGCATTGATACCCTCCAGCGACCTGAAAATGACTACATATCTCTTAAGGTTATGCCATACAGGAAAGAAAAATAGTACCAGCAAAGCACTGGGCAGAAAAATGGCGATGGCCCCAATCACACAACCCATTAACTGCCACCAGGCTCCCTCTTCTCGCAATACCATACCCCCCGTAAAAGCGCCTATTGAAAAAACCGGCCCGGGAATGGCTCTTACCATTCCTGAGCCTGTGAGAAAATCTTCTTTCGACATTTTTAATACCTCTCTCCCCGTTTCCTGTATACGTTTTGATTCGGGGCGGGTTACATATTGTTCGTACATCAGCGGCATCAATACATCGCCACCACCAAAAACCAGACTTCCAAAACGATAGGCATTTTCAAACAGGTTAATCGCTTTCCTGTTTTCCCAGTTTTGCCGCGTAGCCGTTTCTGAAATATATCCGGCTATACCAAAAAGTACAAAGAAGATGAGGATATTACCCCATTTTATTTTTTTTCTGGCCTGGTCTTTCTCCGGAATTCTTTTATCGCTGAAATTGGTGGCAATACCGGCCGCCACAATCAATGCAGGAAAAATCCAGGGCGTTTTGAATAATAAAAAAGTAGCCAGTGATGCCACCGCCATAATAACCCTTGTAATGGTATTGTGTACCGCAAGTCCAAATATGCGATAGGTAGAATAAGCAATAAAACCAATGGCCATCGGTTGAATAAACACAAAGAAATCGGGGCGGATAGACTTGCTGTTAAAATATTCCAGCAAAAAAGAAAGTCCACCCATTAAAATACAGGCGGGTGTGATCCAGATAAGCAATGTGAGTATCGCTAAAGGAATACCGCCTCGTTTATAACCAATCAGTGTAAGGGTTTGTGTTGATGAGGCGCCGGGCAATAACTGACAGAAAGCATTGTATTCCATCAGTTCTGTTTCCGTAACATCCCGCCGCTGCTGTACAAAGGTTTTCATCATCATCCCCATATGTCCCTGAGGTCCGCCAAAAGCAGTAAGGCTATGCCATAATACAGCGCGCAAAAAAGGGATATGGCGTAAAAGTATCAAGGAGTCAATACGGGGGATTGATGAACCTGAAAATTAGTGAAAAGCGCTAAATAGTGAATGATGAATATCGAATAATGAATATTGAATTTCCACCTTATTCGCAATTTCATTATTCATCATTCAACATTCGTTATTTCTTCAGTCCTATCTCTCTGAGTCGTTCATCCAGATATTCCCCTGCGGTGGCATCCGGATAGGCTTTTGGATGTGCCTCGTCTATACAACTATCCAGACAGGCCAGGCTCATTTCGCTTCTCGGGTGCAGGAAAAAAGGCATAGAGAAACGGCTGGTATGCCAGTGTTCTCTTGGTGGATTCACTACCCGATGCGTAGTACTACGAAGTTTGTTATTGGTTAAACGTTGTAACATATCGCCCACATTCACCACTATCTGTTCAGGTAATGAAGTTACATTCACCCAATCGCCCTGTTTGGTGAGTATCTGTAAGCCGTCGGCAGAAGCACCTACCAGCAGGGTAATAAGGTTAATATCTTCATGCTGCTCGGCACGAATAGCACTTTTAGGTTCCTGTGTAATGGGCGGATAGTGAATACAACGCAGGATAGAATTACCATTGGCAATATGTGCATCGAAATAATTTTCATCGAGTCCCAGATACAGTGCAATAGCCTGTAATAAAGCCCGGCCACTTTTTTCAAAATTACGGTAGGCATCGAAAAGTGTTTTATTCAGTGGCTCCACTTCTTTCACTGATACATTGTCGGGGTACTCACTCTTAATAGGATCATCATTTTCAACGGTTTGTCCGTACTGAAAAAATTCTTTCAGGTCCGGTGCCTCACTGCCTTTGGCATGTTCACGGCCAAAGCTGGTATAACCACGCTGACCTGCCAGACCGGGTATTTCGTACTGTAGTTTTTTCTCCAGCGGGAGCGAAAAAAACTGCTGAACATATTCATACTGATGGGCAATCAGTTCATCGGGTATTCCATGGTTTTTAACGGCAACAAAACCAACTTCTTCATAAGCTTTACCAAGCTCCTGAACAAAAGCTGCTTTGCGCTTCGGGTCGCCACTTAAAAATGCTGCCAGGTCTACTACGGGAATGGCCATAACATTCGTTTTATGTGAATAATACTGAACCGGTTTTTCAACCGTCTGGAAAAATACAAAACTACTCTGATTTATGGTAGTATGTAGAAAAGCCTTTGTTTCAGGTATTTTTATCAACTTTAAGGAATGAAATACCCGGGTTTAGTATGCTTAGTGCTCATTTTCTTAGTGGCCTGTAATAATGGCTATCATAAATATATATCTCGATACCAGTTACCAGAAGCTGTTACTACACCCGATTACAGTGATATGAATTACTGGGCGGCACATCCTTATAAAAAAGATCCTTCAGATAGTATTCCCAAACCCTTACGCAAAAATTATCAGTCCGATTCTACTGTTGATGTGTTTTTTATTCATCCTACTACTTATACCGATAATGCCCGCCCTTTTGGATGGAATGCGCCCATTAATAATGCAGAACTGGCGGCCAAAACCGATTACAGTACCATTCTCTACCAGGCCAGTATTTTTAATGAGGCAGGCAGGGTTTTTGCACCGAGGTACCGGCAAGCCAGCCTCAGTGCTTATTTTCCGGTAACAGCAGCAGATACAGCAGCGGCCTTACAGGCTTTTGAATTGGCTTATGCAGATGTAAAAGCCGCTTTTGGTTATTACCTCAATAATCATAACAAAGGCAGACCCATCATCATTGCCACGCATAGCCAGGGTACCACACATGGTAAAAGATTAGTAAAAGAATTTTTTGACGGAACCAAATTACAACAACAATTAGTAGCTGCTTACTTAGTAGGTATTCCGGTAGAGGAAAGCTGGTTTAGTAATATTAAAACCTGCTCTACTGCTACACAGACAGGATGTGTTTTAGGCTGGCGCACTTTTAAAGAAGGTTATAAACCTGATTATGTATGGAAGGAAAAAGAAAAATCACTTGTTACCAACCCACTCACCTGGAGCAGTATTGATACAGTTGCCACACGTAAAAAAAACAAGGGTGGAGTGGTAACCAATTTCAACAGCATTGTAAAAAAAGTGGCTGCTGCCCAAAATGCAGGTGATGTTATCTGGACCCATAAACCCCGGTTCTTTGGCAATATTTTCTTTACCACCAAAAATTACCATATCGGCGATTATAACCTCTATTACCTGAGTGTACGTGAAAATGTAAAAGAAAGGGTAAAAGCCTTCAGGATTAAATAACACCCCTTCCCTTCGCCGGACTTAAGTCAGGCGCAGGGAAGGGGATTGAATATTATTGTTTGCTGAAACGAATGGCTTTGATGAATACATCACCATTAAATGCATTGAGAATATAATTACCGCTGGCTAAATCGCCGAGGTTGATGACCAATTGCTGTAAGCCCTCACTCACATCTTCAACGATGGTTTTTGCCATATGCCCCTCTACATCCAATACTTTCAGTATCAGGTTACCTGCCTGTTCAGACATAACGGTTAAGTAGCTGTCTTCGCGGATGATATTTGGCTGTAAATGCTCGATATACATAAACCCTCCTTTTATTCAGTTACGAAATGATGGCTCAGGGGGATGTATACGATTGACACCAAATATGGTGCCAGTGCTGCATAAAATAACGATAAAAATATATTATGGAGTAGTTAGCAGTCTGGTCATCGTTTCCTCATAATCTCGAATGTCTTTAAATACCCCTTCTTTAATAAGCCATAATACTTCTTTACGCTCATTTTTATCTTTTAGCTTAAAGCGATAATCGGCAGGAAGCTTTATACCAAAAGCTCCCTTTATCATTTTAATTTTGGGCACTTTTTTACTAGACATAATGACTATAATAGCAAGATTTGACTACAGCAAATTTCGGAGTTAAAATAATTACAATCAAATACAATTTTTCATTGAAAACCACTTTTCCAAGCCATATTCTCTTGTATTGTTTCTCATACTTCGCCTGACGCGCAATCCGCTGAATATTGAGAAATTCCAGATCATGTGGAGGATTTCTATGAATATAGCTATGCATGATATGATCTGCATATTCGAATGTAAGTTTCAGCTCAACTTTTCGGTTTTGAATTCGTATGGTAGCATTATTAGTACTCAATTTCAAATTTGTGAAAATCGAAATTGCAGTGACAATCACACTCAAAATTCAATTCATTGAGAACTGCGTATTAATTCGTCAAAAAAATGATATTTCTACTTACCATTTATATTTATTGCAGCCCTGTTAAGGATTCTCCCCATCCAGCAACATATACTTCTTTACACCATTAATCATCATTTCATCCAGTACATTCACCAGGTTACCGTAATTCGATGCCTGAAGTGGTCTGATGAGTACAACTGGTTCTGCATCAAAACCAAATTCGGTTTTCACCTGTTTTATTTTAGCGAGTAAAACCGCCCTCAATCCATTGCTGCTGTAATCTGTTTTTTGCAGGGCGTTTACATTACTGCCTTCATAATAGAAAATAGTATTATTAGCATCCAGTAATAAAGAAATTGTTTTTCGTTCACCTGTTACTGTTGGGTTATCTGTTTTACTTTCATCGGGCAGGGGCATTACAATACTGGCGGGCTCACTCAGTGCGGTGGTGAAAATAAAAAATGTAATGAGGAGAAAGCCCAGGTCGACCATCGGTGTAAGATCAACCCTTGTCGATAATTTTTTATTGCGGTGCAGTCCTTTACGGTTCCTGCTTTCGGGTGTTTGTATCTCTGCCATCTTCAGTTCTTTTAAATAAGATGATGAGATGACCGTATTCCATAAAAAACTATTGCCAGTTTAATTCAACCATTAAAGGTCTGTGATCTGATGCTACAGGTTCATTTAATACTTCTGTTTTCAGCACCTGTATTTTTTGTTGATGGCGAAGAAGAATATAATCAATACAACGATCCGGTTGATCGGATGGAAAACTCAACCCATTTGCACTTACTACCTGAAACGACTGTTGCAGCATTTGCATCATCGTAGTCCCGGGTATATCGTTTAAATCACCTGCCAGCAAAACAGGTTTCTGGTATGCCTTTAATTGCTCCTCGATTATTTTTACTGAAGTGATTCTGTCTTTTTCGGTAAGTGAAAGATGTGTACAGAAAACAACATAGTGATCAAACTCTACAATCAATAAAACCCTCGGCTCCTCTGTTCCGGGTAATGGAATAGTTTTCTGTTTTACTGGCTTTTCTTTCGACAATACACCCACTCCATATTTGCCTCCCTGAAAAGCAATGGCAGCAGCATAACTGGCATACAGACCTGTGGCTTTGGACAGCTCTTTCAATACATCAACACCCTTACTTCTTTGTGTAACGCTATCGAGTTCCTGCAAGGCAATAATAGATGCTTTTGATTGTGTGATAATCGTTGCAATGCGTTTGTAGTCGGTAATATTATCCATCCCTTTTGCATTGCGGATATTGTAGCTGAGTATTCGCAATGGTTCAGCAGGTGAGAAGGAGAGTGAGACAAAAGAAATGAATATAAAAAAAGACCTGAGCATGTAGAGACTGTTTACAATATAAAAAATCTGTGTGTTTCTGTGCCTTCAGTGGCATTTATTATTGCCACTGAAGGCACAGAAACACACAGAATAATACAATATTACGGTCTTCCGGACTTTCCGACTTTCGGACTCATTAATTCCCGTACACACTCAGAAACTTAATTCGCATAATCTTCAGTTGCTCCCAGGTATACTCGTTTTCGCTCAGTTCCTGTTGCGCAATCTGTAGTGATGAGGTTTCACAGTTTTTAAAATACTCAATAATTTCTTCCTGGTCATATTCATCCAGCCATTCATCAATGGCATAGTCGAGGTTGAGTTTGGTGCCGCTGGCAGCAATGGTTTCCATTTCTTCCAGCAGTTCATCGAGTCGCAGGCTTTTATTGCGTGCAATGGTTTCGAGCGGAATTTTCTTATCGACATTCTGGATGATATAGATTTTGTTATTGGCCTTATTCGCCACGCTCTTCATCACAAAATCATCCGGCTTTTCAATATCATTTTCCTCTACATATTTGGATACCATTTCCACAAATGGTTTACCATATTTGATGGCTTTGCCCTTACTTACACCCTGGCATTTTTCCAGTTCTTCCAGGGTGGTAGGGTACAAAGTAGCCATATCCTGTAAAGAGGTTTCGAGGAAGATCACAAAAGGTGGCAGGTTTTTGCGTTTGGCTTCTTTCTGACGCAATTCCTTAAGCATTTCAAAGAGTTTATCATCAGCCGCCGCACCGGTTTGAGCACCACCTTCTCCTTCTTCATCATCGGCATTGGCATCTTCAAACAGGTTATTCAGTACAATTTTGAAAGAAGAGGGCTTCTTCAGAAACTTCTCTCCTTTTTCCGAAAGTTTCAGCAGGCCATACTCTTCAATGTCTTTCCGTATAAGGTTCTCCAGCATCATCTGCCGAACTAAGCTGTTCCATAAATGAAGTTCCTTATCCTTACCAATACCAAAAACGTCGAGCTGATCGTGCCTGAACATACTGATCTGTGGGGTAAGTTTACCCGTCAGTACACTGATTACATAATCGGTTACAAAACGTTCATCTAATGCTTTGATCGTTTTGAGCACCTGCACGACTTCTTCTTTTACTTCAAGTTTTTCTTTGGGGTTACGGCAGTTATCGCAGTTACCGCAATTTTTCTCGCCCCAGTCTTCTCCAAAATAATGAAGCAGTATTTTTCTGCGGCATACAGAGCTTTCTGCATAAGCCACTGTTTCATCAATCAATTGTCCACCCACTTCTCTTTCGCTAAGTGGTTTATCGCGCATCAGGTGCTCCAGTTTGGCCACATCTTTATGCGAGTAATACAGTACGCAAATACCTTCCAGTCCGTCACGACCCGCACGACCGGTTTCCTGGTAATAGTTCTCGATTGATTTGGGAATATTGAAGTGTATGACAAAACGAATATCCGGTTTATCGATACCCATACCAAATGCAATAGTAGCTACAATTACCTGTACATCTTCATTCAGAAACTGATCCTGCCGGTCGGCACGCAGTTTCTGATCGAGGCCTGCATGGTAAGCAACGGCTTTAATATTATTGGCCACCAGTAATTCGGCCAGCTCTTCTGTTGTTTTACGGTTGAGGGTATAAATGATACCGCTTTTCCCTTTATGCTGACTGATAAACTTAACGATGTGTTTAACCGTCTGGTCTTTTTTTATTTTGGGTTGAATCTCATAATAGAGATTCGTACGGTTAAAAGAAGAAATAAAAATATTAGGTTGACGTAAACCAAGGTTCTTTACAATATCACTTTGTACTTTGGGTGTAGCAGTTGCCGTTAATGCAATTACCGGTACATCGGGGTTAATGATGTCCATCATTTCACGCAGACGTCGGTATTCGGGTCTGAAATCATGTCCCCATTCAGAAATACAGTGTGCTTCATCAACCGCAAAGAATGATATTTTCAGGTCGGCGAAATATTCCAGGTTTTCCTGTTTGGTTAATGTTTCGGGTGCCACATAGAGCAGTTTGGTTTTACCGCTATCGAGGTCTTCCTTAACCGCTTTAATCTGTCCTTTATTGAGTGAGGAGTTCAGGAAATGTGCCACATCATCTTTTTCGCTGTATCCGCGTACGAGGTCTACCTGGTTTTTCATCAGGGCAATAAGGGGCGATACAATGATGGCACAACCATCCAATATCATGGCGGGTAACTGGTAGCAAAGACTTTTACCACCGCCTGTTGGCATGATGACAAATGTATCCTGACCGCTTAAGAGGCTACGGATCGATTTTTCCTGTGTGCCTTTGAATTCGCGAAAACCAAAATAGGTTTCCAGTGCCTGGTGAATATCAAAATTGGCCTCTGCCAGTTTTTTTGTGGTCGTTTTCTTGCCTGCTGCGGCAGATTTTGGTGTTGTACCCCTTTTTGCCGGGGCTTTTTTTGTGCTTGTTGCCATGTATATACAATCAGTTTACCGCACCGGCGGAACCCTTTATAACCATATAAGTTAATGATTTTACCGGAATTTTCACTTAATATTTGCCAATCGGCTCAAGAGGAAGTGTTTCCGGCGGAACCGGTCCATGGTGGCCCTTCTGAGGAAGCTACCTGCTTTTTTCGAAAGGACGGCGAAGTTAACGAAGAATGGGCTGATTACATAGAGTTTGCTGTTAAAG
>Ga0164290_1001094_pt1 | contig 53772 bp, 29 predicted proteins | sample Micstemetagenome_FD_108782 | JGI IMG/M metagenome (GOLD analysis project Ga0164290, IMG submission 108782) | Contaminated culture microbial community from soil near Moab, Utah, USA - Microcoleus steenstrupii SON62 (Illumina Assembly) | ecosystem: Environmental > Terrestrial > Soil > Soil crust...
GTCCATTTTCAATGAACCCGCAGGTTGTGGTTGTCGGGATGGTCCCGATCGAAACATCGGGACGACCTTCTGTAGGATACTTCAAATTGTAAAAACAAAAAAGCCTGTCCATTTTGAATGAACAGGCAGGTTTGTGGTAGTCGGGATGGCAAGATTCGAACTTGCGACCTCCTGGTCCCAAACCAGGCGCGATAACCGGGCTACGCTACATCCCGAACTGTGGTTATCAACTTTTCAATCTCATTTGCATGAGTTTTCAAGAACTTAGCGGAGAGGGTGGGATTCGAACCCACGGTACAGTGTTACCCGTACGACGATTTAGCAAACCGTTCCTTTCGGCCACTCAGGCACCTCTCCTACCTGCCCTTAACCTTTTTAAGGGGTTGCAAAAATAAGCTTCCATACCTGAACTCCCAAAACAAAATAAAAAAAACCGGAATTTATTTTCCGGCTTTGTTTTTTATGCTTGCAAATATTTTTTACATCGCAGCTAATTGCACTTTCTGCTGCAATTCCAATACGCTTTCTTTAAATAAGGAATCGGTATCCATCAGGTCCTTTACCGTTTGGCAACTATGGATGACTGTTGTATGATCCCTGCCGCCAAAATGCTCTCCAATGGTTTTGAGTGAATTCTTGGTAAATGATTTGGAAAGGAACATAGTAATCTGCCTGGCCTGTACAATTTCTCTCTTACGTGTTTTCTGAAGGAGTTTATCGTACGGCACATCAAAGTATTCACACACCATTTTTTGTATTGCTTCGATGGTGATCTCTTTGCTGGATGATTTGACAAAATTGCGTAACACTTTTTTAGCTAACTCAAGATCGATTTCCCTCTTATTTAGCGAAGATTGTGCCAACAATGATATCAATGCCCCTTCCAGTTCCCTTACATTACTGTTAATATTATAAGCAATGTATTTAACAACTTCCCTTGGCATATCCAGGCCATCATTCTTCATTTTCTTTTCCAGTATCTCGATCTTGGTTTCATAGTCAGGCGCCTGCAGATCAGCACTCAATCCCCAACGGAAACGGCTTAACAACCTTTCCTGCACACCCTCCAGGTCCTTGGGTGGCTTATCGCTGGTTAATATTAACTGTTTGCCGCTTTGATGCAGGTGATTGAAAATTGAGAAGAAAGCATCCTGGGATTTTTCTGCCCGGTTGAAAAACTGCACATCATCAATGATGAGTACATCTATTAACTGGTAAAAATGAATAAAATCGTTGATGGCATTGTTGCGGCCGTGATCAATAAACTGGTTGATGAATTTTTCTGAGCTTACATACAACACTACTTTATTGTTGTGCAGCCTTTTTACCTCATTACCGATGGCTTGTGCCAAATGTGTTTTTCCTAAACCAACACCGCCATATATAACCAATGGATTAAATGAAGTGGAACCTGGTTTTTCAGCTACGGTTTTACCAGCCCTTCTTGCCACACGGTTACAATCACCTTCTATAAAACTCTCAAAAGTATAGGCCTGGTTCAATTGTGGATCTATCTGCATCTTTTTGAGACCAGGGATCACAAATGGATTTTTAACCGGGTTGTTGATTACTAATGGGAAGTCCATTTCGTTATTTGAAAATGTTTTGTATCCGTTACCAGGAACGTCCATGGTGAGTGGTTTACTCTTGCTGTTGCCACTATCCACCATGATCCTGTATTCTAATCTTGCCTCTTTACCTAATTCTCTTTTTAATGTTTTTGCAAGCAGGCTTACGTAATGTTCTTCAAGGTACTCGAAAAAAAACTGACTTGGTACCTGGATGGTTAAAACTTTTTCTTTTAATGCTACAGGTTTAATTGGTTCAAACCATGTTTTAAAATGTTGCCATTCTACAATGTCTTTGATTATCTCCAGGCAGCTGGTCCATACCTTTTCAAAATCTTTCACCATTACTCCTTAAGCAATTTATATAATGAGTTAATACTATTAAAGTCTTATGCAAAAATGTTCTTCATGTACGAATAAAAATCTTGTGCAGGAAGGCGAATATCAATAGAAATTGTGAAAAAAAAAATTTTTATTCAATTGTTTTTTTGCCTACGGTTACAGTGTGTGATTTAGTCAGATTTTTCTTCTGCATTCTGGAAAATTCGAAGTCTAATCTGCCGAGTACAATGCCCGCCCAGCCTACCTGGTTAATGATCACATCGCTTCCAGACCTGTTCTTCTGTACATCGGGTTCATCCATAAAAGTATGTGTGTGGCCGCCGATGATCAAATCCACATGCTCCGATTCTTTCGCCAATACAATATCACACATTTTATTTGGGTTCTCCTTGTATTTATACCCAAGATGACTGAGGCAGATCACCATATCGCAACCATCCTCCCGCTTTAATTTATCTGCCACCCGGTTGAGATTGGCTACCGGGTCGAGGTATTGGGTATTGCCGGCCAGATTATCCGGCACCAGTCCTTTGGGGTCAATACCTACACCGGTAACTCCGATCTTCAGTTTGCCCTTCTTAAATATTTTATAGGGGAGGGTTTTGCCTTCCATGGGCGTATTGCCCAAATCATAATTACATATCAGCAGCGGAAAACTGGCGTGCTGTAATTGTATGGCTAAATTTTCCAGGCCTGCATCAAAGTCGTGGTTGCCAATGGTGGCGGCATCATACTTCATAGCGCTCATGGCTTTTATCTCGGGCTCACCTTTGTAAATATTAAAAAATGGTGTACCCTGGAAGATGTCGCCTGCGTCGAGCAACAATAAACCACTGCTGCTGTTGTCGCCATTTTCATTATTGTAGGCAGCAATTACTTTATCTTCTTCGCTCCTGATCGTCCTGATCAGTTCGGCCCTTGCAGCCACGCCTCCCAATCCCTGGTTTCTTCCGCCATCCATAGGAAAAGGTTCCAGCCGGCTATGCACATCGTTGGTATGGAGGATGGTCAGTTTTGTTACATCATTTGTTTCACCCCATCCTGCAAACACGGAATTAGCCGACAGCAACGAGCCTGCTGCCAGCGCTGTTTGTTGTAAAAATCTTCTTCTACTCTGCATAGCTTACCCTGTTTTCTGTTTTTGACACCAATGCCTTCCCTTCTTTTTGTGCATCAGCAAAATATTCTATGATGGCATCCCTGAACAGGTAGCCCCTGCTTTGTTGTGGTATTGGCTTCAGCATATCGCAATTGTCACCGCCATTGGCTACATAATCCACCATACCAATCGTATACTCCATATTTTCTTTTACCGGTTGTCCGCCAATTGTAATGTTCACGGCTTTTTTATTTTTTATCTGGTAAGTGCAGCCGGCAGTTGGCCACCCGCCCCTGATAGCCGTGGTATCTAAGAATTGTTGTAATACTTTTCCATTCAATTTTAGTAATACGATCTGGTTGTCAAAAGGAGACAGCTCAAAAATCTTGCCCCTGGTAATATTGCCTTGTGGTATGGAAGGCAGCCTGATGCCGCCACTATTCATAAATACAGCATCTACCTGGGTGTTGAATTTTTCCTTTGCCTTTGCCAACATGGCATCAGCGAGTAAATTACCCAGGGTTCCTTCGGGCTGCTTTTTCTCTAAGGTTATACCAGCCACTGCCACCACATCATTCATACTTTTATTTACACTGTCGGCATATGGTTTCAGCATGGTGTTAAGTTCGTTGCTGGCAGGCTGTTTACTGCTGATGCGGTAGTCTTTGTATTGAACGGTGGATTTTTGGTAGGCGGTATTGCAGGCTGCTGCACACAACAGAAATAAAAAAAGCGGATATTTCACAAGCGATCTCATCATGCAGGCTATGAATTTTAAAGGCGGACAAGGTAGCCTTTTTTTCAATTGCCAAACCAAAACGAATGGATAAAAATTTTATTACGAATTAGGATTACTTTTACAGCGAAAATATTTTTTTATGAGTTATGAATTATCCGGCAAATTAGTTGCCAAATATGATGAAGTGCAAAGGACAGCCACCTTTAAAACAAGGGAATTTGCCGTGGAAAAAACCGATGATAGTGGCGGCAGAACAGTGACCAATTATGTAAAGTTCCAGTGTGTGCAGGACAAAACAGCCATTGTGGACCGGGTAAACATTGGCGATGAGATAAAAGTGTTCTTCAATATCAAGGGCAGCAAGTGGGAGAAAAATGGTGTTACCAATTATATTACCAATTTGGATGCCTGGAGAATTGAGCAGGTGTTGAAACCAGGCGCAGATAAACAGTCTTCTGCAGACAGTGAGTATATGGAACCATTGGATACTTTTACTGCCACCTCACCGGATGCGATCGATGACCTGCCGTTTTAAACCCCTGTCCTCTAAAGGGGGACTTAGGTGCAAGGGTATAATTTAATTCCTGGCGTTGGATTTTTAGGATGGGGCAGGTCTTTGTTTTAATTCTTTGCAACATGAAAAGTATCTTACTACTTTAATTACTGGAATAGTTTTTTGCTGTTTGAAAAAGTTGTTTTAAATGACAATAAAAAGTACTGTCAGCAGCTATAGTCACACAATTATTATTTTTCGAACGATTCAAAAAAGTAAACTTTCCGGGATAAAAACCCGGCAACAACATGCAACAAAAAATCACGCTCAAACTGCTTCCCCATGAAGCAGCCGATGATGCAGCCATAAAAAATGGTATTGCCGCAACAACTGGTAAAAAATTAACCGCTGTTACCGGTTTTCACATTCAAAAAAAATCCATCGACGCCAGGAGCAGGACCATTTGGGTTAATCTGACAGTAAACGCTTTTATTGATGAACCTTTTCATCAAAGAGAGATACAGCATTTCAATTTTATTGATGTAAGTAAAGCAGACAAAAAAGTAATAATCGTGGGTGCCGGTCCGGCAGGTTTGTTTGCAGCATTGCAACTGATAGAACATGGCATTCAACCCCTCATTTTAGAAAGAGGAAAAGACGTGAGGGCCAGGAGACGTGACCTGGCAGCACTCAATAAAGATGGCATCATCAACCCGGAAAGCAATTACTGTTTTGGTGAGGGTGGTGCCGGTACTTACAGCGATGGCAAACTCTATACAAGAAGCAATAAGCGGGGCGATATTGACAGAATACTCAACCTCTTTGTTCATTTTGGGGCAGAAGAAAAAATTTTATACGAAGCTCATCCGCATATAGGCACTAACAAATTGCCGCATATTATTACAGCGATGAGGGAACTCATCACCAACTGTGGCGGGCAATTTTTGTTTGATCAAAAATTGACAGATCTTATTATTGAAAACGATGGAGTAAAATCTGTAAAAACATTTGGTGGCAATATTTTTACGGCTGATGCGGTAATACTTGCAACAGGCCATTCTGCCAGGGATATTTTTGAATTGCTGCACCATAAAAAGATCCTGATCGAATCCAAACCCTTTGCTTTGGGTGTAAGAGTGGAGCATCCGCAAAGCCTGATTGACAATGTGCAATACCATTGCGAAGCAAGAGGTGAATATTTACCACCAGCTTCTTACTCACTGGTAGAACAGGTAAATGGCCGGGGAGTGTTTTCTTTTTGTATGTGCCCGGGTGGAATTATTGCGCCTGCTGCTACGGCTCCGGGCGAAGTAGTGGTGAATGGTTGGAGCCCGAGCAAAAGAAACAATCCTTATGCAAACAGTGGCATGGTGGTAAGTGTGGATGAGAAAGATGCCTGGCGGGAGTTTAAAAAGCTGAAAGGTTTTAAAGGATATGAAAACGCAGGTGACTTAGAAAACAGTCCCCTGCTATTAATGGAATTTCAAAAAATGGTGGAACAGGATTGCTATAAAGCCGGCGGCGGAAATTTTGCTGCACCTGCTCAGCGCATGGTTGATTTCAGTTTAAAACATGCTTCCTCCTCCTTACCAGCTTGCAGCTACCAACCCGGATTACGATCCACTCAACTTAACGAAGTATTGCCATCCTTTATATATGATTGTCTTGCTAAAGGCTTCCAGGCTTTTGGCAAAAAAATGCGTGGCTATTTCACCAACGATGCCATTGTAGTGGCAACAGAAAGCCGTACTTCTTCCCCTGTTCGCATACCAAGAGACAATGAAACATTGACGCATCCTCAAATAAAGAATCTATATCCTTGTGGAGAAGGTGCCGGTTATGCCGGTGGAATTGTGAGCGCCGCTATGGACGGGGAAAGAGTGGCAAAGCAGTTAGCAATTGTGCTGGGTAACGGCTAACAATTTATATGCGTCATTAACATGCAGACACCTGTTAAAGTAAAGCAGATTTAGTAAAAATGAAAATCAGCCCAACCAATCAACTTCTTTACAAACAGAGACAGGCATTCCTGAAAATATTTATTACCAACTGTAATATCCGGCTAACAACTGGTACTAATAACCGGTAACCCGGTCAGCTGCCGTTTATAAAATCTTTTTAAAGTATAGCCATGAACATTTAAAATTGTAGTATCCTTACAGTCAATTTCTTATCATGAACATTTTAGAATTACAAAACCTCCGTAAATATTTTGCCAATCAAAAAGCGGTTGACGACATCAGCTTTCAAATAAAAGAGGGGAGTATTTTTGGTTTATTAGGGCCTAATGGTGCTGGTAAAACCACCTTGCTCAGGATGATCACCGGCATTTTTTATCCAGATGAGGGCCATATCATTTTCAACGGCAGAAAATTTGACCCCATCAATGATATCCGCTATATAGGATACATGCCGGAAGAAAAAGGGCTGTATAAAAAAATGAAGATCGGTGAACAGGCTTTGTACCTGGGCCGCTTAAAAGGATTGAGCAAGGCCGAGGCCATGCAGAAAGTAAAGGCGTGGTTTGAAAAGTTTGAGATGCAGAGCTGGTGGAATAAAAAAGTGGAAGACCTGAGTAAGGGTATGCAACAAAAGCTGCAGTTTGTTACCACCGTATTGCATGAGCCAAAACTCATCATCCTCGATGAACCCTTTAGTGGTCTTGACCCCGTGAATGCCAATTTGATCAAAGAAGAAATTTATGCGTTGGCAAAAAAGGGTTGCACCATCATTTTCAGTACACACCGCATGGGGGAAGTGGAAGAGATCTGCGACCAGATCGTATTGATCAATAAAGGAAAAAAAATACTGGATGGCACGGTAAAGGAAATCAAGAACCAGTACAAGGAAAATATCTTTCAACTGGGAGCCGAAACCAATGCGCTTAACCTGGCTACTTTTATTTTTGAAGTGATCAGGCACCAGCCAGATAAACTATTGCTGAAACTGCAGCATGAAGCAACACCCAATGATGTGTTGAAACATTTTATCAATCAAAACATACAGGTGCATTCTTTTAATGAAGTATTGCCTTCATTAAACGAGATATTTATAAAACTGGTGGAAGGAACACCGGAAGCCAGGCAGTTTGAAAAAGCATAAAGGCAAACGTGAGCATGCAATAGCGATATTGCTGATTTCTTTTAGTGCTTTCACCATTGACCATTCACAATTCACCATTTACTATATGAATAAGATCAGCTTAATTATACAAAGGGAATACATCACCCGGGTACGAAACAAAACCTTTTTGTTGTCCACCTTTTTATTGCCGATCGTGATGATCCTGTTTATTTTCGGGAGCGCATTTTTAGCTGCCAATTCAAAAGACAAGCTGAAAAAAATTGCCGTGATCAACGACCCGGGTTTTTTCAGCAGGAATTTAAAAACAGACAGTGCCCGGGTGAGTTTTTCTTTTGTAAAAGATGTAGACAGCGCCAACTATGCAGCCAAAGGATACGACGCTGTACTCGACCTGAGAAACGACCCTTCGGTAAAACAGTTTGTTATTCATTCGGCCAAACAAATAAGCGGCGACACAAAAGATGTGATCGAAAAAAGACTTGACAATGCCTATCATGATTACAGCCTGCAGAGCCGTGGTATAAGAAAAGACATATTAGACAGCATCAGCAAAATTTCTTCCGGCGCCTACAGTATCGACAACAGGGTGAAAACCGAAAAAGGAGTTTCAAAAAAAGTGAATGCAGAAGTAAATTCGCTGATTGGTTTTTTAAGCGGCATACTCATCTATATCACCATGTTTGTTTTTGGTGCCATGGTTATGAGGGGGGTGATGGAGGAAAAGACAAACCGGATTGCAGAAGTAATGGTAAGCAGTGTAAAACCATTTGAACTGATGATGGGAAAAATACTGGGCATTGCAGCGGTTGGTTTAACACAGCTGGCCTTGTGGGCTATCCTGATGACCTTGTTATCTACCGTATCGACGGCAATACTTTCGCAGCAATTGCTGGAGCAGGCCGGGCAGCTTAACCAGCAAATGCCTTCAACTGGCGCTGATGCCGGCTTTGCAGGAAAGATGGGAGAACTATCCGCTATAATGGGCAGTGTTAACTGGCTGATGGTATTGGGTTGTTTTGCATTTTACTTTTTGGGAGGCTATTTATTTTATGCATCTCTTTTCGCAGCCATTGGAAGTGTGATCAACGAAGATCCGCAGGAAGCCCAATCATTAATGCTGCCGATCACCATGCCGATCATTTTTGGTTTCATTATTTTAAGCAGCAATATCAACACACCCGACAGTACGGCGATGGTGTGGGCCAGTATGATACCCTTTACCTCCCCAATTGTTATGATGGGCAGGATACCCAGTGGTGATGTACCCTGGTACGAACTGGCTGGGTCAATGGCCCTGTTAATAGGCGGATTTATCTTTACTACCTGGATGGCAGGGAAAATTTACCGCACCGGTATTTTAATGTATGGCAAAAAAGCCAGCTGGAAAGAAATGTTTAAATGGACTTTCAGGAAATCATAGAAGCGTACCTTGATAAAAAAAAATGGCGGTTGCAAATGCAGCCGCCATTTTTTTGTGAACCTGTTTATATCAGTAATAAAAATTTGTTCTTGCGATGATATCTCCTCTTTCATTTCTCAATATGGCAAAATAAATACCATGTGCCAGCCCGGCTTTGAGAGCAACGTTGATATTACTGTTACCATCGGCATTTATTGTTAACAGGTTTTTTGCTACCAGACTGCCAGCCGGATCGATACAATCAAGCTGGTACCTGCCCTTGCTAAACTGTTCCAGCTTTACCAATATTGATTGAGGTGAAGCCAGTACCTGCATACTATTCCCGGATTTTTTATTTCTCACCCTTACAACCGGCGAATAAGAAACGGTTCCATCCTTTTCATAGATTGCGAGCCGGTAAAAAACTGTTTTGTTTGTATAAGCAGCATCTGTGTAGTTGTACAAACGATCCGAATTGTAAAGTACTGAACCAACTGTATTAAAACTATATCCATCCATTGAAAGCTGCACCCCAAAGGAAACTACATGGGTGGCTTCTTCCACCGTCCAGTGAAGTACGTTATTACTACCAGATGGCGTTACGGTAAAAGCAGCAAGCAACACCGGTATCACATTGCCACAAGGTGAACCAACTGTCAACGGATTGTTTACAGTGAATGAAGTAACAGCAGTATCACCCAATTGAGTAAACGATGTGCCGGCACAATCTTTCATATAAGCTTCTGTGAACATTTCTATCTTCCACAAACCAGTATCTGACAATGCAAATGATGCTGGCAAAATACTGGCAACACCATCAATCGTTTGCCAGCGCTGGTCAAGAATGTTATTGGTATTCTGGCAGGAGCCGCCTGTGGGAAAATTATTTGATTCCGGCCCATTGGGATTAGCAGGACAATCATCTTTAAAGTTGAGTGCCACAGCAATAAATGCGCCTGGTGTAGTTCCGTTCTTATACAACCTGTACTGCAATGCAGCGCCGGTAACATCTGCGCTGCAATCGGTACGCTTAAAAATATTGATCTCACTACCCATGCTGATGGAAGGAGCAGGAACAACAGGACAAATGCCATAGGAAGGAATACCATTTGTTCCATTCAGGCTTGCAGGCAATGAGGGGTTACCCGGTTGAAATTTCCCTTTGGGCAGATCATAAAAACTGCCATTCAGCACAACCATTTCCCTGTACGTACCAGCTTCACCCACCGTAAAAAATTTGAGCGCTGTAAAAATTTCCGACAGCATATCGGTTCCCTGGCCACCAACCGGATCACTGAGGCCAGGACCACCGGTGCAATTGCCTGTTGGCGTGTAATAATTTCCTGTTGGGCCACTGGTTCCTGTTAGGTAATAGGCCGACGGGCAGGAATAGTTATATGTAGTTTTTGTACTGGCATTTTCAAATGGGTAAGTCATGTTGGGCAGGTCGGCCTGTATCTCTACAGAATACCTGCCGGGCTTGTCAATGTAAGCACCCAGGTCTACATAGTAATGATCGTTGTTACCCGTTTTGCCAGCACAAATACCCGGCACGATAATGGGCGCAGCGGCAACAACAGAAGTGGAATCGTTCTCTCCCATTCTTCTTAATATCAATCTTGAATCGCTTCTAAAACCACAGGCTTCCATTTCCGTCATGCCCTCAGCGTACACTTCCCAGTCGATATAGCATGGCTGGTTTACGGCAACATAGTTATTGAATAAATTATTGGACCCGGAACCTGTGTTGTGGTTGGTTATCCCGATATAGGTTACCTGTGCAACAGCTGCTGAAGCTGAATACGCAAAAAAAACTGCAAGTAAAATTCTTTTCATCAAAATAAAATTAGGCTGTTCAACTGTTTTCTGCAATCTGTGGCTGTAGTGTGGCGGATCAGGCAGCGGCAAATTAATTAAAAATCAATTGAGATGAAATAATTGTTCAAACAGTCATCAACCATGTTCACGAAAGTGTCCTTTTCAAATAATTGAAAAAAAACACGTTTTTTTGCCAACAATCCATCTACTAATTTGTAACACTGGAAAAAATAAAAAATATGGCAATAGAAAAAGGACAACAGGCACCCGAATTCACATTGTACGACAGTGAAAAAAACAAGGTGAACCTGGCAGATTTTAAAGGAAAGAATGTAGTGATATTGTTTTTCCCCCTGGCATTTACAAGTGTATGTACGGCAGAACTCTGCTCCGTAAGGGATAATATTACCCTGTATAACAACAGCAATGCACAGGTGCTGGGCATTTCTGTGGATTCATTATTTACATTGGATAAGTTCAAAAAAGATCAAAACCTGAACTATCCATTGCTGAGTGATTTTAACAAAACAGCTTCAACTGCCTTTGGCGTTTTATACGACACTTTCCCGGCTTTTGAAATGGCAGGTGTAAGTAAGAGAGCTGCTTTTGTAATTGACAAAGAGGGTGTGGTACAGTACAGCGAGGTTTGTGCAACACCCGGTGACCTGCCAGATTTTGAAGCGATCCAGGGAACACTGGCATCGTTAAATTAAGTCAGCATCTAATGATACCAATGCCCGGACCGTGTACCGGGCATTGTTGTATTAAAAACTTATTCTGTACGCAAACTTTTCACTGGATTAGCGACCGCAGTTTTGGCTGCCTGCAGGCAGATCAGCATTACTGTAACGGCAGCCAGTAGGCCAACAGCGGCCATCATCACTGATGCCGAAATAGCAATATGGCTGGCATAATTATTCAGCCAGTTATTCATCAGCCAGTAGGCAACCGGCGCAGCAACTGCCCCCGCTACCAGCAAGATCACGGCAAATTCTTTTACAAATAATAACAGGATACTTTGTACAGAAGCGCCCAGCACTTTCCTGATACCGATCTCTTTTACCCTTTTATGAATACTTAATGAAACCAACCCCAATACACCCAGCAAAGCGATGATGAATGATAAAACAGTAGCCGTATAAGCAGCCCGTTTTATTTGCAGCTCGCTGGCATACATTTTTTTTAACGCATCATCCATGTAGCTGTATTCAAAAGAAGAACCGGGCATCAGCGTTGCCCATTTTTTTTGTATGGCTTCCACAGTTGCCTGGGCATTGCCTGGTTTTAATTTGAAAGAAAGGTAACGGTGAACAATGCCATTGTACACATTGAAAAATATCATTGGCCGCAATCCCATTTGCATGGAATTAAAATGAAAATCATTGGTTACCCCCTTTACTGTAAATACTGTGGGATCACCAGGAATACGCAGTTGCTGACCAACGGCAGCAGCAGCATTTTTAAAACCTAATGCCGTTACTGCTTTTTCTGTAAGCACCACTTTGCCTGAATCCAGCCGGCGGCTGTCAAAAAATTCGCCGCTGGCCATCTTAATACTGTACACATCCAGGTAATTTTCATCCGTTACCAGCGATTGCATATTGACTCCTGCTGTGGAATCAGTGCCGGCTTTATAAACACCCGGGTCTGCCCCATTCATTCCATTGGGTATTTCATAAGAGATGCTCACCCCATTCACTTGTGGCATAGCAGCCAATTCATCCCGGATGGTTTTCATTTTTTGTACACCTTCCCTGCTCCAGTCCCTTGGCACCTGTGACGCTACTACAAGTTCTTTATTATACCCAAGATTGCTGTTAAAAAAATGATCTACTTGCTGCGCTACTACTGCAGCAGCAATCAATACGATCAATGCAATGCTGAACTGGAAACCCACCAGTGATTTACGCAGCCCTGTTTTTTCATTGGCCGACCGGAGTTTTCCTTTTAAAGAGTCCACTGCTTTTAAAGAAGATAAAATAACTGCAGGATACATTCCTGCAAGTAAGCCGATCGCTAACCCCAATAGCAAGGGCAGCAGCAGAAAATAAACAGGCAAGTCCGCAAGCGAAGGCATTGGCTTACCTACCATGGATGCAAACAGGTTTTTTAAAACCGGGTAAGCAGCCGTTGCCAGAATGGTTGCCAGTAAAACAAGGATCACCGACTCTGCTAAAAACTGCATTACCAAATGCGAACGCATACTGCCCATGACTTTCCTTACACCGATCTCTTTTATCCTGTTTCCCGAGCTTCCGATGGCGATGTTGATAAAATTCACAATAGCCATCATCAAAATAAACACCCCGACAAAACCCAATGCATACATCATGCGTTTTACCAGTGCATTATTCTTGTACAGGTAATAATCGGATAGCTGTACCGCATGCACTTTCAAGTTAGCCTTTACGCTTTCGGAGGCATGTGTTTGAATCAACTGGTTGACCGCGTTATTGAGTGCTGCAATACTGGCACCTTCCTTTAATTCGATAAAGGAAGGCAGCCATAAATTATTCCAGTCATCAAACCCGGTTCTGCCAAAATACTCCCATGCACTTGCCGGGATGAAAAGTGTATTGTTATTGTTCTCATTAAAATTTGTAACTGAATTTTCTGGAATATTTTTTAACACGCCTGAAATTGCGAATTCTCTTTTACCGCCGGAAAAACTCTGGATCGTAATTGACTCCCCCACCACGGCTGTTTTGCCAAAATATTTAATAGCGGTGGCTTCTGTCATCACCACAGAATAAGGATCCTTTAATGCAATTGCAGGATTGCCATGTAACAGTTCAAATCCATACATAGATAAAATAGTACTGTCGCCCAGTTGTATTCCTTCCCTGAAACTTTTATCACCCTTTGTAACCCCGTATGTAATTCCATCCCAGCGATAATAGTTGGTCACCAGCGCCGGATAATTTTCTTTTAGCTGCTTTGCCAACGGCCCCAAGGTGGTAATGGCATACCTGGAATCCTGCCCTTTCCACTCACTTTGCAAAAAATACTGCTGCTGGGCATTCCGCAGCTCTTTATTCACCTGCAGTTGCTGCCACACATACACACCAATAAGCATGGCAAAAACAATTCCCGCAAATAAGCCGGCAATGTTTACAAAGGAATAGAAACGGTGTTTGTGGATATTCCGCCAGGCAAGCGTGCAATAATTTTTCAGCATAGCAGTACTTTTATTTATCAACTATTTTAAACACAGTTGAATGGTTCCTCCATCTGCCCTCACTGTTACGGTTGCTCCTCCCCCATTCAGCTTCCCTTCAATTTTGTCTTCTTCAAACTTGCCGCTAAAATTTTCCAGTTGATCCGTTTTTATTTTTTCTCCATACAGGTTAAGGTCAACCGGGCTGTTTTTCGGAAGATCCAGTTTTATATTGCCGCCACTGTTGCTCAGGCGTACATTATTTACCAGTTTTTTGATGGATACCGACATATCCCCGCCGCTGGTTGCTGCCACTACATTACAGGACAGCCCCGACAATTCAATATTACCGCCGGAAGTACTGGCATTCAATTCTCCTTCTATTGTGTCACCGGAAACATTTCCTCCGCTGGTGGTTGCCTTGATATTTCCCTTCAATGCAATCATTTCAATATTGCCACCGGAAGTGATCAGTTTTATTTTCCCATCGCATTGTTTTGCTTCTATATTGCCTCCACTGGTAGTTAGATTCATTTCATCCTTTGCATTGTTAATGATGATATTACCGCCGGAAGTAGTGCCATTGATCTTACCAGCAACATCCTCAACGATGAGATTACCACCACTGGTAGTAAAATCCTGGTTGCCTGTAACATGATACAATTCGATATTTCCTCCGCTGGTGCTGATATCCGTAGAAACATTTTTGGGCACATAAATCTTAAATGAAATACTCAGCCCCTTTTTCCAGTTCATGCTTTTGAACTTTGGCTTCGCCGTGGCGATCAGTTTATTTCCTTCCAGTTCCAGTTTTACATCATAGTCTTTTTCGAGCCTTTCTTTAATTTCCTGTTCAGACATATTCTTCTCTTTTGAATTATTTGCAACCGCATATAGTTCTGCTTTAAAAGAACCCGTACCACCCGTAACTAAAATATTACCACCAGATGTTTCAGACAACACCGAACTTACAGTTCCTTCTGCCAGTGGTTTTGTGATCAACGGGCTTGTTTGTGCTGAAGCCATAACGGCAAAGACCGCACTTAAGAATACTAAACAAAACTTTTTCATAAACGCTATTTTAATTTGAAATGAATTATTCTGAACGTAAGCTTTTAACAGGATTTACCGATGCCGCATTCACTGTTTTTGCTGCAATTACCAACAGTGCCAACACAAATATCATCGCAAACAAAGCCATCATCAATCCAATATCCACCCCATTATTAAAAGCAAACATCCTGATAAAGAAATACCCAATAAGATAGCCCAGTGGCAAACAAATGACTGCTGCTATAAAAATGAGTTTCATAAAACTGCCGGATAGTTCTCTCACTATATTTACAACAGATGCCCCCAATACTTTTCTTATACCGATCTCTTTTATTCTCTTTTCTGTGTTATAAGTAACAATACCGATCAATCCCATGATGGCAATCACAAAAATGATAACACTTACCAGTCCCATAAATTTCATATCAGTACCAGGATAATACCGCTGGTACAATTCTTTGGCATAGTTAGAAAAAGCCAGTTCATCATGCGGGTAATACTTTTTCCAAACAGGAGTAACGGCTGCTTTGAAATCACTCTCCCGTACCGAAGTATTCGTTTGTATACAAAGCACATTAAACTGCGAAGGGTTGTATTGCATAACCAGCGGACCAGCATCAAACTGGTAGATATAATAGCAGAAATTCTTTACCACACCCTGTATCACCACCTCCTGGTCATTTAAAATAACGGGTTTGCCAATGGCTTCCGTTGCAGCGCCCAGCCCAAGACTGAACAATGCCTGTTCATTCACCACAACAAAAGGCGTTGCAGCATCACCATCATCCGTTGCCAGGTTTTTGCCAGCTGCAAAATCAAGTTTCATATTGTTGATAAAGGCCCCGTTGGCTGCATAATAACTGGCGCTGATGTTATTTTCCTGTTTGTTTTTTTTAATACTGCATTGGGCAGAAGTACGGCCAAATGGAACAGACACCAGGCCAACGCTTTCCACATCTTTAATGGCAGCAATATCTGCAGTCAGCAATTTATAGTTGCCGTTAGTGGATACATTGTAAATATTTTGCCTGTTGAAATTATCATTATCAGTGGCCATATACTGAAACTGGCTGTAGAGGTTGGCTATTAGAAAAATAAAACAGGCTGTTACAACAAACTGTACCACCACTAAACTTTTTCTCAACCCGATTTTACAAAATGATGCAGGGCTTACCGTTCCTTTTAAAACCCTTGCCGGCTGAAAGGATGACAAAATGCGGGCAGGAATAATACCGGCAAGCACCCCGATAAAAAGGGTGAATAAAATAAACAGGAGGTACAACAACGCATTATTATCAACCTCCCACACGATCCATTCCAGTGCAATAAAACGTTTCATTAACTGCAGCACGATAAACCCGGTGATCAGTGATAAAAAGGCAATGAGTATGGCTTCGCAAACAAACTGGCCAAACAACTGGTATCGTACTGCACCTGCTACTTTCCTAATACCCACTTCTTTTGCCCGGCTTAAAGAACGGGCCAGTGTAAGGTTGGTGTAATTAAATCCTGCCAGCAATATAATACCCAACGCCATTGCAAAATTGATGGTAAGATCTGTAACAGAGTCTACATAGGGGTTGTTGCGAAGATCATTAAAATCAGGGGAGATATCTGCAATAAGCTGGGATTTGAAATGAAATTTTTCTTTTACGCCGGCATTATTTTTATTGATACCGGCAGCAATAGCCATAAGGGCAGCGTCCACAGAAGATTGTTGTGTGCCGGGTCTTAATAAAACATACGTATGCCCATTAAGATCATGCGATCTGTTTGGCTTAGCGAAATGCAGGTAGGTTTCCATAGAGACCATCACATCACTTTTTAAGTGTGTTTTCTGGCTATAAGGTTTCAGGATACCGGTGATAGTGAGTTCACCATAGTCGGGATGCGTGAGTGTTTTACCAATGGGATCTGCATCGCCAAAAAATATAGTTGCCATTTCACCGGTAATCACCAGCGTATTGGGTGCCTCCGGCAATCTTCCCCGTTCTAAAGGAAAGGCAAACATGCCGAAGAAAGCAGGCTGAACAAAAATGCTTTTTACTTCAATTGTCTTGATCCGGTTATTCAGCTCCCAGCCAAATTCCCTCACCACATAAGTTGCCTTTTCAACAAAAGGAAAATCGGTTGTTAATTTTTCTGCTGCGTCAAAAGGTGCGGAGGCATAGCGGGTTGTTTTACCATTTAGCTCTTCCACATTGGTATTGATACGCTGCAACCTGTCTGCTGCCGGATGAAAATCGTCTTTTTCATAGGCACTCACTACCTGTATCAGGCTGAGTAATGCAAACGGGATGGCAAGACCAAGCCCCATGATATTGATAAAAGAAAACAGTTTTGTTTTCAACAGGTTTCGCCACGCTATTTTAAAATAGTTTTTTATCATTTCACCGGTTTTATACTACTAATAATTCTTACTCTGATTTTAAGCTCTTTACAGGATTTATGGTGGCTGCTTTTAAAGACCGATAGCCTACAGTGAGTGTTGCTATTAACAGGGAAAGCGCCAGCGTTACAATAAAGTACCACCCATTCAGGCTGATGCGGTTGGCAAAAGTATCCAGCCAGCTTTTCATGGCCATGTAACCAAGCGGTGCCGCGATCAAAAAAGATATCATAACCAGTCTTGCAAATTCTTTGGTGAATAAAGCAAGGATCTCTTTTGAAGAAGAGCCTAACACTTTTCTTACGCCAATTTCTTTTTGCCGTTGCAATGCCAGGAAAGAAACCAGCCCGTACAAGCCTAAACAACCAATGATCAGTGCAATAAAAACAAATACTTTAAAACCCTGGTACATCACATCCTCGATCACATAAAAACCTTTATGAGATAAATAGTAATCAAGCGTCATGGATTTATAAATATGATCTGGAAAAACAGCCTGCCAATTAGATTCTATAGCAGCAAGATTTTTAATGGCTGCTGTATTATCCATGCGTATGTTGGCCACAGCCACCCAGTTGGTAGCATAAAATAAAAGGCAGGGTGATATTTGCAGTTGCAATGGCACATTAAAAAAATCGCTTGTTACCCCTGCAATTACTGCTGTTTCCTTATCCCCCACTATAATTTCCTTTCCAATGGCATCCCCGGGAGTTTTGTATCCAAGCGCCTGCACCGCCTTGTTATTTAATAATACATTGTACCGTTGCTCCTGTCCGTTCAATGAAAAACTGTCTGAGGCCTGCAGGTTTCTGCCGGCGAGCAATGGTATCTTATAAGCAGCAAGAAAGTTAGGATCTACAAATTTCCGCTCCGTATTGATATCATTGCTTTTTGCATCTTCCTTTTTACGGAGGGTACTAAACCCGTTACCTGCCGAAGTTGGCGGCCCCGAGCTAAAGGATACTTCCCTGATAGCTGGTATGCTCATCAACTGCGTCCTGAACTGTTGCAGTTTTTGTTTATTATTTTCCGGCACATCTACTATCAGCATGCCATCTTTTTGATATCCCATATCCCTGTTGTAGAAATATTTCATTTGGGTGGCGGCCACAATGGTAGCAATGATCAGTATTTGTGAAACGGTGAACTGCAGTATCACCAGTGCTTTTCTCAAAGAGAACCCGTTTGAAAAACCTGTATTCCTGGCTTTAATGCCTGCCTTTAATGCCTGTACCGGTTTAAATGAAGACATGGTCTTTGCAGGGTAATATCCGGCCAAAACGGTGATGAGCAAACACAAGGAAATAAGAAAGAACAAAATCGTATAATCTATATGAAGATCCAGTTCAACAATAAAAAGCAGGTAATTACTAAAAGCCTGCAGTGCATAATTGGCCAGCACCAGGCCAATAGCTGCAGCGATTACGACCAGCAACAATGTTTCTGTCATAAAACGCAGCATTACTTCTCCTTTGCCGCTGCCCAGGGTTTTACGTATACCCACTTCCTTCGCCCGCTGGAATGCCTGCACTACGGCCAGATTTATAAAGTTGATACAGGAAGTCAGCAGCACAATAATTCCCATTACGATGAATGCGATAATAAGAACAGCAGGTGTGCTGTAATAAGTGCCTCCATATTTTGAATCGCTGTGTACTTCCCTTAATGGCTGAAGATGAAAACTTTGATGGCTTGCAAAATCAGGTTCCAGGTATTTATTTTTAAAGCCCACCAATGCAGCATCCATTTGTGAAACCGTGTAACCGGCTGGAAGCGTTACAAAAGTATAGGCTTCAGAATACAACTCTTTCCAGTTATCCATCATGGCAGTATTGCCTCTTTCAAAATGCTTAAATGATATAAACAAGTGACAGGCAAGATTACTGTTTCTTGGCAGATCTTCCAGCACCGCCGAAATGGTAAAAGTATTTTTATTGATGGTAACAGGCTGGTTGATAAAAACATTGTAATTGCCATCAACAGGCTTGCCGTAGAATTTATCAACCAGCGTTTTTGTTAACACCACTTCGCCAGGTTGCTTTAACAATTCAGTACCACCAGCTAGTTTTTTAAAATCAAATGTTTTGAAGAAATACTCATCCGCATAGGTCATTTGTTCGTCTTCAAATAATTTGCGGCTGCCATTTCCGGAAACAATTCCGATCACCGCTTTATTATTTACATACACCTGTGTTACCGTTTCCAATTGTGGAAAATCGTTTCGGAGTGCTTTTGCTAGTGGAAAGGGTACCATTCCCAGGTATGCATCACCGTTGGGTTTCCTGTCATCCAGCACTACCCGGTAAATACGGTCTTTCTTTGAATGAAAATCATCAAAACTATATTCATGCTTTACAAAAACATATACAAAAACGCAACAGGCTATACTTACAGACAGGCCTGCGATATTAATAATGCTGTTTACTTTATTTTTAAACAACTGCCGGACAGCAGCTGTGAAATACTTCTTTATCATAACGAACTTTTATTCAGACCGTAAACTTTTTACAGGATTTGACACCGCTGCCTTTATTGACTGGAAACTCACCGTTATCAACGCCACCAAAGTGATTATGACAAATGGTATGATAAAATAATACCACTGTATGCTCAGCCTGAATGCATATCCCTGCAGCCAGCCGGATGTGGTAAGCCAGGCAACCGGCACTGCCACAAAAAATGCAATGAGCAACAGCAAAGCAAACTCCCTGTAGAGTAATTGTAAAATACCGGCCACTGAAGCACCCAGCACTTTCCGTATGCCGATCTCCTTTGTTCTTTGCAAGGTGGTAAAAGAAGCAAGGCCAAACAATCCAAGACAGGCCACCAGTATGGCCAGTACGGTGAACAAACCAAATACTTTTCCAAAGCGCTGATCTGCTTTATACTGTTTGTCAAAATGATCATCCAAAAAGAAATAATCAAATACATTACCGGGAAATAATTTACTCCACTCGGCCTGAACGGCAGCAATAACGGCAGTGGCATTCTGCGTATTGGTTTTTACAGAAAGATAGCCACGTACATCCGGTATCAAGCGCAGTATCATGGGCTCCACCGCCTCTCTCAATGATTGCTGGTGAAAATTTTCTGTAACACCGGCAATGGTGTATTGATCTCCCCAGAAATCAATTTTTTTACCCAATGCTTCTTCGGGCTTATTAAAACCCAATTGATCTATCGCTTTTTTATTAAATATCACCGCATGATCATCAGTTCCATAATCCTTTGAGAAAGGCCGCCCCGCTATTATTTTTAATCCATACGCTTTGATGTAATCATAATCCACCCCGATCACCCTGTATTGCTTTTGTGTTGATTCATCTGCACCCACTAACTTAATACCGCCTGCATTCCAGTCAACCGGCTGGCCAGGTACGGTAGATGAAACCGTGGCATTTTTTACTGCTGTTTGCTGAAGCAGTTTCTGCTTAAGTGCAGTGATGTTACCAACATAAGTGGAATCATTCAATACTGTTGGATGGGTTACCACTAAAGTCTGCTGCAGGTCGATCCCCAATGACTGTTGCCGCATAAACTGTATCTGCTTATACACGATATAAGTGCCGGTTAATAAAAACAAGGAAGCAGCAAACTGGAATACCACCAGGCCTTTTCTTAATAAGGCACCTTTACTTGTACTTACCATTTTGCCTTTCAATACTTCTATTGGTTTGAAACCCGACAATACAAAAGCAGGGTACATACCGGAGAAGAATACCCCAACAATAAACAGTGCCGCCAATGCCATCCAAAAACCAGCATTGGTAAATAGTGACCACGAAAGCTGCTGGCCCGATAAAGCATTAAATCCAGGAACAGATATTAAAACGATTACAACGGCAATCAATACAGCCAACCCATTCAACACCGCCGATTCAGACAGGAACTGGACAATCAGCTGCTTCCTTAATGAGCCAACCACTTTTCGAATGCCTACCTCTTTTGCCCTGCTGATGGCACGTGCCGTGGCCAGGTTGATATAGTTGACCCAGGCAATGATCACAATAAAAAATGCAATACCCATCAGGAGATATACCGTATTGCCATCGCCATTTGTGCCTGGTTCCATGATATAGTGGGAATACAAATGTATATCAGTGAGCGGTTGCAATTTATAAATAACCGCAGCATTCATCTGCTTAAATTCTTTGTCGGTTGCATTTTTAACAATGGGAATAAACTTCTTTTCAACAGCCTTCGGATCGGCATCCTTTCTTAATTTCAGGTAAGTGAGACAGCCATCCCATGCCCACGCAGTTTCTGGTCCGTTACCTGAAGAATCGGTTGTGAATTTTTGAAAGGTGGCATAAGAGAGCAGGATGTCTGGTTTCAGTTGCGTATTCTCCGGCATATCCTTATACACTGCGGTGATGGTATAGTCGCTGTTGCGGTTGAGCTTTAATGGCCTTCCAACAACATCGGTGGTACCAAATATTTTTTTTGCAGAAGATGCTGAAAGGGCTGCTGTAAAAGGCTTTGTCAATGCACTATCTCCATTTCCCTGCAATAATGGATAACTAAACATGCTAAAGAATGCTCCGCTTGCAAAAAAAACTTTTTCCAGCTTTACCGGCTGGTTGTCTTTTTCCGTGATCACCGGCCGATCTGCTACTAACTTTACATAGGCTTCAATTTCAGGAATGGCATCTTTAAAAGAGTTGCCTACTGCATAAGCCCCGGCGGCCCATTGCGTACTCAGTTTACCATTGTCATACCTGTCCTGCTGTACCCTGTAAATACGATCTTTACTGGCATGGAAATCTTCATAGCTCAGCTCAAAAGCAACATACTGCAATATGAGCAGGCAGGAGGCAATACCGATTGCCAGCCCGAGAATATTGATGGCAGCATACCCTTTGTGACGGGTGATATTGCGCCAGGCGATCTTAAAATAATTTTTTATCATGGTTATACTTTATTCTGTTCGTAAACTTTTTACAGGATTTGCTATAGCAACCCTTACAGCCTGAAAACTGATGGTGAAAAGAGCAATACCCAATGCAGCAATGCCTGCAATGGCAAACATCCCCCACCCGATAGAAACCCGGTACTCAAAATTCTCCAGCCAGTTATTCATAGCCCACCACGCCAAAGGAGTGGCAATGAGAAAAGCCAGTAATACTAAAAGCAGGAAATCCTTTGATAATAAATGAAACAGGGATGAAACGCTGGCGCCGAGTATCTTTCGTATCCCAATCTCCCTGGTACGCTGTTCTGCTGTAAACAATACCAGGCCTAACAAACCGAGGCAGGAAATGAAAATAGCAAGAAATGCAAAACAGGCTGAAAGCTTTTGTACTACCTGTTCACTTTTATATAAACTGGCATACTCGTCATCAGCAAACTGGTAGCTGAATGGAAACTCCGGGTTCAGTTTATGATGCAGTTTTTCAAGGCCCTCCAGTGCCAGCTTGGGTTTACCGGACTCCGTACGGATCAATGCCACCCCCCAGCTTGCGTTCGTTAATCGTATGATGAGTGGTTCAATAGGCACATGCAGTGAATTAAAATGAAAATCTTTTATCACACCTACGATACTGCCTTTTACTCCCCAGAAAGTAAGTGATTTGTCAATTGGATTTTTATATCCAATTTTTCTCCAGGCAGTTTCATTGATCAGATAATTGGCAGAGTCAGCAAAGTCTTTTGAAAAATCCCGGCCTTTTATAATTTCAGCCTGCATTGTTTTTACAAAATCATAGCCTGCTGCTACCTGCGTAAAATTGGGCCTGGAGCCAGCAGCCTTTCCTTCCCACTCCACACTACCTGTTGTATTTTCTATTTGTACCGGTCTTTGCGACACCTGGCTTATTCCTTTGATGCCCGGAAGAGCCATCGCTTCTTCTTTGAACAAATTAAAATTTTTTCCAAGGTTGCCCGACAGGGGAATATAGATAAGATTGTTTTTATGATAGCCCAGGTTTTTGGTTTGTATATAATCCACCTGTTTAGAAATAACCATCATACCCACTATAAACATTATTGACAATGCAAACTGGAATACAACCAACCCCTTTCTGAACCAACCGGATGCAGACGTACCTGTACAATTGCTTTTTAATACAGCAATGGGTTTATAGGATGAAAGCAATAATGCAGGGTAACTGCCCGCTATGCAGCCGGTAACAATAGTTAATGCCGCTATACCCAACCAAAAAACAGCATCATTAAAAGGGAGTACTATCTGTTTGCCCGTGAGGTCATTAAAAGCAGGCAATAAAAGCGTTAATAACAGGATGGAAATAATAACTGCCAATAAAGTAAATGCTATAGCTTCACTTAAAAATTGCCGTATTAACGCAGGCCGCAAAGCTCCTACTACTTTACGAACCCCGATCTCTTTGGCTCTCTTAAGCGACCGGGCTGTAGACAAGTTCATGAAATTGATACAGGCTATCAGCAATATGAATATGGCGACAATGCTAAACAACCGGACGTATTCAATGCGGCCACCGGATATATATCCAGCTCTAAAATTTGAATGAAGGTATTTTTCATCGTATCGCTGCAAGCCTAACTCCAGCCGGTCTATATCCGAATATTCTTTATCATAACCCTTTATAAAATGCTGCAGCTTAGTTTCAACAAATGCAGGATCTGCAGTTGCCCGCAGTTGTACAAATGTGGTGGGGCCGCTATTATGCCAATCTTTAACCCAGGGCTCTCTTTCAACAAAAAAATCCCAGTTTACCAGGTAATCAAACCGTTCTGAACTGTTATGCGGTATATCAGCAAATACGGCCGTTACTTTCAGGTCCCTGTAATTGTCAAAACGCAGGGTCTTATTAATGGCAGCACTGTCACTTCCAAAAAAACTGGTGGCCATTTTTTTTGAAACAGCAATGCTTTCAGGATTCTCTAATGCAGTCTCCGTTGTACCATGCAATAACGGGTATGAAAAAATCTTAAAAAAATCACTGCCAGCAAAACTTCCCGGAAGTTTCATTTTCTTATCATTTGCCGCTATGGTGTGAAACTCGCCCCAGCTATAGTTACAGGCCAATTCAACTTCCGGCATTACCCTTTTCAATTCTTCTCCCAACAGCCCGGGTGTGTCATAAGTGCCGTTTACCTCACCATCCATAAACTCACGGCTAACCACGGTATAGATACGATGACCGTTTGTATGAAACGCATCAACACTGTATTCATCTTTTACCCACAAAAAAATAAGCATACTGCAGGTTAAACCTAATACAAGCCCCGAAATATTAATAGCAGAAAAGGATTTGTTCTTCCACAAATTCCGCCAGGCGATCTTAAAATAATTTTTGATCATGCTGTATACTTTATTCGCTACGTAAACTTTTTACCGGGTTTGCAACAGCAGCTTTTATTGCCTGCACACTGATGGTTGCCAAGGCCACTGATAATGCGGCTAACCCGGCCAAAGCAAAAACCCACCAGCTGATATCGATCCTGTAAGCAAAATCCTGCAGCCACTTATTCATCAACCAGTACGAAACCGGAGATGCGATTAACAAGGCAATGGTAACCAGAATTATAAAGTCCTTTGAAATAATGTAACCAATATGCGCAACAGATGCGCCCAGCACTTTCCGTATACCGATCTCCTTAATACGTTGCTGAACCGATAAGGCAGTAAGGGCAAATAAACCTAATGCAGCAATAAAAATGGCAATGAATGCTGCAAACGACACCATCTTTTTCCACTGGGTATCGGATTCATACCGAAGCATCAGCCAGTCCTGCATGTAATAATATTCCAGCGTGGAGTAAGGCAATATTGATCTGTATGTTCTTGTTAAAATATCAGCAGCAGCTTTTTCCTTTCCAGGTTGAAATTTAATATACGTATTCAGCAGGTCACCGCTTTTATCAAGCGAATAAAAGATGGGCGCAATCTTTTCTTTAAAATCAGCAGAATGATAATTTTTTACAACACCCACCACGTTCACTTTTTCATCGCCATCAGTTCCAATCGTTTGTCCAATGGGATCTTTTGTTTTATCGAGGTAGGCAGCTACAAATGCTTCATTCACCAAACAATTAGAAACGGTGTCGGCCACATTGGTATAACTTAAATACCTTCCTTTTGCAAGCGGTATATTCAGCGTTTGTAAAAAATGATCGTCCATATGTTCATAGTAGGTCCAGTCTGTCTTCTTTCCATTGATTTCAAAAACAGTTGCATTCCTGTCTCCGCTTTTTGTTCCTACCGAAACGATGGCTGGATCTTTCAGCAGTTCATTCTTTAGTTGCTTCAGTTGGGCCGCCTTATCCCAGGGAAACTGCAGGTGGATCATATTACTGTCGTTATAACCAAGGTCGGTTGTAGTGATATACCGGAACTGAAGATTAAAAATAATGGTGCCGATGATCAGTGAGGCAGCAATAGCAAACTGCAGCACAACCAACGATTTGCCAAAATAATTTTTTCCTGACAATTTTAAACGGCTGTACAATGTGTGTACCGGCCGAAAACCCGAAGCTACAAAGGCAGGGTAAAAGCCAGCCATAAAGGAAACTAAAATATTCAACCCGGCGAATACTGCGATGGTGCCGGGCTGAATTAAATAAACAAAACTGAACTGCTTACTGGAAATAGTATTAAAAAAAGGCAAAACCAATTGTGCCAGCAATAAAGCAGCAAAAAAAGCGATGGTGGTCAGAACAAAAGATTCGGTTAAGAACTGGAACATCACCTGCTTTTTTGATCCCCCGGAAACTTTCCTGATCCCGATCTCTTTGCCACGCTGTAAACTTTTGGCCACTGCGATATTGATAAAGTTGATACAGGCAATAACGAGTATCAGCACTGCCAGGCCACTCAACACATAAGAATTTGTTGCATCGCTCCAGTTGCTCAATCCATTACTGGCATAAAAACCCTGGTCGAGATGAATGGCTAAAAACGGCTGTAGCAGGTATTGACGTTGGGCACCTTTGTTTTGTTGCTGGTATTCATTCCATGCTTTTGCATCACTTGCCAGGTACACCGGCCACAATTTCTTCTCCACCGCTTTTGCATCGGCACCCTTTTTTAACAAAAAGAAAGTATTGAGATACAGTGAATGCCAGTTGCTCATCTGGCTGTTCAATTCAGCTGCATCCGTTGGGTTTTGCTTTTCAAAAGGAATCAGCATATCAAATTGCAGGGAAGAATTTAACGGTGGTGTTTTCACAACTCCGCTAACTGAAAATGTTTCAAACTCCTCTTCTACTTCTATCTCCACATTTTTTCCAACCGGATCTTCACTACCAAAATATTTTGCAGCAGCCGCTTCCGTTAGTACCACAGCGTTTTTTCCCTTTAGCATGTCTGCAGCGTTGCCACTCACGACATCAAATGAAAATATGGAAAACACCGATGTGTCAGCAAACAGCACTTTCGACTCTATTCCTTCATTGCCTTTCTTTACTGTCATATCCCATCCCTTGATACGGCAGTAATTTTCAATTTCAGGAATACCGCCAGCAAATACAGGACCATGTGGCAAACCGGTATTACCACTTCTCCATTCTTTGCCTGCTGTATCTGTTGTTGTTTGTACAAGCCTGTAAATATCTTTAGCATTCTTATGAAACCGGTCAAAACTCCACTCATCTTTTACAAATAAAACGATCAGCATTACACAGGCCAGGCCAGTAGCAAGACCTGCAATATTTACAACCGACAGCATTTTATTCCTGCTGAGGTTCCTGATGGCAACTTTGAAATAGTTTGTAAGCATACCAGTTGTATTTAAACTTATTGTGACCGTAAACTTTTTACCGGGTTGGCCACCGCCGCTTTGATGGCCTGCCAGCTTACTGTAAGCAATGCAATAACAGAAACTATCACCGCTGCCAATGCAAATACCCACACATTTAAACTGATCCTGTAAGGATAATTTTCCAGCCACAAATTCATTGCCCACCATGCAATGGGAAATGCAATAACAGCTGCCACCAGTACCAGCTTTAAAAAATTGTTAGACAGCATTGTGGTTATACTGCCGACCGAAGCACCCAGCACTTTTCTTATCCCGATCTCCTTTACTCTTTTTTCTGCTGCCAGTGTGGCTAACCCGAACAAACCAATGCAGGAAATAAAAACAGTAAGCACTGCTGCAAACAACATGATCTGCTTCCATTTTTGTTCAGCGGCATACTGCTTTTGATTAATTTCTGATTTGAACTCATATTTAAAAGGCACCAGCGGCTGCTGCGACTTAAAAACTTTTTCAATATGCTTAAGCGTGGCGGCTACAGGCCCGGGTTTTACCTTAATAAGCAAATGACCATAATTATATTTGGGATCCATGATAAACAACTGTGGTTTGATCTCCTCCATCAGTGAAGCATAGTGATAGTTCTTTACCACCCCCACTACATCGTATTTAATGTTGTTATAAAAGAAATCCACCTGCCGGTTGTTGAGGTCCTTCCATCCTGCTTCTTTCATAAATGCTTCGTTTACCAAAACCGAATGCGTGGAATCAGCAGTAAAACTGCCGGAAAAATTCCTGCCCTGCACCAATGGAATTTCAAGCACGGGCAAATAGGCACTGTCTATTACATCCATCGCAAAAGGCATTTCCTTACCATTAACCCTTGCGATGGTGCCCCAGGATCCCCGCTGTCTTGCGGCAACAGCAAGTACTGCAGGATTCTTCATCAGTTCCTGCCGGAAAACATTCAGTTTGTCTGTCTTCATCGCATTCCCTTCTACCGATACCAGGTTACGGTCATTGTAGCCAAGGTCGAAACTGGTAAGGTATTTAAACTGCGTATATACGGTAATGGTAGCGATGATAAGAAACGTAGTTAATGTGAACTGCAGTACCACCAGGCTTTTTGACAGGTAATTTTTGCCAGACAATGGCATCCTGTTGTATAAAGTCTGTACAGGATTAAAGCCGGACAAAACAAGTGCAGGATAAAAACCAGCCAGCAGTGAGGTTACAATAAATAACAGGATGTAACCGGTAATTAATCTGGCAGTGAGCAAATAGGAAAAAGAAAGTGCTTTATTCGCAAGCCCGTTGAACATAGGCAGTAACAGCAATGTGAGACCGATGGCCAGCACAAAAGAAAAGAAACTGAGTAAAAAGGACTCACCCAAAAACTGTGCGATCAGTTGCCTTCTCTCTCCGCCGATCACTTTTCTTACACCGATTTCCCTGGCTCTTTTTAAAGACCTGGCAACCGTGAGGTTCACAAAATTGATACAGGCGATCAGCAGCATAAACAAGGCAATACCACCCAATATTTTAGTGTACATCGGGTTGCTGCCGTCCTTCAATCCATTATCGGCAGGAAATTCCTTGCTCAGGTGCATATCGAGCAGGGGCTGTAAACCATAGTGCCAGGTAGTATGTTCATTGAATTTCTCCCGCAATTCTGTTATCTGTTCCCTGGCCTCACTTTCATACCCCTGCTGCATTTTTGTCTCCACTCTTTTTATATCCGCACCAGGATGAAGCACTACAAAACTGTTAAGAAAAAAATTATGCCACTGGTTATCACCTTCACCATTTCGTTCAGACAGTTTCATAGACACCACCATCTCCAGTTTTATGGAGGAGTTCTGGGGTGAATTGTACAATATCCCGGAAACGGTAAAGTTCTCGTACCTGCTTCCACTGGCGTCTTCTGATTGTGCTGTGGGCAACTGCAGTGTTTTTCCTACGGCATGCTTTGTTCCGAAAAATTTTTTGGCCATGTCTTCTGTGATCACCACTGCATGCATATCTTTTAGTGCAGCCGTTTTATCACCAGCCAAAAAAGGGAAACTGAACACAGAAAAGAAATTATCATCCACGTACATCCCTTCCTGTTCATACATTTTATCACCAATTTTTACAGGCATGGTGTAACCGTTCAATCTTACATATTCCGACACCTCGGGGATGGTTCTCTTAAATGCGGGAGCCGGCATCATACCCGTTATGCCATTAGCGCCTGTTACCTTTCCATCCTTGTCCTTGTCGGTATGAACAATGCGGTAGATGTTTTTTGAATTCTGATGAAAGCGGTCGTAGCTCACTTCGTCGCTATTGTATAAAATGATGAGCATGCAGCAGGCAAGGCCGATGCTCAACCCGGCAATATTGATAAAGCTATACGCCTTGTTCTTTAAAAAATTTCTCCAGGCGGTTTTAAAATAGTTGGTAGATAAAAAGAAATATTTCATGTGCTGTACCCTATTGTTTTTATTCAGTTCGAAGACTTTTTACGGGGTTGGCTGTAGCTGCACGCATGGCTTTATACCCAACCGTTATCCACGCCACCAATACAGAAGCCACTATTGCCACGATGAACACGCCAAAGCCAATATTTATCCTGTATGCAAAATCCTTTAACCAGTTATTCATTAAATACCAGGCTGCAGGCGCTGCCAGTACAAATGCCACGGTTATGAGAATGGTGAATTCCTTTGAAAACAAATACAGTATACTTTGTACACTGGCACCCAATACCTTTCGTATGCCCACTTCTTTTGTTTTACGCACCACCATAAAACTCACCAGGCCGTATAACCCAAGACAACTGATAAATATGGCGAGCAAGGCATACACCTGATACATGGCACTCAGGCGGGTTTCTGACTGGTAAAACTGTTCGATGTTCTCATCGAGGAAAGATGCGTTGTACACATACTCAGGAAAATATTTATCCCACAGGCTTTTAATTTCATCTCTTGATCTGCCGATATTACTGCTGCTGAGTTTGATACCGGCGCTTTGATAAAATCTTTTGTTGGGAGACAGTACAACCGGCAGCACTTCCTCTCTCAATGACGCCTGTTTAAAATCCTTTACCACTGCCGTTACCGGCATCGGTCTTCTTCCGCCCAGCCGGAACATTTTACCAATGGCTTGCTGTGGATTGGTGACGCCACATTTTTTTAACAGTGTTTCATTTACCACGTAGGAGCGGCAGGTATCACTGGCCTCATAAAATTTGCCGGCCACTAACTGCAGCCCGTATGTTTTTGCATAATTGTGGTCGGCCATTTTATTCTGCACATTAAAATCCCTGTCTTCCATTTTATCAAAAGCAAAATTGCTCTGCCAGCTGTTATCACTGCTGGGCGGGTCAAAGGCAAAGCTGATTTCCTTTACATCACTTCTTGCCTTTAAGGCATCCCTGAAAACATCATGACGCATACGGCTGATACTATCCGAATTCATATACACCACCAGGGTGGCATCTTTATTAAAACCCAGATCGCTGTTGCGGATAAAATTCATCTGGCTTACGGCGATGATCACCGCAATGATCAGTATTTGTGAAAAAGCGAATTGCAGTACCACCAGCACCCGTCTTAAGGAAACACTGCCAACCTTACTGTTATTGATCTTATTCTTGATGGCTTCCACAGGTTTGAACCTGCCCATGATCAATGCAGGATACATACCAGATAAAATAATTGTAACGGCAACAACAGCCAGCAAAAATAACATACTGCCCATGCTGAACAGGTTGAGCTGGTGCTGCACCACCATAATATTTTTTACGAATGGCAAGGCAATCCAGGATAATACCACAGCAATAACTGCAGACACTAGTACTATTGCCGTGGTCTCTGTCAGCACCTGCATGCTTAGCTGGGCTTTACTGCTGCCCATCACTTTTCTAATACCCACTTCTTTACTGCGTGTTACTGCCAAAGCGGTGGATAAATTCACGAAATTAATACAGGCCATTAAAATGATCAGCAATCCTATAAAGGCCAGCGTGTACAAAGATGACTTAGTGGTAACATGGTCTCCGTTAGTGGCAAAGCGTTCATCAAAATGTATATTTGTTAAAGGGTGAAGAAAATGCTGTCTTGTACTGGCCCTGTTATTTGAATTGTACTTTTTTTGAAACGCTGCCAGTTGAGTGTTGAACGCCGGGATACTGGCATCAGCAGGCAATTTAACATACACCTGGTGGTTACTCGTATTGGATCCCCAGTCATCCAGCGGCCATGTTTTATCGTGGGATGTAAACCCTTCATAAGATGCCACTAACTGAAAGGGGAAGTCGCTGTTCTGAGGCACGTCTTCAAACACTGCTGCTACTGCCAGGTCGTGTACATCATTGTCCAGTACCAGCGTTTTTCCAACAGCTGCTTTCCAGTCGCCAAAATATTTTTCTGCCGTTGACCTGCTGATGGCTACACTGTTTACATCGTTCAGTACATCTGCCTTACCCACTAAAAATTTAACTTCAAATATTTTCAACAGATCGGGATCGCCAAAAAAAACGCCACTCTCCTCCCTGAATTTTTTATTGTCGGCACCCGGTGATTTAGCCGTTACCTGCACACCATAATTTTGCATCAGTTCTGCAAACTGGTACTTCGGATTATCCTGTCGTAAATATTTGATCACCGGAAAAGGTACCCCATTGGTGAAATGTTCACCATCTGCATCTTTGTCTTTGGTTACTACCTGATAAATGCTGTTGTACCCTTGTAAATGTTTGTCGTAACTGTTTTCGTACTGAATCACTAAAAACACAATGATACAGGCCGCTATGGCCACCCCCAGCCCAAGGATATTGAGCAAAGCGTGTTTACGGTTGCGGAGCAGGTTGCGGAAAGCGGTCTTGAAATATGTTTTGATCATGGCTAAAAATTAGTTGGCTGATCTTTATTTTCAACTGTTATGCCATTCTCTAAACCCTTGCTGGCAAAGGGTTTCAGCATCTTCTTACCAAAAAGTGTCCGAAAACGGACAGTTTGTGTTTGATTGCGGACAAAAAAAGCCCGGCACTGAACCGGGTCATTTAAAAAAACCAGGAATTCTTACTCCGTTCGCAAACTCTTTACCGGGTTAGCAACCGCCGCAGGTAACGCCTGCAGCCCAACAGTCAGCAAAGCGATCAGCACCACCAGCAAGCCCGATGCCGCAAATACCCACCAGTTAACAGTAGTATGATAGGCAAAACCACTCAGCCAGTCATTCATAAAATAGTAAGCTGGAGCAACGGCAATAATGATCGACAACAGTACAAGCCATACAAACTGCTTTGATACCAATGCAATGATACCGGAAACGGATGCCCCAAGAACTTTTCGTATCCCGATCTCCTTCTTTTTTCTTTCAACTGTATAAACAGTGAGCCCCAATAAACCAAGACAGGATATAAAAATGGCAAAGAAAGCAAACCAGTTTACCAATGTGCCCACCTGCTGTTCACTTCTGTAAAGCCACTCATATTCTTTATCCTGGAAATTATAGTCAAATACAAAACCAGGTGCAAACTTTTTGTATACCTGCTCAATACCTGCGATGGTTTTCTGCACGTCTTTTCCATCCAGCCTTGCATACATCAGCCAGGTCCAGTCGGGCCGGCACATGATTATAGCAGGAGATATGGGATTGTGCAGCGATTCAAAATGAAAATCTTTAACCACACCCGCCACCGTTACCTTCCCGTCGTACAGATCAATTTGTTTTCCTACCGGGTTTGTCAGGCCCATTCTTTTTACTGCTTCTTCATTTAACAAAACAGCAGCGGTATCAGCTTTATGATCGGATAAAAATGCACGGCCTTCTTTCATTTTCAAACCCATCACAGGCACAATATCATTACCGCCCGCAATAAAACTGAAAAAGATATCCTGTCCTTCTTTTTTCCCTGGCCAGCTCACAGATGTACCACGGTTGTTGGAAGATGTAAATGTGATGGATGCCTGTGTTGCAGCTATTAAACCCGGCACTTTTTTTAATTCGATCAGTGCCGCGTCATTTTTTTCAACAGGAATGTTGTTGGGAAACCAAACCAGGTTGTCTTTACTAAACCCAAGGTCGCGGTTTTGAATAAAGTTTACCTGCTGCGATACAATGATGGTTCCCGTAACCAGCAAAACCGACACCGTAAACTGTGCAACAACCAAAGTTTTCCGCACCCATGCGTTACCGGCAGTGGGCGTCAAAACACTCTTCAGCACTTTTACAGGGCGGAATGCAGAGAGCACAAAGGCAGGATAGCTGCCGGCAAGTAAACCAGTTATCAAAACGATGGAAGCGAACGCCCCTATACTAACAGGATCTGTACAATCAAGAACGATCTTCTTTCTTAAAAACTCATTAAATACCGGTAATACGGAAGCAACCATTACAACAGCAAGGAGCCCCGCCATCAAAGAAAGCAACACTGATTCGCTGATAAATTGCTTTATCAATGAACTTTTGCCGGCGCCAATCACTTTTCTCACGCCCACTTCCTTTGCCCTTTGTGCAGCCCTGGCTGTACTAAGGTTCATGAAGTTGATACAGGCCAGCAATAAAATGAAAAAAGCGATGATGGTGAAGAGCCTTACATAAACGATCCTGCCACCGCCAGCATACCGGCCGTCTTTAAAACCCGACCGCAGGTACCATTCTTTCATATCCCATAGAAATGACGTGGTTTTTGGGTGCTGGTCGGTATATTTTGCCAGGATATTTAAAAAAGCCGCATCCATTTTTTTCCGGTCAACACCAGGCCGCAGCTTTACATAAGCCCTGATATTGTTGTTATCCCAGCGCTCTTCGCCGTTCATGGCATAGTCAACATAATCCTTCATCGGCATCAGGAAATCAAAACGCACGGTGCTGTTTCCGGGAATATCTTTTAATACCCCTTCTATTGTATAAGCCGTGGACTGCTCAATCAGGATCGTTTTCCCAACTGGGTTATCAGTGCTAAAATATTTTTTGGCCAGTCTTTCTGTTATCAATACGGTATGTGGTTCTTTCAGCACTTTATCTGCATTACCCTTTACTAACGGAAACGAGAACACTTTCAGGAATTGGGGATTTACATACAGGCCAGATTCTACAAAATTTTTATCGCCCAGTGTAAACTGCCGGTTATCTCCCCACGAAGCATTACAGGCGTATTCCACTTCCGGGAGGTCTTTTTGTATAGCAGCTGCCAATGGCGGGGGTACAGCTGCGAAGGTCTGTGTTTCACCGTTCTCAAAATATTTATTCGTCATTACAGCTGTGATCCGGTCAACGTCTTTGTGAAAATCATTGTAACTCATTTCACTCTTCACCCAAAGCATGATGAGGATAAAGACGGCCAATCCCAACGCAAGTCCCAGGATATTGATACCGGAGAAAATTTTGTTTCGTAAAAGATTCCGGAAAGCAGTTTTGAAATAATTTTTATACATATAGGCTGAATTACGATTTGAATTGGCTACTCTGTACGCAAACTTTTAACCGGGTTGATCCTGGAAGCCCTCCAGCCCTGCGAAAACACAATGGCAAGACTGATCAACAGCAACACTGCTATACTGGTGGTTAAAATTGCCGGGCTGATACTAACTCTCGAAGCAAAGAAATTCAACCACATACTATTGATAAGATACGCAAGTGGTGTTGCAATCAATACAGCCACTGCCAGTAATATCATGAAGCCCCTTGACAACAACAGGATGATCTGCCATACACTGGAGCCAAGTACTTTTCTTACACCTACTTCCTTTTGCCTTGTTTCTGCAGTGTAGGTAGCCATCCCTAATAAACCAAGACAGGAAATGAACACAGCTAAAAAAGCCAGCAAGCCGATAATACCCGCTACATCTGTGAGCATGGAATGTGCCATCAACAATTGCTGATCTAAAAATTCGTATTCAAATTTTGTAGCAGGATTCACTTTCTTCCAGGCGGTTTGTAAAAAGCCCAGGGTTGCAGGAATATCATTGCCTGCAATTTTAATGGTAACATACCCAAACTCATTCTGCCGGTTCCGCAACATCAAGGGCTGTACACCACGGGTCACATCTAAAAATTGAAAGTCCTTTACCACGCCTGCAATCTGAACATTATTATCTCCAATTAAAATCCTTTGACCAACAGCAGCAGCAGGAGAAGCATATTTGAATTCCGTCACCATCTTTTCATTCAGCAGTATGTACTCCTCCCTGCCAGTGGCGGGTATGGCAGGCAGATTTTTGCCAGCTATCAATTGCAGCCCCCACACTTCCAAACATTTTGCATCTATATCGATGAAACTGGCCTGCAGGCTGTCCTTTACATTATCACTTTTAAATACCAGGTTTGAATTGTGATTGCCGGTGGCTGGTGCATAGGCACAGGCCGCCACCGCCGTTACACTTTTATTGGAAGCTATTTCCTGCGCATACCTTGCATAATTTTCTGTTTTATACAGCTTTACATTCACCACATTATCCTTGCTGAATCCATAGTTGAAGTGAAGTACATGATTGGTTTGTGAATAGATCAATACAGTTGAGATGATAAAGATCAATGACACGGTGAACTGTACTACCAGCAAAACTTTACGGATAGTGAGCCGCTTAAACAATTTAATACTGTTCAGGTTTTTAAAAATATTGATGGGATTGAACAAGGAAATATAAATTGAAGGCAGCAGGCCTGCAACAAGACCAACCAGTAAACTAAAGCCAATAAATAAACCGTACAGCTGAACGTTATGATCAAAAGTAATATTTAGATACCTGTTAAAGTTTAAACCCGAAAAAAGCTGTTGCAAAAAGAAAAGCATGATAACAGAAAAAACCAGCGATACCAGTGACACTAATACAGACTCTGTAATGAATTGTGCGAATATCTGTTTACGTGTGGCGCCAGAAACTTTCCGGATACCTACCTCCTTGGCCCTGGTCAATAATCTTGCAATAGAGAGATTGGTATAATTTAAACAGGCACACAACATTACCACCAGGCACAATACACTTAATATCATCAGTACCACATTGGGTATAGACACATGGGTCATATTACCCATTGCTTCCCCGCCATTAATGGAAGTTAAAGCTGCTGCTTTAAAAGCATACTGGTTTTCGTAGCCCGTTGGATACTGCTTTGCAGATATCCCGTTCAGCATGACCTGCAGATCCTGCTGCGTTTTTCCTTTGTGCAGCAATACATAGGTATAGTTAGACCATACATTTCCCCAATCATTGGGCGGGTATGATAAGATGGAATCCTTTGTAAGGGACTGCACCGTACTCAAAGAAGCCAGCAATTTGAATGGCAGGTTGGTTTTTCCTTCATTTGGTTTTAGGATACCCGTGATAGTGAACTGTCCATATGCTGTTTCCTTATTGCCTGATTCAGGTCCGCTTGGATTGATACCCTTATCATTGAACGTAACAGTTTTGCCAATGGGGTTTTCATTAAAAAATAATTGCGAAGCCAGCTCTTGTGAAAGCACCAGTGAAAAAGGATCTTCCAATGCCCTGGCAGGGTCGCCCTGCGCCAGTTTAAAATCGAGCACTTTAAACAAATTACCATCTGCAAAATAACCGCCGCCTGTTGCAATTTTGTCATTGTAAACAATATCACCGCCAATATTTTTCACCAGGCTTGCAGTAGCTTCCACACCTGGGTAATCTTTTTTCAGCACATCTCCCAATGGCAGGGCAGAAGAACCCATCGTATTCATACCCTTGTTGCTGTTTTTCCCAATGGTATGCACCCGGTAGATCCTGTCTTTGTTCACATGAAACTGGTCGTAGTTTTTCTGATCAGCAATCACCATAATGATCAACAGGCAGACCGACATACTCACAGCCAATCCGATGATATTGATAAAGCTGAAAGACCTGTTCTTTAATAAATTTCTCCAGGCAGTTTTAAAATAATTTTGGATCATAAAAAACAATTTAAAAAGTGAAAAGGAAAGTGAGCGTTCCCTGCTGAGTTGAAGTGAATTTCATTTTTAATTGTTGTTTTTTTATTCTGTTCGTAAACTTTTTACAGGGTTGGCAATGGCGGCTTTAATGGCCTGGAAGCTTACCGTTAACAGTGTGATCAGCAGCGCTCCACCAATGGCAACAGCAAAGAACCACCAGGATATAGTAGTTCTGTACTGGTATTTCTCCAGCCATCCCTGCATGAAAAAATAAGCTACCGGAACTGCAATTACACAGGAAATACCAACCAGCACTACAAAATCTATTGACAGTAACTGCCAAAGGCTATATACGGAGGCCCCAACAACTTTTCTTACGCCAATTTCTTTTTTGCGTTGTGCAGCCACAAAGGCGGTTAAACCAAATAAACCCAGGCAGGAAATGGTGATGGCCAGCAAAGCAAAAAAACCAGCCAGTTTACCAATCCGTTCTTCAGCACTGAATTTTGCCGCATATTCTTCATCCACAAATTTGTATTCAAAGGGCTGTTGGGGATTGAACTTTTTAAATACCGGCGCAATCATTTTTAACGCTTCATGTGAACTAACGGCAGGATTTAATTTTAGTAAAGCCATGCTGCCTTGCCCTTCGCCCAAAACATAGATGGTGGTTTTTGACTCTTCGTAGGGAGAACCCATTATCATATTATCAATTACCCCAATCACCGTCAATTGCTTTCCCCACCAGGTAACCGTTTTGCCAACAGGATCCTGTAAATTCATGTACTTCACTGCAGCTTCATTTAAAATAACAGCAGAAGAATCCGTAGCATACTCCATCGAAAAACCACGGCCTGTTTTTATATGCCATCCAATGGTATTGCCATAATCGTGCGAAGCCGCCACCACAGCAAAATCTGTTGACAGGTTGGGATCTTTTCCAGGCCAGCTGAATCCGCTGGTGGTATTCCATATACCCGTGGTAGGACTTTCAGATTCTGCCATCGATACCACTGCCCCGGTTTGCATCAATGCCTCTTTTACAGCATTAAAATGTGTGTGAACAGAAGAATCATTCGTTGGTACACTGATTAAATTGGCCCTGGAATAACCGACCGGTCTGTTTTTGGCAAACTGTACCTGGTTATAGATAACAATAGTACCAATGATGAGGGTAACGGACACGGTGAATTGTATAACAACCATTACTTTTCGGGGAACAGCAGCAAAGCGACCTGCTTTAAAACTGCCCTTCAAAACTTTTACCGGCTTAAAGGAAGACAGATAAAATGCTGGATAACTGCCTGCAGCCAGCGCAGTGAACATCACAAAGCCTGCACTCACAGCCCAGAAAACGGGACTGCTCCAGTCAATGGCCATTTGTTTATTGGCCAGGGTATTAAACGAAGGCAATGCACTCAGTGCCAGTAATAATGAACCTGCAAATGCCAGTACAACTGTAAGAAATGATTCGGCGAAAAACTGGCTGATGATCTGCTTTCGCAAAGAACCAATGGCTTTACGGATGCCCACTTCCTTTGCTCTTTTCTCGCTGCTGGCGGTACTTAAATTCATAAAATTGATACATGCCAGCAACAATACAAACACACCGATAATACCAAACATCCATACATACCGGATCGCACCACCGGTATTAACCCCATTATGATATTCTGAATACAAATGCCAGCGATCCATCGGTTGCAAAAACAGCGACGGCTTCTTTTGCTGCAATTGTGCATTCAGCTTTTTAAGCTTCGCATCTTTGATCTTTGCAGACACACTATTGAAATCTGCCTGCTCATGCAGTTCTACAAACAGGGTTGTAAAGTTTGGCCGCCAGGGATCTTCCATATTTTTAAATCCATTGTTCCTGGCATAAAAATTATCCCAGCCTGCTATAAAATGCAAACCGGCAAAATCGGTGTTAGGCGGAAAATCCTCATAAACCCCGCCCACTTTTACAACCGGATCGTTATCTATCTTAATTATTTTATTTATTGGATCCGCATGATCAAAATACGCCCTGGCGGCGGAAGCGGATATCAAAACAGAAGATGGATCATGCAGTGTTGTGCGGCTGCCTTTCAGCATTTTTAAAGAAAACATGTCGGGCATTTCCTTTTCAAAATAAGCACCGGTTGTTTTTAACTTTTTATCATTGATCGTGAGCAAATGATCTCCCCAGCCTGCTGCCATTACAATATGCTTAAAATCGCTGCCATAGTTTTTTCTCAATTCATCCGCCAGGGGAAAAGGAACGTTATTCCAGGTTTGTACTTCACCATTATTGGTTACATGCTGAACCACTTTTGCAATGCGGCCATGATTGTCAAAACTTGTATTGAAAGAAAGCTCATCCTGTATCCACAATCCGATCAGCAGCGCCACCACCATGCCAATAGAAAGACCGGTAATATTGATAAAGGAATACATCTTCCCTTTAAGCAGGTTGCGCCAGGCTATCTTGAAATAATTTTTTATCATACAGAAGTTTTAATAAAGGATTTTATTCTGTTCGTAAACTTTTTACAGGATTGGCAATAGCTGCTTTGATGGCCTGTGTACCAATAGTGAGCAAGGCCACCAATAATACCAGCAGCCCAGCCAGTACAAACACCCACCAGCTTAACTCAATCCGGTAGGCATAATTCTGCAGCCACCTGCTGCTGGCATACCAGGCAACAGGCACTGCAATGACCACAGCGATCAAAACCAGTTTTAAAAAATCCTTTGATAATAGCTGAGTAATGGAAACAACGCTGGCCCCCAATACCTTTCGGATGCCGATTTCTTTTATCCGCTGCTCTGCAGCAAACACCGTGAGCCCGAATAAACCCAGGCAACCAATAAAAATAGTGAGACAGGCAAAAAGAAAAATGATGGAAGCCGTGCGTTTGTCTTCTTTATATAATTGATTGATAGATTCGTTGAGAAAGCTGAATTCTATGGGTGACTCCGGTTCATACTTCTTATAGTATTTTTTTAACTGGTTAATGGCTTCTGCTGTTTTACCAGGCACCGTTTTTACAAATAAATTAAAATAGGGTGCATAAGGCTGGTAGCGGAAAATAAAGGGTTCAATACCTGCACTCAATGGTTTAAAATGAAAATCCTTTACCATGCCAATGATGGTTCCTTTAGCACCAAAAAAGGTAACTCGTTTTCCAATTATGTCATTCTCAGTTAAACCCATCAGCTTCACAGCTGTTTCATTCACAATAAAATTATTGATGGTATCCTTTTCGTTCTGCCATTTAAAATTTTCACCTTTTAGTAATTGCATGCCCAGCGCCGGTATAAAATCGGGGTCAATGTTGGCCTGGGTAATTAAAAACTCCTGTCCCTGCTGCATTCCTTCCCATTCGAGGTTGGTTGAATTATCAACATTGGCAAGCGACATGGTGGCTGGCGCTGTGGCAGCAATCACTGCTTCGTTATCCAGATCCTGTTTTAGTAACCTAAGCTTTCCTCTCAGCTGCTGACTCAAACTCACTTTGATCACCTGTTCTGTATTAAAACCAAGGTCTGCATTTTGTACAAACTGCAATTGCCGGTACATAAAAAAAGTACAGATCATCATGCCAACAGAAATGGAGAACTGCATGATCACCAATCCCCTTCTGAAACCTGCGCCGGACCGAACGCCATTTTTCCCTTTGAGCGTTAGTGCCGGTTTAAAAGCAGACAAAATAAACGCCGGGTAAATACCTGCCACAAGGCCTATGAAAACAATAAAAATCAGGAAGCAGGAAAAGAAAGCCATACTGGTGTAACTGAAATTGAATGAAGTACCTGTTAACTGCTCCAGCAATGGTTGTGATAATTTGAGCAGCAGTACTGCAGCAACGCCGGCAATGGTTGCCATTAAAACAGACTCACTTAAAAATTGGCGAACCAGTTGCCAGCGGGAAGCACCGTTTACTTTTCGTATGCCCACTTCCATGGAACGCTTTAAAGAGCGTGCTGTGGAAAGATTAATAAAATTTACACAAGCTATTATTAAAAGCAATAAACCTATGCCCGTGAATATCTGCACATACTTTATATCGCTCCGTTTACCCCAGTCTGTAAAAAAATCAAACTTTGAGTACAGGTATTGTTTGCTTAAGGGCTGCAATTGAAGAACGTCTTCTGTATCTTTTTTATATACTTTTAACTGAGCAGACAGCTTTTTTTCAAATGCTGCCACATCAGTTGCAGGTTTTAATTGCAGGTAAGTATGATAGTTATTGCTGCCCCATTGATTCGACCATTTATCACTTTGAAAAAGATAGCTCAAAGGGAGCAGTATATCAAACTGGATACTGGAGTTGGCCGGAGGATTGGCCACCACACCTGCCAGCTTAAAACTAAACTCCCCATTCAATGTAAAGACCTCACTAAGGAGTGATGCATTGTTTTGCCAGTCTTTACCAAAATACTTTACTGCCGCCTGCTCTGTTATTACAATTTCGTCTTTTGTAAGCAAGGCAGTGGCAGGGTTTCCCTTTAGCAGTGGAAAACTAAAAACACTAAAGAAAGAATTTTAAGTGAGTTGTACATTTATCTCTTGAAATACTTTGCTGCCATTTTTAAATAACCCACCCCAGTTACCAAAGCGAACGGTATTTTTTACTTCGGGAAAATCTTTTTGTAATGCAGGTGCAAGCGGACCTGGTGTTACGGCTACCTGGTACAATTTGCCTGCCTGCTTTTGTTTGTTGGTAACGCGGTATATGTGATTACCTTCAGCGTGAAAGTTATCATAGCTGGTTTCATCCCACACATACATGCTGATGACAAGGCAGCAGGCCATGCTCAATGCCAGCCCAATGATATTTACAGCGGAGAAAACTTTGTTTTTACGGATATTGCGCCAGGCAATTTTAAAATTGAATAAGAGCATGTTTGTTGATTTATTCTGTTCGTAAACTTTTTACCGGGTTGGCAAAAGCTGCTTTGATAGCCTGGTAACTCACAGTGCAAACGGCGATCAATATCGCGGCTGCCCCGGCAACGAAAAATATCCACCAGCTGATAGACACCCTGTACTGGTAATTCAGCAACCAGCTGTTCATCATCCACCATGCCACCGGGAATGCCAGCACGCAGGCGATGGCCACCAGTTTTAAAAAATCTTTGGATATCAATGCGGCGATCCCCGGCACGGTTGCTCCCAATACTTTTCGTACCCCGATCTCTTTGGTTCTCCGCTCTGCGGTAAAAGCTGCCAAACCAAATAAACCCAGGCAGGAAATAACAATGGCCAATGCTGCAAATAACCTCGACAATTTGCTGATGAGTGCCTCATTCTGAAACATGCGGTTAAACTGTTCATCTACAAACCGGTAATTGAAAGGATAGGCAGGGTTATTTTTCTTTATCACCGATTCAATTTTTGCCAGGGCTGTTGTTGTTGTATGCGGCTCTTTTAACCGGATATACATTTTGTTCGTACGCCCTGGTGATGTGCAGATAAACATAACCGGATCAGGCGTACCATACATATTACCATATACATAATCATTTGTAACGCCCACTACATTAATTTTTGTACCGGTGGTATCTCCACCTTCCGTTATTATTTTACCAACCGCACTTTCAGTACCCATTAATTTTTCAAATGACCTTGTTATGATCACGTTCATGTTGGTTGATTCTACTGAATCTATTGCTGTAAAACCCCTTCCATTCAGCAACTTCATACCAACAGCATTGAAATACTCCGGTGTTACATAGCGCATGGATATCAGTATTCTGGCACCGGGTGTTTTTCCGGCCCAGTTAAAACCGCCGGTATTGTTTCCGCCATACAGCATCGTATGATTGCTTAATGCAAGGTCTTGCACCATACCGCTGTTCAACAGGTCCCTGCGCATGCCTTCATAATAGTTCGCCAGATTCCCCTGTGCATCCGCTTCCAGTAAATTATTCCTGTTAAATCCTAAGTCGCGGCTTTTAACATGCTGTATCTGTTGAAATACAATCACCGTAGAAATGATCAGTATAATGGAAATACTGAACTGCATTATCACCAGGCCCTTTCTAACCACTGCTGCACTTCAATCTTTTAATTTGATACCCTTCAATACAAATACCGGATTAAAAGAAGATAAATAAAGCGATGGATAACTGCCAGCCACCAGTCCACAGATAACGGTAATGGCCAGCAGCGAAAAAATATGTGAGGGTAAATCAAGTCCTACTGACAATTGTTTTTGAACCAGCGTATTAAATAAGGGAAGCAGGAGGAACACCAGGAGCACAGCGATGAAGGCAGCAAGAAAAGCCATAAAGAATGCTTCGCCAATAAACTGCCCGATCAGTCTTTGCTTGCCTGCACCCAATACCTTTCTTACACCTACTTCTTTGGCCCTTTGTTCGCTGCGGGCTGTTGCCAGGTTCATGAAATTGATACAGGCAATAAATAAGATGATCCAGGCGATGATGGAGAACAGGCGTACATATTCTATTTGTCCGCCGCCGGTAGCCACACCATTGTCAAATTCATCATACAAATGCCAATCATTCATACTAAATAAAAAAGGACGGGCATTTGCCTCGGGCACCCTTTGCTGTATAAATCCATACAATTGTTTATTCACCGTTGCCGCATCCACCCCCGGTTTCAATTCCACATACGTGCTCAAAGAATTATTTCCCCATTGATGCTGCCAGGGGCTTTTATCATACATGATCTCAAAAGGTGCAGCCCATTCAAACTGCAGGGAAGAGTTTTGAGGAATATCTTTTATTACAGCACTCACAACATAGTCCTGTGAATTATCGATCCTTACTGTTTTACCAACGATGTTTTGTGTTGTGCCAAAAAATTTCTTTGCGGTTGTCTCAGTAATTACTAATGAATACCGTTGTGTAAATGCAGCTTTCGCATTTCCTTCTATAAAGGGCAATGTAAACATGCTGAACAAAGAAGGCTCGGTATAAATTCCGGCTGCATACATGGTTTTATCGCCAATGGTAAAAAGTGTGGCATCCTGGTTATCCATTCTGCAGGTATTGGCTATACCCGGAATTTCTGCCTGCATGGCTGGAGCCAAAGGGCCGGGAGTGGAACCAAATGTTGCCGTATAGGTATCATACTTTTGATGCTCTTTTATAAAATACAGGTGATCCTTTTTTACATTGAACTGATCATAACTTATTTCATCCTCCACCCATAAAAAGATCAACCCTGCACAGGTAATACCAATGGCTAGTCCAAAAATATTCAGGAAGCTGTACCCTTTATTTTTTAAAAGGTTACGGACACTGGTTTTAAAATAATTTTTTATCATAACTATCAATTTACCTGGTGTTAGCATGGTTATTCACCAGTATTATCATTATAGTGCCTGAAAACCTTATTTATTCTTCTTACATACTAACCTGCATCTTTATTCGCTGCGCAATGATTTAACCGGGTTGGCAAAAGCAGCTTTGATGGCCTGTGAACTCACCGTTAATACAGCGATGATCAATGCAATGATACCCGCTGCGGCAAACACCCACCAGCCAATCTGCACCCTGTAGGCAAAATCTTCCAGCCATTTATTCATAGCCCACCACGCCAGTGGAATGGCAATAACAGATGAGAACAATACCAGTTTTATAAATTCTTTGTTCAGCATGTTTACCACGCTGGCTGCACTGGCACCCAGCACTTTTCTTATACCGATCTCTTTGGTTCTTTGTTCTGCGGTAAAAGCTGCCAATCCAAATAAACCCAGGCAGGCAATCAATATCGCCAATATTGAAAATGATAAGGCCAGTTTACCAATGCGTTGTTCATCATGGTACATTTCGGTAAAGGAGTCATCTAAAAAACGATAACTGAAGGGTACGCCGGCAGACATGGTTTTCCATTTGTTCTCGAGCTGTGTAAGCAAACCAGTTACATTGGCTGCAGTCACTTTAAAAGCCGCATACCCGGCACTGTTACGCAACAAAAAACAAAGTGGACCCACATTGTGCTTCATCGATTCAAAATGAAAATTTTTGACGACACCGATCACCGTGTATTGATTGCCGCCGGCATACATTTTTTTTCCAATCGGATCTTTTTCATCAATGAACTTAGCCGTGGTTTCGTTTACGATCATGGCATTTGAATCTGCAAATTCTTTGGAGAATCCGCGGCCTTTGATAATTTCCATCCCCATCGTCTTGATGTAGTCATGATCAATATTCCAGGTCTGCATATCAATCCCGTTCTTTGCATTCATCACTGCTTCTTTGGAATACGTATTGTCGCTACGGCTGGAAGAGGATACCGGCAGGTAAGAACTTAAGGTACCGCTGCTCACACCACTCATTCCAAGTACCGCATCTTTAAACACGCTGGCGTTACTGCCAAGTGTATAAACACTGTTGATCACCAGTACCTGGTCTTTATTAAAGCCTAATTTGGCATTTTGAATATAATTAAGTTGACGGTAAACAACCAATGTGCCCGTGATCAGTAATATAGAAGAGGCAAACTGAAAAACCACCAGTGCACTGCGGAGACTGCTCTTTTTCACCAGGGCGCCGCTGCTGCTTTTCAATACCGCCACCGGGTTAAAAGAGGAGAGATAAATGGCAGGGTAACTGCCTGCAAGCAATCCTGCAACAAGAGGGAGCATTAAAATAATAGCCAGCATCTTACCATTCAACAGGTCGCTCATCACTATTTCCTTACCCGATACCGAGTTAAACAGGGGCATCACCAGCCAGGCAATCAATACAGCGATCAGCATGGCCAAAAAAGCGGTAAAGGCGGATTCAAAAAGAAACTGCACAATCAATGTTTTTCTTTCTGTGCCCAATGTTTTCCTGATACCAACTTCTTTTGCCCTTTTGGCACTTTTGGCGGTACTGAGGTTGATAAAATTCATACAGGCGATCAATAAAATAAATAAGGCCACGGCACTGAATATGTACACGTATTTTATACTGCCGGGTGGGGTAACCTCATGATTGTAATCGCTGTAGAGATGGATACTGGTTAAGGGCATTACCGAATACTTTAATGAATTGCCCTGTTTTTCCAGTTCGCTCATAGAACTCACATTCATATTTGACTGGATGGAAGGCAACACATATTTGTTGATATAAACAGGCAGGTTCTTTTCAAAAGCTTTGTGATCGGTTCCTTCCTTTAATAAAAGATACGTATGAAAATTATGACTGGTTATCTGGCCCCAGTTGTAATCCACATTTTTCATCGACAGGAAGATCCGGAAATTCAAGTGTGAATTGCGGGGAATATCTTTTACAACAGCCGTAACTTTATAGGGAGCGGTTCCGTCATCAGTTTTTAATTCGAGGGTTTTACCGATAGCCGGCTGGCCTTTAAAATATTTTTGCGCCGTTGTTTCATCAATTACCATGGTGTTGGGTTCATGCAGGGCCGTTTTTAAATCCCCCTCCATTACTTCAAGATCAAACACATTAAAAAAAGTAGAATCAGCAAAAGTCACTTTATCTTCCGTGATAAATTCATTCCCTTTTTTTACCAGCTGGTTTCCTTCGTTGGTATATAAGCGGGCATATTCTTCCACCTGCGGATAGTCTTTCTTCAGCAGTTGACCCATCATATCCGGCGTTTGTGTAAAATGCAGCACCGCCCCGCCAAAAACAATATCGCTGTTAACCCGGTATATCCTGCCGGCCTTTTTATAAAACCGGTCGTAGCCCAGTTCATCCATCACAAACAATGTAATGAGGAGAAAACAGGCCAGTCCTGAAGCCAGTCCAAGTACATTGATAAAGGAGAAGGTTTTATTCTTCCACAGATTTCTCCAGGCAATTTTAAAATAGTTCTTTATCATGGCATGTCAATTAAATGTCAGTATTTTTATTCGCTGCGTAAAATTTTTGCCGGCTTGGCCCATGCTGCTTTGGCTGAATGAAATGTGGCTGTGGCAAAAGCTGTAAACACTATTACAAAGGCTGAAATAACAAAGGGCGCCACAGACAGCCCCGTGCTGTAGGTAAAAACTTTAAGCCAGTTACTCATAAAATACCAGGCCACGGGGAAAGCAATAGCAGCTGAGATCAACGACAGCCACAAGTAATTTTTTGTGATCATGGCCACCATTTGCCCCGTGCTGGCGCCTAATACACGGCGGATGCTGATCTCCTTCTGTTTTTGTTGGGTGGTAAAGGCTGTTAAGCCCAGCAATCCAAGACAGGTAATGATGATCGTTAGTATGGAAAAGGCAGCAAAGATCTTTCCTCTTTTTTGATCGGCTGCATACTGCGAATTAAAATCTTCATCCAGGAACTTATACTCAAACAATAACTGGGGAAAATATTTCTTCCAAATGGCTTCCACTTTTGCGATGGTTGGTTTGATATCTGCTGTGATCGTTTTTACCTGTATCACATTCCCATTGGGTCCATAAAACATCAGCAGGGGCGAGATTGGATTGTATAGTGACTTTTGATTAAAGTCTTTAAAAACACCCACCACTTCCAGATAATTGCCGCTTGTATCACCGGGAAATTTGATCCGTTTGCCAATAGGTTCATCCCATCCAAAATGCTTCACCATAGACTCATTTACAAGGATACTGTGCAATGTATCAGCTGCACCTGAAAAGTTCCTTCCTTTTGCAATACCGATACCAAGGGTTGATAGATAGGTTTCATCGGCTGCATAACATTCCACGGCCTTATCCGTATAACCCTCTTTTGTTTCTATTGAAAAAAGATTCAGGTTAACATTGGGTGCCCCGGGATAGGAATTGGCAGTTCCTACATTTTGTATGCCCGGTAATGCCCGCAGTTCGTTGTTCATAGCAAATATCTTTCCCCTTTCATCTTCACCGGTATTCACCGTTATGGTCATCACGTGGTTTTTACTAAAACCCAGGTCTTTTTTTTGCAGGTAAGAAAGCTGGGAATATACCACCCATGTACAGATCAGCATGCTCATTGAAATGGAAAACTGCAATACCACCAGCGTGCGGCGAAGACTGATATTGCCCGAAGCCTTTGATAAAGCACCTTTTAATATGCCTACCGGTGCAAACGAAGACAAATAGAAAGCGGGATAGCTGCCACCGAGTAGCCCTGTAAACAAAAGGATGCCCAGTAAGAGCAGTATATTAACAGGCGCCAGTAAAGTTTGAACTGTAAAAGATTTACCGGATATTCCGTTAAAGGCGGGCAACAAAAGCAGTACCAGCAAAAAACTAAGAACAATGGCAGCCAGTGATGTGAGCAGGCTTTCACTAAGGAACTGCAGAATCAATTGCTTTTTTGTAGAACCGGTTACTTTCCGGATGCCAATTTCTTTTGCCCTTCTTGCACTTCTTGCAGTAGTGAGGTTCATATAATTGATACAGGCAATCAGCAGCATAAAAAAAGCCACCGCTGCAAAAATCCAGATATACGACATGCTGCCGGATTCTTCCGGCTCGTATTGCAACTTTGAGTTCAGGTGTATATCTGTTATTGGCTGGATGCCATATTTCATGGTGATATTAAATGGTTTAAAAACAGGCTCTACCATTTTCTTGTATACATTCTCCAGTTTTACATTCACTGCATTTGCACTGGCACCGGGCTTAAGTAAAAAATAGGTAAAAAAGCCAAAGCTTCCCCAGCTCCCCGCGCCATCGCCTCCAAACTGCCGCATCAGGGTTGGCATAGAGATCAGCATTTCATAACGGAGATGCGTATTCTTAGGCAGGTCTTCAATCACTGCTGTTGCTTTGTACAGATCATACACCGTTTTAAGTGATTTACCAACAGCAGGCACATTCTTACCAAAATATTTTTCAGCCAGCGTTTTACTCAGTACGATGCTGAACGGTTCACTGAGTGCTTTGGCAGGCGAACCTTCAATAAAAGTGGCCGGGAATACATTAAACACTGTACTGTCTGCATAGTATGCTTTTGTTTCATAGAAACTCTTTTCTCCATTTTTAAACAGGGTTCTTTCTCTTCCCGAAAAACGAACCACCTCTCCCACTTCAGGAATGTCCTTCTTAACAGTGGCTGCCAATGGCAACTGTGTAAATACCCAGTCTGTATTTTTATCCTTTTCCTGTATAAAGGAATTTATCCTGTATACGTTACCGGCCCTGGGGTTATGCTTGTCGTACCCCAGCTCATCCTTTATATAAAAAATGAGAAAGAGACTGAAGGTGATACCAATAGTAAGACCCAGTACATTCAGCAGGCTGTACCATTTATCTTTTTTAAAATTGCGGATCGCAAGGAGGAAGAGACTTTTTATCATGGCTAACTGTTTTATGCTGCTCTTAATTTCCTAACAGGGTTTGCCAAACAGCAAATCATTGTATGTTATGGAAGTTCCTGTATGTTATCAACGGGTATGCCAACACCTAAGAATATGGTTATAAACATCTTATAAGTGCCTTTACAAGAAACCTGTCCGATAACGCACACCAGTTGTACGCTGATGTACAATGGGCCTTACAATTCTTTATACCGGATTCTATTTATTCTGATCTCAAACTCTTAACAGGGTTGGCAATGGCCGCTTTAATAGATTGATAGCTTACGGTAACAACCGAAATGATAAAAGACAACAAAGCAGCAAATGCAAATACGGTCCACTGGATATTGATATGATAGGGATAATCTTTTAGCCAGCTATGCATCAGCCACCAGGCTACCGGGCTGGCGAGCAAAAAGGAGATCATTACCAGTTTGAGAAAATCTTTTGACAGCAGTGTGGTAATACCGGTAACGGATGCCCCCAAAACTTTTCTGACGCCGATCTCTTTGATCCTGTTCTCTGCCATATAGGTGGCCAGGCCAAATAAACCCAGGCAGGAAATGAGAATGGTCAGCCCAGCAAATATGCCCGCCAGTGCAGCTGTCCTTTGTTCGCCTTTAAATTTTTCTTCGTACTGCTCGTCAATAAATTTGTACTCAAACGGATATTCAGGATTGTATTTTTTAAATATTGCCTGCGCTTTTTTAAGATTGTCAGCCGTGCTGTTAGCTGTATTCAACCGGAAATGCATCACATTGAACCAACTGTGCCCGCCTTGAATTACCATTGGTCTTGTAGGATGGTAAGGCGATTGCAGGATAAAATCGCCAATGACGCCAATGATATGCCAGTCTCTGCCATCACCTTTTACAATTTTCCCCAGCGGGTCGTTGTCTTTAAAATTCATGTGTTTGGCTGCTGATTCATTGAGGATCATCGCGTTGGAATCCGTTGGAAATTCTTTCAAATTAAAATCACGGCCTTTTATCAATTTAAACCCGGCTGTTTTTACGAGGTGCTCGTCTGCACCATACCTGTCAAAATCGGTTTTATCGGCCGGGTCTTTTCCTTCCCAATCAAAGCCCCAGCTGTCGCTCCAGCCTTCCGTAAGCGGTGCACTCGTTTTAGTAACGGATACGGCTACCCCGGAAGAAATCAGGTCGTTTTTCACGAGATCGTATTTTTTTTCCAGGTCACCACTCAGCATGTGATACACCAGGTTTTCCCTGTTATACCCACTTTCCCGTTCCTGTGCATGATCAATTTGCTGTTTTACGATGGAGGTACAGATGATCAGGATGATCGCAAAAGTAAATTGCAGTACCACCAGCAGTTTACGGGGTGTGATCAACGCATTGGCAGCCTTAAAAGTTCCTTTCAGCACTTTCACCGGCTGAAAAGAGGAAAGAAAAAAAGCGGGGTAACTGCCAGCCAGGATGCCGGTTAATAAAACAAACCCAACAGATGCCAGCCAGAAACCGGAACTTCCATAATTAACAGAAAGCTTCCTGTCGGTAAGTTCACTAAAAGAGGGTAATACCAGTTGTACAATGATCAATGCCACGATACCAGCCAATAAAGACAGTAAAACAGATTCACCAAGAAACTGGCTTACCAACCAGCTTTTTTGTGCGCCTACTACTTTCCGGATACCTACTTCCTTTGCCCTTTTTTCACTCCTGGCAGTACTCAGGTTCATAAAATTGATACAGGCGATCAGCAATACAAATATGGCAATGATGCCAAAGAGCCGGACAAACTCAATCAGTCCGCCTTCTTCCACGCCGTTCTTAAAGCTGGAGTACAGGCGCCAGCGGCTGGCTGGGTATAGAAACATTTCCCACTTAGGATCCTCCTTGTCATACTTCACTTTAATAGTTTTCATTTTGGCGTTGGCAGCTGCTAAAGATGCATGTTCCTTTAGCATGATATAGGTACGGGTGGAGTTGTTCCCCCAACTGCTGTCGTACCAGCCTTTTTTTACGAGGTAGCTCCAGGGCACCAGGTATTCAAAATTAAATCTTGTGTTGGCAGGCAGGTCCTTCATGATACCGGTAACAGTAAAGTTATCAGTATTATCAACTTTGATCACTTTACCCATTGCGTCTTCATCTCCAAATATCTTTTTTGCCAACTGCTCTGTGAGAATGATAGAAGACATATCATTCAGTGCCGTTGCAGGATTACCTTTAATCAGTGGAAAACTGAACATTTGCAAAAAGCCTGTATCCACCATACTACAGGTTGGGGTTAGCCGTTTATCTCCCACGGAAAAAAGCGTGCCCTGCGGCCAGTTAACCCTCACCGCCCTTTCAATTTCCGGCACATCCTTCTCTGCTGTTCTCGCCAGTATCTTGGGTGTGGTGTTCCAGCAATGAAGACTGTTACTGAAAGTGGCTTTGTTCCATGCCTCGTAAATCCGGTCTTTTTTTGCATGAAACTGATCGTAACTGATCTCATTCTGTATCCACAACGTGATAAGAATAGCAGCGGCCATGCCCACCGACAATCCGAAAATATTGATGAAAGAAAAGCCTTTGTTGCGAAGCAGATTACGCCAGGCTATTTTGAAAAAATTTTTTATCATGGCTGTATTCTTGAATGGTCAATTGTGAATGGGGAATCACGAATTGCTGGCAATTGTCTTTTTTTGCTTGTTATCTATTTGCCAATCTGACTCCTTGCCTGTTGCCAACTGGCATCCTTACACTAAAATATTCTCCGTCACCGTTTGGCCATCCAGCATACGGATGATGCGGTGACTGTAACGGGCATCGTGTTCACTATGCGTTACCATAATAACCGTGGTGCCTTGTTCATTCAATTCTGTTAACAGTTGCATCACTTCATTACCATTACTGGAATCAAGGTTACCTGTTGGTTCATCTGCCAAAATGATCTTTGGCTTGTTTACCACGGCCCTGGCTACCGCCACACGCTGCTGTTGTCCGCCACTGAGCTGTTGAGGATAGTGATTGCGGCGGTGCATGATCTGCATTTTATCCAGTACTTCTTCCACCCGCTTTTTTCTATCCGCCGTTTTTACACCGGTGTAGATCAAGGGTAATTCCACATTTTCAAAAACAGTGAGCTCATCAATCAAATTAAAACTCTGGAATACAAAACCAATATTGTGTTTGCGCAGGTCGGCCCGCTTGCGTTCGTTGAATTTGGATACATCCGTACCATTAAAAACAAATGTGCCGCTGTCCAGGTCATCCAGCAAACCCAGTATATTAAGCAATGTACTTTTACCACAACCCGATGGCCCCATGATGGCTACAAATTCCCCTTCCTTGATATCAATCGTTAGTTTGCTGAGTGCCACCGTTTCCACTTCTTCGGTGCGATAGGTTTTTTCTAAATTGCTGATCTTGATCATAGCTATTAATTGAGATGTTTAAACTTGATATAAAATGGCTTAGTAATAAAAAATATAACTCCCCGGCGCTAACGCATACGGATAACTGGCCGACTGCTTTTTCCTTTTCACTTTCTTTTCAACCGGACGGCTTTTAGCTTCCGTACATTTTATCGAGCAATTCTTTTTGCTTTTACCAACTGTTTCTTTTGAGGAAACCAATAAACCGGTGCTTAAAAATAACAGCAGCAATTGGAGTATTTTGAGTTTCATATAATTTATTTTTAATGGCTTTAAAATAGTATTGTTTATTGTTGTCCCTTTTTTAACACGAGCTCTTGTATATTCCCATAATTCTCATAACTGCTGGTGATCACCTTATCACCAACTTTTAATCCCTGCATCACTTCATAATAGTCGGGGTTCTGACTGCCCAGCTGGATATCAATTTTGTAAGCCACTGTACCGTTCTCATTCACCTTAAATATCCAGTTGCCGCCTGTTTGCTGGTAAAAACCCCCCTTGGCAAGTAAAATGGCTTTTCTTTCATCGCTCAGGGCCAGCCTTATCTGCAGGGTTTGACCACGACGTATACCTGCCGGGATACTGTCTGCAAACATCATATCCACCTGGAAACGGCCGCCGGTTACCTGCGTGTATACCTTCCTGATAGTAAGCGTATAATTCTTTCCGGCCACCACCGCTTCGCCTTTCAGATCAGTGAATACCCTTGATAAATAATGTTCGTCAATATCCACCCGCACTTTAAATCCATTGGTCACATCTATCTGCCCCAGTCTTTCCCCTTTGTTTTTGTTCTGTCCTATTTCTGCGTCTAATGATGTCAGTTGTCCATCTACCGGTGCCCTTACAATGAGGTCACCTACTTTTTTCCGCATTAGTGCCAGTGTTTTTTTCATCTGGTCGTAGCTCTCTCCCATCTGGCTCACCTGCTGTTTCATGCTCACTGCATCTGTCTTCATGATATCCTCTGTGAGCTTTTTCCTTCGCTGCTGGTAATCGTATAAATTTTTGCTGCTTTGGTATTCCTGCAAACCAATCGCCTTTTTCTCGTACAGTTTTTTGTTTACATTGTACAGACGTTCTGCTTCCTTTAAAGCATTGTCCACTTCTGCATCCTGGTTTTGGCGGTTGATGGAATTCTGTTCTGCATTGTTTTTACTGATCTGCATTTGGGTAAGCACATTAAACACCTGTGTTTCCTGGTTGGCCAGCTGCAGTTCCAGGTCAGTATTGCTTAATCTTAGAATAGGCTGGTCTTTTTGCATCATGGCACCATCTTCCACAAATTTTTCTTCTACGCGGCCGCCTTCCATCGCATCAAGATAAATCGTACTCAATGGCATCACCACTCCATTAACCGGTATAAATTCCTGGAACGGACCTTCCTTAATTTCGCTGATGGTGATCCTGTCTGATTCTACATTCAGTTTAGCATTACCCGAGGTAAGATAAAAACTGGCAAAGGCCAGTAA